>Ga0180438_10002497_pt1 | contig 29842 bp, 26 predicted proteins | sample SS_ome_12_FD_132455 | JGI IMG/M metagenome (GOLD analysis project Ga0180438, IMG submission 132455) | Hypersaline lake sediment archaeal communities from the Salton Sea, California, USA - SS_3_D_2 metaG | ecosystem: Environmental > Aquatic > Non-marine Saline and Alkaline > Hypersaline >...
GAGATCGCGATTGGAAGATTGAAATCGCTCAACAGTCGATTAGGAAAAATCAAATCTAAACTCTGACTCTCTTGACAAAGCACTTTTGTTTTGGACATACTTTGCTCCTCAGGTACTGCGTATGAAACAAATCCTAAGGACAATTAAATGATCCGCAACCTCCTAAATTCGATGCCTCGGCGAGCCTACTCCGACTTGCGACCTCTCTCTCCTACAGTGGGAAAGCGCGCTCTTATAGCTCTTGCAGAAAGAGAAGCTGCCTATGCAGAGAGGGATTCATACTACTCTACCTACTCTCATGAGAATATCCTTTCTCCTCCTTCTCAGAATTGCTTCCAATTTATCACTAACCTACTCATCGAAACGAATAAGGAAGCCTATCATGAAATGCTCTACTGGGTGCACACAAACTCGCACACCGTCGAACCTAATGCCTTCGATGATGGCTGTATACCGCCTTATCAGTTCGAAGCCTTCTTCGGGAGTCTTCAGGAGACCCCTTCGGTATACTGGGAACTCGTTGAAAAACCAGAAAAGGTAGAAAGTGGCGATCTTATCATCTATACTTCTCTAGATTACGAGCCCAAATCTAAAAAAGAGACGCTGCCAAAGAAAACGGGAACACATGTCATGATGGCTCTGGATGTTTTTGAGAGGGCAATAGACAAAACTCACTTGACAATCATCGACTCAACCCGAAGACCTCACAGCAAAAAACTCGACAGTCGAAGCGAAGGGCACGACGAGGCTAGCCGTGGAGGAATCGGAACTTCTCGACTCATCCTCCACCATTCCCCTGAAGAGCCCGGATTCCAGTGGGCTTCTACCCAAAAAACTAAGCGCAAAAAAATCACTTTAGGTCGATTAAAAGACTAAACCTTTTGCACTATTTGACAAAAACGCGGAGCTTCTAGACACTCTGTCTCGAAAGGCCATTTGAGAGCCTGCAGCTGTAAATATCTCCATTATGCGCTACATATCTACTCCAGGTACCAGGGCACCTACCTTAGCTGGGCAGCAAAACCTACACCGTTGGATGAAACCCCAGTCACCCATACTTGCATATGCAAACCACCTTTGGCAGAAAAAACTAGAAAACTCCCCAGACCTGCAATCCCTTTTCCGAAATGTAAAGAGTCCTTCTTCGTTTGTTAATCACCTTTTGACGGAAACACACCTCCCTGCTTACCACCAGCTTGTTCGAGGATCATTTATGCTTAGAGGAATTACCCCTCTTTGCTCTGATAAAATCCCCCGATCATCCCATTACTACCATTTTTTCAAATCGTTAGAAAAAAATCCCCCTTCTTTCTGGGAAGGAGTACCCAACCCTCAAGACATCCAACCAGGAGACCTCCTCTCCTATGCCCCTTTAGACCCAAACGAATTCCAGAAATATCATACAGGAGTCGTTAAAAACATCTTAAGCATTAGTAATGCTGGCAAAGAAGTCGAAGTAACAGTGATCGATTATGCTGGTGGCCCTCATAGTTTTGACTTTGATAGCCGTCCAAAAGCAGCTCAAGGGCTTGGTCTTTCTATCGGCACATTCAACTTCAGCCCAGGTGACTCTTCAGTCCAATGGGGCGAGAATGGAGTCCGAAAGCCCAGAGAGATCGCGGTAGGCCGAGTACTTTGGTCTAACAGCTCTTCACAAAGATCGCTAACCATGCTCAAGTTAAAAAACACTGGGAAGGTTCACGATCCCTTGACAAAAACACCCCTATTTATGACATAATCTCGCCTCACGCTATTATTTTCTGCTCTTTTTCATCTGATATTTGGATCGAACGAAGGAACACAATATGCTACGATCTATAGCTCAGTCTCGGACTCTCTCTAACCATAGAAATTTCCACACCCCTCACAGAGGCTATTACGACAACTCTTACAGAGGCCTTTCTCCAAAGGAGACTTTCATTAGATATTCCTCAGAGTTTGCAGAAACCTGCCGTCTTAAACCTGATTTCTCCAAATATTCGCACAAAAACCATGACCACCCCCCTTCCTACAATTGCTACGGATTCATGGCGCACCTGCTGGGATCATCCCACCCACTAGCCTACCACGAGGTTCTTGCGTGGATGCATAAAATGAAGGATGTCATTTCTCCATCACTGGATAACCGCCCATGTCCATTCCATTATCAACAATTTTTCAAAAGTCTCCCTAAGACCCCTGCCAGCCACTGGGAACCTGTTGAAAAGCCAGAGGAAATGCAAATTGGAGATATCATTGCCTACACTCCCGAAAATTACCATTTTCCTGAAAAGGCGGAATTTTCCGATAAGCCTACGGGAACGCATGTGCTGACAGTGAAACAAGTCTACGGACTCACTCCCTCGCAAGTGAACCTCCTTGGAATCGACTGCACAAAAGCGCCCCATAGCAAGCAGGATACTCGGAAAAAAGGAGGAATAGGCATTTCACCAGTCATCCTCCATTTTTGGAAAAACCAATCAGCCGTCCAGTGGCACCCGAAAGGGAAAAAAAATAAGCGCGAGATCTCTATCGGTCGTTTAAAGTAGAATTATTGACAATATCGTACCGCTCTTTTAGACTGGTGGCCTAGAAAACTAACTCAAATAGTCAAATGAGATCCATTCGCTCCTTAAATTGCCCATTCCATAGCCGCCCTTCTCTTCAAACTCATATACACAGGAGGTTTCGTTCTCAATTTTCTCCTCATTTTCAAAGGGAACCCTCACTTCTTACTTATGCCAATGAATGGGTTCCGCAAGCAAAGGGCAGTCCTTCAGCCCTCTCCGATACGATAAATATAGTCAACTCGTCTGCAAACTGGATGAACCACCTTCTCCTACAAATCGAGCCCGCTGCCTATCACGCACTCATTCGTAGAATGTTTCATCTCAAAGATATAGTGCCTCTGCCAGCAGACAATATGCCAAAAGCCCCGCACTATTTTCATATTTTCAAATCTTTCGCATGTATGCCTTCATCCTACTGGGAACCTGTCAAAACCCCTAACTTGATTATCCCAGGAGATATCATCTCCTATGCTCCCATGACAGAGACTTACACTCCTTTCAAGAGGGGTATGTCTAATGAGTACCATGTGATGCTTGTCAAAGATAACGTTTCTCCAAATGACCCAAATTTGACCCGAAGAAATATCTCTGTTCTGGATTTTGCTCCGCACCCCCATAGCAAAGATTTTGATAGTCGAAGCGGACGGAAATCGGGAGTTGGAGCTTCAATGGTCCACTTGAATTTCAACCCAAAAAGCTCCACCATTCAATGGGCTCCAAATTCTCAAAGAATTTCTAAACAATTTGCTATCGCCAGAGTAAAGAGTGCTTTCAGCCCAGAGACCGAAAAAAAGCACCCCCCTCTCAAGATCAAGCATTGAGCAAAGCCCCTCTTTCAAAAAAAATTTCCCTTCCCTAAAAAGGAGAAAATGGTAAAACTGTCTTCTCATGGCCAAAAAGCTAATCATCGTCGAGTCGCCGGCGAAAATGAAAACCCTTCAAAAATTTTTAGGCTCAGGGTATACCTTTGCCTCATCGGTCGGTCATATCCGCGATCTGCCCCAAAAAGGGTTTGGGATCGACACCGAAAATGACTTTGAGCCCGAGTACGCCCTCCTCCCCGAGAAGAAAGAAGTAATCAGTAAAATCAAGAAGGCAGCAAAAGAGTCCGACGAGGTTTATCTGTCTCCTGACCCCGACCGTGAAGGAGAGGCGATTGCCTGGCATATCGCGGCAATCCTTCCCCCCGGCACCAAATACAAACGGGTCACTTTCAACGCGATCACCAGAGAAGCGGTACACGAAGCACTTAAACATCCGAGAGAAATCAACCAAGCCCTCGTCGACGCTCAGCAAGCAAGGCGGCTCCTTGATCGAATCGTTGGGTATAAAATTTCTCCCATTCTGACCAAACGAGTCCAGGGATCCCGCGATGGAGGCCTCTCTGCAGGAAGGGTCCAGTCGGTTGCCCTCAAACTCGTTGTCGATCGGGAAAAAGAAATTGAAATCTACGAACCGATCGAATACTGGAACCTAGGTACAGAGCTTGAGACTAAGAAAAAAGATGCCCCCTTCTGGGCCTCTCTCTATAGCGTTGGCGGACTTCGCGTCGACAAAGTCTCTGACGAAAAGAAAAAAGCCTTCACCATTTCGAATAAAGAAGCAGCCGACGAGATCGTAGGTAAACTCGAGAAGGCCGAGTATAAGATTCTCAAAGTCGACAAGAAAGAGAAGAAGCGGAACCCCGTCCCCCCCTTCATCACCTCCACATTGCAGCAGGAAGCAAGCCGCCACTTTGGCTATTCAGCTGCTCGGACGATGAACATTGCCCAAGGACTCTATGAGGGGATCGATATGGGCAAAGAGGGAACCGAAGGTCTGATCACCTACATGCGTACCGACTCGGTCCGGATCGAGCCTAGTGTGATCAAATCAGCCCGTGACTTCATCAAGAAAAAATATGGAGCGGAATACCTCCCCGATACAGGAAGGCAGTTTGCTACCAAGAAAAAAGCCCAGGATGCCCACGAAGCGATCCGCCCCACCAACCTCTACCACCCCCCTGAGTCAATCAAAGAGAGCCTGACCGTCGACCAGTTCAAGCTCTATCAGCTGATCTGGCGCCGATTCATCGCCTCCCAAATGGTCCCCGCCATCTACGATACCATTTCTTGTGACATTGGCGCGGGAGAGGACATTGTCCTCAGAACGACAGGCTCGATGATCAAGTTCCTTGGGTTCCTCGCTGTCTATGAAGAGAAGGAAGACACCTCCGAAGCGCCCGAGAAGAAGAAGAGCGACCAAGACACCCTGCTCCCCTTCCTTGAAGTGGGGCAACACCTCAACCTGAAACAGGTCAGTAGCGAACAGTCATTCACCCGCCCACCCCCGCGCTACACAGAAGCCTCCCTCGTGAAAGAGCTCGAGAAGCTAGGGATCGGACGTCCCTCTACCTACGCGGCAATCATGAACAAAATCCAAAGCCGTGATTATACCGTCAAAGAAAAGGGGACCTTGAAGCCGACCGAACTCGGTCGAGTGATTGCCACCATGCTTGAAGGGAACTTCCAGATGATCATGGACATCGGCTTCACCGCCGCCATGGAAGACGAGCTTGAACGGATCGCAGAAAATGAGAAAAACTGGAAAGACCTGATCCGGGAATTTTGGACCCACTTCATCCCCGCCGTTGAAATCGCCGAAAAGGAAGCCTTCGTCCCGAAAGAAGACACCGACATCGACTGTCCCAAATGTGGAAAAAAACTCCAAAAGATCTGGTCTAGACGCAAATATTTTTATGGATGTAGCGGCTATCCCGACTGCGACTACACCACACCGATCGAAGCACTCACTTTCAACAAAGAAGACTATGCGCCCGGGTTTGACTGGGATCAAAAGTGTCCCAAGTGTGAAGGTGAAATGATGCTCCGCTTCGGGAAGTTTGGACCCTTCCTCGGATGCACAAAGTATCCCGACTGCAACGGGATCGTCAACATCCCCGGCAAAGACGATACCCCTCCAGAAGACATGCCCACCTGCCCAGCGCTTGGTTGCGATGGAAAGATGGCCTCTCGCCGCTCCCGCTTCGGCAAAATCTTCTATTCTTGCTCCAACTACCCCGACTGCGACGTGATCGTCAACGACCTTGACAAGCTCAATGAGAAATACATCGATCACCCGAAAACCGCTTATGTGAGAAAAACCAAGAAAAAAGCCGGAAAAAAGGCAGGCAAGAAGGCGAGCACAGCAAAGAAAAAGAAAAAGACGACCAAGCGGAAAGCGGCCCAACAACCGGCAAAAGCCCTCTCTGCCGAGCTCGCTGACATCGTTGGAGAAAAAGAACTTTCTCGTCCCCAAGTAGTGAAAAAAGTGTGGGAATACATCAAGCAGCACGACCTCCAAGATCCCAAAAACAAGCGAACCATCGTCCCTGACGCTAAGCTTGCGAAAGTTCTCGGCGGAAAAGACCCGATCGACATGATGAAACTCTCCGGTCTCCTCAGTAAACATATTTCCTGATGCGTATTGCTATTGCGACCGCTGCGATTGGACGCGCTTATCAGATAGCCTGTAGCCCCGGCATAAAATCGCAAAAGCGCTATTCCCAAAGACACGGCTACGACTTCATCTACCAAAAGACCTCTCTCGATCCCTCTCGAACTCCCAACTGGTCGAAGATACGACTCGTCCAAAGCCTCCTCCCCAAGTACGACTGGGTCCTCTGGCTGGACGCCGACCTTATTATCATGGACCTCGAAAAACCACTCACCAACTGGATCGACCCCAACTACTCGCTGATCATCTGCGAGGAAGTGATCGGAGGGCTAAACTCAGGAGTTTTCTGTATCAAAGATACCCCCCTGATGAACCAATTCCTCACAGAGGTCTACGGCAGGGCAAATAGGACATCAAGACCAGATTCAGATCAAACCTCGCTGCGAGAAGTCCTCGATAGAGGCCCGCACTATCAGAGCGAAACCAAGATCCTTCCTCAAAAAACCATCAACTCCTTCGCACCCGAAGCCGTCCTCCATGAAACCATCGACTTTTTGCCTGGTACCTACACACCTGGCGACTTTCTGGTCCATTTCCCGAGCATGCGCGATCCCGTTAAGCTCGCTTTCCTCATGAAAAAATACTCGATGAGCCCTCGAGTCTTCCAGATTTTCGCCCTATCTCTAGAATGGGTCTCGAAAATTCTTGGACTGATCCACCCCAAAGCAAAAAAAGCAGCTCTTTTTTTTCACACAAAAAAAAGAAAGAGTGCTATTTTTCCCCTATGAAGATTGCCATTGCCAGCCTTGCTGTCGGACACCTCTACCGCTTTGCTTGTCTGGAGGGGAAAAAATCTAAGGAGCAGTACTGCAAAAAACAGGGTTACGATTTCATCTATGCAACAAAATCCGAAAATCCAAGCTGCCATCCATCCTGGTCCAAAATTAAACTCCTTCAAAGAATTCTACAACACTATGACTGGGTCCTATATTTAGACGCCGATACCGTCATCATGGATGATACGATTTCCGTAGACTCATTGATCGATTCCAACTACTCATTCCAAATCTGCAGAGAATCCGTTGGCACAATCCAAAATGTCAATGCTGGAGTCTTCCTCATCAAAAATACCCCCCTCATGCACCAATTCCTCGACGATATATGGTCGAGAGACAAATTTACTGGGTACAGCTTTTGGGAGCAGTCAGCTATTTGGCAAATCCTAGAGGAAGAAAATCCTTACGCTAGCGAAATAAAAATCCTTTCTCAAAACGACATGAACTCATTTGCCTGGGAAGTCTGTCTCCCCATTGGGGCAGATCAGAGTAGACCTGGCGTTTATCAGGAAGGAGACTTTCTTGTTCATTTTGCGATGGGAAAACTGCCCATGAAACCATTACTCGTCTTTTTATTGATGAAAAAATATATTGGGAAATTGGTTGTTCTTAGACCCGTCATCCACCTATTCTCTTGGGTGGCATCCATCATTGGAACATTCCATCCCATTGGGAAAAAGGGAAACCAATATCTCAGGGGGAAAATCCTCGCAAAATGAAAATTGCGATCGCAACCATAGCCGTCGGACTCCCATTCCGAGGAGCTTGCTCTGAAGGGACCCAGACAAAACGAGCCTACTGCAAGAAATGGGGATATGATTTTGTTTATGAGACCCGTGCGCGAGATGAAACACGCCCCGTTTCCTGGTCAAAAATTAAGCTCATCCAGGCGATCCTAGCCCAGTACGACTGGGTCTTTTGGATTGATGCGGATACGCTCATCATGGATGACTCTATTTCTGCAAATAGCTTGATTGATCAAGACAGCTCTTTTCTGATCTGCGAAGATGCTGTCGGGATGATCAATGCTGGGGTTTTTCTCGTCAAGAATACATCCCTCATGCATGAGCTCCTTGCCGATATTTACCGAAGAGAAGAGTTTATCCACCACGGTCACTGGGAACAAGCAGCCCTTTGCCAAATCCTTACCGAAGATCACCCTTACAAAGAGGCGATCAAAATCTTGCCGCAACGGACAATGAATTCCTACTCTTGGGAGACGGCCCTTCCGATCAATGAGGGATATGGCCCTGGGATCTATCACGATGGGGATTTTCTCGTTCATCTCACGAATGCCAAACGACCACTGAAACTCTTTTTCCTCATGAAGAAATATGCGGGAAAGCTGCCTCTCTTTTCCCCTCTGGCTCGCCTCATCCAGACTTTCTTTGGCCTGCTGGGACTCATCCACCCTAAGGGGAAGATTGGGTACTTATTCTTTAAGACGAAGATTTTTGGGTAACGAAATCCTGAAACTCTTTCTGGAAGCGCGCCTTGGCAAACTTTTCTGCATGGGCTTTGATGAAGACTGGATCAAACTCCATCTTTTCAAACTGCTCGATCGCATTGATTAGGCTTTGAGCGCTCTGCTCCTCGAAGAACAGGCCAGTTTTTCCAGGAAGAACGGTTTCTAAACTCCCCCCTTGTCCCAGGGCAATGACAGGAACGCCTGCACTCTGGGCTTCGACCGAGACGATCCCAAAATCTTCGACCGCTCCAAAGACAAAAGCTCTCGCCTTAGCAAGGATTTCCCGGTACACCTCGTCAGGCTGATAGCCGAGAAGTTCGATGTTTGGGCCAGCTTTCTCTTTCAGGTTGGCAAGTTCTGGGCCGCTGCCAATCACCACGAGTTTCTTTGTGGGCATTTGGGTGAAGGCATCAACGAGGAGATCGATCCGCTTGTAGGGGACAAGACGCGAGCAGGTGAAGTAGTAATCCTCTCGCCTCGGAGCTATGGCAAAGAGATGAGTATCAACGGGTGGGTAGATCACGGTTGCCTCTCTCCCGTAGTGGGCCTTAATTCTTTCAGCCACGCAGTTGGAGTTGGCAATGAAGTGATCCACTCTGGGATGAGTTTTTTGGTCCCATTCTCGGAGTGATTTGAGGATCGGACGGGCAAGAGCTTTCTTCATAGGCCCAAGGTGGGAAAGATGAAAATCGTGAAGATCCCACGCATAGCGCATCGGGGTATGGCAATAGCAGATATGAACCTGATCGGGACGAGTTCGTACCCCTTTCGCCACTGCATGGGAGCTCGAGAGGATCAGTGAGTACTCTGAAAGGTCAAAACGCTCGATCGCTAGGGGAAAAAGAGGGAGAAGGTTCCGATAGTAACGCTCTACCTTAGGGAGGTGCTGGAGAAATGAGGGGATCACCTTCCTCTCAGGGAAAAGCCCCGTTTTATGCAGAAGGGTATAGATCGGCCCCTCATAGAGGTCCGTCATGGCTTCTAAAACTTTTTCCCCGCCGGCAACGCCAACGAGCCAATCGTGAACAAGAGCTATTTTTTCCATGTGCATAGTGCGATCATTGGGATCAACCAATAAGGATAGTACCACAAATTGACAAACCAGCAGCTAAAAAAAATGGAGACCCCTAAATAGATCGCGAAGAGAGGAGGCAGACTCTTCTTTCGAGAGAGGATCTGGTAACCTATAAAGGCCCCAAAAGCAAGGGTTGGTACTAGCCCAAAAGTTGCCAGGGTAAAGAGCCAGGAGGGATCGATCCCAATAAACCCAAATTCTTCGAGGAGGAGCTGAGGCAGAAAATTGTATCCGACGCCAAAAAAAGGGGCCTGCTGAAAAAAGTGGACTCCATAGAGGATGCTTTTATATCTACAGTGGGCCGATGGGTCATCAAAGAGGTAAATGAGCCGTCTGGCGAACACGAGAAAGGGCTCGGCATAGAGAAACACCCCCGTAACGAGAAGAAGAGAGGCGCCCCCAAAAAAAACAATTCGCCGGAAAGAGAGAGTAGGGCGCTTTGAGAGGGCTGCAAGGGTTAGGACAAGAGCGCAGGAAGCGATCCCTCCCCTGGACCAAGTAAGGAGTATCGAGAGGAGAATTAGTCCAGCAAGGAGAAGGTGCCTCTTCTTTTTTTGGGGAAGCCTCCAGATAAGGAGAAGGGGGATGATTGCAACTACACTATAGTAGTTGGGATCAAATAAGGGAGAGATGAACCGGTTTTGATGGGGATCTCCATAAAACTGGATCCCGAAAGCCTGTAGAAAGGTAAAAAACTTTGGCGTGCTGGGAAAAAAAACAAAAATCGCAGCGCCGAGAACGAGTAGCCAGGTGAATTTCCGAAGGAAAAAGCCAATCCTCTCTTCCTCTGGAAGGATTTCTCCAAGAGCTACACCCGCAGCGATCATCCCGATGAGCCGAGCCCCATAGAGAATCCCCGAATAGTCAAGCCCATGAAGAAAAACTCCATATAATGAAGAGCCCCCAATTACAAAGATCAGAAAAAAACCCTTCCGGATCTTCGCAAAATAGAGGGGAAGAGCCAGCCCATAAAGAGCTCCTTCAGCCAGGGAAAAGTGGCTTCGAAAAAACCCAATTTCTAAGAAGCGAAGGAAATTCCCAAAAATGAAAAACAGGGAAAAACTCCACAGGAAGAGGCGATGATATCCGGCTCGAAGGCTTCCGATAGGCTGATTTCGTACACGAAAAAGGGCAATCTCTGGCATAGTTAGGAGGATATAATGACTGGAGCTTTTGTTCGATGAAAATCCTTCTCCTAGCCGGCGGCTCAGGCAATCGTCTATGGCCCCTCTCACGCCCCGACTTTCCCAAACAGTTCCTAAAAATAGAGGACAAGCTCTCTCTTTTGCAAAAAACGGTAGCCCGCTTCCTAAAAAACTATGCGCCAGAAGACCTAGTCATCCTAACGCAATCCGAGCTAAAGACCCAAGTTCAGGTGGAAGTAGGTGAGCTTTCCCCCCTCCTCCAAGAGCGGGTGATCGTTGAGCCTTCCCGGAAGAATACAGCTCCAGCTATCCTCTACGCTCTGAAATGGCTCGAAGAGAACGGGGAACTCAGCGATACTTTTCTCGTCGCCCCCTGTGACCATCTCATCTCTCCCGAGCAGACCTTTTTAGAAAAGGTGGAAGAGGCACGGGCATGGGCCAAAAAGGGGAGTCACATCACCTTTGGGATCTTCCCAACTCATCCCCATACTGGGTATGGGTATATTGAGTGCGCACCAGAAAAAGAGATCTCTTCCGTTCATTCCTTCATCGAAAAACCCTCCCTCCCGAAAGCAAAAAGTCTCTTGATGCAGGGAGACACTCTTTGGAACGCAGGCATCTTCCTCTTTAATACAGCCCAGTTTTTTGACGACTTAAAAACTTTTCAACCTGAGATGGCAGCAGGCTATGCCCATTCGCTTGAAGAGGCCTTTTCCACCTTCAACCCGCTCTCTATTGACTACGCTCTTGTCGAGCACTCCAAGCACCTTAAGGTGATCCCTCTCTCCCTTTCCTGGTCAGATGTAGGTTCATGGGATGCAATCTATGACACTCTCCCCAAAGACGAGCGGGGAAATGCAACTTCTGGGAACGTGGTTGAAGTGGAGACCAAAAATTGCCTCCTATACGGGGGGAAACGACTGATTGGCGCCGCAGGAATCGAAGACCTTCTGGTGATCGACAGTGAAGACGCTCTTCTGATCACGAAGAAAGGGGCATCGGATCAGCTCCGCCTCCTAATCCAAAAGCTCCAAGAAAGAGGAGCAAAAGAGGTGGACCACCACCCCACCACCCACCGCCCATGGGGAGCCTATACAGTCCTTGAAGAGGAAGAAAAGATCAAAATCAAACGGATCACGGTCAAACCAGGGGGGAAACTTAGCCTTCAGTACCACCACCATCGAAGCGAACACTGGGTCGTGACGAAAGGGAGAGCCCTCATTACCCTTGGAGAAAAGGAGAGCGAGCTTGAGGTGAACGAAAGTCTCTTCGTCCCCATCAAAATGCCCCATCGGCTGGCCAATCCGACAGATGAACCCCTTGAAATTATCGAGGTCCAGGTGGGCGACTATGTAGGAGAGGATGACATCGTTCGTCTCGAAGACATTTATGGAAGATTAGCGCCTGCTCAGTGAGGCTTCCACCACTTTGCGGAAGGCTAGGTGGTGTTCTTTCCCCGCCTTTTTCCAGGAAAAGTGAGCAGCTCGCTCCCTGCCTAGACGAATCAGTTCACTTCGCCGTATCGGCAAATCGGCCATTGCCTCGCGAAGCGCCGCTACTGAAGTCGGCGCAAAATAAAGAGCACCTTCCCCACACGCTTCAGGAATACTCGCTGCGGTAGATGCGATCACAGGGCATCCAAAACGCATCGCCTCCAAAGGGGGAAGCCCCCATCCCTCGTAAAGGGAGGGGAAAATGAGAGCTTCGGCTGACTGGTACAGCCAAGAGAGCTCCCCATCAGAGACCTTTCCTAAAAAATGGATCCTCTTCTTCAAGGAAGGGTATCTTCTCATCAACTCTTTTCGATCTACTCCATGGATGAATCCTGATGTCTGCCCTGCCACCACAAGGTCGAGTCCAGGAAACTGAGTCAGCGCTTTGAGGATTACCTCGAGATTTTTATGGGGCTTGAGGTTCCCCACAAAGAGGAAAAAAGGACGAGCAAGGGAGATTTCGGGCTTCTTCGCAGCAAAAGAGAGATGGTCACATCCTGAATGAATGACCTGGACCTTGTTTGCAGCTGAGGGGAAATGATGAATGAGCCTCTTACTTGAAAACTCGGAAACAGTGATGATCAGATTGGCTCGAGCCACCGCCGCCCGGTAGAGGGCCTTTGCATAGAGCCTCTGGTGGCGAGGGAACCGCTCGGGATGGTCTAGATGGTAGAGGTCGTGGATCGTCACCACTCGGCTATTTGCCAAGATCGGAAAGATCGGCGTATTGAAATGAGGGGACCAAAAGAGGTCACAGGGGTCGATTCTTCTTGGAAGTTCGAGTTGCTCCTTCAGACTGTAAATAGGGCTTTTCACCTCATCAGGTGTAAGCACATGGGGAGCTCTGCCCACCTGACTGAGATAGGCCACGATTTGGCGCAAATAGGTCCCCACGCCGCCAGCATTTTCCATCCGTCCATCAACCACCATCTTCATAAGAGCGCCTCTTCCAAGGTGGTCGCAACTTGGTTTGGCCGCCATAGGTCAGGATCGGGAACATTTTGGTAGAAAGCCACGAAGGGAGTTCCCATCGCCGCGGCAATGTGGACCGCCGCTGAATCGACCGAAACGACAAGGCGGGCTCCGGCAAGACAGGCCACCCACTCCTCAAAGCTCATTCGATCACAAAGATTTTGCGCCTCGTGAGAGATCACCTCTTCGATCCTCCCATTCTCCCGCTCTCCCTTCCCGGTAAAATAGACGAGCTCTCCCTGAAACTTTTCTAGTAGGGTCTTCCAGAGAGGAAGAGCGAGTTCTTTCTTTGGGTCCTTTGAGCCCATATGAAAAACGACATATTCTTGCTTTGCCCCTCTGCATGAAATCCAGGGAGTCTGGAGGGTCTCACCTTCTTTGAGCACCACTCCGATTGCTTCAAGAAGCCTCTGGTAGTGATCGATCAGATAGTGACCACATTGCCAAGGAATCAGATGGGTCGCAAAATCCCGATATCCTCCTGAGTCAAAGGCGACGCGAACGGGAATGCCTGCCCTAGAGTAAACAGGAAGAAAGTCTGCAAAGAAGGGGTAGAGGTGGAGAACACAGTCGTACCCTTCAGCTCGAAGCTCGCGCGCGATTCTCCGTTTTCCCACCAGGTGAAAGTGGAAAAATTTCCGGAGCCTTCTCCCAAAAGGATCGTAAGGCTCTAGCCAATGATCGAAGTAGTGGATTTTGTCCACTCCCTTAGCTGCAACTGCAGCTTCCCTAGAGGCGAGAAGACCAATCTCACATCCAGGATGGGCCTGTTTAAGAGCAGGAATCACGAAAGTCGAGAGGAAGATGTCACCTAGGGAACCTTGATTCGAAAGGAGAATTCGTCTGAAGCGAGGCTTCTCCACACCCGAGAAGCACCTACTCAAAAGCAAGTGAAGAGGACGCAAGCAGAAATAGAACACCTTTTTCCTCCAGTTAAGAAAAAGGGCGGCTTGTAAAGCAGATTTACACGGGTTCGAGCGCAAGATACTTTTCCAATACGTCTTCGGTCTTTCCATCGGCAATCAGCCTCCCTTTCTCCAGCCAGAGGACCCGTGTACAGAGCTCACGAATCTTTTCCATCTGGTGACTGACAAAAATTACAGTCCGTCCTTCCTGCAAAATCGCCTTCATTTTTGCTAAACACTTCTCCTGAAAGGCTTGATCTCCGACTGCGATGATCTCATCGACGATCAGGATCTCACTATTGAGGTGGGCCATCACCGAGAAGGCGAGGCGGAGGAACATCCCGCTCGAGTATTTCTTCACCGGGGTATCCAAAAACTCTTCGACTCCTGAAAAAGCGACCACCTCGTCGAACTTCGCCAGCACCTCGCGCCGGTGCATACCAAGAATTGCTCCGCAGAGGAAGATATTTTCCCGGCCTGTAAGCTCAAGGTGAAATCCAGTTCCGACTTCGAGTAGAGCCCCAATCCGCCCATGGAGCTCGATTTCTCCCGTGGTGGGCCATGTCACGCGAGAGAGGAGCTTGAGCAGGGTACTCTTCCCCGATCCGTTGGGACCAACGATTCCAACCGCCTCTCCCCGAGCAATTTCCAAATTGAGGTCTTGGAGAGCACAAAACTCATTCCGAACAATCTTTTTTCGTCTTCCCAGCTTAAAAAGCCGAGCAACGTCTTCTCGCAAGTGGCGATGGTGGGCCTGCGCCATCTTGTCTATCTGGTATTTCTTCCCCAGATTCTTTGTTCGAATTGAAATCGCCATCAGATGATATCCGCAAAGTAGTGTTCAATTTTCCGAAACACAAAAGTCCCGATCACGAGGATCACCCCACTTGAAAGAGCCGCAACGCAAAACGAGGTCATCGGAAAGGTGGGAAGGCCAAGGAGTGCCCATCGGAATATGTCAATGATGCCAGCCATCGGGTTCAGGCTATAGATGAGTCGATATTTCTCTGGCACCATGCTTCCCGAGTAGACGAGGGGAGAGGCATACATCCAAAGCTGCACGAGAAAAGGGACGATATGCTTGAAGTCTCGGTAGTAGACATTGAAGGCAGCCAAGAGCATATTCACTCCTGAGGAGAAGGCAAAAAGGACCACCGTTGCTATAGGCAAAAAGAGTAAGTTCGGAGAGGGAGGAAGCTGATGCACCGTCAAAAGAACTCCCATGATCACAAGGCTAATCACAAAATCAATCGCCACCCCAAACGTGGCTGACAGGGGGATAAAGATCCGAGGAAAATAGATCTTTGTGATGAGGCGAGAGTCATTGATCAGGCTATTGCTCGCCCTCTGCAGAGACTGTGAAAATACGAGCCAGGGAACCAGACCGCAGAAAGCAAAGACCACATAGGGGAGTCCATCGCTACTCACCTTGATCATCCTCCCGAAGATGACGGTAAACAGAAGGGCCGAGAGGAGGGGCTGGATGATCACCCAGGCCACTCCAAAGAAGGTTTGCTTATAGCGGAGTTTGATATCTCGTAAGATGAGCATAATGAAGACCCAGCGGAAATCGAATATCTCCGCAAAGTCGATATGGGTCCACGGAGTATGAGCTTTGATTGTGATTTTCTTCATCATCCCCTCCATCCTAAGGGAACCCCTCTTTTTACTGAATATAAAGCCTTAAGTATGTTAAAATATTCTCCATGATTGGGATTACAAGCCAGAATTCGATCGTTGGATCGCTCATTGACGTAAGCACCGACTATCTCATTGTCCATGAGGAGGATGGAGGCTTCTGTTCAGGCATCAAGTACCTCGCTAGCGCCCCCACCTACCTGCTCCTCTCCGTAGCCGCCCTCGTTGAGTCAACTGTATATTCAATCTTTTACTTGGTCGCCAAGACCGCTGCCGCCCTCACCCCTTGTTCATGGGGGGCGCATACACTTGGCCGCAGACTCATGTCCACCACAGCTTTTGCAGGAATCGCCGCTTCGAGAATCGTCACCAACTTTCGAGGAGTGGACTCGGTTGAAAAGATCGATGCAAAAATCTGGAAAAAAACCAGAAACTTCTTTGACTCAGCCCTCGGCGGGATCGCTAAGCTAGGGAGCGACGAGGTGGTGATCGTAGGAGGCGGCCCTGTCGGGCTCTACACCGCATGCCAACTCAAAATCCGAAAGCCTGAAACCGAGATCACCATCGTTGACAAGCATGGAACCTATCAGCGCAAGCACCTACTTCATCTCTCCCACGCCTCTCTTGCGGGCGCACCGAAAGACGATCGGATCCAAGAAGTTCTGCAGCGCTTCAAAGGGCACCGCCCCTCAGGGATTTTCTCGAAATCTTCAACAATTCCAGTAAACACGATTGAAAAAGAACTAGCCGAGCTCGCAAGCGGCCTTGGCATACGCGTGCTGAAAAACACCCGGATCGATGAAGATAGCGACCTAAAAGCAGCATTCCCCCAGGCACGCATCATCATCGGAGCTGATGGGGCTCACAGCACAGTCCGTAAAATCATAGGAGCTGACAACATGAAGTCGGCTCACCAGTTGAACCACATCATCCAGTTCAAGTATCTCGTCGAGGGAGAAACCAGAAAACTCGATTCCTTCAAAGAGAGCTACCCCGCTTCTAAAACTGTGGGACACCTCATCGAAGAGCATGTCGGAAAACCCAATGATGAGGGGCAAACGCCCGTCACCCTCCGGATGTTCGTCTCTGCCGAGGAGTATGAGAAAGTCCAGGATGCCTCCTTCAGAAATCCCTATAAATTGAACCAACTTCCCCGCTCCCTGCGCCAGAAATGTGAAGAGTGGAGGACCCTGCGCTACTCCCGCACACAAGAACAGGTTGTGGTAGGCTCAGAAAACATCACCGCCACACCACTTGGTACCTACGCAAGTCCTCTGATCGTCAAAAGAGATGGAGACCTCACCTATTGCCTCGTAGGGGATGCAGCCTTTGGTGTGCCGTTTTTCCGAAGCTTGAACAATGGGTTCCTCAGCGCGACCAAGCTAGCAGGGCGCATTTCCTACGCTCTAGAAAATCCCGACCAACAAGATCGAATCCTACATTCCTACAGCCGCTTCGTCAAAAATCTCGCCATGAAAGAGATCGCCGTTGCCAATGCAAAGAACGCAGGAATTAAATTCGCCGAACTCATCGTCGGCTTCAACCGGTTAATGCCTTGGCAATTTGTCAAGTTCCCCAAAGCCAGCCAACCGGAACTCGCCTAGCAATACACACTCTTTTCCGCGTATTTTGTAACAAAAAAATTTAATCTAGCAAAATATTCACAAAGAATTTAATCTACCGGAAATCAAAAAACAAATAGAATATAAATGTCGAGCTCAATACCTCCTGCCCCCCTTAGAAGTCAAGATTTCACCACTTCTCCAGATTCCACACCAAAACGCCCAGTCGTTTCTTCTAGCCACTGGACTGTCTCCTCGATAGCTCCGGCCCCCTCAAAAACTCGAGGGCCGCGTAAAAGAGCTGGGAAAACGACACTCATGCCAACGACTCTGCTTTCTCCTACAGCGCCACCGCAAAAACCTTCTCCTAAAGTAGCTTCGCCGGGTGAACAACAAACCCCGCAGTGGAGAACGCAGATGGTTCAGAAATTGGTCGGCTACCCCTCCCCGGCCTTGAGAGAACAGATCCTCAGCAAAAGCCTGGAAGAAGCCCAGGCTTTAGAGCCAAAGAGTCGCGGAGCAAAAAACTCTTCTGCCCGGCCATCCACCTACCATAGCCCTGTAAAGCAGTCCCACCCCCATACGCCTCCGCCAACTCCCCAAAAACAAACGCCACTTTCTCCCTGGGAACTCGCTACTGAGCAGCGTCTACAACCCAGACGAATCAGAAAAAAGAAGGCTTTCAATCATTCACTCCAACGTTTAGCAGATCAGCAGGAGTTTCCCTTAGAGAAAGTTGGGGGCCTTGCTCACCGCCTCGAATGGCAAGAGGTTGTTAGAAGAGGGAATCCCCATCGAGCAAAAAAATCGGATCTGATTGAACAGAGTCTAAAAATTGTCGCTGGAATCATCCTTCCTCCTCTTGGAGCTTACTTCTTGCTGCGAGATACAAAACCCACAGCGGTCGATATTGCGGCTCGGACATTGAACTCGACAAGAAAAAAAACCTTCTACACAACACTGTTTGGGATTGAAGAATATATCTTCCCCTTGTACGCATCCGGAGAGTATCACGACCGTTTTTTTCAGCTGGCTGCTCTTCAGGACATCTTGTTTGCTGAGCTTATTGGGCGGATCTACACGCAACTTGGCACCCAAGTCAAAATGGATCGACTTATCTTGACTGTCGGTAGTCTCGGAATTTGGAAAAATAAGATAGCTCTCCAAGATGCCATGGATGAGAGCAGCTTAAAATATTCTGCGGATCTAATGTTGGCTGGCTCCTACCATGTTAATAAAACCGTTGAAGCTGAAATCATCCGAGCCGTTGTTTCTCTTCCTATCGGCGCTAAACATAAAAAAACCTTCCCTTTTCTTCCTCTCCTTGGAGAAAAAAATCGACTCAAAAAAGGCGAAGGAAAAAAACTCCAGGGACTAATCTGGAAAGAAGCCCAGCATCTTCAACAGCTAACTGCAGATTGGGAGCCTACCGATGTGCCCGTGCTTGATCGTCTTTTGGAGTTGATTATTCAAAATGGAAAATCTCTCCCTCTGCTGAATAGTCTTCACGACCATGAAATCCTAGATGCAAGACCTACAGCAATCCCCTACGAATCGGATGATTCCTGAAAACCCTGCTCCTATACCTTGATCATGCGCGTGTACGAGGGAGCATAAATTTAATCTGGAAGAAAAGGATAAATTCGTTTAGTATTCCTTCCTAAATCTGAATACACGAACCCATGAACTACACATCCCTTAGCCCATTTACTTCCCCTGAAAAAAGCGGCTTTATTCCCGACTACCTTCTAGAAAAATCTCCCGGGCTCTACCCCTTTCCTTCAAGGTTCACCTCCCCCGTTTCCTCGCCAGAGAAGTGCCTCTTGGGGGGAGATGGATTCCTTGTATCGAATTTTCCCGATGACCACAAATTTGGTGCTAGCTCTCTTTCCTCCCTTGCGAAAACGCCCACCTATGCCAGCCCTGTTAAGGTGACCCCTCCCACTTCAGCTGAGTCATCTCCAGAAAAACCCTCCCCTAGGAAAGAGGAGAAAAAAGCTCTTGTCCCTAAACGTAGAAAAAAGGACTTAGCGATCATTGGCGAGCTATCAAAATTAGCTATGCAGAAGAATTTCTCCCACTCAGAACTTTCTAGGCTTGGAGATTATAGACAAAGTTCAGCTCTTCTCAAAAAATCTGATCCGCATGCTGGCGCGAAAGAAAAGATGGGCTTAGGAATCAAGCTTGTCGTTGGAACCGCGATTTTTCCTCTTGGACTTTACTGGCTACTCCGAGATGAGAGACCTACAGCCAAGGATATTGCAGCAGACATCCTTTATTCTCCCAGAACGAAACCCTTTTATGGTAGATTGCAAGGGATTGAGGAGCAGATTTTCAAGCTGTATGCTTCGTTCGAAAAACACGATGGAGGGTTTTTTCAACTTTTTGCCGTGCAAGATATCCTCTTTGCAGAGCTCATTGGGAGGATCTATACTGAGCTAGGAGTATCTGTAGACATGGATCTTCTTGTCTCAGCCGTTGGCTGCATGGGGATCTATAAATCGAAGGTAGCACTTATCGAGGCAGCTAAAGCCTTCGATGCTGAGCTTTTCCCGTTTCTGTGGCTTGCAGGACGCTACGGGAACGAGCATACTCTAGAAGCCAAGCTCATCCAGGGGGTTGCCTCTCTCCCATCGGGCCCCATCCATCGAAAGGTCTACCCCTTCCTCACCCATCTCCAAAGTGGAAAGCTTATGAGCCCCGAAGAGGGAAATAAGCTCCGAGGTCAAATTTGGAGAGAAGCCCAATATCTTCAGTCTGAAACAGCCCGCTGGAAACCAACGCGCACGCCAATCATTGATCGCCTTTTTGAGTTCATTTTGAAAAATCGAGATAGCCTTCCTCTACTATATAGCCTGCATGACGAGGAAATTCTCAGTAAGAGAGCTCTAGATCGTGAACTATTCGGCTAGAAAAATAAGCTTAAGCAGTCTATAATGCCCCCAACAACCCCGCTGAGAAAATTCCATGAGCATATACACCACACCTAGCCCCCGGACTCAATACTCCTACGAAACCTTTGAGGAAGGCATGACTTCTACCGAGTCTGATGCGCTCTATACTGAATCAAGCGTTGCGGAGTCCTCGGCTCAAGAGACTCCGGTGAGGAGTTTGTTTCAGAGCCCCCCTTCAGAGACAACTCCTATGCTTCCGAAAAACAGAAAAAAGTGCGTCCAAACTACCACGAAAGTTCTCAATCAGCGCACCAAAGATGAGCTATTCTCAAAAACACAACTGTTTAGGAAAGCTTTTGACAGAAGACTTGCCAAAATGAAACGTGACGAAGATCCCTTTGCTGGATGCAAAGATACATGCTGGTTTGCAGGAAAGGTCCTCGTAGGAACCGCCATTTTTCCTCTGGGCATCTATTGGCTATGCAGCGACCAAAGACCCTCAGCCGACGATATTGCTGTTGAGCTGTACAATGTTTCAGAAAGGACACATAAAGACTTTTTCTCGCTCTTGAGTAAAATTGAAAGCGAGTTTTTTCCCTTATACCCACCCTCTAAAAAGTTTGAGCGGAGATTTGATAGCCTTGCTACCCTACAGGAAGTTCTCTTTGCTGAGTTGATCGCCAGGACCTACACTCTTTTGGGAAAACCGGTAAACAAAGAGCTTCTTCACTTAAGCCTGGCAATTCATAGACTTGACCGTTCGACGAATACGGCTACAACACTCCTTGAAAAGCTCGGTTTCTCTAGTATCAGTGCTGCGCGTTTATCAAGCTCTTACGAAACAGACCGTCGGATTGAAGGGGACATTATCCGCTCAGTACGTACGCTCCCTTGTGGCTATACGCATCCGCAGAATACTCATTCTTTTTGCGATTCCTTCCAACAAAATAAACTCCTCTCAGACGAAGAAGGCGAGCTTCTCAAAAATCAGATCTATCAAGAAGCGCTATTCCTCCAACGACTCACTAGCAGCTGGATCCCTAGTGAGAAGAGGAACATATCTATAGCCCGTCGACTGCTCAAGTGTATTTTTGAATATCAAGATCGCTTTCCATTGCTCAGCACGCTTGCGGATTATGAAAGTGTATTTCCAGGAAAAGCTCTCTGGTTTGATCAGCTACCCCGCTCCGACAGCGAGGAATCCAACTGATGCACTTTTAAGACACGCCCTAGAAATTTCGCACCTTTTTTTGCTAGAAAAATAAGCACAAGCTGCATAGAATGCCCCTTCAACCTCACTGAGAAATACCATGGAAATCGAAATCACATTTACAAGCCCGACGCATGATCCAAATAACCCGAGAGCATCATACCATACCACGGTAAACCTAACGCCTCCTACCTCGGTCGAACGCTCCTTTGCTGACAGTTCCTCAACGGAGCCGAGTCCTTTGAAAGACCCGAATCACCTCTCTCCTACAAGGCGTCTATTTGCAAGTTCTCTTTCTCCTATAAAACAGGAAAATCTTGCTACAGAGGCAAGTCCTTTGCTTCAGCAGCAAAGAAGAAGAAAGCGCGCCAAAAATGCGACGAAAGGTCTCACCCAGCTCGCTAAAGAAAAGCCGTTCAAGAAAGATGATCTATATGGGAAAGCTTTGGCAAGAAAGTTTGCCAAAAATGATCGAGAAAAAGATCGCTATGCCGGGTGCAAAGACGGGTGCTGGTTTGCAGGAAAGGTGCTCATTGGAACCGCAATTTTTCCTCTAGGCCTCTATTGGCTATGCCGCGACCAAAGACCCTCGGCTGAAGACGTTGCTATTGACTTGCACAACATACCTGCAAAGACACATAAAACCTTCTACATACTCTTGAATGAAATTGAACAGGCGTTTGTCCCGCTCTATCAGTCTTTTGAAAAGCTTGAAAGAGGATTTTATAGCCTTGCTACTCTCCAAGATCTCCTCTTTGCTGAGTTGATCGCTAGGACCTACACTCTTTTGGGAAAACCCATAGACAAAACTCTTCTCCAGCTAACCGTGGCAAGTCTTGGAATAAACAAGTCAAAGTATGCGCTTCGAGGCGCCGCAGAAAAATTCTCTAACCCGTTCGTAAAGGCTGCGCTTTTAGCAGCAACCTATAGAAGCGATCCTCGCATTGAAGCAGACATTGTCCGCTCGGTCGTCATGCTCCCTTGCGGCCCTGAGCATGAGCGCCAATGGACTTTTTCTTTTCTAGATCGCTTCAAAAAAGATGAACTCCTCTCAGACGAAGAAGGCAGCCTTCTCAAAGGGCAAATCTGGCGAGAGGCACGACTCCTCCAACAAGAGACTGGAAAGTGGAACCCTACCGAAGAGCCTGTAGTCGATCGACTCCTAAATTATATTGTAGAACAAAATTTTAACTTTCCATTGCTCAGCACGCTTGTTGATTACACTTGTTTAAAACAACGAGGAACTCTTAGTGAGTATCCAGAACTTTCTAGCGACAACGAGGAATAAATCTAATGAATCTTGAAGGTCCCGCATTCCGTGCAATCCATGGTCTTAATCCTGTTCCTTTTTCTGAGAGCAAGATGAAAGCCCACCAGCCCACTCCCAATACGAGTACTAGCTCAATAGCAAGTGCTCAGCCTTCTACTGCCAGCTGGATTTGCTCTTGGTTCCAGTGGTTGTTTGAGACACCCAAAAAAGAAAAGCTTCTTATCCAGAGAGACTGTTACCGACCTAGCTGGAACACCATTCCAGAGCTGGTGGGGGAACTTCAGCAAGGCTCAAGTTGCGATTTTTCCAGGATGCTTCCAGCTTTTGAGACCAAACTATTCCCTAAATATACCGACCCCGCCACGAGGCTCTGGATCGCCCGCTCGCTCCTTTTTGCCGAGCTTCTTGGACAAATCGCCATGCATCATGCCGTGAGAATCAACATCGATCTTGTCCGAACAGCTGTAGCTTGCCATGCTTTATCTCCAGAGGGGCCCAAAGACAAAGACCCGCGAAAAAATGCAGATGCGGCCCATAAGGAGTTTTTACTCTCTATTGGCCTAAAAGAGTTAGCCCCCTGTGCCATCGTCTGGAGCACGAAGAAATTTAAATTCAAAGACTTTCCCGAGGCTCACCTGGCTGAGTGGGCCATCAACCTTGGGAGAAGGCCAGGTTCCTTTGATTATGAGCGGTATCCACTTTTAGACGGGTTCCCCTTCAATAAGCAACAAAAGTCTGCGCTTATTAAGCAGCTCAATGCGGAAGCCGATTACTTACTGCACAGAACTAAAGGCCCTATGAAAGAGAGCGAATATCCAAATTTGAAGACGCTCTTTGCCATGGTTAAAGGCCCCTTACAAAAACTCGAAAAACATAGTCTAGCAGCCCAAATGCATCCATCCATCAACTTAGAACTACTTAGAACAACCACCCCAATCTTCAAAGAACGCCTCGAAGGAAAACATCGAGAAAAAATGGACTAACTCTATGCAAATTCACCGCACGCAATCCCCCAAAAACCCACATGAATCCGACTATCTTTTAATGCCCGGTGGCAAGCCTAGCGGCTATGCATCGCTGGATCAGCTCGAATCTCAGAAAATTCACACTCCTGCTCCCGATCGCTGCAAGCAAGGAGTCTTACTCTGTGGAAAAATTATCTGCGGACTCGTCATCTTTCCACTCGGGCTCTATTGGCTATGCAAATCAGGCAAGAAAGAAGCCCGGCCAAAGCAAAGTTCACTGCCTCCTTTTGGTCAACACGCACATTCATCTGCAATTCGGAGAACTTTAGCTACGCCTCCTTCTGATAAACCATCTTCCATGTGTAGGATTCAGAAAACTTTAGCTGCGGTACCTCACTGCTTTAGCTTAGAGTTCATTCAAATGTGCACAAAATTAGAAACTGAACTTTTTCCCACTTACCAAATACAGGAAATCTCCTTAGGTAGAGGGCAACGCTACACGAGGATGCATATCGCCTGCTCCCTCCTTTTCTCCGAGCTCCTTATGCGTATCTGTATCGCCAACAAACAACATGTAAACCGCACCCAAGTCCGAGCTGAAGTCTCGTGTAGTCGACTAGAGAGAAAAGGAACTCCTGATCCCGTTCTAAAGGATAGCATTGAAAGTGCTCTGATCGATGATGGGATTTACCTTGATACCCGAAACCAAAGTGGCGCTTCTTCCCTGGTTGAAGATGAACTGATTTGCTTCAAAGACAGGGCACTTGAAAACCAAATCTTCATAGAAACAAGCCAATTTTTTGCTGAAACCGAAGAGGCACAATTTAATGGGCTATTTTCAAAAAACGAGGGATTCATGAACAAGCTCTTCGAAATTCTTTCAAAAAGCCGAGCAAAATACCCTCTCTTAAGCACCCTGGTTCCCACCAGACAGGGAGTATAAATGATCATCAATGTTCAAGACGACTCATCGAATGCTTCACCTCTTCGAGAAACCTCTCCTCTTTTGAGAAGGTTCCCTCCTTCCCCCTCCTACTCTTCCCTCGAATCACTGGGCGCCCCACCACCAAAAAATCGATGCAGGGAAAATAGCTTGCTCTGCTTGAACATATTTAGAAAGATCTTTTGCTGCCTTCCAGCTGGAGGCTATATGCTGTATAAATGGTTCTACCCAGACACACCAAGCGTAACACCCACTCTTCCCTTGAGTCCAAAGACCCCTGACCCCGTCCCAACCATCCAAACTGCCCTCAGCAACCTAGATACTTCAGTCACGACTGGGTTTGATCAAATGTGCGATAAATTAGAAGCGAGCTTTTTCCCGACATATGAAAAGCACGAAAAGATATTTGACTACAGACGCCTCTATTCGAGGATGCATATTGCTCGCGCTTTTCTCTTCACAGAGCTCATCTCGCGGATCGCTATCCTCCAAAATCGCAATTTCAATCTAGATCACGTCCGCCTTGGAATCAGTGGTAGCCAATTAGGAAGAACAGGGGCAGGCATAAATCTCTGGATGGAAGATTCAAGGCAAGCTGTTGCTGGATACTTGAGGCGTAACGGGGAACGCTCCGGAATCGTTGAGGGTTCCCTTGAGTACTCGCTCATTTTGAATGGAAGCCGGCTCGACACGCGGCATAGAGTCGATTTTAGCTCCCCAGAAGAGGGCTTTTTGGGAAATACCGCCCTCGAACAGCAAGTTCTAAGAGAGACAACCCAATTTTTCAAAGAAAGCGAAGCAGCGAGATTCCAAGATAGATTTTCAAACAACTCGTGGTTCATGAGAGAGCTTCTGATGATCCTCAGGAATAGTCCAGAAAAATACCCCCTACTAGGCACTTTGCTGATAGGAGCAAAAGCTGCGGCTCTGGATTTCAGTAGTGAGAGGAAATGGTATTGTGATAGATAGAGAATATGGAACTCTTCTTCCAGTTCATGCTCCTTGCTCTTGGTCTTGTCTTCCTCTGGAAAATGGGCGAGCTCTCTGTTCAGTATGCTCTCGGATTTTCGACCATTTACGGAATCCACCAGTTTAGCGTCGGCTTTTTCATCTTTGCCATCTCCACAGGTCTACCTGAAATTAGCTCGGCCATCGTTTCTTCTCTCAATAAGGTTCCCGAGCTCTCGGTGGGCGATCTAATGGGCTCTACTCTCGCCAATGTGAGTCTCATCCTTGGAGTCATTGCGATTTATGCGAGGGAGATCGAAGTCTCCTCCTTCCTGAGAAAAAAACTCTTCAAGGTGATCGGCCTTACCGCTCTCATTTTGGTGGGCCTCACTTTCCATAAGGGGAATGGACTCATCATGGGGATCGCCCTGACTGCCATCTATCTCCTGTCCATCTTTTGGTTCCAAGGAGGACTTCCAAAACAAGACACAAGCGAAGAGATCTCGGAAATTGAAGAAAAGGTTAGAAAGAAGGGTTTCTTCTCTCCGAAGATTGATATCCTGCTGAAGCTGATGGGGAGTCTAACCGTCCTCCTCCTCGCCTCTTGGGTGATTGTTCACAGCTCAGTGAACATTTCAGGATCGCTCGGAATTGACCTGACCGTTCTTGGAGGAACACTCATAGCTGTAGGGACCAGCTTTCCTGAGCTCGCCCTTGAAATCCATGCGATCAAACGGAAAAAATACTCGCTCGCTCTTGGAGATCTCTTTGGCTCTAGCCTCCTCAATATCTCCTTCATTTTGGGAATTCTTCTCCTTTTCAATAAATCAGTCGACCTCTCCTTCATATGGCAAGTCCTTCCATTCATGGGAGCTATCCTCCTCTGGGTGAGCCGGGCACTCTTCCGGAAAAAATCGATCACACGTAGAGATGGCTATCTATTTTTGCTCGTCTTCTGCGCCTATATCGGATGGAATGTCTACTCTCATTTTTCCATTGTCGGATGAGCAGCTTCGTGTTATGGGGAAGAAGAGGTTGCGATGTTTTTTGAATACTTTTCTACGATCATTTTCTTTGTTGCTATTCTGCACGTTCTCTTCTCTAACTATTTCCTGAAATTTGCCCACAGGCTGAAGAGCAAGCGGCACAAACACAATGTGGCCTTCTCTACCTATTCCTTCCTCGGAAATGCGGCGCTCATTTTTGGGCTTTGGCTCATCCCCATTTTGATCGTGATGACGATTCAAAAGGGAGCTGGAGACACCTATGGTTTCCTCGCTGGGATCGATCTCATCGAGCCCTTTGCCTATTTTGTCTTGATCGCCATTGCCACGACCCGCCCTATCCGCTACTTCTTCGATACGGTGATGCAGAAAATATGCCGCCTCTTCAAGAACCGTCTCCTCTTCTTTTGGATCGCTCTCCTCCTGTTTAGCAGTATTTTGGGAGGGATCTTCTCAGAAATTGCGATCATGACCCTGGTCTGCTACGAGCTCTCCGCCTCATTCTTTCCCCTTCGCCCCAGCACAAAGCTCACCTACTTTACCTTTGCCCTTCTGTTGCTAGGGATCTCTGTCGGGACGACAATCCTCCCCTTCAACTTCAGCTTTTTCCTCCAGCAGCTAGGAGGCAACTGGAACAACTGGCAGGTCTTTTCCGAGTTTGGATGGAAGGCGCTCTTTGCCCTCCTCTGTCTCTGTGTCCTTGTCGGTTACCTATTCAGAAGTGAATTTAGAAAGCTTCAGAAAGAGTTCTCAAAAGGAAAACCCAAAGGGCGGGTTTCGTTTCGGGAGATCTTCTATGTTCTCCTCTTTTTCATCGCCTCTGTCGGCAAAGGAAATGTCTACCTCTTGTTGATGGTGATTGGCCTTGTCATTGTGATGCATCGCCCTAAACACCGGATGAAAGGAGAAGAGGGGAAGCTCTCGCTCTATTTCCCCCTCATCATCGCTTTCTTCACCTATACGCTGGAGATTCATGCAGGCTTGCAGAAGTGGTGGGTGGTCCCTCTCTTTGAAAATGCTGGGGGGATTTCCTCTTTTGGACTGGCTTATCTCTTAACGGGGCTTAACGAGCATGTGCCTATTGAGGCGCTTAAGACCACGCTCAAAAATGGAACCTCGGCAACCCAGTTCTTTAGCTACCTCGGCGTACTTGCAGGAGGAGGGCTGACCATCATCGCCAAGTCGGCCAACATCGTAGCCAAGCTCAAGCTAAGAGAACATTTTCCTCACCAGGCGATCTCCCCCATCCTCCATATTCTGCTGGCTATCCCGCTAGGCCTCCTCCTTTCAGCAATCATTACACTTCTCCACTTTCTAGGAGCCCCCGCATGATTGAGAAATATTTCAAAGCGGAGAAGAAAGTCTCACTCTATTTGAAAGAGCGGTCGATCCCTCTCTTAAGATATTCGCTAGGGATCATCTATCTCTGGTTTGGCTTCCTCAAGGTGATAGGGATTAGCCCAGCAGAAGAGCTCGTGGAAAGGGCAACCCACTGGATCAATGTCCATAATATTGTGATCGTGATCGGAGTTTGGGAAATGGTGATCGGCTACTGCCTTCTTTTCAGACGGTTTAAGCGGATCGGGCTGTGGCTCTTTTTCCTCCACTATCCAGGGATCTGGCTTCCTGTCTTTCTGAACCCCGAAGATGTCTTTACGGTGATCCCCTACGGTTTGACCCTAGAAGGTCAGTATGTGGTGAAGAATCTGGTTACTCTTGCCGCTGCGCTCGTACTCGTTGGCTCACTCTATAAGCCGAAGCACTCAGAGTAGCTCCATCTTTTGGTACTGGTGGAGCTGGTCACGCAGCTCGGCCGCCTCTTCGAACCGAAGTTCTTTGGCCGCCCTCTTCATCTCCACTTCGAGATCGTGGATCTTCTCAGAGATTTCTTCTTTCGTAAGAACTTTTTCGGCAGCCGCTGGCGCTTTCACCTCTTCGAGCGGCTCGAAGAGAGCGTCGCTCTTCTCCCTCTTAACCGACTGGGGGGTAATCCCGTGCTCTTTGTTGTACTCTTCTTGGATTTTGCGCCGCTCATTGGTCACTTCAACCGCTTTATTGATCGATTTGGTTTTCTTATCGGCATACATGATCACACGGCCATCGACATTGCGAGAGGCCCGCCCACAAGTTTGGATGAGGGCGGTCTCACTGCGGAGAAAGCCTTCCTTGTCGGCGTCGAGGATGGCGACAAGCGCGACTTCGGGAATGTCGAGGCCTTCCCGGAGGAGATTGATCCCAACAAGAACATCAAAAATCCCTTTACGCAGGTCCGCAATGATCTGAACCCGTTCGAGCGTTTCGATGTCTGAGTGGAGATACTTGGCTTTGACTCCAATCTCGGTGAGGTATTCGGTCAAATCTTCAGCGAGTTTTTTGGTGAGGACGGTGACGAGGACTCTACGCCCTTTTTCCGTCTCGACACGAATCTCTTCAAGGCAGTCGTCGACCTGGTTGGTGGCCGGTTTGATGGTGATCTCGGGATCGAGGAGGCCGGTAGGTCGGATGATCTGCTGGATGATCTCTCCTTGCGCTTCATTGACTTCCCAGGGACCGGGGGTGGCCGAGACATAGACTACTTGGTGAAATCTCTTGTAGAACTCTTCAAACTTGAGAGGGCGGTTGTCGTAGGCCGAGGGGAGGCGAAATCCAAACTCAACGAGGGCGTTTTTGCGAGCCCGATCCCCATTGTGCATTGCATGGACCTGGGGGAGGGTCTGGTGGGACTCGTCGATGAAGAGGAGAAAGTCGCTCGGGAAGTAGTCGATGAGGCAAGGAGGAGGGTCTCCTGCACTTCTTTGGGAGAAGTGGCGGGAGTAGTTCTCCACCCCTTTACAAAACCCGATCTCCCGCATCATCTCGAGGTCATACTGGGTCCGCTCTTTGATCCGTTGCCGCTCGATCAGTTTCTCCTCTTTTTCAAAGAAGGCGATCCGTTCTTTGAGCTCTGCCTTGATCGTTTCGACCGCTTTGAGGCGTACCCCTTCAGGGGTAACATGGTGAGAACCGGGGAAGATGGAGATATTTTTGAGTCGCTCTCGTACTTGACCAGTGAGGGGGTCGATCTCGCTGATCCGATCAATCTCATCCCCGAAGAACTCGACTCGGTAGGCCAGGTTTTCTTCATAGGCAGGCACGATTTCTAACACATCGCCCCGGACACGGAAGGTCCCTCTTGCGAGGTCAAAGTCTCCCCGCTTGTAGTGCATCTCAACGAGGTGGAGGAGAACCTCGTCGCGACGGGCCTCGGTCTCCACTTCAAGTTTCAGTTGCATCTTGCTGTAGTACTCGGGAAGACCCAAACCATAGATGCACGAGACGGAAGCGACGATGATCACATCGTTTCTCTCGATGAGAGAGCGGGTCGCTGAGAGGCGGAGCCGATCGATCTGGTCGTTGATCGAAAGGTCTTTCTCGATGTAGGTGTCCGATCTGGGGAGGTAGGCTTCGGGCTGATAGTAGTCGTAGTAGGAGACGAAATACTCGACGGCACATTTTGGGAAAAAGGTTTTGAACTCTTCGAAGAGCTGGGC
>Ga0180438_10002500_pt1 | contig 29802 bp, 32 predicted proteins | sample SS_ome_12_FD_132455 | JGI IMG/M metagenome (GOLD analysis project Ga0180438, IMG submission 132455) | Hypersaline lake sediment archaeal communities from the Salton Sea, California, USA - SS_3_D_2 metaG | ecosystem: Environmental > Aquatic > Non-marine Saline and Alkaline > Hypersaline >...
TATAAAAATAACTGGTTCGGATGAGATATAACTTATGGAACAAAAAAAAATACCTTATAATTTTACCTTAAAAAATCCTATTGATATATATTGTGAAGTAAAGAAAAGCAATATTCATGGATTAGGTTTATTTGCAAAACAATTAATCCTAAAAAATACTATTTGGTGGCATGCGAGACCTCAAGATGTGTTAATCATTTCGAAAATTCAATTTTTAACCTTAGAAAAATCATCTAAATCAAATATCTTAGAAAATTTTTTTCAAGGATTGTTGACCTATTCTTATTATGAAAGAGATCTAGATGCTTTGGTTTTCTGTTTAGATGATTCAAGATATGTTAACCACTCATTTGATGATAATTCTGGTGCGTCTGAAGATGAGAACGGATTTTGTTCTGTTGCTCTTAGGGATATTCAAAAAGGAGAAGAAATTACTGAAAACTACTGTAAATATACTAAATGTAGTTGGTTAGAAAACTATAAACAATATTTTGATCCTAGCTGTTGGTGAGCATACGTTACTTATACTAAAATTATTTAGTTGTCAACTTATTACTTATAAAGTGAAGCAGGTTTCCGTAGAATTATTAAATTTATACATTAAGATTAAATTTTAAAAGTATTTTCATTCTCAGTTTTATTTATTATCTCAATTCTATTTAAAAAGTGTACAGAATTTTTTCTAAATAAATAAAACTATAATTTCAGAATGAGATATTTTGAAACTATTGAGAGAAAGGCAGTTTTATAAAACATTAATAGCCTGCGATACTATTATCGATTGCATGGACGAAAAATCAGGCATTGTAGAAGATTTAAATTCATTGAGAGAAGAGTTAGATAAATTACTTAGCCAATAAGATGCTGATTTAAATATATAGAAATTCATCAGTGCTGTACAAATAGGGAAGAAATACTCATCATCTATGATATCAACATATCTCAGAATGAAATAATATCCTTTCTTAAGGGGAATACCTACTTTAATTTCCAATTCGATTATTCGAAATTTAAACGGAGCTAAGTGTATAAATGGTTATTAAAATTCAAATCTACACTTTGTACATATTTTCTTTTTAGCGTATATTCTTCTTGGTACATAACTTAGAATATGATTTCTATCTTCAACTTCTTTAATCGCAAATCCCATTGCTCCGCAATTAGGGCATTTTCTTTTATTAATTGTAGATATATCTTCAGAAGAAATTGAGCTTAATACTGGTTGATTTGATGCTAAGATAGATGGAGTGTATTGATTTGAATACACGGGTGATACTGCTTGCTTTTGTACTGATTGAATTTGACTTTTAAGTTGTGAATTTTCATTTAATAATCTTGCTATTTGAGCCTCCTTTTCATTAAGCAAATTCTGATATTGATAGACTTTAGCTTCTAATTCAGCTATGTAATCTGATAATTGGTTGATCCTTCTTTCCCAGTCATCAATAAAATCCTCAATATTGTTGAACATTTGAATTTTCGAATCTTAAGTTTTTGAAGGAATACAATTAGTTACATTAAACCTAGTAGGTTAACAATTTAAACATTTTTAATAAGACCTCCTCACCTTAATAATTACTTTTTCTTAAATTCAAAATCATAAGTTCTACCCTACTATATATTTTTATATAAAAATTATTAGAAAATTAGAAAATAAAAAAATACGATTTTAATTAGATTAGTTATTTAGAGAAACACCCTGATACAATCAATAAAATGAACTAAAACACTAATATAAAAATTTCAATCCAATATGCCATCCTAAAGTATTTCCAGATAATCTTTTTTTTAGAGCTGATTAATTCCCCTATATTCCTTCTATTTAATATAGAAATAGATCATATTTATCTAAAAATTCTATATAAAGGTTTAATTAGGATTGATATTTAGTTAAAAAAGGATTACATTATTAAGTGAGTACTTTTGTTTCTAATTAAAAAAAAAGAGTTAACAATTAAAACTGATAATTAATGGATGTCGAAAAAGTATGGCAAGAAGCTGAATGGACTTCCCAAGCAAGAGGAATAATACAAGCAATACAGAAATTCCCCGAAACGACAAAAATAATCGTTCTATTAAGACATTCCCATCGTGATGAACCTAATGAACTAGAAGAGATGTACCGGTTAAGATTAACTACACAAGGCCATGAAATTGCTAAAAAATTTGGCAGTTTATTGCCAATTAAAAGACATATTCATTTATTTCATAGTATCGTATGGCGTTGTCAAGAAACAGCTGAAGATATTGCAGCAGGCTTTAGTGAAGTGGGTGGTTTCCCCGAAATTAAAGGGAATCTATTAGTACTCCATCATGCTGGAGCAGCTCCCAATTTTTTCATAAACATCTTTAAAAAAGGACCTCCAATACAATTTATATACCGATGGGTCGTAGGATACTACTCTCCTGAATTAATTATGCCCTTTCAAGAATATTGTCAAAAAGCTGCTGATCATATATGGAATGAAACCAAGCTAGCTCCAGAAAAAAGTCTAAATATTTATATAACTCATGATCTATTCATTCTCGCATTAAGATTTGGATGGTTTTCACTCCCTCCACCTAATAACTGGATACCTTTTTTAGGAGGATTTGCATTTGGTTTAGATGAAAATAAATTTGAGTTATACGATAATAATCGATATTATAAATTAGATCCCCCATATTGGTGGAAAACTTCTATTTAGATCCCTCTTCAAAACTATAATCTTTTAATAGATAGATATCTAATTATAAAATTATGAAGAAAAAATACTATGCTCTAATTTATATTAGTCTAATAACAATTGGAATTTTAATCTATTACTTTAATCCCGATTTTAAGCAAGAAGTGGTCAACTTAACTATAATAAACATTATTATATATATCACTCGAAAACCCTTGTTTAGTTTAGCAACGTTTCTCTTTAAGAGGCGATTTTATCGAGCAGTGGTATCGATACTTGTTAATCTTGTGTGGAGTATATTTATATTCTGGTTATTATATGAAATTTCAAACCCTTTATTCTTCGCAATAGTACCTTTCTTAATTATATCTGTATCCTTAAATTTCACTAAAATCGTAAATAATGTCGCAGCAGGAGCAATAATGCTGGGTTCTGAACAGTTCCAGATTGGAGACCTTATTGAGACTAATGGTGTACAAGGTATAGTTGAAGAAATAAAATTAAACTATTTAAAGATTAGGGAATTTGACGGTGTGAACGTGATTATACCAAATAGTAATGTGTTTGGATCTTCAATTGTAAAATTTACCCATAATAAATTTAGAACATATCCTAAGCTATCAGAACAAGAATTTGGGAAAAAGAAAGATTATAAAGCTTATATAAATCGATTAAATAAGTTGTTAAATTCAAAAATCAAAACAACTACCTATGTAAAGAAAGTATTCATTCTGAGTGACATTAAACCACAAAATCTGGATAATTTACTAGCTCCAGTATTTGATAAGTATAAAAGCATCCTTGGAATTAGACCCGATTATGCAGTTGATTCAATAGAATTTGGAAGATTAGGAATTAGCCTTTATATAAAATCTGATGATCCAAGACTTATTCTATCTAATACGGATAGTTTTTTACGTGATATCATTTTTCAGCTTTATCCCGGAATAATCTTTGATGGATGGGACGCATATAAAGAAAGCATTCAAAAGGAAGAAATTAATAAAGTAGGTGACCCACAATAATAAACCAGATATTTGCAAGTGATATTGAGGCTTTTCTTATTATTGCACTAATAGCGGTTTCGTTTTATATTATCTTATTTATTTTAAAAATTCTATTAGAAAAAATTAAGAAGATACCTAAATCAAATAAAAATAAAGTTAATTTCTCGTTAAGGGTGTTATACATTCTTATCCTTCTTTTTTTAATAATGAATGGCTTTCCTTCAATTTCAGATATTGACCCCGGATTATTAGCTATAATGTCCGGGTTAGCAAGCACAGCTTTAGCATTTGCTACTAGTGGTATATTTTCTAATTTCATCGCCGGATTGTTATTATGGGTTGTAGATCCAATAGATATTGGTGACATTGTCAAGATAAAAAGCTATAAGGGAGTAATAAAATCAATTACTTTAATGAAAGTTGTTATTGAAACTCTGGATAGAATCATCGTAGAAATTTCAAACTCGGAAGTTGTCTCTTCAAAGATAATTAATTATACTATCAAATTAACAACAAGAAAGAGGTTCAATAAATTTAAAAAACAAATTTTGTCACCACAAGATATGGGGATTGCTCGTTTAGATATTGATTTTTATGATGATTCGTTAAAAGTTGAGGAAGATTATGAACTCCGCGAATTATTCAAAAATGTCATAGATCATAACCTCTCAGAAGTTTATTCTTATAATTTTATATTACGTGTTGATTATAAAAAATTTAGAATTAAAATAAATAAACTAAAGAAAATTTGTAATAAATACAAAGAGAATTTTGGATATACACCTCGGTTTCATATTTTGAACTTCGGATATGAGATTTCGTTGAAATTTAGAATCCTGACTCTCGATTCAAATAATATTCTAAATTATCAAGCCGAATTTGCCAAAGAGCTTGCAAAAGTGATATTAAATCAAGATTAAAATACTACTTAATAGATTTTTAATAATCATATTAAACACAAGAATAGTTAATTAAAATCAGAATTTTTGCGTATTAAATCAAATTTCTACTTGTTCTTTTCCACAATAAGGACAAATTTTAGCAGTATAATCAAAAGATTTACCGCAATTTATACAGTTTGTTTTTAATTCTCCTCTAATAGTGAGATCGAATCCCAATTTTAAATCCTCTATAAATTTATTGATGGTTTCCGTATTAACAATTAGGTAATCTCCATCTATAATGAATTTAAACTTTTTTGCCCATTGAAAGATTTTATTTGTAAAAGTTTTTTCCTCCATGTCTAATGCTAAACGTACCATATCTAATCTTACCTTATTAGAAACTTCGAACATTGATTTTAAGCGCTTAATTCGCATCTCATCTTCTTCTTGTTTTTTAATATTTTCAGAAATTTTATATTGTTTAGCTTGAATTAACATCTCATAGAGTTGAGCAGTTTTTACTTTATCTTTACGAATTCTAGTATGTTTATTTTTTAGTGCTATTATTGAAAATATGTTTTGATCTTTTAGCTTTATTTGTAAATATATTTCTGAATTATTATTGTGGAGAATAGTATCTTCTATTTCGAGAATAGGAATTTTTTTATTTGGCTTTTTTTTATATGCTTTGAATAGGATATACTCTTCTGTAAGAATTACAATCCCATAATGTCTTTTTTCTTGAAGAATACCCTCCTTAACTTTTTTTTTAATAAAAGAACCTTTTGTTTCAAATAAAATTGGATAATCTCCTTTATATACAACTCGAACAAGACTTGTGAAAAGTTGTTTGGCTAATTTTTCGGATCCGCCAAACATCTTATTTTGTTGGGTACGAGGATATAAATTGTAATAAACACCTTGATCTGTGATTAATTCTATACTAAGAAACCTAAACCGTTTTATCAGATAAAAATTTTGAATATTTGAAATTTTAATATCAAATAAAATCTTATCTTTTTCTGATTTAAATGAAAAGGATTTTTCAGATAATTGTATCGTTCCTCGGGACTTTTTTGAAATTAATGCCCAGTATGAGCTCACTCCCGTTGTGAAATTACCAAAAGATTCAAAATGAGTTGGCATTCTCAGACCAATAATAATAATTTGAGAATATATAATTTTACTTTATACAAATAATACTGCCTAATAATGTTATAAAATTTTCAATTATTTTTTTATAATAATTAAAAAAAGAAAAAAACGGGAAAATCGCGAAATAATAAAATTCTAAAAACCTTAAGCCAGGATTTTTCACATTCTTTTAATTTTCTTGATACTTCCTTTATTAATTATTTTTCTTATAAGGTGGCTTTAATCAAATTTAGGTTATTCCTCGTTTTTACGTGGTCTTTTACCCTTTTTACGGGGAGCTCTTTCAGTAACCATTAAGTTTACTGCTTGAGGCCCTTTTTCGCCCGAAGTAATTTCATATTCAACTTTGTCTCCCTCATAAACAGTCCTAAATTTACCATCTTCTCCTTTAATTGCAGAATAATGAAGGAATACATCATTGGAACCATCATCTTGAGATATAAAGCCAAAACCCTTTTTTCCATCAAACCATTTAATTATTCCAGTCGGCATAAAAAAACCTTGTGAAACCTTTAGAGCACTTATCAAACTAGTACTCTTCAGTTATAATTAAATATACGATATCTAATAAACTTTATAGTTCGATAAGGTTGTTCTTGATAAATTTATATACTTAATCTTTTTTCTAGATGAAGTTTACTATAATTATGAATAAATTAAGGAAGGTTCTTTTCTAATATCATTCATCTCATAAGTATTCGTTCTTTACTCTAGTTAATAATGTAAAACTAAGAATTCCAATTCCTATAATAAAAAAAAACATATTGATGTTCCACATTACTAATATTCCAACTATTGGATTAAATATAGCCCTTAAAATGCTCGCAAACATATTAATAGTACTCAAAACTGTTGCCCTATTTTCTGATTCAATAAATTTATTGATTCCATTCATATAAAGTAAGTACCGAGGATACCCAATTCCCACAATTATGAGTACCAAAAAAACTCCTAAAAAAGTATTGGAAGTAAATCCCATAAAAATAAAAGTAATACCATTAATTATATCCACGATTATCAAAAAAATTAGTTTCTTTTTGACTGAACTTTCAATCCGAGGTAATAAATTCATGAATATAGCCTGGATAATATTCATTAATGATGTTAGGAATCCAAACCATAAAATAGGAATTGATAATACTTCAAAATATACTTGATACGTCCAAAATAAGGAATAGATTAGCACCCCAATAAATAATCGATCAAAACACAATATTCTTAAAACTTTAACTTTCCTAAATTGTTTAAATCCATCTTTCAAAATAGTTAAGTATCGCTCTGACTTGTTATTATTTACTATTTTTGGTTCTTTAAACGTTAGGGAAATTAAAAAACCTCCAAAATATATGAACGCTAAACAGGTCATCGTAAATTGTAGAGAAATGTATTCGGCAATTATTGAACCTAAAGGTGCCGAAATGGTCAATGCAATCAACCTCATCGTTTGTTCTCTTCCCATGATTTTTGGTAATTCTTTCTCTCGTCCAAGAATTTTCAGTGTATTAAAAATAAATGCTTCATCTGTTCCAGAATATAAAGCTACACCGAAACCCCAAATGATCTCGGCGATTGCAAACATAAAGAATGCTGGAATCGTGCTATAAAATATTGCTGCAACTGCTACTGACAATGCGGATAGGCAAATTGCTGTTTTACGCCCTATTTTGTCTGCAATCGCTCCTGAAGGAATCTCTAAGAGAAAGATGGCTATAGTAAAGATACTTTGCAAAAGCATAATTTCAAAAAAGGTCAAGCCTCCCCAATCAGTAAAATACGGGATAAATACCCCCCTTACAGTATGAATCCCTAAAATAAAGCTAAAAAGGTAGATTTTGCCGATATTACGTTTTATATAAAGGGCATTTAAGAGTTTACTCATTAACTACAATCAACTTCAATAAGGATGACTTTCAATTTCAAAATAAAGAAAGTTTTTCGCGTAATAAAATTTGTGGAAATTATAGGTCTTAGGATTTATATTAATCTAATTCTGTAGTTAATAATGATTTTTTTAAAATTTATTATAACCTTCTTATATATACTAAGAATATTTTTTTTATTCTGGATCTCACCGATATAAGAGATGATTACTTTATATGATTAGATTAGAAAAATTGACAATTGCTTTAATAAATGATTTAGCCAAGGAATGCAATATTAAGTTTGAAGGAAAGCTATCTAAAAAAGAAAAAATTGCATTAATAGAGAATTCTGATATAGACCAAAAAACGCTTGAAGAATTAACTTTAAAATATTTAGAAAAGAAAGGGAAACCTAAGAGAAAATCAAAGGATGAACTCTCCGAATTAAAGGGACGAGTAAGATTACTTGAAGATCAGATAAAATTTTTAATGTCTAAAATATCAGTATCAGAAGTAACCCTCTCGAAAGAAAAAGACAGTGATATAATTACAGTTATTAGTAATTTATCAGACATTAAAAAGTTTATAAGGTCTCTGCTTTCACCTGGAGAATCAATTTCTATTGATGAATTAATCGAACTTAAAGAAATACAAAAAATACCATTGGTTACTCTTAAACATGCTGTTTATGATCTTATTGAGGAGGAAATTTTTGAAGTAATAGACGGAAATTCCAGACAAAAGATCGGAGGTAAAATCGGGAGATTGAAACGATTATGATAGCATTTCGATACTTTTTTCATATATAATATAAATCTCTTTGAACACTATCTTTTGTTCTATAATCTCAATTTATTTCTATACTAAATATATTTTTACTAATATGGATAAAATGAAATTGACTGAACAACAGATTAAAAGATATTCTCGTCAAATACTACTCAAAGAAGTAGGTGGAATAGGACAGGTAAAATTATTAAACTCAAAAATATCTATTGTAGGTCTTGGAGCTTTAGGATCTCCAGTTACATATTATCTTGCAGCAGCTGGTATTGGAAAACTGCAATTAATAGACTATGATGAAGTAGAAATCTCTAATTTACACAGGCAAATCCTTCATTTCACTAAAGATATTGGTAGGAAAAAAACCGAAAGCTCTTTCGAAAAAATAACTCAGCTCAACCCCGATTGTGAAATTGAAATTGTGAGTGAGCAGATAACTAAAAGTAATTCAACAAAATTACTTAAAGATTCTAATTTTGTAATCGAAGGTTCAGATAATCTCCAAACCAAGATGCTAATTAATGATACTTGTATCCATTTGAAGATACCATTCACTATTGCTGGGGTGTTAAGATTTCATGGTCAAATAATAACTGTAATCCCAGAAGAGAAAACCGCATGTTATAGATGTATATTTGGTGAAGCCATTCAGGGGGATTCCAGTATGTCTTGTTCACAAGTAGGAGTAATAGGATTTGTACCAGGGATATTAGGATGCTTAGAAGCAAATGAAGCTATTAAATACATCTTAAATATTGGTGATCTAATTAAGAATAAGATTTTATATGTTGATCTTTTAGAAAATAGGTTTGATTTCATTGATGTTAAACATGATGACAATTGTATTGCTTGTGGAGTCAATGCAAAAAATTTACTTGATTATTTAACCTATGGAGATGATAATTCCTGTCAATAGATTGGAAAGATGATCGTGTGAATAGGTTAGATATACGCGGTAAAATGTGTCCTATGACATTTGTTTATACAAAATTAGCTCTTGAAGAGTTGAAAAAGGGAGAATTATTAGAAGTTATCTTAGATTTTCCATCTGCTCTCAAAAATATACCCGAGAGCGTTAAACGACAAAATTTAGCAGAAGTAATAAAAGTAAAGGAAGTTGACCCCCCTAAAAAAACTTGGGTAATGGTATTAAAAAAATTATGAAAAATTTTCTCTTCAACCTCCTGCTATTGCTGGCAAGAATGAGATATTATCTCCATTATGTATGGTTGTTCCAAGATTTTCATCCTGACGAATATCCTTTCCATTTAGTGCAATAATTATATACTTTTTTAATGACTCATCAGGATTAAAGAAATTCAATTCAAAATTATGTCCAAGATATTGTTTTAAATTTTCTAATACATCTCTAACAGAGGAATTTTCTCCTATTTTAAGGGATATTTCTCTATTTCCAATAATATCGCTCAAAATTGATAAAAAAGTAATCTTTATCTTAGCCATTATAATCAATTGGTTTAGATATCTAGAATTATCTTATAATAACAACATATGGTTATCTAGTCATAAAAATAATACTTTTTATTATAAAAACTTAAAAAATCAGTTAATTATTTATTATTTTATAACCTTATTTTGAAAAAATTATGAAAAAGTTACAAATACGAATTGGCCACCTTTCAACAGCATATCACACTAATTTTATTCTCATGGCTGATAATAGCTTAGCAGAAAGTATGAATAGGGAAGTGATATGGAAATTATATGGAACAGGGCCTTCAATGATACAAGCATTTCGAGAAAACGAATTGGATATTGGGTATATGGGATTACCCCCCGCAATTATTGGAATAAGTAACGGGTTACCATTAAAGTGTGTCGCGGGAGGTCACGTAGAAGGTACAATTATGATCGCAAAAAAGAATTATAAGACCATTCTGGATTTAGATAATGATTTTTATAAATTATTTAAGCAATTTGAAAATAAATCAGTAGGAGTACCAAGTGAAGGGTCTATCCATGATGTTATTCTGAAATCTTTAATGGAAGAATATTGTAAAGAAATTAGGGTTAAAATTCAAAACTATACACAAGCAGAATTTATAGCTCTTGATATGAAGAATAATAAATTAGAAGCAGGGGTTGGGACACCCTCATTAGCCATTTTTGCTTCAACTTTAGTAAAATCAAAAATTATTGTACCTTCGAACTACTTTTGGGCAGATAATCCTAGTTATGGTATCTTTTTTACTGAAAAATTGATAAAAGAAAATCCGGAATTAGTTTTTGAATTTCTTAAATATCATAAAAAATCATCTTATTTATTAAGAGAGAACCCATCAAGAGCTGCAGAAATCATTTCAAAAACCTTTAGTATATTGAGTAAAGAATATGTTGAATCTGTTTTAAAAATCTCACCTAAATATTGTATTGCCCTATCAGAAGGCTATATTAATGCGACAATGAAATTTGTGGAATTGCTTTATAAATTGGGTTATATTAACCAACTAATTGGAGTGGATGATATCTTTAACCTCAAATTTGTTCAAGAAATCCATCCTGAAATGCCACATTACTAAAAATAGGATAAAAATTAGAGAATTTATTTATTACTTCTTCTCCAAATATATAAAGAGATTAAACCAATAGATATCAATAAAATTGGATAAATAATCACTTCTAGCAAAGCTGGGTTAGCATTATATCCAAATAATGCTCTCAGTAATGACCCAATTATTTCCAGAAATTCAGGCGTAGCGGTATTTCCATCTGGAAATGTTTCAGGAAGGATGTGTTTTATATTCCATACTTCTTCAATAATAGGATTAATTACTCCACCTTCGATAAATTCATGAATTCCATAAGTTATTAACCCCGCAGCGAATAAAATTAGAATTAAATTTGTTGCTTTAAAGAATCTGGATAGATTTATACTCCTAAATCCGAAAAATATTACTATTCCAATAATAATAGCAATTGTTAAACCTATTATAGCTCCTATTACTACATCTATTTGATTCAATGAACCAACCGAAGAAGTGCCTGTTAATAAAAGAACCAATTCAATACCTTCTCGTATAATAATAACATAAGTAAGGCTAGTTATTGACAAGATTTTTTGAGTGCTAATAGACACCTCAATTTTGTTTTCTATTGTTTCTCTAATTTTCGGACCTTCTCGACTTATCCAAAGTATCAAAGTGACTATAAAAATTCCCGATATGACAAAGGTAAAACCTTCAAAAACCTCTTCAGCCAATCCAGAAAACCCTCCCAATAGCAAATTAAACAGAATTGAAAAAATTATACTACTAATGACTGCTAAAATAATCCCGAGATATACGAATTTATAATAGATTTTTTTCTGAGTCTTCTTAAGATATAACAGAATTATTATTACCACTAATACGGCTTCTAATCCCTCTCTAACTGCTAAAAAAAGCGGAACTGCAAGATCAATTAACGAAATTTGATTTAACATACAGAGAACCTTCTTTTATATTCTATCATGGATAATAAAAAAAGAATTATATAAAAAATCTAGGTTTATCTAATATAAGAAAATTAATTATTGTTTAGAAAAAGCTAATTAAATAAAACAAAAATCTTTTTCAGCTTTTACTAGAATATTTATAACCAAATTAAAGATTTAAATAAAAAGAAAGAAGCATTTAAGCCTAAAAATTACAAGCTAACATTTCTTCACTACATACAGTTTGAAATGTAGATTCTAAAATGTTGTATTTTTCGTGAAGATATTTTCTTACCTCTAAAACTAGATCCTCTTGTTCTTTAGGATTCTCACATGCATTTAATTTTAAATGGGCTGAGAAGACTAACATATCTGGTGTAATTGTCCATAAATGTACGTGGAATACCTCTGATATAACCTTAAATTTACTTTTAAGATCTTCTATAATCTTATCAATATCCAATCCCTTTGGTGTCATTTCGAGTAGGATTCTACTTGAATCTCTTAATATACCCCAAGCCCAATAAATTATAACTGCTGAGATTCCTAAACTTACTAATGGGTCGAGAAAGTTCCAGTTAGTAAAGGATATTATGATTGCAACGATTACTATACCGATTGAAGATGCTGCATCCGCAATCATATGATAGAAAACGCTCTTAATACCAATATTCGATTTTTGAGAGCCACGTAAAATTAATATGCTAGCAACATTTACAGCCAATCCTAATAAAGCAATTATAAACATATATAAACTTAGAATTTCTTCGGGATTTATAAACCTTTCAACTGCTTCAAAAATAATAAACCCTACAATTGGAAGTAGAAATATTCCGTTTAAAAATGCAGCTAATACTTCTGCACGATATAATCCAAAAGTTTTATGATTACAAGCAGGTTTACTGGCAATAATTAAAGCTAATAAGCTCAAGCTCAGTGCGAAGGCATGTGTGAACATATGTCCTGCATCACTGATTAAAGCTATGCTGAATGTTAAGATTCCACCAATTATTTCAATTATCATAACTATTAAAGTAATAGTTAGGGAAAGAATTAACCTTCTTTTCTCTACTGACCGAAATTCAAATAAACGACTTGTAGCTGATTTTTGAGTTTGAGTTCTTTCTATAATCCTCACCAAATATTTCTATAATTTCCAATTAATAACTTGTAAATCAAAATCCAATAACATTAATATAAGTTCCTAATTTGAATATATTAAGCTTTATTTTAAAAATCATCATTAATAAAAAATTTAAAAAAATGGGATTTTACAAATATGGTAACTGTTTCTTTTGTAGTTTGTGCTGAACCTTATAAATTTGAGGCTATTGATACCTTATTAAATCTAGGAGAAGCATTATTAAGCAAAGGGCATCAAATTATAGGTATATTTTTTTATGGTAGCGGAGTATATAATATAAATAAAGACGTCAATGTCGGTTCGGCAATAAGAAACTTACCAAAGCGATTAGAAGATTTCATGAAGAAATACAATTTAAATATAAGCGCATGTAGCACATGGATCAGCTTTACGGGATTAAAGGGTGAAAAGTTCGTTCCCGGTGTATGTCAAGATGGTTTAGGAGGTTTATCTGAATGGATGGCGGCCTCTGACAGAGTAATTATGTTTGGTCCTGGAGGATGATAAAATGGTAAAGTCAGTGGTTATAATTTGTGAAGATTCTCCAATAGGTAAAAATTCAACCACCGAATCGATTCGAATGGGTGCCGGTATCACGGTTTTAGGAGATATTGAATCATGTAAAATAATTTTTATGGGTGATGCTGTTTACTTTTTGAGTAAAAAGCTTAATCCAGAAGTGATACACATGGAAAGTGTTGAAAATATTCATCGAATGATAGAAATGTCAGATATTGAGATCTTTGCATTAGATACTGCTTTGGAAAATGCTGGTATTAAACGAGATGAATTAATCAATTTTGAAAATGTGAAGATAGCTAATATAGAAGAAATATCGGATTTTATTATACAAGCAGATACCATATTTCGATACTAATTTAATTTGGTGAACTTTATGGACGAAAAAAATGAAATTTTATATCTTTTTGGATTTAGTCCTAATAAAGTGATGCAATTAAAAAACTTGTTAATGATTTTGAAAGTACAAATTATCAATCATAAAAGAGTTGCTGTAGTTCTAATTCATGATGGCGTAATTGGTTTATCAAGGAAGATAAATCTTCCAATCCTAGTTAATGAGCTTCTTGACCTCCCAATAAAGGTTTACGGATTAATTCCAGATATTGCTGCAAGAGGAATAGATATAGAAGATATACATCAAAAAGTTAAATGTATTCAGTATGAGGATTTGGTAGATCTTATTGCGACTACTCCAATTATAGCTTCCTGGATTTAATACTCTAAGTTTTTTAAATTAGTCTTGTATTACAAACTATAAATATCACAATTTCTTAATTTTGATTATTAATAATCCAATCTTATATAATTAAGGGGAAAAAAATGATTGAAATTAAAAATCTATCTGAATTACATAAACCTGCATATTTAATGTGTTTAGAAGAGTGGTCTGATGAGATGAAGCAAGCGGGGGATCGTAAAACTATATGGTATGAAAAAATTAAAGATAAAGGTCTCAGAGTAAAAGTAGCTATTGATGAAAAGGAAAACGTTGTTGGAATGATACAATATATTCCCATTGAGCAATCTTTTGCTCAAGGAGAAAATTTATATCATATATTGTGCATTTGGGTCCATGGTTATAATCAAGGTGTAGGAAATTTTCAGAAGAGAGGAATTGGAAAACTACTTCTTAAAGCTGCTGAAGAGGATGTAAAATCCTTAAATTTTTACGGTATAAGTGCTTGGGGTGTATCATTACCTTTCTGGATGAAAGCTTCTTGGTTTAAAAAGCAAGGATATCTTAAAGTTGATAAACATGGTATGGGTGTATTACTCTGGAAACCTTTTAATCCCAACGCTAAGCCTCCAAAATGGATCAAGTTAAAAAGAAAGCCAAAGAAGATTCCTGGAAAGGTGACAGTAACTTCCTTTATAAATGGATGGTGTCCTGCTCAAAATTCAATATATGAAAGAGCTAAAAAAGCAGCTTCTGAATTTGGGGATAAAGTTATATTTAAAGAGATTGATACATCCAATCGTCAAGTCTTTTTAGAATGGGGAATAGGAGATGCATTATTTATCGACGATAAATCGATTAGAACTGGACCTCCTCCTACTTATGAAGCAATAAAAAAGAAAATTCAGAAAAGAGTGAATAAATTAAAATAAAATATTTATTCTAATGTTTAATAATTTAGGTATATTATTTAGTAGAATAAGATTATAACCGAGAGTTATGTCAAAAGTTAAAGAAGCATACAAAGAAATTGAAGATATAATTGGTTCCGATTACATTACCGATAAAGATTTCATGAGAGCGGCTTATTCCAGAAATGTTGATCCGGCATTCCCAGATAGATGGGCTGATTTTATAGTTAGGCCTCAAAATTCAAAAGAAGTATCTAATATAGTTAAAATTGCAAATAAATTTAAAATTCCTATGGTTCCTCGAGGTGGTGGTGCAGATCTAGTTGGTGGTTCTGTAGCTGATGGAGGAATCTTAATAGATCTTACCAGAATGAATAAAATTCTCGAAATTGACGAGGAAAATTATTATTGTGAACTAGAATGCGGAATTACTTGGGGGTCGCTAGTTTCCCAATTACATCAAAAACAATTGACTACAGGGGTTTTGGGACCTGGAAGTGGGTATTCTGCTACTATAGGGGGAGGACTTTCAAATAGTACAGCTGGATTTGGGTCAACAAAATATGGTTTGGTTCCTGATATATGCCTTGGAGTAGAAGTGGTACTCCCAAATCCTCAAGGCACTATTATCAGAACGGGAGCAGCAGCAAGTAAATATGCGAAACCTTTTTGCCGCTATGGTGTTGCTCCTGATTTTACAGGGCTTTTTATGGGAGATGTGGGTACCATGGGCATTAAAACCAAAGCCTTTTTGCGTTTATTTCCTGAAACTCCCTTCAAACAACAACGATACTATATATTAAATAAAAATGATTACACTAAAGTCTATGAGTTACTCTATAAATTAAGAAAAGAAGTAAGAGATGGATTGCATGATGTCTTAGTTGTTCCACTTATTGTTGTGCAATTATTATCCACTATGACGGAAAATAAACCAGAAAAACGCCCTCGATTAAAAGGACCAGTATTTTCAATTTTAACAGAAGCAATGGATGAGCGAATTCTAGAGATCTATCTTGAGCAAGTTGAAAATATTATGAAGGATGAAGCAAGACCGTTTGAATGGCAAGAAATTGATAGTACTGCAACTATTTCAAAAGATTGGCGTTTTAATTTAAAATATGCTTATAATTATTTTAATAAATATATTTCCATATCTCCTCCTAAGATATCTTGTACAACCTGCCATAAGATACCTATAAGTGTAATTCCTCAAGCAGCAAAATCAGCAGAGGAATTCGATATAAAATATAGAGGTGAATTTCCTCCAGGAAGTATGTCATTATTTGCTACAGTTATCTTTCTATTACCAAACGGCAATTGTGTAATTGTAGGAGGATTCAATGCAGATAATGTAGTTGAACAAAGAGAACAATCAATGAATATGTGGCATAAAAAATTAAGGCATCAAGTAAAATATGGTGGTGTTCATTATTGGCTTGGGGAGGCAATTTCGCAATCAATTGTAGAGGCAGGAGCATATACTCCTGAGTTTATACAATTCTTTAAAAAAATGAAGAAAGCGGTAGATCCCAATTTCCTTTTAAGCCCTAAAAAATTTCATATGTATAACTATGACCATGATCCAATAGAACATATTGTAAAAGATGATGATATACCTAAAAAAAATTAGTTATTTTTATATTTAGATTAAATCTACCAATATTAATTCAATAAATTAAAAGAATGAGATTATAAGATTATGAGTTTTTTAAGAACTTCTGGAGGGTTCATGTCTAATAGAGAAACCGCTGACTTTTATGATGCTGAGATGCTAGCTGTATATTGGCAAACAAAACCCGATATCATTAAAAGATTACTTCCACCTCCTTTAAAACCTGCAGAAATGCCAATTATATTTGCATTTGTAGCTGATTATCCACGCACCAATTTTGGGTCAATTTATAAAGAAGCAGCAGTGTTCCTTTCTTGTGAATACGAAGGTATTGAAGGAGGATATTGCTTAGCCATGCCAGTGACTGATGATATGGCATTAGTAGCTGGGAGGGAAGTTTTTGGATACCCTAAAAAATTAGCGAATATTCACTTTCGCAAAGAGAAAAGAGATGTAGAAGGTTGGTCTGAGCGTCATGGAACACGATATTTTGAAGTTAAAGCAAAATTAAATGGAAGACCTAACTCACCAGAATTTATTCAATTAGTTGCTGAGAGGACTGGAGGAACCCCTGGTGGCAGTAAAGATATTATCCAAGTATGTTATAATTATAAGCATTTTCCTTCCCCAGATGGTAATTATTTTGATTACAAACCAAGACTAATACGGGAAGAAGTGGTATTCCGACCAAGTGAATTGAAGTTAGGGAGTGCACAATTGATTTTGAAATCATCAGAAAGCGATCCTTGGGGGGAACTTGAGATTGAAGAAATCTTAGGAGCAATTTACTTAAAAGGTACTAACTCAATGTTGAAAGGTTATGTTGTAGCAGAATTAGAACATGAAAAATTTATTCCATATTCCTTTTTAAAATGGGATATCAAAATTTAATTTAAAAATTTTTTAGTTTAACTATTTTTAACTTAATCTTCAAATGCTTTTAATATTTCATCAACGTAATTTATTATAGTTTTTTAAAGCAGGATATTTATGAGTTAAAATATAAAACTTTCCCCGTCTCATATCATCAAATATCCTATCTGCTGCTTCATTTGCAGGCATTGGGGGGCAATAGTATTCGATGTTTCGTAAAATCTCATTGTATCTTCCACTTTTGTATCTACTAAAATATTCCGAGGATCATCTATAATTTCCTTTTGTTGGTTTTTGTTTGTAAAAAAGATACCAGTATGAACCCAACCTGGGCATTCCTTTCTTCATTTAAACATTTTTCTGCTAGTGCATATCCTATTCCGCTAGCATCTCCAGTAATAACGGCAACTTTATCTTCATAATCCGTTATCATTTTATTTCACTAATATGTTTCTCAAAATATTTAATATCTCTTAAAATCCTGCTTACTCGTGTATTAAAAAGAAATTTTATTCCAGGGTCTCCAATAATATGAAATTTATTTTTTCTTATACCATGAAACACAATTTTAGCAAAATAATCTGGATTCATTCCTTGCGATATTAAACTTTGAGCATTATATCTTAAACCTTCCTCTTTATCTTCTAAATCCCCCTCTAAAAAGGTTTTCTTATTTTGTAATTCGGATGGTCTATTACGTGCACTATTTGCAATATTAGTATTTACAAACCCTGGAATTAATACAGCAACTTTAATTTTTGATTTAATTTGTTTTAATTGTATGCTTAAAGATTCAGATAAACTTAAAATTCCACGTTTAGTCACACCATATATACTGCTTCCATTTATTAGAGCAAATCCTGATGCAGTATTTAAAATAAAACACTCTTTGTTTTGTTTAAGCATAATTGGGGTAAATATTTTTACTCCATGGATCACTCCCCAGACATTCACTCCTAAAACCCATTTCCAATCATTTATAGTGCTTTCCCAAATATTTTCTCTTGTGCCTACTCCTGCATTATTAAAAAGTAAATTTACTTCACCAAATTCCTTAATTGTTGTATTTGCTAAGCGTTCTACATCTTCTAACTTTGATACATCCATTAATACTGATATGGTTTGGGCTCCAGTTTGCCTTAATTCATTTTCAGCTTTCAATAACGGTTCCTTTTCAATGTCTGCCAATACTATCTTCATACCTTCAACAGCACATTGATTAGCAAGCCCTCTCCCAACCCCACTTGCCGCTCCAGTAATTACCGCAACTTTATTAGTAAAATCTCTCATAGAAGTAGTCTTATTTTACTTTTTTGAGATATAAAAGATAAATTGATGTTTAAAATTTTTTATTCCTTATTGTAGATTTTTATTCACAAATTCGTCATATAGAGTTACTTATTTAAGAACAAAATGAAAATTAGTAATTATGCCAAACGGATTTTTTGGAAAAGTATTATGGATTGATCTAACGAAAGAAGAATTCACAGTAGAAATATTACCCGAAGAAATATATCGAAAATATCTAGGAGGTTATGGTTTGGCTTCAAAACTAATATATGACCATATGCCGAAAAAAACTGACCCCTTTAGCCCTGAATCGATACTTGGATTCTTTCCAGGATTATTGACCGGATCAATTGCTCCTTTAACTGGAAGATGCATGGTTGCGGGTAAATCACCTTTAACTGGTACCTGGGGAGATGCTAGCGTTGGTGGTCATATTGGAGCAGAAATTAAAAAATGTGGATTTGATGGAATATTAATAAAAGGAATGGCGCAAAATCCTAAATATGTGGCAATAATAAATGATACAAAAGAAATATTAGATGCTTCAAGTTTATGGGGTAAGGACACTTCAGAAACGGAAGATAAATTGCAATCAACTCATAATAATGTCAATATTATTTCTATAGGGCCTTCAGGAGAGAATTTATCTCTTATATCAGGAATAGTTCACGATAAGCATAGAGTTGCTGCAAGATCTGGTCTTGGAGCGGTTATGGGCTCAAAGAAACTTAAAGCAATTGTACTTAAAGGGAATAATAAAGTTAATGTGGCAAATAACGAGAGTTTGTTGCTGCATACAAAAGCTTATAATTCTGGAGTTAAGAACGATCAAAGTGGAGCAATGTTTTTATATCATACATTGGGATTGAGTTGTCTCAACGTATCTGCAGGTTTATCGGGAGACACTCCTATAAAAAATTGGGGGGGAAATGGTCCACAAGATTTTCCTGTGGAACGTTTGAATAAGATTTCTGCCGCGGAGATAAATAAATATAAACTAAGAGATTATGGCTGTTTTTCATGTTCTGTTCAGTGTGGTGCAATTATGAAGGTGCCAGAAGCTGATATTGAAGAAACCCATATTCCAGAATATGAAACTTGCGCTGCATTTGGCAACATGTTGCTTAATGATGATCTCATTTCACTCTTTAAATTAAATGATATTTGTAATCGTTCAGGATTAGATACTATATCTGTTGGAGGAATGGTTGCCTTTGCAATCGAATGTTTTGAAAATGGGTTAATTAACAAAAGTGATACTAATGGACTTGAACTAAACTGGGGAAATTCAGACGCAATAATTAAACTAGTTGAGAATATAATCAAAAGAGAAGGTTTTGGAGATGTTTTAGCGGATGGTCCCATAATTGCTACAAAAAAGATTGGAAAAAATAGTGAAAAATATGCAATGCATTCGTTAGGTCAACCCCTGCCGATGCACGATCCAAAATTTTTTAATTCGATGGGGCGAACTTATGCTTTTGAACCTACACCTGGAAGACATACGGCTTCTAGCCTGGACCACTTTATTACAGGGGTACTACCACGAAATAATTTTATTAAAGAGTTTACACTCCCAAAGCGGTATCGAAAACCTGGGGATGATCGCTACGAAGCTATGAAGATGTGCGCAGGATTACACCAAAGCCTTAATTCCTTAGGTATGTGTCTATTCACCTATTGGTTTCAAACTTATCCCTTTTTAGAGAGCATTAAAGCTGTAACTGGATGGGATGTAAATATTGATGAAATTATTAATATCGGCTTAAGAATTCAAAATTTACGACAAGCTTTTACTTTAAGAGAAGGCATAAATCTCGCGAATAATACCCTCCCTGGGCGAGTTGTTGGAGATCCTCCATTTGAGGAAGGTCCAAATAGAGGAAAAACAGTTGACTACAAAGCAGATTTCTTAGGTTATTGTGCAAAAATGGGATGGAATCCAGAGAATGCTTATCCACTTAAAGAAACTTTAAAGGAATTGGAATTAGATTTTGTCATTAAAGATCTTTATTGATGTGAATTTAAAGCATTAAACTCTACATAAATTCTTATTTATTTTTACTATCTTTTTCCTCTAATTTTTTTCTAATTACACAATATAATCCTGTTCCCATAGTTTCTAAACATGAATTGCAACTCGTGCATTTTGCAGGGGTTAAGTCACCTTCTTCCCATCGCTTAGGAAGATCCGGTTCGTAAATTAAAGGTCTACTCATGGATATAAAATCAGCCCATCTATTCTTAAGAATCTCTTCTGCTGAAACTGGATTTTTGATTCCTCCAACTAATATAAGAGCAGAGTTCTTCATAATTGGATTTAATTTTTTTGCGAGAGGTAAAAAATAATTTTCATCTTCAGGTTTTTTAATAAATTTACTTGGGTAAGCTTGCTTTGTTATTATAAGAGTTTCTCCTATGCCACCGCTTGGTTCAACCCCATCAAATCCAATCTCAACAAGTTTCTCAACAATACTTATTCCATCATCATCCTCTAATCCACCTGGAATAAAATCATTAATCTGAGATTTGATAATTATTGGAAAAGATTTTCCTACCTTGTCTCGAGTTTGATTATAGATATCGATTACAAATCTAACTCTATTTTCAATATCCCCTCCATATATATCATTTCGCTTATTAGTATAAGGAGAAAGAAAGTTACTGAGGAGATATCCATGGGCAGCATGCAATTGTACCATATCATATCCGCATTCATAAGCGTTTACACTCGCGTCAACAAACATTTTAATATATTGATCAATCTCGTCAGTTCGTAATACCCTTGGCATGATATTTGTAATTGGATACAACACTGCGGAGGGGGCGACAGGATGATATTTTGGATGATAACCTTGTCGTCCTACATGAATGAGTTGAATCGCGATTTTAATATCAGAATATTCATGTATTTTCTTAGTTAACTTTCTGTGCCCTCCTAAATAAGATTCATTATCGATTCTTACTTGATAAGGCCCTCCAGATCCGCTTGGATCGACAGCAACAGCACCAGTAATAATAAGACCAGTACCTCCCCGAGCTAATTCTTCATGAAATTTTATTAAGCGAGAACTTATATATCCATATTTTTCAGCTAATCCCTCTAAAGTTGCTGAACGTACAATCCTATTTTTAATCTGTACATTTCCAATTTTTTTTGGTGAAAATAAAGTTTCTAAAATAATTATGTTCCACTCTAATCAAAATATTATAATAATGCTACTGAATTCGAAAAAAAGTTTAAATTTTGGGATATCTTTAAAAATTTATATTTTGGATTCAATATAAGGTCGAAATGATTGTTTTTTCAATTTATTATTCCTTATTGGGACCAATCTCTAAGTTCGTTCGAAAATATTATTTGGTTTATACTTGCATATACAATCTTTTTCTTAATCATTGCTTTGCTTTTAAAAGTAGCCCTCGGAATGTTCGATAAATCTGAAAAAGTGGAACCATTAAAAGTTTTGATTACAGCCTCAATTATAGCGCTATGTTATGTTCTACTTAGTTTATTTGTTTATACATTCATAGCTTGGATACTCATTCTAATTATATCAATTGCAATCGTAAATCTGCGCCATAGGATCGGCTTTCTTAATGCATTTTTAGTTACAGCTGTGATCTTTTTTATTTATTTCATGATTACATTCATATTAGGACTTATAAGTGGAAAAAGTTTAGTTATTCCTTTTTGGTAAATCTTTCTTTTTTTTTTAAAAAAATTAGAAAATTGAAACAGTACTTATCATTTTCCTAAATTAACTAGTCTTTCGGCGAATAATTTTTCCGTTAAATCCATTTCATTTACTACGTTTTTAAGAACTCGAATCAAAAAGAATTCTAAATTCCAAAAGAATTCAGAAGGATAGGAAATTCTCACATTATTACAATCTACTAAATAAGTTTCACGGTTTATTATAAATAAGAATACATTTAAGAGTTTTTCAATTTATTGTTTTTAAAAAAAGAATGAGATGAAATTGCTATCCTTTAAAAAAAATAGCTATTAAAATAAAATTTGAGTAAAAACATGATCTAGCTTTAAAAACCGTGCCGTTGGAGATCAGTTAAGGTCGAATCGGTCAAGGTTCATGATTTTATTCCATACCGCGATAAAATCATGCAGGAATTTCTCATGGGAATCCTCACACGCGTAGACTTCAGCTAAGGCCCGGAGTTGGGAGTTCGAACCAAAGATGAGGTCAACACGGGTCGCAGTCCATTTGAGTTTGCTAGTTGCGCGATCATATCCTTCGAAAATGTTTTCGTCTTTCGTACTTTTCTTCCAGATTGTGCTCATGTCGAGCAGATTTACGAAGAAGTCTGTAGTAAGCGCCTCAGGTCGTTTGGTGAAGACGCCATGCTGTATCTTTCCAAAGTTAGCATTCAGAACACGCATACCACCTATGAGAACAGTCATCTCAGGAGCAGTCAGCGTCAGTAATTGAGCTTTGTCAACCAATAATTCTTCGACCGAAACAGAATATTTTGCTTTCTGATAGTTACGGAAACCATCGGCAATTGGTTCGAGTACAGCAAAAGAATTCACATCGGTTTGCTCCTGCAAAGCATCCATACGTCCTGGTGTGAAGGGAACTATGACAGTATAACCAGCATTCTTCGCAGCTTGTTCAACACCCGCACAACCGGCTAAAACGATCAGATCAGCCAGTGATATTTTCTTGCCATCTTTCTGGGCTTTGTTGAATGCATCCTGGATGCCTTTTAGTGTCTTGAGCACTTTAGCTAGTTGGTTGGGTTGGTTTACCTCCCAATCTTTCTGAGGCGCCAAACGTATACGGGCACCATTGGCACCGCCACGCTTGTCAGAACCGCGAAAAGTAGATGCTGAAGCCCAGGCGGTTGAAACCAGCTCAGAGACAGACAAACCAGAAGAAAGTATCTTTTCCTTAAGGGTGGTTATATCCTTTGCTTCAATTAATTTGTGATTGACTGCGGGGATAGGGTCTTGCCATATGAGCTCTTCAGCTGGGACCTCCGGACCTAGATAGCGAGTGCGTGGACCCATATCGCGGTGTGTTAGCTTGAACCACGCCCGGGCAAATGCATCCGCAAATTCATCCGGATTCTCCATGAAGCGCCGTGAGATCTTTTCATATTCAGGGTCAAACTTAAGAGAGAGATCGGTAGTCAGCATGGATGGTGCATGACGTTTATCAGGTATATGGGCATCCGGAACGATACCGGCACCTGCACCACCTTTTGGTATCCACTGATGCGCACCAGCAGGACTCTTTGTTAGTTCCCATTCAAAACCAAATAGGTTCCTAAAGAAGAGGTTACTCCATTTAGTTGGAGTCTGGGTCCAAATCACTTCTAGACCGCTACTGATTGTATCGGCACCTTTACCTGTACCATAGCTACTCTTCCAACCTAGTCCCATATCTTCGATGTCAGCCGCTTCGGGTTCGGGCCCCACATGCTTTACGTCACCGGCACCATGGGTCTTTCCGAACGAGTGGCCACCTGCAATGAGTGCTACGGTCTCTTCATCATTCATTGCCATACGTGCGAATGACTCGCGGATATCCTTTGCTGCCAAAAGGGGATCAGGATTACCGTTTGGACCTTCTGGGTTGACATAAATCAGTCCCATCTGCACAGCTGCGAGTGGATTCTCGAGATCGGGTTTATTTTTTTTGTCTGCGTGCCAGCGTTCGTCGTCTAACCACTTTTTCTCGGAACCCCAATATATATCCTTTTCCGGTTCCCAGATATCTTTACGCCCACCACCGAAGCCGAAAGTCTTGAAGCCCATCGATTCCAAAGCGACATTACCCGCAAGAATCATTAAATCAGCCCAAGAAATCTTCCGACCATACTTCTGTTTAATTGGCCAGAGTAATCGACGTGCTTTGTCGAGGTTAACATTATCAGGCCAGCTGCTAAGAGGTGGAAAGCGTTGATTTCCACTGCCACCTCCACCACGACCATCACCCACACGGTAGGTACCGGCACTGTGCCATGCCATACGAATGAACAAAGGTCCATAATGACCGAAATCCGCTGGCCACCAACTTTGTGACTTTGTCATAATTTCGCTAAGGTCTTTCTTAACCGCCTTTAAATCGAGACTCTTGAACTCTTTAGCATAGTTGAAATCCTCACCCATCGGATTAGACTTAGAGGAATGCTGGTGGAGTATATCCAAGTTTAGCTGATTCGGCCACCAATCTAAGTTCGTTGTAGCTCTAGCCGCTGTAAAGATTTTTTCCTTCATTTTTTTATTTTCCATAAAAATCTTCCCAAATTTCTTTAATTTGTTGTAATATTGAAAATTTAGACTTTTTTCTTATTAAAGGTCTTTTCTTATGAAGTATTAATTTATTTTTAATAATAATTCTCAAGTAGGAATTAATATTAGTAAATAATGATTACTAATATAAATATTATTATTTTAGAGTAAAAGAAATTTATAAATCTTAAAATTACCATAATCAATAATGATTAAAATAAGTACAGAAGAATTAGCTTCAATTTTCAAAAAACATGGATTAAAGCTAACAACTCAACGCCTAGCAATATACGAAACGCTATTAAAACGTAAAGATCACCCTACCACTGAAAATATTTACAAATCATTAATAAATGATTATCCAACAATAAGTTTAGGTACAGTTTATAGTACACTCCATCTCTTTAAAGATTTGGGACTAATCCAAGAACTAAATTTTAGTGATGGAAATATAAGATATGATCCTAATACTAAGGTCCATATAAACCTAGTTTGCTCAAAATGTGGGAACATTACTGATTATAACAATGAAAAAGTGAAAGAAGTTTGGCAACTGATCATATCTGATTTAAAAATTAAACCCAAAGGTCAAAGAATTGATTTGTATTATGAATGTGAGAAATGTAAAAGGGATTAATAATTTAAAATTGTTTAAAAGGAAATAGAGGTTATTGTTGAAATTTTACTATTCTCTTGTTAAAAATTTCCTCTGTTCCCTCAATTTCTTTCACAGCATTTCTTAAGATGGTTATCCAAAAAAATGGGATAAGTATCCAAGCAAAAATTGAAGTCATCATTCCCATAAGAAATCCAAATGTGTCTGCAATTATAGTTCCTATTAGCGGTCCTAATGCTCTACCAATAATATCAAAAAAATTAGCTGCCGCTATGACAGTTCCTCGATTTTCTGGAAGATTTAAATCCACAACTGAAGCATACCAATTACCACTAACTGCCCCATTAGTAAACATACCAATACTAAAAAGAATTATCCATATCAAAAGCCCTGGGAATATGTTTGGCGGTTGAAACGGTATAATTAATCCAATAAATAAAAAAGGAATGGGAGCGATATTTCCAAATAATGCCAATAAAACCCTTGCTTTTTTATTTCCCTTTTTAAACCAATTATCTCCAATATACCCAAAGAAAATAGTTCCGACCACAATACTTAAAATAATTACTACTAGAAAAAGAGATGTATCTTCATCATTAATACCATGAAATACTTCCATATAGGCAAAAAGTAAAGTTAAAATTATACCTGTTGGAATCGTATCTACAAAATTAATCACTAACCATATATTTGATTTTTTTTGAAAGATGGTTTTTATATCTGAAATCCGGATGCGATATGTATATTCGATTCCATCTTTTTGAAGTAGAATAGATTGGTCCATTCCTAATCTCGATGGTTCTTTAAATAAAAGAAAAAAAAAGGTCCCGATTAATCCAATAAAACCCACTATAAAAAAAGGAAAGCGCCAATCTTCTCCTATAAAAGATGCCATCCCCGTCCCAAGGACTGTACCAAAAAGCGATGCGATTGAAAAAAACGAAAATCCCTTTGATCGTTCGTCTTTTGAAACTAGGTCTCCCATTAATGAGAATATACTTGGAATAACAGCACCATATCCAATACCCGTGAATATTGTAATTAAGAAAAATAACCTATAACCCTCTATTCCTCCTGGGATTAGTATTACAATTGATGAGAACAGTGAAAATATTAGTGATCCAATAAAGACTATCCATTTTCTGACAATTTTATCTGCTAAATATCCAAAAATAAGCATTGTAATGCCAGTAAAAAGCATAAAATTGAAAGTTAAAAATCCTAAAGGAGCTGTATCCCCACCAAATCCAAAATAACTTGAAATAGTTAATAAATTTGGAGATATCATATTCTGAACCGAATTTATCAATGTAATGATTAAAATAAAAAGGATAATGGACAATATTGGAAACTTTTTAGAATTATCACTCATACTATAGATTTAAATTCTATTCCATAAAAACATTAAACTAGACACCTGTTAGATGATAATTGTTGGAAGTTAAAAAATTAACTCAGGATGAATTAAATTATATCCCCGCGTTATGTTTGGATCCTAGCGTTGGGAAAGAAGGAAAAGGTATCATGGCTAAAGCTATGGATAGGCGAATAGAATGGATAACGGAAATGATGAATAGGGGTCTGGAACTTTTTGTAGCTTTAGAGAATCCAAGAGACGAAATTATTAACTATAAATGGGCAGGAATGATAAAACACTCAGATTTAGCAATTAGCGGCAAAGTTCCTATGGGATTATTGGAATGTATTCCAATTGAACATGCTTTAGAGCCAATAGTAGGAAAAGATTCGTTATTTATCAATTGTATGTGGATTTTGCCTCCATTTTGGAAAAAAGGAGTTGGTGATGCTTTAATTAAAGCTTTTATTGAACGAGCTCGACAAATTGGCTCGGGTTCAGTGCTTTCTTATGAGAATGAAAGCTGGTTTGATACTACTATTGAATATATGCCTATGAGTTTTTTTAAAAAGTATGGATTTATCGAAACGGATCGAGATGGGAAACGAATATTGCTTTTTCTGGATTTTAATGGGGGTACTCCTCCAAATTTTCTTCCCCTTAATTTGAATAATGAATTGAATGATCAAGCACTAACTCTAAATCTCTTTTGTAATGATCAATGTCCTTGGTCAACATACATGGTTAAAGAAATTCGAGAAGGGATCAAGTTATATCAAAGTATAGATATCAATATAATCTCTACAACTAAAAAAAGGCTTATTGAAAAGTTTGGCATTTCAAGAGGTGTTACATTAAATAATAGACCCTTATTTAAAAGTATGATTACATGGGATCACGTCAAAAAAGAAATTGATAAGCTCAATTTAACATAATTCACCATCTGATTCGTAACAATCAAATAGCTCATCCAAATTTTCTATGTATTTTATCATAGAATCATACCATTTATCAAGTAGATCTCTAAACTGTTTCTTAACGGCAACTAAATCTTTAGAACTATAGACATATAAATACCCACGCTTGTTTGTGTCTTCTTCCCCTGTTTTCTCACTATAATCCTTGAGAGACATAGCATTTCTTTCAATTAGGTTAAGTTTTCCCAATTTTTTTAAGGCTCTTTGAATTGCACTCCGGTCTTTTTCAAATAAATCGGTAAGTTCCATCGTATTCACATTATCATTTTTAACTAAATAGGAAAATACCTTCGATTCTATATCATTTAATCCTAAGATGCATTTGAACAGATTTCCGCTCTTAAATAGCTCTTTTTCTTCTGTCATTTTCTTTAATTGTTTAGATATACTTTCCATTTTAATGCCTCAAACTCCTAAAATAATTTGTTATTATAAAAATAAAAAATTAAAAACTTAAGTGAAAGACTGTAACTTTTCTAAAGTTCGTTTCATATAGTCATATCCCGCAGCGCCTACGACTTTATGTACTTCCTTTTCATTTTTTATAAAGAGTATTGTTGGAATTCCCGTAATTCTATAGCGTTGGGCTATTGATGGAAGCTCATCGGTATTTACTTTGACAAAAATAAACTCTTTTCCGTTTTCTTTTTGTAATTGTTCAAAAATAGGCGCAAACATCATGCATGGACCACACCAAACTGCCCAGAAATCTATGATAATATATTTATCAGAAAAATCCTTCAATAATTTATTGAATTCCGCTTCTGAATGAATTTTTACAATATCAATTGGCATATTCTGAGCCTTAGCAAGCATTTCAGCTTTTTTTATTCGTATTTTTTCTAAATCATTATCAGACATATTTTTCCCTTATTTTTTAATTTTTTAAGTTGTGTGGTTGGGCTAACACATTCACACAACTTTTTCTTAATTAAAAATTGGAATGGATACTATTTAAACATCTTTATTATGAAAAAAAGAACACAACTAAGTCTTGAATATAAAAAATCAAAGATTAAGAAGAATCATTATATTTCATAAATAAAGAACCTAGTCTGTAATAAGAGATATAATAAAGCAATTAATAACAAATATTAGAGAAATTTACATATTATTAAGGAATTGGACGTTATAATTTATTATTTTCTTCTTAGAAAGATTTACAAAGACAAAGATATTGTAAATCGTTATTAAAGAAATATTTGGCTCTAAAATATTAGCTAGGATTTAAAAGTCTAAGAAGATAATTGATAACAGTTGTATTGAAAAGTTGATATGACAATAAATTAATATTTAGGATTAAAATATTATAGATCTATAATATAATTAATAATCCTTAAATGAAGAATTCCATATAATTTTTCTATATATACACTTCAGTGAGTTTCATAATGAATATTCATTCGTTGTTTATCCTAAATAAAGCAGGCTCATGTATTTATAGTAGGAATATCACAAAGGATTTTGAGAGTATAGAGCCGAACTTGATAACACCTTTTTTTTCAGCGATCTTTACATTTTCTGAAAATGTTATTATGAAACAAACCCCAGAAGTTCTTGAAATGGGTGGTTTTAGAATTGTCTTTAAAGTGAAAAGAAATTACATCTTTGCTATCTTGGCAGATTCTACAACAAGTTTACTATTTGTTAATTCACGTATTGATAGTATTATGGAACAGTTTGAGGATTTTTTACAATTAAATGAAATCGAAGATTACCAAGAAATTGATAATAAAGAATTCGATCTTAGGATTGATACAATTATTGCTGGA
>Ga0180438_10002501_pt1 | contig 29790 bp, 18 predicted proteins | sample SS_ome_12_FD_132455 | JGI IMG/M metagenome (GOLD analysis project Ga0180438, IMG submission 132455) | Hypersaline lake sediment archaeal communities from the Salton Sea, California, USA - SS_3_D_2 metaG | ecosystem: Environmental > Aquatic > Non-marine Saline and Alkaline > Hypersaline >...
CGTTTCCTACATTATAGGAAATGAAAGAAAAAAAGTAAAGGAAATTCATAATTTATTTTTTTTGCTTGTACCCGAATTTCAAAAAATTAGTGAATCAGAGGGGGCCCTGCGCGGCGGCTGGCTGTCAATTTTTGGGCAGGAATCGTTTTTTTTATGATTCGGTTGTTTTTGTGGCCTCGTCCTTCGCTTTATGCTATTGAACTTCCTGCTCTCCATGTTATATCCTTATCCCTGGGTTTTAGATTCGAGAATCTCAAAAAATGGTGGAGGATTTGTGGCCAGCACCAGAAGAAAATTCCTGCAGTCCATGTTGTTGAAAAAAAACACATCTCGACGGGCTAGCCTATTTTTTGCTCTCTCCCTCTTTTCCTTCATCCTGGTGTCAAACCTCCTCCTCTCTTTGGACTTAAATAAAGAGCTGGAGGAATACTTCATTAGGACCTGGACGGTTCAATCAGGCCTGCCCATCAATTCCATAACCGCGCTCATCCAAGCAGAGGATGGCTACATCTGGGTTGGAACTGGCGCGGGCCTGTCGAGGTTTGACGGAGTTCGATTCACAAATTTTACAAAACAAAATTCTCCTCTGACAAACGACAGGATCACGAGCCTGTACGAGGATAGCAATGAAGTACTGTGGATAGGGACCGATGGCGGCGGTCTGTATTCCTGGGAGAAAGGTCTTTGGAAAAACATCACCATGAAAGACGGATTGTCTAATGAGCACGTGCGAACGATAACCGGTGATTGGAAAGGTGGCCTCTGTGTGGGGACAGACTATGGACTGAACCGTATCAGCGGGGACAGCATCCACGTCTATACCGAAGAGGACGGGCTGTATGACAACATCATCACCAATCTCTGCTTTGACAATTGGGGAACACTGTGGATAGGCACCCTTCGAGGCGGACTGGTACGGTTCAATGAAGAGGTGATCGCTGTTTATGATTACGAGGACGGACTCTTGAACTCAGCGGTCCAGTCACTGACTGCCGACCGCTGGGGTAGCATCTGGATCGGCACTCTGGAAGGCCTGTATTTTTTGAGGAGCGGAGATGAGATCATCCGTTCCGTATTCGGTACAAACTATACGCCCTTCACATCCCTGGTGGAAGATGACCGGGGAAGCCTCTGGATGGGGACCATGGCCGACGGCCTTAAACGAATGACCGGAGACACTCTGAAAGGTTTGTCGACAGATGAAGGTCTGGCGGATGACTTTATCCGCTGCCTTTTGATCGACCGGGATGAGAATGTCTGGATCGGGACAGATACAGGGGGCCTCATCCAGCTCAGAGACCCTCTGGTGAGGAATATCACCAGAGATGACGGAATCCCAGAGAGTGCTGTTTCAGCATTGATGCAGGACCGCCAGGGATTTCTCTGGCTTGGGACGAGAAACAGTGGTCTTTGCAGGATGAAAGATAACAAAGTCATCGAAACCTTCGATGCCAAAACAGGGATTTCTTCCAACAAAGTCAGGATCCTTTTCGAGGACAGAGACGATAATCTCTGGGTCGGGACAGACGACAGCGGGTTCGCCATTTTGCAAAAGGGACGGTGGAACAAGCTGAACTCGGAGAGTGGCTTGAGCTCGAATAATGTAACGGCTTTTCTTCAGGATAGAAATGGGGACATCTGGATTGGAACGGATAAAGGGCTGGACAGATTCCGGGACGGAAAGATCGATCCTCCTGGGGCATTTGCCGGCATGGCAGGATACCCAGTGCGGGCTTTGCTGGAGAGTCGCGATGGTCTGCTTTTGGCCGGGACTAACCAGGGGCTGTTTAAAGTATCCGAGAAGGGAGTCGAAAAAGTAGAACTCACACATGCTGATTCAGAATCGGAGGTCGTTTCACTGTATGAGGATGCAGACGGAATCCTCTGGATAGGGACAAACGGGGACGGCCTGCTGCGCCGGGATGAAGGAGAAACCACAGCCTTCACCACAGCAGAGGGATTGAGGGACAATTATATCTATTCTTTAGCGGAAGACGGGCAAGGAAACCTGTGGATGAGCACCAACAGGGGAGTCATGAGGATAAGCCTGAAGGTGCTGAATGATTATGCCTCGGGGGAAGTCCGGTATCTGGTACCTGCTTTTTATGATGAAGCCGAGGGCATGGCCGGTTCCCAGTGCAGCGGAGAAGGCCAGCCTTCGGTCTGGAAAGACGGTTCAGGCAGGCTTTATTATCCGACTGGGAAAGGAATCGCCATTTTCAATCCAGTAAAGATCGGTGTCCAGACCGCCCATCCCCGTACAGCCATCGAAGCCGTGCTCTGTGACGGCAAACCGGTCGAGAGCGATGGCGTCCCTTGCTTTCCCCACGGATCCCAATCTTTAGAATTTCATTTCACCGCTCTCGACTTTCGCGCTCCTGAAAAAATCCGTTTCAAGTACAGATTGGATGGCTATGAGGAAGAATTCGTCTATCTTCCTCTCGATGCAGAACGAGCGGCCAGGTATGTGAACCTGGCTGCGGGGGAATATCGCTTCACGGTACATGCGGCGAGCAACGACGGGATCTGGGATGAAAATGGCGCTTTTTTTGCGTTCGAGGTTCTTCCTTCTTTTTTTCAAAAACCGGTGTTTACTATCCTTGTTGTCCTGGTCGTTTTTTTCGCAGCCGGAACCGTGCTCCTCATCAACCGCCAGAGGAGGCAGAGAAGGCGCCGCAACAAATACAAAACAATTCCGATCGATGCCAAAAGGATCGAGAATGTCATTTCCATGCTCCTTCATCTTATGGATGAAGAAAGGCTTTTTCTCGATCCTGACCTGACACTCAACAAACTCTCTCTCAGGCTGAGGATTCATTACAATCACCTCTCCCGCATCATCAACGAACGTTTCGGTCTGAGCTACAACGATTTCATCAATAAATACCGGATCGAAGAGGCCAGGAAGAAGCTGACATCTCCCGAGGAAAAAGAGAGCACCATACTGGATATCGCCTACAGCACAGGATTCTACTCCAAATCCGTGTTCAATGCGGCCTTTAAGAAATTCACGGGCATGACGCCGACCGAATACCGCAAGAAACATCTCTAAAAAAAATATAAAAAAAGGCTAAACTCCTTATAAACACAACAGCCCGTCACTTTCTTTTAAAGATCCACAGTGTCAGCCGCCTTTAATCCTCCTTCGCTTTGAGGGTACGGAATTTCAATTTCGGACGACAGCTTCGGTGGGATGGGCTAGATTAAAGCCTACATGTTCAAAATGAACCTTAATAATCTATGAACCTTTTTAATCACTAAAAGAAAATTTCTATTCTGGAGACAGTGATGTTTCAAAATTATCTCAAGAGCGCTCTCCGCAACATAAAAAGGCAAAAGGGATATTCACTGATCACCCTGGCCGGACTCACCATCGGGATAACCTGTTTTGTCTTGATATCCCTGTATGTCCGGTACGAATTCAGCTATGACCGGTTCCACGAGAACGCTCAAAACATATACAGAGTGCTCGTCGACACGCGCGAAACTTTCATGGGAAAATCACAGGTCACCGTCACGCCTGGTCTTCTGGCTTCAGCCATAGAAGAGGAGTTTCCTGAGGTGTTGAGGGCCACAAAAGTCGAATCCGAAAGGGTTGTGATGAAATACGGGGAACGTCGGTTCAGTGAGAATAGCATCTACTATGTCGATCCCTCCTTCCTAGATATTTTCAATTTCCCTCTATTGGCTGGGAATCCAAAAACAGCCCTTAGCAAGACCAATTGTCTCCTTGTCAGCAAAGACATGGCCGAAAAATACTTCGGCCAGAAAAATCCCTTGGACAAAAAAATACATGTCGACGGCACGGATTACCAGATAACAGGTGTACTGGCAAATATCCCCGGCAATACAAATTTCCGCTTCGATTTTCTGGCTTCATTCTCTTCTCTGGTTGAACTCCAGGGCAGAGATCGTGTTTACAGCTGGAACAGGTGGAGCTACCGCACCTATGTTCTTCTCCACGAAAAGGCAGATCCCGTTTATCTTGAAAATAAGCTGGTGGATTTTTTAAAGAGAAATTACAGGGACGATGCCACCCAAACACTCCGCCTCCAATCCGTGAGTGACATCCACTTCTACACCAAGGCCAATTTTGAGCTTGAGCCGACTGCAGATATCCGGAACGTCTATATTCTTTCGGCCATTGCCTTCTTTATCCTTCTCATTGCCTGCTTTAACTATATGAATATGTCCACAGCCAGGGCAACAACTCGAGCGAAAGAGATTGGGATGCGGAAGGTCATTGGAGCCGATCGGATGCAGCTCATCCGGCAGTTCCTGGGTGAATCGATCCTGTTCTCCTTGCTAGCTCTCCTCATTTCCGTCATCCTGGTCAAGCTTCTCCTGCCCGCCTTCCGGGTTTTCATCGATAGAAAACTGGAAGCCGGCTGCATCCAAGATGGGACATTGATATTGACTTTGATCGGCCTGGTCCTGTTTATCGGTCTCGTTTCCGGCAGCTATCCCGCTCTGGCCCTTTCTTCCTTTCAGCCGACAACCGTGCTCAAGGGAACACGAATGCCAAGCTCAAGGAGTTCATCCCTTTTCCGCAACTCACTGGTCCTCAGCCAATTCGCCATCTCTGCAGCTCTCATTTTTTGCACGATCGTTGTCTTCAACCAATTACACTTCATGAGAAACAAGGAGCTGGGTTTTGTCAAAGATCATGTCGTGACCGTTTCGAATCCTGCGAGAGGTGATGAAACATTAAAAAATAAACTCCGGCAAAGTGCACATATTCTGGATGTTGCCTCATCCGAATATCTTCCCCACGATATCTCAGGTGCCAGCTTTGGAGAGTGGGACGGATACAATCCGGAAGAAAAGCTTATCGTTTACAGAAACTGGGTGGATGCCAATTTCTTGAACTTCTACAATATTCCGGTTGTTCAAGGAAGAGGATTCGCAGAGGAATACAACGATAAGGAAGGACAGGTCTATATCCTCAACGAAGCGGCGGTAAAGGCCATCGGCTGGGATGATCCGATCGGAAAACGGTTCGGGTTTAGCGGAGAGGATGAGAAAGGCGTTGTCGTGGGTGTGGTCAAAGATTTCCATTTTGCCCCTCTCCATCTCAATATCGAGCCGCTCGCATTAACGCCAAATTCAGAAAGAATCGATTGGCTCTCCATTAAAATCAGTCCTCAGAATATCCCCGACACCCTGGCATTCATCGAAAGGAACTGGAAGGGACATTCCCCGGAAGGAGATTTCAGCTACACCTTCCTGGATGACCGTTTGGACAGGATGTACCGGACAGAGAAAAAGCTAGGAAAAACATTTTCCATCTATACCTTTATTGCCCTTTTTGTGGCCTGCCTTGGTCTGTTCGGGTTGGCTTCTTTCACGACAGCGCAGAGGATAAAGGAAATCGGAATTCGTAAGGTTTTGGGCGCCACAGGCTGGAACATCACCCTGTTGACAACTAAAAGAATTATGGTTTTAGTACTGATGGCCAATGCCATCGCCTGGCCTGTCGCCTATTTTGTCATGCAGAATTGGCTCCAGAACTTCGCCTACAGGGTAGATGTCAGGCTATGGATTTTCGCTTTATCCGCCATATTGTCCCTTGCCATCGCTTTGCTCACGGTCAGTTATCAGACCATCAAAGCCGCCATAGCCAACCCGGTGGATTCGCTGCGGTATGAATGAGATTTATATTCGTGTTCTTTTTCAACGATCCATGGTACCTGCCGTTTTTATCTCTTTTTTGCTTTGAGCGTACGGAATTTCAATTTCGGACGACAGGCTCAGTCGATTGGAGTAGATTAATGCCTACATGTTCACAATGAACCTAAAAAATCATTAGAGGAGGAAAAACGAAAAATGAAAAGAACCAAGATCATCATCTCACTGTTTGTTTTTCTGATCTTCATGGTCTCGACTACTCTCCTGGCTGCGCCGGAAGAAAAAGTCGACAAGACATTCGCCAAGAAGGATGAAATCCGCTTCAAGCTCGTCCTGGGTGACTGCCATTTGAAAAAGAGCAGTGACGGCCGCATTCATGTTCATCTGGTCTACTCCTACGAGCCTGATATGTCGTATGAGCCAAGGATGGAAGAAAGAAGGGACACGCTCTATCTGGAAGAAAAGATGCATGGAAATAATCCCGAAGGTTACTCCAGATGGACGGTTGAAGTCCCCGACGACATCGAGATAGACTTTAAGTCCGCCACTGGCAGCCTGGTTGTCGAGGGTTTAAATATCGAAATCGACGGCAGCACCGGAACTGGCGATATCGATCTCATTCAGGTCGAAGGGGAATACGACCTCAGTACTGGAACCGGCAATATCGAGCTAAGCCAGGCCAAAGGGGAATACGACCTCAGCTCCGGAACCGGCAATGTTTATGCCTCTGACTCTGAAGGCGAGTTTGAGCTCAGCTCGGGCACTGGAAATGTAAAGATCAAGAATTGTAAAGGTAATTTCGAAGCCAGCAGCGGCACAAATGACGTGAGCGCAGAGGGACTGACCATTGATTTGGATGGAGAATTCAGCTCGGGCACCAGCGATGTGGAGGTGTCTTTTCCGGATGGAACGGATTTCGAACTCAGGATCAGCTCAGGAACCGACGATGCCATTCTCAACATGAACGGGAAACAGATTAGAGGCTATTTTGAATTCACCTGTCATGAACGCAGAGGGCGTATTGTCTGTCCGGTCAAGTTTGACAAAGAAGAAGAATATAGGAAGAACGACCAGACATACTTACGGAAATCCTTTACCCAGGGAAAAGACGTCCCCAAAGTCTACATCAGGACCGGAACCGGAACCGCCAGACTAAAAAAATAATAAAAATCAGATATCCCTGAAGCGAACAATTCATTCGGCAGGTGAGAAACGCTTTTCCTGCGTCAAGATCCTGTTTCTCTTTGTTCCTGAGAAAAAGCAAGGAGAATCTTCCCTGCCCAGGATCATCCCACTCAACCGGCAACAGTCAACACTATTAAAAGTGGGATTCAACACCTTATAGGATCATTTCTTTTTATGAAAATCTGAAAATATTGAATAGTATCATTCGATTCTGAAATGCGTTAAATTGTGGATAAAAATGAACCAGGCTTTTAAATTTATCGTAAAGAATAATACTGAAACTGAAAATAAAAATAACGATAGTAGTCTAAATAGTCAGGAGTTGGTTCAATGAAAAAAGGCTTATCCAATGTCTGGTGGTATTTCCTGATTGCCTATGGATTCACCTGGCTGTTTGAACTGCCCCGAACCCTGGATTCACAGGGAATCATGGAATATCCTAAAATTCTGCTCACGCTCTCCAAATACCTTCCGGCTTTGGGCCCTTTTGTGGCCGCATTTTTTTTGACCTTTCTGATTGAAGGCAGAAAAGGAATGCTCAGTTTGCTCAAGCAGGGATGGGACATCCGCTTCAGAAAAATCTGGTGGCTGGCTATTTTTCTTCTCGTCCCGGGCATGGAGTTGACAGCGGTGGTCCTGTCCTATCTTATATCTGGTGAAAAATTTCCTGACATTCCGTTGCTCATTCAACCCGCAGCCTATTTGAAATCTCTACTCGTCCTGCTGGTTTTGGCGGCCCTTGAGGAGTATGGCTGGCGGGGATTTGCCCTGGACCGGCTTCAGATGAAGTGGAATGCTCTGGTATCCAGTCTGATACTGGCTGCATTCTGGGGGCCCTGGCATCTCCAGCAGTGGATGATGGGCGAGCGGGATGTCCCGTTTTTCGCCTTCTGGTACGGAATTTGTATGCATTCGGTATTGTTCACCTGGTTTTACAACAATACCAGACGCAGTCTTCTACCGGTTATTCTGGTTCATGCCCTGATGAACGCCCAGATATTCCCCACCTGGCAGAATTCAAACTCGGCCATGATTTTTGTCGCCATCTGGACACTGGTTACCCTGGCTATTATCATTATTTGGAAACCCAGGCGGTTTGTGCGGAACCCTGAGGAATGAATTCAGATAAGCAATCAATTGAGATATTTTTCCCGGAAATCTGACGGACTGAAATTTGAAAATATTGGCAGTCTGAAAATTTTTTATTCAGGTTTATTCTGGGGTGAATCTCCGTTCGGCTACAGGAAGTTGGCACTAAAATTATCATTGAATTTTAAGCTGGGAATTATACATCATTTCTGCAGGAGTGTATCACGCAGACATCTACTTGTAGGCGCAGGGAACTTTTTCAGAGAATAATTCGTCTCTCCTGATTGAGGGCCAGTTTATGGCCTTCACCTATAATTTTGTGGAGGGATCACGCATGTTAAAGAACTATTTCAATATCACATTTCGGAACATCACAAAAAATAAAGGGTATTCCTTCATCATCATCTTCGGCCTGGCGCTGAGCCTTTCCCTCAGCCTTCTCATCACACAGATGATCTATAATTTCATGCGTTTCGACCGTTTTCACGAAAACAAAGACCGCATCTACCGCCTCGTCACCACGCGCACAGGCGAAAAAAGGACCGATGATTTTGCCACAGCCCCCTTTCCCATGGCTTCAGCCCTTACCGATTCCGTGCCCGGTATCGAGGCCTCGACAATATGGACCTGGGGTGTGGGCGGAAACGCCATTGGCCGAGGCAAGGTGTTTCCCCTGCGCACGAGATTCGCCGGAGAGGATTTTTTCCGGCTCTTCAGCTACAGGCTCAAGCATGGAGATCCGTCCCTCGCCCTGGTGCAGCCAAATTCCATCGTGCTCACCTCAGAGATTGCAGACATATTTTTCGGCGAAAACAACCCAGTCGGTGAAATTCTCCAGTTTGGCCAATGGGGAGATTACACGGTCACCGGTGTTTTGGAGGATACTTCGCGCCTCAAAACTCATATCGATTTGAGATCCATGATCTCGCTTTCCACAATGCCTTCTTTCGAGAAGCGGGGGATGCTCACTCCTAGGTCGGAGAACTGGACAAATATAAGCTCTTTTGTCTATGTGATGCTCGAGCCGGGCGTATCTCCGCAGAGGATCGAAGACGCTGCGAACAGGCTGGCCGCAGACCGTATTCAAGACCCGAAGTTTGCCTACCATTTCTGGCTCCAGCCGCTGACCGGTATCGTTCCCGGTCCGGACCTTCGGAACAGTGCCGGAGAATCGATTCCCATGGCTGTCATTTATGTTCTATTGGCTGTCGCTCTGCTCGTCGTTCTGTCCGCAGCCTTCAATTACACAAACCTGTCGACAGCGCAGGCCCTGTCCCGGGCCAGAGAAGTGGGAATCCGGAAAGTCATCGGTGCCAGGAGGTATCAGATCTTTATGCAGTTCATCGGCGAAAGCGTGACTATGGCCCTCCTGGCTTTCATTCTTGCTTTCGCTTTTTATCGGGCTATTCTCATTCCGCTGTTCCTCAGCCTTCATGATATTTTTCGTACGTATTTCTATTTCGCGGAGAATTGGACGACCCTGGGGTATTTTCTCCTCTTTGCCTTGGGAACGGGAATCGCGGCCGGGATCATTCCTGCCATTCATATCTCCAGGTTCCAGCCCGTTCAGGCCATGAGGAATCTTCCCGGGCTGCGCGTCGTTTCTCGTATCTCCTTGAGAAAAGGCCTGATTGTCTTCCAGTCCGCCCTGTCCGTTATTTTTATCATTTCCACTCTGGTTGCTATAGACCAGTTGAACTACATCCGAAAAGCCGAACATGGATTGAGGACTGAAGGTTTAATCACCGTTTCTCTGGAGGGTATTGATTATGGAATCTTCCAGCAGAAGGTCGTTCAGGATGCGCGCGTGCGTGGGATCGCCGGAACAGAATTTTTGCCCGGCGTTGTCTCCACAGGCAGTTACGTGTTCAAAAGGAGCGACGCTTCCCTTGAATGCAGAATGAATACGATAGCTTCCGATGCCGGATTCATTCCTGTTTTCGGTCTCCTGGTAGTTGCCGGATCCAACTTTCCCGACACTGTCTCCTCATCGAAGGAGACTCTGGTGATCCTCAACGAGACCGCGGTCAAAGAGCTTGAATTCGGAGGGCCGCTGGAAGCTGTCGGCCGGTCACTTTTGATGCAAGACGAGCAGAGGTTCCGTGTGGCCGGAGTCGTGAAAGATTTTGCCCACACTGAAATTACCCGAGATCAAGGTGCTTTTGCCCTCCGGTTCCTGCCTGAACGGTCTCGAGTCGCGGTTCTTCATGTCGATCCTGCAAAAATCAAGGATGTTGCTGCCAGCCTGCAGCAGATGTGGGGATCGTTCGAGTCGGCTGCCCCCTTCGAATACGCCCTGTTCGCGGATCAGATCGAGGACGAGCTTGCAGGCATGAAAGTGATGATGAAATCGATCCGCTTCGTCTCCATCCTGACTGTGATCATCGTCTGTTTGGGATTTTTGGGGATTGCGGATTACGGCTCCCGTATCCGGAGGAAGGAGATAGGAATCCGTAAGGTCTGTGGAGCCGGAGAGTGGAACCTGGTGAAGCTCTTATCGCGTCATTTTTTGGGAATGCTCGCAGTGGCGACAGCCCCTGCCATCCCTCTGGCCTGGTGGTTCAACGGTGTTATATTGTCGCTTTATGATAAGAGGGTCGAAATGAGAGCTGAACTCTTTATCATTGGAGCCTGTCTCGTAATGGTTCTGGGAATGGGGATGGTTCTCTCCCAGACTATCCGTGCCGCCCGGACCGATCCTGTGGATATCATCCGCTACGAATAACGCTACTCTATTTCTGGAAATACAGGCAGGAATTTTCTTTTGGCGCCTGTTCTATACCCTTTGCCGTTATCCGCAATTTGTGAATACTTATGCCTGAAAAGAGAATAGAATCGCTTATCCAGGTTTATTAAGCCAGGGAGCAGGGATCAGCCGGTGGGGAGTATTTTTTTTGAATTTTTCTTTTTCAGATACTCCTGGACGGCGTTCATTAATTGCAGTCGACTTTTCACTCCAATTTTCTGGTAGATATTGTAGAGGTGAGATTTTACCGTCTTGTAGGAGACAAAAAATTCTTTTTCGATCTCTTTATTGGTCTTGCCTTGAAGGACCGATAAAAGGATTTCCCTTTCCCTCTTCGTTATTTTTTTCTGTCTCAGCAGTGGAGTTAAATCTTCCTGGATGTTCATAAGAGGTTCCTGTTGCCAGTATCTGCGGCGGATTTGAAACCAGATGACAAAAACAGTTGCGAATAAAATAATCATGGAAAAACGGAACACCCAGGATTGCCAGAAGGGAATACTCAGGATGAGAGTCAGAGGCAAGCCTCCATTGTTCCATTGCTGATCGTGGTTGGCCGCATACAATAACAGGCGATTTTCCCCTTGTTTTAAATGTGTCAACTGTAGCCAATTCCGGTTATCTAAAATAATCTCTTCATTATCGTTGTCAGGGAGCTGAGCCTTATACATGTTTTTTTGGGGAAAGGCGAAACTGAGAGCAGCTAATCTCACAGTAATAGGTAAATCCTTCTTTGTGACTTCTAAGGCATCGAGCTGATGAAAAAGGACGGTTCGCTCTGGTTGAGTGGAAAGCTTGTAAGAAGTCACAAACACCGGGGGAGGAAATGGATTTATATTGATCTTTTCAGGATAGAAGTGGTTAAATCCTGAGATTCCGCCAAAATACATCTCCCCACTGTTACTCTTAAAGCAAACACCGGGATTGAAGGATTCACCCTGAAGCCCGTCTTCAGGCCCGTATACATTCCACCTAAGATTCTGATAATCCATTTTAAACAGGCCTTTGTTACTGCTCATCCACAGGTTGTCCTTATCATCGAAGAGAAGGCCAAAGCCGGAATTGTCAGGAAGTGAAATTTCATTGGGTAGCCGCTGGCATTGCTGTTCGAAGTGATTGATTCGACACAGGCCTGCTTCGGTTCCCACCCATATGTTTCCATCTTTATCTTCAGCGAGGGAATAGACAGTTTTGCTCGGCAGCGAATCCGCATTCGCTGGGTCATGCCGATAATGAGACCACTGGAGGGTTTGTGGATTCAAACGGTCAACCCCGTGCCATTGAGTGCCGATCCAAACAGCTCCCACGCTGTCCACATAAAGGACATTTATTGAATAAGGATTACGGTTTTCTTCTTTGAGCTCATAAGAGATCGGAGTGGCCGTTTTATTCATGATGTCCCACTCTATAAGTCCGCCCTTGCGGGTGCCGAGCCAAAGAAAGCCGTCTCGACCCGGATAGACAACGTTAATGTTGTGGTCAGGCAGAAGAGAACGTTCTTTTGGTGGACTATTAAATAGGGAGAGAGTGTGAGTCTGCAGTTGATAATGCACAAGGCCTCTCAAGGTGCCGAACCAGAGGTCTCCCGTGTTATCTTCACAAATGGATTTGACGGGATTATTTCTAAAATACTCGATCCAGTAATTGGGAAGAGCCGTTTGATTCCACTGGTTATTCTTTCTGTCCCAACAGTTGAGCCCTCCTCGAGCTGTTCCGATCCAGACAATGCCTTTTTTATCCTCGTACAGGGATAAAATATCATTGTCAGAAAGTCCTTCCTTGGCTTCTGGATCATGTTGAACACGGGCGAATCGGAATCTTTTTTTATTGAGCAAGGACATCCCATTCCCCGTGCCAAACCAGAGAAGTCCCTCCCTATCTTCGAAAATACTCAAAACAGAGTCGTGGCTGAGACTATCAGGATTTTTTGAATCACTGGTATAGGCTTTAAGAGAATTTTCCTCCGGATCGTAGCGGAAAATCCCAGCATCTTCTGTTCCGATCCAGAGAATTCCCTCTTGATCCTGATGCAGGGCCAGGATCTTGTAGTCAGTATGATAGATACCGAATTCCTTCTTGAGGTTGATAAAAGAAACTGTCCCAGATTCAGGATCCAGACGGCCTAATCCGGCTCGAGCTGTGCCCATCCATATTTGACCTTTATTTCCTTCACGCAGGGCCCAGATGTGAGGATTGATAAATTCCCCTGCGTCATCGGGAAGCCAGGAATAATGAGACCATGTGTTGTCTTCCGGGTCATAGCAGTCTAAATTATTGACCATGGAGTGGCCTAACCAGATTTTTCCCTTTTGGTCACAAAAGATAGCCCAGACGGAGTTGCTGCTTGGCGAATTTGTATTGGCCGGATCATGGATAAAACGGGTGAAAGTATTGGTCCGGTGATCGAAGCGGTTAATCCCCGCATCCATTGTGCCGATCCAGAGAAATCCGTCCTTATCCTCGCAAATAGCCCGAATATGGTTGCTGGAGAGGGATCGGGGATCCTCTGGGTTGTGCTGGTAATGAATGAATCGGCCTGTTTCCCGGTCAAACAGTTCCAGTCCATTGTCTGAAGTGATCCATAAGTTGCCGTGCGTATCTTCAAGTACTGAAAAGAGGTAATTGTCGATCAAAGAAGAAGGATCTTCGGCTTTGTGCTCAAACAGAATGAATTCATTCCCATCATAACGGGCCAGGCCGTAGGGACTTGTGATCCATATGAAGCCTTGTCTGTCCTGAGTAATGCAGTGAATAACACGGAGAGAATTTCCGTTAGAGGACGGCAGTAATCTGTCAAAATACAGTGAATCGGGTGTCTGAGAAAGGAGAAGGATTGAATAAGAGAGAAAAAATAAGAAACAGAAGGTCAACCTGATTAACAGATTAATTGGAAAATTCTTCTTTAGCGTGTTATTCAGAGATGAATTGCAGAGATGTGAAAGGATTTTCACTGTATCGTTCCACTCCACCGATTTTTATTAGCAAAAAATATGCCAATGTGACTCTCGGGCTTTTTTTCATTATATGGGAGAGTATCTGTTCGCTTTTGAACAGACAATGTCCGTTTTCGTACAAGGACAAATACACTGTATATTATCTTTACGAATAGGAATATGTGAAAGTTGCATGAGACATAGGCTTCCCTGAACTAAACCAGAGTCCTATTTTACTAAATTGGGACTTTTGTCCGATGAAATATCCCTCAGCGATGTGTACTGTTATAGAGAGAATTCTTGATGAATTTTATCCAATCAAGTGGCTCGATTGTTTTTTTCCTTGTAAAAAGGCAAGGACGGTAGTCTGCCTCACATTTATTACACTCTTTCTGTTTTTCCTGGCTTTACCCGTTTAATCCGCGTCTATTGCTAAAAGAACCATGAAGAGATTCAAAACCTTTGCCGTTCTCCATCCCGTTCTGTTTGTGATGATATTTGTTTTTATTTCCGTACTCCTGATAGCTATCGCCTATTCATGGGGAGAGATATTTCCGTGCTCAGAGCTGAGTCAATATATAGGCCAGTCCATCACTCAACTCGTTTCAGCTCTGTGTTTTATTTTTATATTATGGCGATTCGGCTGGCTACGTGCTTCCGGTTTCACATCTGTTGGCAGAGGTCAAACATGGATATTAATAACGTTGCCCTTCCTATACGTGCTGGCCAAGGATATTTATTTAATAACAGGGGAATTTTCATTCGGGCTCTCAAATCCCACTTTACTATTTTGGTTAGGTGTTAGCAGTCTAACCACCGGATTATTTGAGGAGACTGTTTTTCGCGGCGTTGTTCTCTTTTCCTTTCTTCTGCTGTGGGATCATTCAAGATCCGGCATGACGAAGAGTATTTATGTGAGTGCGCTCCTCTTTGGCGGAATTCATGTTCTGCGGCTGGCCGAAAACCCTGTGCCTCAGACATTGTTGGTCATGCTCACCGCTGTCTTAATCGGATTTTTCTACGGTGTGATTTTACTGCATGGAAGAAGTATTTGGATTCCGGTTGTCTTTCACAGTCTACATAATGCAGTGTTGAACCTCAATATGGCCGGGATGAATGCGGTGGAGACACCTCTTGAAAGTTTTTTCATTTTGGTGACTACCATTCCTGTGTTTCTGCTGGGAATCTACTTGCTGAAGAAAATTCCCCGAAAGTAAAAATGAGGAGAAAACAATGAAAGAAATTATAAGAGCGGCAGCGCTACTGCTCATTCTTTTGCTTTTTTATCCTCTGGGGGCGCAGGAAACCAACTATTCAGGCATGTGGGTGCTGAATCGAGAAAAAACTCAGCTGGGAGAGATGCCTGAAATTATCATTGAAATATCACAGGACAATGGAATCATTAATTACATGAGAATTGTCAAGGAATCCGGCAATAAATGGGTGACTCAGATGTCGTTTTCAACGGACGGCAAAGAAGGGAGTTATACGGATTCACGCGGATATCAATTGAAGTGTTCATGCGCTTGCCGTGATGGGAACCTCATCATCAACTATCAAAGCAGGCAAAGGCGAAGCGGGAAATGGGTCATTCTAGAAATTGAAGAAGAGCATTCATTATCCGCTGACGGAAAGACATTATCCATCGCTCATTCGGAAAGGTGGGATGGCAAAGGGGGAAAATGGCCGAAACCGATGGTGTTTGACAAGCTGAGCAGGCAGGATTGAGTTAAGATATGCTGACAGTCTCACCTTTCTATCGGATATCCAAAGCAGTAAGTACGCAGGATACTCTGCCCCAGGAAAAGTAATCGTCCCCGCCAGCCACAAAACTCTAAGTTCGGGATTCACTTTTTTGAGATTTCTTTATAAATCCGGCGCGATTATTTCTCAATTAGTTTGATTTTTAAGGAGGCTAAAATGAAAATACACAAAGCCAGTAGAAGACAGTTTATCGCGAGTGTGATCCCCGCTTGCGCAATCACCTGCATGGGAGCGAATCGCGTTTTTGCGTCAATTCTTCGGGCAGAAAGTCACCTCATCCAGGAGCCAAAGCATAAATTTGACAGGAGCTTCGACCTGGCTATCACTCACCGGCAGTTCCTCGAAGCCCAGTTCCGGAATTTCATTGCCTTAGCGAAAGCATTGGAGAGAGAAATGGGGAAGGGAAAAGCCATAGAGTTTCTTAAGAAGGTCACGAGTGAGAGACAAACAAACCTCGGGAAGCAGCAGGCGAGCGGTATGCCGGACAACAGTTTCAGCTCGTTTGTCGACCTGTTCCGTTCGGGGGAAAATAATACGATGACGATGAAAATTGTGGAAGACACTCCGTCTGGGTTCGAATTTAAAGTCACAGAATGTCTCTATGCAGATTCATTCCTCCGGGCTAAAGCCGGTGACATCGGTTATGCTTGGGTCTGCTGGGGAGATTATGCCTGGGCTGAAGGATTCAATCCGAAGATTAAGCTGGTGCGCGACAAAACCCTGATGCAGGGGAATGACTGCTGCAATCCTCGGTACACATGGTAGGATTAACTGCTCAAAAATTCCTGCGCTACGCGGTGCTCATCACTTTGTTGGGAAGAGAGACAGGAAGAGCACTTTCGGCAGTACCTCAGAGCAATCGGTAATATGATGCGAATAATAATGGTGAAGGAAAACGTTGAGCAGCAATGAGTATAAATTGAAGTGGTATCAAATCAATTAATCACAGGAGGTGATTATGCGGAATTTAATGCATATGATCGCTATGATTGTTGTCGCCGCAAGTCTGACGGCTCAAAAAGTAAATCATTTTGAATTGTTCATCGCTTCTACATTCATTGGTGGAACCAATACCGATGAACCTTATGAGCTTTCTATGGTGCTGGATCAAAATAACAACATCTACATCAGCGGTTTTACTTTGTCTCGAGATTTCCCCACAACCCAAGTTGCCTTCGACAACGACTTTAACGGCGGAAGAAGTGACCGCTTTATTTCAAGAATGAGCAATGATCTTTCAAAGCTTCTTGCCTCCACTTATATCGGGGGGAAAGGACTAGCATCTCCGTATATCAGTGGCAACGGAGATGAATTGGGGCATGCCATCGCCGTGGATGGAGAAGGCAATGTGTATATCGCAGGTTATACAGAGTCGATTGATTTCCCGGTCACGAAAGGTTCTTTTGATGAAAGCTATAATGGGGGAAGAGATGTTTACATTGCCAAGTTTGATGGAAATCTGGAAACACTACTAGCCTCTACATACCTCGGCGGGACAGGGGATGAAGGATATGAATGGCCAAGAATAGACATGGCCTTGGACAAACACGGCAACGTCTGTGTTGCCGGCTTAACGCATTCTGTTGATTTCCCGACTGTATCTTCGACATTTGATAGTACATTCAATGGAGGCTTGGAGTCGGGAGATGTATTCGTGGCTAAATTGGATAAGGACCTCAAAAAGCTTCTGGCATCCACATATTTAGGAGGGCAGGATAATGAATGGAGGGTATCCATCAGTATCGATGATGAGGGGGATATTTTTGTATGCGGCGAAACGTTATCTGCAGATTATCCGACCAAAGACGGTTATTCGCAGAAACTGAATGTGATGAAGGATGTCTTCATATCAAAATTCAATAATGACCTATCTGAGTTATCCGCATCGACTTTCTTTGGGGGGAGTAAAATGGACGAAGCGCTGTCTATGGAAATATCCGAAAAGGGAGAAATCGTTTTAACCGGCTACACAGAGTCGATGGATTTTCCTACAACCCCTGGAGCTTTTAATAGAGATTGGAGCGGGGGTGACAGGGATGCCTACGTGGCTGTATTTGATAATTCTCTGGAGGAACTGATTGCATGCACGCTTTTTGGCGGTTCCGCCAGGGATGTAGGCAGAGATTTAACGTTAGATGAGAATGGTAATATTTATGTAATAGGCATCACAATTTCACTGGATTTTCCTGTGACCTATGAGCATCAAGGGCCACCATTGAAAGGGCGAGTGGATTCATTCATTGCACATTTTAGCTCCAATTTGGAAAAACTTTTGTGGTCTGCTTCTTTTGGTGGCAGCGAGAATGATTTGGTCCATTGCATCGTCATGGATAAGAACAAAGATATATTTATGGCAGGTATCACTTCCTCAGAAGACTTCCCCACGACAAATGGAGCATTCTGTGAGCGTTATAATGGGGGTGCATGTGATTGCTTTATTATCAAGCTTGACGGAACTTTGCCAAAGTCAGGTTTAAATCTTCACGAGGGAGTAAAATAAAGAGGGAGTGGCTTCATTGCAAGTGAACATTTTCATGCTTCATTTCGTTTTTTTATATACTTAGACGAAAAAAATATTTGGAGGAGGGATTTGAGCATGCTTTTTAACAACATGAAGAAGAAAACTATCTTCATCACAGCCATTTTATTGATCATGATTTCAGGCTTTGCATTGTCGCAGGACAAAATCATTGAATTGAAGTTCGCGAAGCCTCCTGTCTCGGATTCGGATGCATCCCGGACATTACAAAGCTTGGTGAGAGTAAGAGCCATAAGCGAGACATATTCCACAGGAGGCCTTTATCTCCTGACTCACTATGGCGATCGGGAGGAACTCTTTCAAAAAGAAAACCAAAAAGGGATTGACAATCCTATGAGAAATCAAACCTGGCGCTATTGCAGTCTGTTCTCTACAACTGCTGATGATTCCGTCATCATGGGCAGGAATTGGGATAATCAGAATGTGGGCTCCATCATCGTCAGTCTTTACCATCCTCCCAGAGGATACGCTTCGATTTCCTTTTCCCGGGCTATAGATATGGGTTTTCCGCTCAACGTGGGCCTGGAGGATTTCAGATCGAGTGAATTCGGAAATAAGCTGCTTCTGGCTCCGTTTTATGCCATGGACGGGATCAATGAACATGGGCTTGCAGTCTCCGTAGCCGGTGTCAGGGAAATATCTGTCAAACCCAAAAGCGGCATAGAATCGGTGTGTATCACCTTTTTGATACGCAAAATTCTCGATCAAACAAAAAACATCGAAGAAGCTGTCCTCCTGGTCGAAAAGTACATCCCCTTTGATCTCGATAAAAACTCCTTAAACTGCCATCTTTTCATCGCTGATTCATCGGGCAAGTCCGTTATTCTGGAATATGTTGAGGATCAGTGGAAAAGAATATACGGAGACAGATCCTGGCAGGTTCTTACCAACAAGCCCGTATACAACGTGCCGGATTCAAAGCTCAGAGATCAATGCTGGCGCTATCGAAGCATATCCGAAACTCTCGAAAAGACAAAGGGAGATGTGGACTGGAAAGCCGGAATGAAGATTCTCCAGGACGTAACCCAGAAAGGCACAACCTGGTCTGTTATCTATTCCCTCGCGTCAAAAGAACTATACTTCTCTGTTTATCAAAACTGGAACATCATTTATCACCTAAAGACGTTCTAATCCAGAGAGCTCCCAATGTTTATTGGACCGATGCATGCAAAAACGCAAATTTTGATGTTCCTGGCTCTTTTGCAAGGATCTTTATCTAAAAAAAATATAAGGATTATTCAATGAGAAATAAATATTTTCTGATCGGAAGCGTAAGCTGTATAGCGCTTGCTTTAATTCTTTTAATGCCTTATCAACTATTAGCCTGTTCTACATTCAAGCTGCAGAAAGGAGATGGTCTGATCTACGGACACAACCTGAATCAGGGAGACATCGGTGTGCCCGGATTAATATTCATCAATAAAAGGGGCATCTTCAAATTGGGGAGGACCTGGAGTGAATTGATAACCAAAGAGCGATTGAATCCGTCTTCTCATTGCTGGATTTCAAGATACGGATCCGTTACGTTCAATGCTTTCGGCAGAGATTTCCCCGATGGTGGGATGAACGAAGTCGGTTTATACATCTGGGAGATGAATGAAGATATTGATTATCCGAAAAATGACAGCTTGCCCAAACTGAATCAGATGCAATGGATGCAGTACATTCTTGATAATTATTCTACCGTGGAAGAAGCGATCCAATGTGCATCCGAAATTGAAATTGATGGATGGGGTTGGCATTTTTTTGTGGGAGATGCTCAGGGCAACTGCGCGGCGATTGCGTTTATTGATGGAAAAGTCGTAATCAACACAGGAGAAAACATGCCCGTCCCTGGATTATTCAACACACCCTATGACAGGGAACTTGAATTATTAAAGTATTACAAAGGATTTGGAGGGCTGTATGAACCAGACCTCAGCGATCCCAGAGTTCCACGCTTTATTAAAACGGCCGTGATGATAAGAGATTATAGACTTTCCCAGAATATTGTGGATTACGGCTTTGAAATGCTGGATACGTTGAAGGTCTTTGATGTTCCGGAGTGGTCGGTTATATTCGATGTTAGAAAAAGGCATGTCTATTTCAAAACGAGAATAAACCCAGAAATAAAAAGCTTTTCCATGGATGAAATTGACTTTTCCAACAGTTGTCCTGTCTTGATTGTAAACATGGACATTAAAGAGGACGGTGATGTACTTCCCAAATTTCACTCTTATACGAATGAAGAAATGAGAGATTTTACAGAAAAATTTCTCTTTCCAATTCTCCCTGAAGAATTCTTTACGCGCGGAGGAATAACAGTAGATGAATATTTAGAGAGAACTTCCACTCACAGCGATGCCGCTGCATTAACCGAAAAACAGTTTTTTAAAGGCGTTTGGAGAAACAAGCCGGACAAAGCAAAAAATGAAATGCAAATCACTCTGAGGCTTGAAACAAAAGCCGATGCTGTTTTCGGGCGAATTTCACTTTCAGAAGACGCTAAAGAATTCTACCTGTTAGATCATATCCATTTGATTGGTAATCAATTGAAATTTACATTTGATGTAACCGAGAAAAGAAACAAATTGTTTGAAGTTCAGGCATCTGTTGATGATGAAAAAATGAATGTAAGCTTATATGGTATTGAAAATTATTATGGAGGTTATCTTCTCTTAAAAGATAATGAGAAGTAACTAAAATTTTTTCCGTTCGGCGAGATGTTCATCACCTTGCTGCCTATTTACACGAAGGTGAAGAAAACCTCCGATAGCAGTCAAAAAATCCAATTTAAAGTATGAATGACTATGAAAGGCAAATCAGTTATTGAAGTGGTCCTTGTTTTTGTGCTGATGAAACTATTTTCAATCTGGTTTGACTCGATCCTCGCCAGCATGAATGTTTCTTCTGGATGGAGAACCGTCATCTTCGGTTCACAGGCTATTATCATTCCAGTGGCGATTATCTGGTTATTGAAAAGGAAATGGTCAGTTTACGGTTTCAGTGTTCACAAATTTCGTCCGGTCATCCATTATGGTTTTATCGGCGTTCTGTTAATGATGCTGCTCGGAGCAGGAATGGGCTTCTTGAGAAGCCGGGGAATCAATCCGAGTGGAATGGAGGGTTCTCTCATTCTGAGTGCCGTAGCAGTCATCATGATTATCCTGTTTATCCTGGCTGCACGACTGTCCCAGATAAGAGAGGTCCGACAAAAGGATTTTAAATTTCGCATGGTTTATAAGTTGGTCATATTGGTTGTTTTGGTTTCCTGTCCGATTATTGTCGCCATAATCCGAGGTTCGAATGTGACCGTAATCATCGCCTGGGACCTTTATTTTCTCTTTATGGTAGGATTTGGTGAAGAGATCAAGTACAGGGGTTATTTCCAGTCAAGAATCAATGAGGAATTTGGCCGCCCTTGGCAGGTGCTTGGCATCCCTTTCGGGCCCGGACTGATTGTTGTCTCTATCTTGTTCGGTCTTTCCCATATCGGTCAATTCGGGGTATTCAATCCTTTTTTAGGTCAGTACACGATCAATCCTTGGATGGGTGTTCAAGCCTTTTTAGGCTCGCTTTTCTTTGGCCTTATTCGGGAGAAGGCCGATAGTCTCATTGCTTCGGGCATTGCGCATGGTGTCCCCAATGCATTCGGACAGGTGCTGGTAATGGCACTAAAATAAATTTTTAGGAGACAAGTTTTGAGTAAACAATTTTACGATGGAATTTCTAAAGGTACTCTTCTAGTTGCTTTACTGCTTATTCTTTCCACAACGGCCTTATCTGCAGAAACGAAGTCGGAAAAGATAGATAAAATCGTGAAGGAATATTACGGTGCTCGTTACCTTAACGGCGTGGTACTCGTGGCGGAGAAAGGGACTATCGTTTATAAAAAAGCCTACGGCTATGCCGATTTCGCGTGGGGCATAAAGAACAGGATAGACACGAAATTCCGGATTTATTCGGCATCCAAGCAGTTTACTGCCATGATTATTATGCAGCTTGTGCAGGAAGGGAAGATCGATCTTGATCGATCGATTACAACCTATCTGCCTTATTACAGAAAAGACACCGGAGAAAAGATCACCGTTCATAATATGCTCACCCACTCACACGGGATTCCTGATCCTCCAATGGACAGTATGCCTCTTGTTATCACCGCCTCCTCGGAAGAGGTTATAAAGAAGTATTTCAGTGGTGATCCAATGTTCGAGCCGGGAGAGAAATTCAGTTACAGCGGAGTCGGTGGTTACACCATCCTTGGAGCGATAGCGGAGAAAGTGTCCGGGAAGATGTTAAAGGAACTATTTAAAGAACGGATCTTTGATCCCCTGGGAATGAAGAATTCACACTATTACGATGTTGAGACCGTGATAGAGAGAAAAGCGGTAGACTACAGATATGAAGGAAAACAGTTAGTCCACCGGCTTCAGCCATACTACATTATTAATGCTTTTGGAGCCAGCTGTATAGTGACAACAGTTGATGATCTTTTTTTATGGGACAGGGCACTTTATACAAATATGCTCCTGAGTTCTGAATGTATGAAGAGATACTTAAAACCTCACATGAAAATGGGAGAGAACGCAAGTTATGCATATGGACAATGCATATCTTATTATAAACAGGGACAGGAAAAAAGAACGATATACTGGCACACGGGTGGAACGGCCAGTATTATTTACAGGGATGTAGACAAACAGCATCTCATATTAGTTATAAATAACATAAGAAACCTCAAAGCGGACGAGATAGCAAAAAAAATACATTCATTACTTGAGTAGAAGGTCAGACTAACTGGTGAATCTTAATCACTGAACTGGAATTGTAGCACCTCAAAATATATTTTTTTTGGAAACCTTTTTGATAATCCTACGTATATATTTGTGAAATGCAAAAAAATGCCACAGAGGTCCGAATGCAAGAGCTAAGCAAAGCCGAAGAAATCGTCTTGCTTGCGATCTGGCGTGTTGGTCAAAATGCGTACGGCGTTACGGTTCGCCAACAGATCGAGAGGGATTCTGGCAAAGATTACACCTATGGCACCCTCTACGGACTCTTGAGGCAGCTCGCCTTCAAGGGCTTTATCCGAAAACGGCTCGGCGACCCGACTCCGAAAAAAGGCGGACGCCGGAAAACCTATTTCGACCTGACTCCAGAAGGCAAGCAAGCGTTGAAGGAAGCCATTCAGTACCACCGACGTGTGTTGAAAGATCTTGATGAGTGGTTTTTAGACCAGGCATGAGACGAGGCGAAAGACAAAAGGCAATGGACAATATATCCCACAGTCAAAAACCTCCCCGATTGGCCCAGTGGTTGATGAAACAAATGTCCTGGTCCGAAGATCGAGACGCCATCCTGGACAATCTCCGGGAAGAATTCACCTATCGTTTTTCAACGCAAGGGAAGGTATTCGCCAGATTGTGGTATTGGCTGCATGTGCTCAGGTCGGTATTGCCTTTCATGAGGTTTGACCTGAAATGGAGGTGTGTCATGTTTAAAAATTATATGAAAATAGCGCTTCGAAATTTTTTTAAGCATAAAAGTTTTTCCTTTATCAATATTTCGGGTCTGACCATAGGTATGGCCTGCTGCATGCTGATCATGCTCTGGGTCCAGGATGAATTGAACTATGAGAAATTCAACAAAAATATTGACGATATATTCTGCGTCGTCCATTATTCGGTGAATGAACAAGATAGTCTCAACTCATCGATACCGGCGCCTTTAATTCCATATTTGAAAGATAAATATCCCGATATACAACATGCTTCACGGTTCAGAGGCAGCGGCAGGCGGCTCTTCTCTTATAACGCGAACAATATTTATGAAGATAACGGTGGATTTGCCGATCCCGGACTTTTCGATATTTTTTCCTTCAAAGCTGTTTTGAGCGATCCTAAGGCCGCATTAAAGGATATCAATACGATAGTCCTGACAGAAAGTATGGCGGAAAAGTATTTCGGCTCCGAAGATCCTTTGGGGAAAACGATTAAACTCGAGAATCAGTATCTTTTTTCAGTGGGAGCTGTAATTGAAGACATCCCCGGAAGTTCGAGTATTCGATTCGATTATTTAGTTCCTTTCCAGAATTATGGTCGGTTTGCTCAGGTAGGAATGGACAATTGGGGAAGGTATGAAGGCTATGTGGGTTTTGTTATTTTATCTGACAGTGCTGATCCTGAAGCATTCTCAGCGAAGATCGTTCATGAGATTTTAAATAATTATCCGACATCGTCCTATAGACTCAAACTTTTTCCTTACAAAAATATTCGTTTATTTGGATTGAACAACGACGGGACTCTGAGATTCGTCCTGGTCTTTTCTGCGATTGCCATCTTGATACTCCTGATTGCCTGCATAAATTTCGTCAATCTCACAACGGCCCAATCAGGTAAAAGAGCAAGGGAGATAGGTCTGAGAAAAGTCATCGGAGCCAGTAAGCCGTCAATAAGAAAACAGATATATTCTGAGCTGATCGTTATAGTGACAATCGCCTTTATTCTGGCGGTTATTCTGGCCGAACTCTTCCTTCCCAGATTAAATGCTCTATCGGGAAAAACACTCACTTTTTCAATAGCTGAGAATCCAGGAATATTGATCAGTATGCTTGGCATCGCCTTCGTGACGATGATAATTTCAGGGACTTATCCGGCTTTCTATCTGTCTTCTTTTTTACCTGTAAAGGTCTTGAAGTCAGCGACTTCAACCGGATCAAGCAAATCTTCCTTAAGAAAACTGCTGTTCATTGCTCAGTTTGTGATTTCGATCATTCTGATTATTTCCACACTCATTATTACCAAACAGATGATTTATGTAAAAAATAAAGAGCTTGGTTTTGACAAGGAACATTTGGTCTACATCGAGCTTTTGGGTAATTTAAAAACGAGATTTGACACAGTTAAAAATGAGCTCCTGAGAAATCCCAATATTAACAGTGTGACGACTGCGGTGAGTCTCCCCAATGATGCATCAAATTTCGCAGGCGGCTTGGATTGGGAGGGAAAACCCGCTGATGTAGAAGGTGGAATGAGTTTTATCAGCGTCGAGAAGGATTATTTTAAAACTGTGGGGATTGAATTTCTTGAAGGCGAAACTTTTAAAACAATCCCAGATAATAGATTGCTCAGAGAGTTCATAATTAATGAAAAAGCCATTGAATACATGCAGATTGAAAATCCTGTGGGAAAATCCTTTAAAATGTGGGATAGAGCTCCAGGCCGGATAATAGGGGTCGTGAAAAACGTTCACAATACATCTTTGCATCAGGAGATCCGGCCTGCATTCTATGTGCAGTTCCCCTATTTCTATAGCAGGTTGATCATAAATATGAAGAATGAAAATATCCATAATACGATAGGATTCATTGAGGGTGTCTACAGGAAGATCAATCCCAGTTATCCCTTCGAATTTCATTTTCTGAATGAGAATATCGATCGATTTTACCAGACAGAGAGACAGACAAACAGCCTCGTCACATATTTTACGATGCTGGCTATTTTTATCTCCTGTCTCGGCCTCTTCGGATTGTCCCTGTTTATGGCGGAGCAGCGCATCAAAGAGATCGGCATCAGAAAAACACTGGGGGCGACTGTTTCCAGTATTGTGGGGCTGATGTCAAAGGACTTCCTTCTTCTCGTTGCCGTCGCAAATATTATTTCCTGGCCTGCAGCATACTTTATCATGAACAAATGGCTTCAGAATTTTGCCTACAGGATAGATATGAGTCTGTGGATGTTCGCACTGGCTGCGGCCCTGGCGCTGTTCATCGCTTTTCTAACGATCAGTTTCCAAACCATCAAAGCCGCCACGGCCAGCCCGGTCGATTCCCTGCGGTATGAATGATGGATTTACAGTAGTATCACCACATCTGTTCTCTAATCGTCCAGTTTAACCTAAAATATCATAAACACAGGTTCGTTTTAAAATTGAGAAGAAAATTGGGATATCAATTTAAAGCTTTATCGATTTTTACTATTATCATAATTTTTTTGATGATCGGATGGTCTGAAAGTCAGAATCACAATAAAAGAGAAGTGGAAGAAGCCGGAACAACACAGACCACGGGACAGGCTAATGAGAAGTATCAATCCCTCCTGTTCGAAGCTATCGCCCAGGGTGATAAGGAAAAAGTTACAAAGCTTCTGGATGAAATAAAAGATATTGATATCCCGAATGAATACGGTTATACGCCCTTGCACTGGTCGGTGTTGACGGGGCAGGAGGAGATAGCATCTATTTTTATTTCCAAGGGCGCCCGGATCGATACCACTTTACCCAATGGATATACACCTCTCCATGATGCTGCATATTGGGGGAGAAAGAATATGGTTCTACTTCTGGTTGGTCACGGTGCGGATGTCTATGTAATTGATCAACAGGGCAAATCCCCGCTGGATTTGGCTGTGGAAAAGGGACATAAGGAAATAATCCCATTTTTAAAACCACTTCATAGGGCAGTTGAAAGCGAAGACTCAAGCCAAGTAATCGATATCGTTAATAAAATCCCTAAAAGTTTGAATATAAAAGATGAAAAGGGATGGTACCCACTGCACCTTGCAGCCCAAACAGGCCATCTGGAGATTATTAGATTTCTGGTTGACCAGGGAGCAGATATCAATGCAAGAGGACCCTGGGGAATAACTCCTCTTCGCTTGGCTCTTGAGAACAATCAGCGGACGACAGCCAACTATCTCAGTGAAAAAGGAGCCAGGGATGAGAGCGATGAACTGCTACTGCAGAAGAAAATCAAAGAAAAAGAAGCAATCATCTGGTATTTATTTAATACGGGGTGGGTGATAAAAACCAAGGGCCATTTGATGATCTTCGATTATTTTCCCTTAGATCATTTCGCCTTGCCTCCAAACATCCCCTCCTGTCTATCCATGGGAGACATCAATGCCCAACAGATAAAGGACAAGAATGTAGTGGTCTTTGTGCCGATTGTCCGGGATCAGAACCATATTAAAATCCTGTTGTCCTGGAAGGAATCGATTAAGGATATTATCTATATTTTAGGAGAGGATAAGGTGAATGACTCCTCGGCTGTATACATCGCACCCCGGAGACAAAAAATTATCAATAATTTGGAAATAACAACAATTGGGACCACTGCTTTTGGAGAGGGTTTTGTGGTAAAGGTGGATGGATTAACCATTTTTTATGGCGGAGATCATGAGAGCAGTGATCAATCCTGGAATTTGTTTACTCGTGAGATTGACTATCTCGAGAACCAGATTAAAGGATTTGATCTGATCTTTCTGCAAATGATCTTTCAGGACCAGTATAATTCAAGCAAAGGCGTATTCTATGCTTTGGAAAAGCTGAAGCCTGCTGTGTTTTTTCCCACCACTGCCATTGCCACCGCTTCTTTTTATGAAAGATTTATCCAGGAAGCGTCAGAGAGGAAAATCCAGACAAAGATACAATCTGCTGAAAACAGGGGCGATATATTTTTTTACGACGGCAACAAAAAATCTATTCTATTTGAATAAATAACTTCCTTGATCAGTGAACGAAAATTAAAAGTTATACTCCTCTCGCATAGGCTTTGCAATTCTATTGGCTGTAAACAAAAATAATGGAAGAATTAAAACCAAAAAATCTCAAATTGAAGAAACAAAAAAACAAATGACTCTAGAATTCGTATGGATGTAATGTTGAGATTTTCTGGGAAACATCTGTTTACAATCCGGGACATCCAACCATTTCATGATTTTAAACAGCAGGAGGAAAAATGAGCAAAGATTCTCTTAGCAATCTGAACAGGAGAACGTTTATCCGGAAAAGTCTCGAGGGCATGGCTTTTGTTTCCCTGCCTGTCCTTTTGAAGATGGATTCCTCTCCCGTTTGGGCAAGTGATAACGCTGAGGATAATACAATCACGCATGTGGTCAGGGAGGAAATCCTCTTCGCCGGCATCAGAAAACCGGTTAAAAAGCGGGCAGAGCTGAAGCCCAGGATCGAAGAACTTAAAACAACCTGTGCGGGCAAAACAGTTGGCCCTCTGACCCATATTATGAGGTTCGACACACCCGTTGATGGAGTTGATTCGGAAATCGGCTTTCCGGTCTCGGCAGAGGTCAAATCCGGTGACATCAGGACTCACGCCTTGAGAAAAATGCACTTTTATTCGTTATTACATGAGGGGTCTCCAGATAAACTCTCTGAGACCTCGGGCAAACTGTATCAGTACATGAGAAGGACCGGTCTCTCACCCGAGCTTGAATTGGTTGAAATTTATCATCGTTACGATCCTCAGAACTCTCAGGCTCAGAAGATTCAAGTTATGGCCTCTTTTCTTGCCTGGCCGGAGGTCTACAGGGAGCAGCTCGTTCGCGTTCTGGGAGAGGACAGGGCGCAAAAGATTTGGAGAGGCGGAGAAAAAATAACACCCCATACTCTTGTGGACGAACGCTGTGCCTGGGTGGCTGAAAGCATTGCCAGGCTGAAGGAAGGCACCAATTTAGAGCAGCAGTTCGATATTCTCTCGAGAGTGGCTCTCATCAGACCCGTCGAGGGAGTCACACCATTTAAAAGGATGTATGAAGAAACCGGAGATATCAATGACATTTTTCAGGCCAAAAACGAGCAGCTGAAAAAGACTCCCACCGGTGGTTTTGTCGACCCTCCAAGATTTGACGGGAAGATACTGCACGCAAGCAAAGTGCCTTACAACGGGAAAAAGTACATGGAAGCCAAAACCCACAGAGAAAGGCGGAAAGCTTATTGTTTCTGTTATCTGGTGCGGGAAGCGGAGAATCCTCAGATCGATCCCATCTTCTGTTATCGTGCGGCCGGATGGGACAGGCAGTTTTGGGAACCGATACTGGGAGTCGAATTCAAAAAATGCGTAATTACGCATTCAATCCTCAAGGGGGATGATTTTTGTGCCTGGGATTTCTACCTTGAATAGTCTTTATCTCTATTATTAACCCAGTTTTCCCTACTAAATCGTGAATATAACATTCAATAACTCTGAAAGGAGAACAAATCGTGAAAGTCTTTAACAAAAACATAAACACCGCAACTCTGATAGTATTTGTAGTAATACTGATTTCAGGATTTGCTGCTGTTCAGGACCAAATCATTGAAGAAAAACTCAATCACTCTTCTCCATCAGAATTTGATACGCCGGAGTCTTTTCAATTTTTTCAGAAAGCTTATCCTTTTGGATTGGATCCCAGTCAGAGCTGCACAATTATTTATGCTTCTGATGGGAAAATAGCGCTCGCTGGAAACAATGAAGACTGGAACAGACCTATTGGAAATATTTGGTTTTTACCGGCTGAAAAAGGAAAATTCGGAAGAGTCTATTTTGGGTGGAGATTTAGTGGTGTCCGGTATCCCCAGGGCGGCATGAATGACAAGGGATTATTCTTCGATGGAGCGACTGCAGAAAATGTTGTCGTGCCCCGTGACTCAAGTAAAGTTCCGTATGAAGGAAATTTGATTTTGAAAGCGATGGAAGAATGTTCAACGGTGGAAGAAGCATTGAAGCTTTATGACCGTTATGATGTGTCAGGTAGTTGGGGAGGCCAATACTTAATTGGAGACAGATTCGGCAATTCAGCCATCATCGAACCTCAGACCATTGTCAGGAAAAAGGGGAAATATCAGATTGCGACTAATTTTTACCAGTCGAAAACAAAACCTGAAAACATAACCGATACGAGGTATCGAATCGCAAAGGAATTGTTTGAAAAATCTGAGAGCATCTCTGTTGATTTATTCCGACGAATCTTAAATGCAACTCACCAGGAGGAATACAGCGGGTATATGACCGCTACTCTCTATTCGAATATCTGCGACCTGAAGAAGGGAGAGATATACATCTATAATTTTCATAACTTCGAAGATGTCGTGAAGATCAATTTGCAGGAAGAGCTGAAAAAGGGAGAAAGGTTCCATTCCATTGTATCTCTTTTCCC
>Ga0180438_10002502_pt1 | contig 29776 bp, 17 predicted proteins | sample SS_ome_12_FD_132455 | JGI IMG/M metagenome (GOLD analysis project Ga0180438, IMG submission 132455) | Hypersaline lake sediment archaeal communities from the Salton Sea, California, USA - SS_3_D_2 metaG | ecosystem: Environmental > Aquatic > Non-marine Saline and Alkaline > Hypersaline >...
CATCCGATCTTTGCGGGAATCGCATTGACCGATGGCGTTATGGACAATCCGTTTGCCGAGGGAGCGGTCCCGCTTCCCACCGACGAGACTATTATCTCGCGGGGTATCTCGATCAATAACAATAACCTGGATGAAGAAGGGACGATCCTGGCCACAGTCGCGGAAGCCTCAGCGGACACAGGTCCTGTTGGCGGCATGATTATCGCCGAATTGCCTGCTGGAGCTACGATGCAGAATTCCAGCGGCAGCCCGGATGACGTGCTGGGCGGTCCTCGGCTGGTCTTCCTGACCGGCAGTCGCGAGCCTGATGGTGTAACAGGTGGACAAGCTGCAGCTTTGTATGACCTGTATCCGGATGGCGAACAGATGTTCCTCAACGCGGTCGATTATATGATACCTGTTGTTCCGGTTGATCCCGGCACTGACGGCCTGGTCGCGCATTATGCATTTGAAAACGACACGACAGACAGTTCCGGCAACGGTCTCGATGGAACTGCTATTGGCGATCCCACTTTTGCTGCTGGTGTGGCAGGAATGGCATTGGATTTCAACGGTGATGACTACGTGGACTGTGGCGGTGCTGCGGAATTCAGCTTTACCGAAGCAATGACTGTCTCGACCTGGGTGAACATCAGGTCGCGCACTACTGCCTGGATGGCTATTATTGCCAAGGGTGAAAACGCATGGAGACTTGGTGTCAACAACGAGACTACAGCTATTCACTATGCGTTCACTGGTGGTACCAGGGGTTGGCTGGCCGCAAATACGGCCACTGAGCTGAACTTAGATCAATGGTATCATGTCGCAGCGACTTATGATATGAATGTAGGCGCGACGGTCTATATCGACGGAGTAGCGGACGCTTCCAATCCCGATATTGACGGCATTGTTACCAATGAATTTTCTCTATTCTTGGGCGAGAATCCGGAGGCAACGGGCCGTTTATTCGACGGCATGCTCGATGAGATCATGATTTACAACAGGGCATTGTCCGAAGAAGAGATTCTTTTCCTTGCTGGTGAGTAACACAGCAGGATTGATGTTTTCGACTAAAGAAGACTCAAAATTAAGCCGGGGGCCTATACCGATTGATTCGGTATAGGCCCAATGGCCTTATCAAAAATCAGAGACATCGTGTTAGTCGATAACAAAATATGTCTCGATGCGGATGATGTGAAAGTTAAAATCATCCGGATTCATGCTCATAGAAGTATTACAGCATAGAATAATCTGTTTGAGTTCTTATGTGATGGTTCTGAGTATGCCTTTATACTCTTTTAGTTAATGGATTTTCTAAAAGTCAGATTTGACATAAGGATGTACGATGGAGCAAAAAACTTCTATAAACAGCCAAAACGCTTTCACCCTTATAGAGCTGTTGGTAGTGATCGCCGTTATTGCCCTTCTGCTGGCAATCCTTATGCCGGCTCTTAATAAGGCCAGGGAGCTCGCACAGGGCACATCATGCAAGGGGAATCTGAAGAACTACACACTTGCTATGCTCATGTATCTTGGTGACAACGACAATAAGTTCAACGATCCCGATCAATGCTATTTTTCCCAGAGTGACCCTTATCCCGTGGAATCAGGTATATCGGGTGGACAGCATCTGCATCTTCGCTGGTGTAACGGGAATGTGAGCCTTAGAAGTCATCCGGAATACGGCGGGACACTGTTCAGTTATATGAAAGATGCCAGGGCTTTTATCTGCCCGACTTTCTCCCGTCTGGCTTTTAGACGCTCGGACGACCAGTTCTTCCTGACTTATGGCGATTCAATCAGGAACTATCAGCCCTGGTACAACTACACTATGAATGCCTTCCTGGGTGACAGGCGCGGAGTAGTCAAGAAAACAAGAGTGCTGTCGTTTTCAGAGGTCAAAAGCCCGGCAGAAACTTTTGCATTCACAGAGGAAAGCTCGTTTGTTGACACTGAGTATAACCAATCCGGTTTAAATGACACGTTTATGATACCCGGCGACGATAATATGATAGATGGCTGGCTGAACAGCGTCGGCGGCAGTCCCTGGATGGTCATACCGGGTCCCGATGGTGTTGGCCAGTTCTATGATGCGATTGCAGGCTTTCATCATGCTCCGACCGGCGATAAGTTGCGTGGAAGGGGCAATTGTGCCTTTCTCGATGGTCACATAGCGGCCCATCCGCGTTCGGAGACTTTTCCATTAGCATGGCCGCATTGATTATATTCGGTAAATTTTATGAGAGGGTGATATTATTGGTGGTTTTATAAGTCCTTGTTTTCCGTCGAACAGTCAATATTTTTTAGGAGATAGATTATGAATAGCAAATGTTTTGTAAAATTATTATTTATCCTGATTACAGCGATGATTCTTGGTGGTCTGAGCCCAACGCCGGCGTATGCCAGCTACCCGATTCTTATGCTGGATATCAGCAACAATAATGCTGATACACAGACAGAAGAAGGCTTCATTTCATTTACTCTCGCTGACAACGGCTCGGAAATAGACGGCATTACAATTGAGCTTGCCGGCAGTCTCGACGCACGCTGGCGAGGCACTCCGACCGGAATCCCGTACGAGCTAATCTATCGCGATTTCATCTTTGCCCGGCCGGATGGAATGACGGTTACGCTATCAGGATTAGAAGCAAATCAGACCTACGATATTACAATTTACGCTTATGACACCGGCAGCGCAGGTGATCGTATTGCTGATTGGACGGCCAACGGGGAATTTCTCCTGACGGCTGGCTTCAACGGCGGCGTGGCGCCTACGGATGCAGGCGACAATGCCTTTACAGGTACGACTCAATCGGATGAAACCGGTACAATCGTTCTGGAATGCGGTCCTAATCCTGACACAATCGAACAATCGGGCGCGAGTAATCCCTATGCTTTTTTGAACGCATTGGTGGTTTCTTCGTTGACTCCGATTACAACGTCCCGGCGTCCTGTACCGGAAGACGGGATCCTGGTTAACAGTAATAAAGTAGATCTTCAGTGGCAGCCGGGAATGATCTCGGTTTCTTCCAACGTTTACATCGGAGAAGATTTTGATGCGGTGAGCAACGCCACAACAGCAGATATAGACATATTCCGCGGCAATACGACCGAAATTATTTTCCACGTGGGCTCCGCCGGGTATCCTTATCCATCGGGTCTGACCGAGAAAACAACATATTACTGGCGAATTGACGAGGTAAATGACCTGCATCCCGACAGTCCGTGGAAAGGAGAGATCTGGAGCTTTACAGTTGCTTCAAAGAGCGCCTTCAATCCCAATCCGGTCGATGGCGCCATCTTTGTCGAACCCAATTTTGCCGATCCCAACGTAGTATTAAGCTGGACTCCCGGCTCCGGTTCGGTCATGCACCGAATGTATTTCGGCGACAATCTCCAGGACGTACAGGCCGGCACCGGCGGGACGGCCAAAGGTCCTGTTCCGGATCCCAATTATTCACCCGGAACTCTGGAGTATGAAAAGACCTATTACTGGCGGGTCGACGAATTCGACGGCAGAGAAACACACACCGGCGACGTCTGGAGCTTTACTACAACTCTTGACGGCCTCGGTACCGTCGTAATGGATATGTGGGAGAATATCAACGGTTCCACTCTGGATCTGCTGCTGGATGCTCCGAGCTATCCGGACAATCCGACCTGGAGCGAAGAGTTAACCGAATTCAGCACAGACGACAGCATTGGCGACAATTACGGCGCCCGAATTCACGGCTGGCTATATGTGCCGATGACAGGTAATTACACGTTCTTGTTCTCCAGTGCCGATGAAGGCGAATTATGGCTGAGCACTGACGATGACCCCGCCAATGTCCAACTGCTCGCTTCCGAACCTGTCTGGGGCTCCTACGATACATTCTCCCGTATATCCGACCCGGTTCCATTGATAGGCGGCGAAAGATACTACATCATGGCGATTTGGAAGGAAGGTTCCGACTGGGACCACTGCCAGGTAGCCTGGGAGGGGGCCGGTATTCCCGAACAGCAGATAATCCGGGGAAGTTATCTCTCGCCATACGAGCCTGTAATGGCATTTCGTCCGATCCCGGCAGAAGATGCTAATAACGTAAAGCGGACTCCAATTCTTAGCTGGAAAGCCGGCAAACGTGCTTCATTGCACCATGTTTACTTCGGCACAGACGAAGAAGCGGTGCGTAATGCCGATGCCGGTTCACCTGAATACAAGGGGACAAAAGAACTTGGGGACCAGAGCTATGATCCCGGAATTCTCGAACTGGAAACGACCTACTACTGGCGTATTGACGAAGTCAATAACCTCGATGTGGAAAGCCCGTGGATAGGTGAAGTCTGGAGCTTCACGGTCGGCAATTACCTTATAGTGGACGACTTCGAGGCATACAATACCAGCGATAACCAGATATGGTTCACCTGGCACGATGGGCTCGGCGCCGGTACACCGGGTACCGAACCTTACTTCCCGGGTAACGGCACCGGCTCAGCTATAGGCGACGACACCACCGGTTCATACACCGAAGAAATCATTGTCCACGGCGGCGGCCAGTCCATGCCGTTCTGGTACGACAATAACAAGCAGGGCTCTGCGTATTACTCGGAAGCCCAGATGAATTTAACCTCCGGCAACGACTGGACCAGAGAAGGTGTGACAGATCTGTCTCTGTGGTTTAGAGGTTATTCGGCAACCGTCGGCAGCTTTACAGAAGAGCCGGCCGGCACCTACACGATAACTGCTTCCGGCGAGGACATCGCTGACCAATCCGACGAGTTCCACTTTGCCTATAAAATGATGAGCGGTCCCGGCTCGATTATCGCGAGGGTCTTGAGTATTGCTGATACAAATGATCCGTGGGCAAGAGCGGGCATCATGATTCGTGAGACGCTGGAGCCGGGTTCAAAACATGCCTATGCATCCGTCACGGTCGACTCGGGTGTGGCTTTCCAGGGCCGTACCACTACGGACGGCGATAGTTTCAGCTCGAACGAGGGTGGAATCAATGCTCCACACTGGGTAAAACTGGAGCGTGACATGAGTGGTACCTTCACAGTGTCCCGTTCGACTGACGGTACAAATTGGGTAGCTGTAGCCAGCGCTCCCGCACAGGGCATTCAAATGGCCGCAAACGTCTATGTAGGTCTGGCGGCAACATCGAATAATCCCGACGTAACGTGCATGGCCCAGCTATCCAACGTCACTATCTCCGGCAACGTCACTCAGCAGCAGTGGATGAATCAGGATATCGGGATAACGAGCAACGAGGCAGCATCGATGTATGTGGCCCTCAATGGCGATGCTGTGATCTATCACGATGATCCGGAGGCGTCTTTGATAAATGTGTGGACCGAATGGAGAATCGCCCTGCAGGCGTTTGCAGACTTGAACGTGGATCTGACCAGTGTTGATTCAATTTCTATTGGTATAGGAACTCAAGGCAATATCACGACACCGGGAGGTATTGGCAAGATGTACATCGATGATATTAGGCTGTATCGACCCAGTGATGCTCCCGAAGAATAAATTCTATGGTCGTAGGAATGAAAGTAAATTTGTAACAATTCGGGGCCCATACCGACTGGCTCGACATGGGCCCCAATTGGCTATACTCAACAGCATGTCAAAACATTTGGCCAAAAAAGCCTGGAAAAGGAACGGATTTTACACTTCTATGACGTGCTGGAGTTGCCGAAAATGTCTGGGATTTATAATAAAGAAAAGGAATGAAATTCCACATTAATACAAATGCCCTTATAGTGTTGCTGAATAGGTATAAATTTGGTATCATTACATTAGAAACAGAATTAGGACAGTTTTTCTATGTGTCAAAGGAAAGGATTTACTTTAATAGAGCTGCTCGTAGTGATTGCCATTATTGCGCTGCTGATGGCGATTATTATGCCGGCATTGAACGCAGTGAAAAAGAAGGCTGCAACAACCGTTTGCCAAAGCAATACCAAGAATCTCTCCCTGGGTTGGTACATGTACATGGGAGAGAATGATGGCCGAATCATGAGCAGCGACGACGACGAAACAGAAAACGGCTCCTTCATCGGCTGGATAGGGGTGCCCCGCGACATCAACGGCAACCTGCTTGGCATCACTCAAACGAATCCAGCCGTGACGAATGAAGACGAGATAAGGGGGATTAAAGCGGGCCTTTTATACCCATACGTTAAAGAACCGGATATCTATCACTGTCCCGCCGACACTGTCCGTACGAGTTTGTATGACATGACCAAGGTTTTCGTTTCCTACGGAGTGCCCTGGTGTCTAAATGGAAGGGACAGGAGCATTAAAGAGCAGATCAGGACGTTCAGTGAGATTAAGCGTCCGGCGACCCGTTATGTATTCGTCGAGAGCGCGGAAACGCGAAACTGGAATTCGAGTCATCATTTCGCTTTCGGGGCACCCGAGTTCACAGGAGATACCCGGTGGGGCTGGTGGGGACCAATGGCGGTCAATCATGGCGACAGCAGCGTTCTGGGATTCTGCGACGGCCATTCGGAAATTCGCAAATGGCGTGATCGCTACACTATAGACCGTGTGGACAAATTACTTACTCAGGGTGGCGCAAATTATGGCATTGACTATCCCCCGGATGATCAGACATTGGATATCAATTATATGGCCGCCGGGTGGGCGTATCGCCATTTAGATCCCTGAAAATGAATTTTCGTGCTATTTAATGTTGAGTATATTGCCCATTTTTGTTAAAATAGCAATAAGCTGTTAGAGTGTGGCAAGAGTAAAAGTATTATTGACTGATTCATATGAATTTTTTTGAAGGAGGATGATTATGTGCAGAAAACTTTTCTATTCATTATTTATTATTTTATTGCTGGGCTCGACCGGCATAAGCACTGCCCAGAACATCGATCCGAGCCTTGTAGGCTGGTGGACGTTCGAGGATGGTTTCGGCTCGGTCGCAAAGGACCTCAGCGGCAAGAGCGTCGATGCGGATATTTTCGGAAATGTCACATGGGGGCAGGACAAACAATACGGCGGCATTCTCGTACTCGACGGAACTACAGACTCAGAAGATACATGGGAATATGCTTTCATTGACGGAGGCTTTAATGTCCCGATTTATACGATCACTCTGTGGGTAAGAGTGGACGGCGATTTGGGAGCCCCCCAGGACATAATGTCAGCCTATTCATCACCTGGTGTAGGTCACGGGATTCTGCTGGAGCTCAGGCCAGAAGGCACCCTACGATATTTGCATCGATATCCGCTTGGACTCGGGGGAGGTTCTAATATCTATACGACTGAAACTTATAACGACGGTCAGTGGTATCATGCAGCGATGGTAAAAGCCGAAGGCCAGATCAGGCTTTATATCAATGGCCAGGAAGTTGGCGCCGCCACTGACAACAGCGTATTCAATCCAGGTGATACATTCGGGATAGCTTTGGGTATCCTCGACCATGAGAGAGTTCAAGATGACAAACGGCTATTACAAGGTGCAATAGACGATGTCCGTGTTTACGATCGGCCGCTCTCTCAAGCGGAGATTCAATCGCTCATGGAAACCGAGCCGTGGCCTTATGCTTGGGGTGCCAGCCCGGCCGATGGTGTTCTTCATCCTGAAGCATGGGTAACTTTAGGCTGGACGCCGGGAGCTTTTGCGGTTTCACACGATGTGTATATGGGCGATAATTTTGACGATGTGAACAATGCCACCCGAGACTCTGATGTATTCAGGGGCAACCAGGATTTGAATACGATATTTTATTTTGCCGGCTTTGCCCCGAATGCATTCCCGGATGGGCTTGTGCCGGGCATGACTTATTATTGGCGAATCGATGAGGTCAACGACCCGAATCCGGACAGTCCGTGGAAAGGTGCTGTCTGGAGCTTCACCGTTCCCAGCAAGAAAGCTTACGAACCCCAACCCGCAACCGGGGCCAAGTTTATTGATCTGGATATAATCCTTAGCTGGACTGCAGGCTTCGGCTCAAAATTCCATTATGTGTATTTCGGCGATAACTTTGACGATGTAAGTAATGCTACCGGAGGAGATTTCAAAACAATAACAACCTACACTCCGGAATCTCTCGAACCAGGGAAGAAATATTACTGGCGGGTTGATGAGTCTGACGGCGCGACTACACATACGGGGGACGTCTGGAGCTTCACAACGGCTATAACAGGTGGAGGTGTAAGGGCCGAGTACTTCCAGGGCACGGATTTAAGGAATCACGTGCTGACGCGGATAGATCCCCAGATCAACTTCAACTGGCCGGCAGAGACAGTACCGGATGAAGCGATTGGTGCGGGTGCATACTCGGTCCGATGGACAGGTGAAATCGAAGCGGCATTCACAGAAAGCTATATCTTCTACACAAACAGCGCCGATGGTGTGCGGCTATGGGTGGACGGCCAGAAACTTGTAGACAACTGGACCGACCACGGTAGCACAGAGAACAGCGGCAGGATCGATCTTGTTGCCGGCAATGTTTACAGCATCCAAATGGAGTATTATGACAATGGCGATGGTGCTGTGGCGGAGCTGCTCTGGTCGAGTCCATCGACGCCGGAACAGATTGTGCCGCAGGCTGCATTATCACCGCCAATTCGCGCCAGCAACCCAAGCCCCGCCAACAGAGCAACCGGCACGAAAATGATTCCGATTCTTAGCTGGAACGCCGGAGATTATGCCGCTTCTCATGAGTTGTATTTCGGCACGGATGAAGATGCCGTAAAGAATGCCACTAAGGATTCTCCTGAATATATAGGTGCCAGGGCATTAGATAACGAAATCTATGACCCGGGTAAACTCGACTGGTATACATCTTATTACTGGCGTGTCGACGAGGTCAATGACCTGCATCCCGACAGCCCATGGCCCGGCACCCTCTGGAGCTTTACGACCGGCGATTTCCTGCTGATTGATAACTTCGAGGACTACAACGCCGAGGAAAACCAGATATGGTACTTGTGGCACGATGGGCTCGGATACGGTGTGACCGGCATCGATCCTTATTTTGCCGGTAACGGCACCGGAGCCGCAGTCGGCGATGAAACGACGGCGTCTTATACCGAGGAAACCATCGTCCATACCGGCCGCCAGTCGATGCCGCTTTTTTACGACAACAACAAGCAGGGCTTCGCGAACTATTCGGAGACAGAACTGACATTGACCGCCCCGCGTGACTGGACAGAAGAAGGCGTTGCGGAATTGTCGCTGTGGTTCAGAGGCCTCCCAGCTTCTGTCGGCAGCTTCACCGAAGGTCCGGCCGGCACCTATACAATCACTGCTACTGGTTGGGATATCGCCGGTACTGCAGACGCGTTCCACTACGCTTATAAAACACTCACCGGTGTCGGATCGATTGAAGCGCAGGTGCTCAGCGTAGCCGAAACGGACCAATGGGCGAAGGCCGGCGTGATGATCCGCGAAACACTGGATGCCGGCTCGAAGTTTGCCGCCGTGTATATTACACCCGGTATGGGATGCAGATTCCAGGCAAGAAGAGATACGGACATCGACGTCGTAAGCGATTCCACGATAGCCACGGATGAGCAGATTGCTATTACGGCGCCGTACTGGATCAAGCTGGAGCGTACGATTACCGGTTTCAATGCGTATTATTCCAGCAACGGAACCACCTGGCAGACGATGGCGTGGAACCCGCAGACCATCTCGATGAATTCAACTGTTTATATCGGTTTAGCACTGTCAGCACACAATGCAGACGCCACCTGCGAGGCCCAATATTCCAATGTCCGGACAAGCGGAACGGTCACCGGGCAGTGGACGAGCCAGGATGTTGGCATCGAGAGCAACAGTCCCGAGCCGTTGTACGTTGCCGTCTCCAACGCTGCAGGCACACCCGCCGTAGTCGTCCACGATGATGCAAATGCAGCAACGATAGATTCCTGGACAGAGTGGGTGATTCCGCTGCAGGTCTTTGCCGATCAGGGCATAGTGCTGACCAGCGTCGACAGAATAGCGATTGGTCTGGGAACCAAAGACAACATGACTATCCCCGGCGGTTCGGGTAAAATGTACTTCGATGATATCCGACTCTACAGGCCAAGAGAAACTGCTGAATAGGAAAACCGCTTATACGGGAATTTAATTCATTTGTATAAGTTCAGGGCTTATACCGACTTGACTCGGTATGGGCCCTAACTATTTCACACCAGCGTAATTAAGAGGATTTCTCTATGGCCGGTGGAAATTCATTGGGCCTCAGTACTGAAACTAATGTTTTCAGTGTGCTCTCCAATGCGGACTCGTCCGGATCCTTCTGTTAGTTTCGAATCTACGATAGAAATGTCCTTAAAGGTTACATCGCGAACGTTATGTTCGGCGTCTGCTCCCTGAATCTGCACGAGGTAATCACCGGACTGGCCGTGCAATGTTATGTTACTGAACCGGACATTCCGTATGAATCCGGGTACCTTCTTACGCATATACTGGTTTACTACTGGACGAAGGCGGATGAATTCCTTCTGGCCTTCACCTTGAATCCGGATATCTTCAATTGTTATGTCCTCCAATCGCATATCCTCACCCGGCTCTAAAAGGAATGGCGTCATACTGAAATGGATAATGTCGAGGTTTCGGAGCGTCACCTTTCGCATAAAAGCAGCACGACTTTCATGTCCAAGCAGGAAAATGCGAGCCCGATCACACCATAGAATTGAGTTTTCTACTGTTATTCTTTCAACGTTGCTGTTTGGAGCACTAAAATCAAGTCCCTTAAGAGCAACACAATCATCATCGCTCCGGATAAAGCAATCCGTTATCAGCACATCCTGGGAATTGCATGGGTTGATGCCGTCATCGTTTTGAACGCGAGAATTACAAAGCTTGACATTCCGGATTGTTACCTGCCGGCAGCTCTTTGGTACGATGGTCCAATGGGATGAGCCCCGCAACGTGATACCGCTGATTTCAACATCAGTGCTTTTACGAATAGCAATCAGGTTGCCAACCGGACCTTTGCGCCATTTCCAGTCGGAACCATCCAGAATACCGCGTCCACAAATCCGGATATTGGACCCTTGAGCTAAAACCTCGGCTTTCACGACAGCGCCACCAGCCAGATAAAGTGTCTGATTGCTATTCAAGACAATCTTCTCTGGTTTGTGCACACCAGGGCCAAAGTAGATAACACCCTCGTCATCTGACTTTGGTGCATTTATTTCGAGGGGATTTGCAAACAGCAGCAAGGGAGCTTTCTTTCCATCTGGCTCTATGCTGAGCTTATAAGGTCGATCCAGCGTCAGTTTCAGTGTATGGTCATCCAGCAGTGTTGGTTGTAACCCGGACGACTGTGGCCGAATTACCACGTTTTTAAGTGACCGTTTGGACACAATACGTACCACGGCGGGTCCTGACATGTCGAAATTTGCAAACGAATAAGAACCACCGTGATCCCATTGCTTTGAAGCGAATGGCGGATCGAGAACACGAGCCATGTATATATCAACCTTCTGGTCTGCTACGTTTACTTCATAGTCTCTCGACAAGAAATCGCCAGACGGAGCAGGATAAGTTACGACCTTTGTTGTACTCTCTGGAGCACCCCAGCTTTGGTCTGAAGCCATGATGAAAACTGTTACAAGAACTCCAATTACCAGCAATCCGCCAGCTTGGTTTGTGCTCGTTTTGAAATATTTCCATTCCGTGGCTTTGGTAGCTGTTTTCATGGCCGTTTTTGTCCTTATACCTTACTATGTCCCGTCAAAGTATTCGTATGCGTTCTCGGATAAAGAGAAAGCATTGTAACGTTTCAAGAAGTATTGAACCTTATTGTACGTGAAGAGATTTAGACAAACATTGCTCATTTTTTAGCAACTTAAAGGCTTAGCTTTTCTTTCATAAGCCGTCCCATCTTAAACTTGACACTTCGCTTTGCAGGGACGTCAATTGGCTCCAAAGTCTTGGGATTCCGGGCTTTTCTTGCTGCCCGCTCTTTGACTTCAAAGACACCAAAATCGCGGAATTCCAAGCGATTACCGTTGGTCAGTTCAACGATGATTTCATCAAGGAAATTCTGAATAACAGCTTTAACTAACGCACTCTTAACCTGAGTGTTTTCCGCAATCCGGTCGACGAAATCTTTTTTTCGAGTCGTTGACATCTTTTCCCTTCGTGGCCTTAGAAATTAGATAATAGCATCATGCAACTGTTAACGATAGTCTAATGGAAGGTTCTACGGCGAGCAAACAGTTTGTTATTGTCTTTTTCAAAAAAAGACTCGTACACTTACAGGGCAGAAAGGCTCATTATGGAATCCAGAGTCTGATCCCAGAATCTTAGACAAGTATGGATTCGTCCGCATCTTCGGTCTCTTCAGCCAACCAGCTTTCTCGGCGATGTTAGAACAGTCCTGGCCTTTTCATTTCAATTCCAAACGCTCAATCTTATCGAATGACATAGGGCTTACATAGCTATGCTACATCATATAGCCTCTCAGAAAAATCCATCTCGACCTAATCGTATTGGGCCGCGACTGATAAAACGTCAGACGCGAAGATTCGGTTTTCTAAAAATGCCTCCTGATAAAGCAAAGCTAAGGGCTTAACTTAGTGCCATTATAGACACTCCCCTTAAGATAAGACACTACATCAAAGTCACTCCTGTAGAACCAGCCTTAAAACCTACGATCTGCCGAGGGTCTTCATGTATTTTTTCGATTTGCGAAGTCCCATTCTGGAAGCTTTCTTCTTAACCGCATCGGTTGGGCGTTTGAGTTTCGAAGCTATTTTAGCAGTTGGATTATTCGGGAAAAGCTTCTTGAGCAGACTCAACTCGCTCTTTGACCATAAACCTTTGATGAGTTTCTTTTTACTTTTCTTTTTTGCCATTGCTTATCCCTTTCGAATTAAATGGACTTATGGCTTGCTGCACGCTTTACAGAATTTTAATGAGTGACGCGACAATCTTCAAACATTTTTTAATTTTCTCAGAAAAATTTGTTTTTTTTCACTCCAGTTAACCGTTGATGTGAAAATGATGCCGGCAGAACGTGACCATAGTCACAATCCACATACCGGAGCATCTCATGAGACCTTGTTTAGAAAATTCTTTTCGGTTAAAATAGATAAACCTAAAATGAAGCGACCTTTTTTCTTACAAGAAGATATTTCTATAATCCATTGCAAAAGAAGGACTTAACAACCACAAGCACTTCTATGTCGCCCAACAAGTCTTTAATATTTATTACGCCATACCCGGATTTGTCAGGTCTCGCTCACAAATATTATGGTATCTCCCTTATAAAAATCGCTCAGGCTTCCATGTAAAAAGCATCGATAATCTGCAGAAACCACCATCAGTGACCAGTCGTCACTGTACACAAACAATTGGATTTGTGTACTTCACCTGTGACTTGCTACATTTGAACAAAGGCTCGGCATATTCAAATCTAACCAGCGAGTACTCAAATCTTTTGTAACATTCAACTTATACTCACTACTTCCCCAAGAGCCTTAGATATTTAATCGTAATCCGGCCACCCCTCTAAACCACCAGTCTTCGCCAAATACACACCCAGCCTAAAATTTGCACTCCATTGATTGAATGTTTTGTAGAAAACCTTAACAATCAATCATTGTGAGGTTTGAAGCGCTGCAGTAATTTCTTGCATTTTAAGCAGAAAAACTTACTGCTTTTCCTCAATTTCCAATGATAATAACAACCAGACAATCCGGATGATAAGTGATTGCTCGCTCAAGCTTTACTATAAGAACGGGTAATTTTAATTTAATGCCCTCATAAGCAATAAATTTGTATATCCGCCCTCAGTAATTATGCTTGACCATCAAATTAATACACATTAATATCACTGTGATTGCAGGAACCTGAGAATAAGATTGCCAGTGGTGTAACAACAATAACTTAGCCAATATTAGGAGCATAAGAATGAATTCAAGAAAAATACTGTTAAACGAGAGCGACATTCCACGACAATGGTATAACCTGGCGGCAGACCTGCCGACGCCCCTGCTTCCACCGCTCGGACCCGATGGAAATCCCGTCTCGCCCGATATGCTCGCGCCTGTATTTCCGATGAATCTGATCGAGCAGGAAGTTAGTGCCGAGCGATGGATAGACATCCCGGAAGAAATCCTGGATATACTGTATCGCTGGCGTCCCTCACCTTTACGCAGGGCGGTTTACCTTGAGAAGCATCTGGATACACCTGCACGTATATACTACAAAGACGAAAGTGTCAGCCCGCCGGGAAGCCACAAGCCAAACACCGCCGTCGCCCAGGCCTGGTACAATAAACAGTTCGGCATCGAAAGACTGACCACGGAAACCGGTGCCGGTCAATGGGGCAGCGCCCTGGCCTTCGCTTGCAAAATAATAGGACTCGAATGCAAGGTCTTCATGGTCAGAATCAGTTTCGACCAGAAACCGTTCAGGAAAATGATGATGCAAACATGGGGAGCAAACTGCGTTGCCAGCCCGAGCTCTGAAACAAACGCCGGAAGAAAAGTTTTAGAAGAAATACCCGACACGCCGGGAAGCCTCGGAATCGCAATCAGCGAAGCTATTGAACAAGCGGTAACGGATACATCAGGAAAAACACGATACTCTCTCGGCAGTGTGTTAAATCACGTATTGCTGCACCAGACAATCATAGGTCTCGAAGCTAAGAAACAGCTCGAAATCGCCGGAGAAAAGCTGCCGGACGTTGTAATCGGCTGCGCCGGGGGCGGCAGTAACTTTGCCGGCTTGTCGTTCCCATTTGTCGCCGACAAGATCAACGGAGCCGATATTGAAATTGCCCCGATCGAGCCGACGGCCTGCCCGACCATGACGCGGGCGCCATTCGCCTATGACTTCGGAGACACGGCCTGCACGACACCACTGTTGGCAATGCATTCACTCGGACACGCCTTTATCCCGCCTCCGATTCACGCCGGAGGGCTGCGGTATCACGGTATGGCACCGCTGGTCTGCCAGTCAATCGTAGAAGGCCTTATGAAACCAAGAGCATACCACCAGTTACAATCTTACGAGGCTGCAATAACATGGGCCGGAACAGAAGGCTTCATTCCCGCTCCCGAAACGAGCCAGGCGATCGCAGCCGTTATTGAAGATGCCAAGAAAGCAAAGGAAGAAGGCAAAGAAAAGGTCATATTATTCAACTATAGCGGACACGGCCTGATGGACCTCACCGGCTACGATGCATATCTATCCGGAAAGCTCACCGATTATGAACTGCCGGAAGAAGAGCTGCAGAAATATACCAAGGACCTTGAGAATCTGCCAAAAGCAGAAATGAGAAAATCCGGGAAGTGGTAACATTGCCCTTTTTTCTATTGATTCCTTACTTTATATAAGGCAATTTATGAGTATTAGTATTTCAACAATACAATGTTTTTTAAGGAGAAGATCATGAAAAGGGAAATTTTAGTGACTGTCGTATTGTTGTTGGCCGTTGGGAATTTCGCTCAAGCCCAGGAATCGGAGTTGCACGGATCGTTCGACCTGACCTATCAGAGCAAGTTTATCTGGCGCGGTTTCGATATTTATGGCGACAAGAGCGCCATACAGCCCAGCCTCGACCTAGACCTGTTCGGCACGGGTCTCGGAGTCAACGTCATGGCCCACAGGGCAAATTCGAGCGGGTATGAAAGAGGCGAACGCTGGGATTATACTTTGTACTACCAAAACATGATGAGCCCGGATGAAGCATACGCCGTAATGTACAGGCTTGGCTGGGTCTATTACAACTTCCCAGAGGGCCACAATCAAGACGCCGACTTACAGGAAATGCATGCGGTTCTTTCTTTGCCGAAGATGTGCCCTGCCGGCGTCGTCCCAAGTTACGTTCTCGTGAAGCTCTGGCCGAACAGCAGCGGTTCAATGGTTGGAAGCAATTCCCCATTAGGCGGCACGGCATCCGGATTTGCGCATATCTTCATGCTGGACTATCCGTTGACCGTCGGCGGCATTATGCCTGACACTCCCGAGCAGGTCTTGAATCTGCACGCAGAAGTGGTGTACAACGACGGTGTCGGCCCGGCCGGCAATGTTGTCGACCATGACTGGTCGAACGCCGTCTTCGGGGTATCAACAGGGATCGACTTAGCTGAAAATGTCGTCCTGACTCCCGGCGTGTTCCACCAGATTTCGATGGATGATACGGTAAATAACGAGAACGAGACCTGGGCCACCTTAAGTATGACTTATAAATTCTAAAATGGTTCAGAATCAATCGTGTCACAACTGAAGAAAAGGCTGGTTTCAAAACCGGCCTTTTCTATTTAATTATAAACAGTATTTCGAGCAATTAAAATGCTAACGCTAATCAACACAAACAGAATGGCTCCTCTAATCGGGCCGATCGGCCTGGACTATGTTGCCGCTTCAGCAGACAAGGCCGGCATAGATGTCGAAGTTGTTGACCTCGGTTTAGCCGAGAAGCCGGAAAAGGCCATAAAAGATCACTTTTCCGCCCGAGAGCCTGAGCTGGTCGGACTATCTTTTCGAAACGCCGACGACTGCTTTTGGCCCAGTGCAGACTGGTTCGTTCCCGGATTGAAAGACACAATTAAAACTATCCGATCTATGACCAAAGCCCCGATTGTTATTGGCGGCGTCGGATTTTCAATATTTGCCAAATCTATTGTCGAGTACACTGGTGCCGATTTCGGCATATTAGGCGACGGCGAGACAGCAATAACCGAACTTTATCGCCAGTTGAAGGCAGTAAAAAGATTCGAAGATGTCCCCGGTCTCGTATGGCGGGAAAAGAAAACAATCAACAATAATCCGCCATCGTGGCCGAATTCTATTTCATTGGGCACCTCCCGTAATTTCATCGATAATCAAAGCTATTTCAAGCGTGGCGGACAATGCGGCCTGGAAACCAAACGCGGCTGCAACCGCCTCTGCATATACTGTGCCGACCCGCTGTCCAAAGGAACCGTGCTGCGGCTGCGAAATCCTTCCGAAGTCGCCGACGAGGTCGAGTCGCTGCTGTCACAGGGCGTCGACGTATTGCACCTTTGTGATTCCGAGTTCAACGTGCCCCGAAACCACGCTTACTCAATCTGCGAGGAATTCATCAGGCGCTCGCTGGGTGACAAGGTCCGCTGGTATGCCTACCTGTCACCAACGCCATTCGACGCCGACCTTGCCAAGGCGATGGCCAAGGCCGGATGCGCCGGAATAGACTTCACCGGAGATTCCGGCTCCGAACTGATGCTTCGAACATACCGCCAGCAGCACAGCAGAGAAGACCTTGCCACAGCGGTCAAGCTCTGCCGGCTGAACAAAATCGCCGTGATGATAGATCTTTTGCTGGGCGGCCCGGGCGAAACGCCGCGAACCGTTCGCGAGACAATTGAATTCATAAAGCAAACCGGTCCCGATTGTGCCGGTGCCGCACTCGGCATACGCGTTTATCCCGGCACCGCCATGGAACAAATAATCGCCGAGGAACTCCGGAAACCAAAGAAATCCGGCATCCGCCGAAAATATAGAGGGCCCATAAATCTGCTCAAACCGACCTTCTACATCTCAAAAGCTTTGGGCGAGCGCCCGGCAGAGTTCGTAAGAGATTTAATCGCCGGCGACAAAAGGTTCTTCGAGCCTGCCCTCGAAACCGATCTTCAGACAGCAGAGGACGAAGCCGTCAATTACAATTACAACGAAAACCTGCTGCTAACACAGGCTATCGACGAAGGCGCACGCGGAGCATACTGGAACATCTTAAGGCACATCCGCAGCAACTGAGCGTTTTATCATCAGAGATTGAGACTAATACCAATCGGAATTAGTCCTTAATCACGTCAATGCGAGGTCCGAAGGGCCGTGGAAACCTCTCTTCTGTCAGGCTCAGTAAGACGCATATCTGTTTGAGATTGGCTTTGTTCCCTAAGGGATAAATTGGCTTTGTTTTCTTGTGCCCCGCAAAGCGGATTTCTGTCATAATCTCCTTTCACATAAGACTTTATGCCATTTAAGCCCGGCACAAATTGGCTTTGTTTTTTCAAACAGCACCCGCCACTCCCGCTGCGAGAATTTCTAAGCACTAAATCCTAAATAATATCGAATTATCGAAACTCAAAATCCAAAACGGTAAGCTTAAGCACAAGACCGGACGGTTTTGAGCATTTGAAATTAGGATTTTGAATTTGTTTAGGATTTAGGTATTCGTATTTAGAGTTTGGCTACTTTTTATCTGAGGCCGAACGGCAGCGCCTCTATAATTGAACGGACATGCGCGTTTGAGTCGAAAATCTACAAAAATGTAGGCGCTATTTTAGCCGTAAGTTCTTTTGTAGTATGGAATAAAAAAATATTTGAATTTTTAGATTTTTGTTCGGCGCTACCATCGTTTTTGGTTGAAATGATGCCTTTTCATTCCCGGCGTCTTCCCGGAAACGACGCCGTCTCGTTCCCGACGTCTTCTCGGAGAATCCGTCAATAAAAAACGCGTTTTTTTGCTTGTCAGATCCATTTTAAGCTTTTTTTTACAATTTTTTCAAAAATAAGTAAAAATACGTAATAACCACAATTGACATAGCAAATTCTCTGACCATAATTTGGAAGGTTTTATCTTATCGAACAATGGGCTTTTTGGAGGAGAAACTCCATGTGGCTTACAATCAGCAATTTCTACCCGAAATTCAGTTAAAGCGCTAAAAGTGCGCATAGCATTAGTCATTAAAATATCAATTTTTGAAAGGAAGGAGAAATGTTAACTAACAGCAAGAATCTAATTGGAACGATGTTATTGATTGTATTGGCATTTCAGGCAGTCACAGATGCCCAGCTCGAGATATCTAATCTCGACTGCAATGTAAATGGCCGAGAAATCGAGCCTTACTTTAACGTCAGAAACACAACAGGTCTGATCGTGAATAATCCTGGATGCTTTATATACATCTGGGTCCAAGACGAAAAGTACCAAGCCTGGGGTGGCTTATGGTTTTGGCTGGTTGAAATAAATCCACATGAGTCAGTATTCCTCAACGATTTTACTGCATGGCCGATAACAATTCCGCGCGAGATCCCAGTGGGTGATCACACCCTTGAAGTTGAGCTATTTCCAGGTGGAGATTACGCTCAAATGACAATAACAATCACAGAGCCGCCCCCACCTGAACCTCCAGATGTAAGTACTCTCGATGCCACATCTGTTGGTCAGACCTCCGCCACGCTTAACGGCAGAATTGATGATGACGGCGGGGAGATCAGCGATATTCAATTCGCATATCGCATAGCAAACACTGGTTCATGGACCTACACCGGATGGAGCGAAGATTATCCTACAGGTCAAACCTACAGCTACACGATTAGTGATTTGGAGGCGGGCAAAACCTATGAGTTCCGGGCCGAGGCCAAAAATTCGGAAGGAACAAGCTCCGGCAGTAAGTTAGAGTTCACAACAGAACAACCGGATATTGAATTTCCTACTGTAATTACTCTTGAAGTCACAGGCATTGGTCAGACTTTTGCAACGCTTAACGGTAGAATTGATGATGATGGAGGGGAGTCCTGTGAGACTCAATTCTATATTGCTGACATTCGTACTGGTCCCTTGCCCTCCACCGGATGGAGTGGGTATTATTCCACGGACGATACCTTCAACGCTTCGATTAGTGATTTGGCACCTGATACAATCTACGAGGTTCGGGCCATGGCAAGAAATTCCAAAGGAGAAGTTTTAGGTGATGTAGAAACGTTCACAACACTTCCGCCGGACGTTCCACCTCTGAGTGTAACTACTCTCGATGCCACAGATGTTGGTTCGACCTCAGCCACACTTAATGGCATACTTATTGGAGACGATGGGATGGATTGTCAATGTTGGTTTGTGTATCGCCCTGTGGGCGGCGCCCAACCGAAACAAACTATCAAGAAAGAGAGTTTACGCGCAGGAGATAAATTCAGCGAATTAATCGAAGGCTTGATACCAGGTACAACCTATCAGTTTAATGCCTGGGCCTCAAATTCAGTGAATGAAATGAGTGATGGTATTTTGCAATTCACAACAGAACCGCCAGTTATTAACCCCCCAAGTGTGCTCACTCGAGCGGCGCTTAATGTGGAAAAGACTTCCGCCGAGCTTGTCGGCAGGATTGCAGATGATGGTGGAGAGCCCTGTCAGTATTGGTTTGTATATCGCCCTGCAGGCAGCACTCAATGGCAGGAAACTGCCACCAGTGGAGCCGGAGGTTTGATTGGCGAGTATTATGAATGGGACGCGGCAAATCCGTGGCAAGTTTTGCTAATGGAGCGATTGGATCCTACAATCAACTTCAACTGGGGGACCGACTCACCGGATCCGACAGTACCTGAGGATCTTTTCATGGTGAGGTGGACGGGCCAGGTAGAAGCGCCGGAGACTGCAACCTATACGTTCCATACTCAATCAGACGACGGTGTTCGTTTGTGGGTAAATAACGTACAACTTATCGACAACTGGACGGACCATTCTAACGACCATAATAGCGGGGATATTGATCTGACGACCGGGCAGAGATACGATATTCGACTGGAATTCTATGAGAATGGCGGACAAGCCGTTTGTCAACTGTCCTGGTCAACCCCGAGTATGGCCCGAGCCGCCATCCCAAGCCAGTATCTCTGGAGTGGAAACGAATCGAATCCTGTTGGTGTTACAGGAACTAATATCACTGCACCGGTCAATAATTTGACGCCTGGTACAACTTATGAATTTCAGGCCCGGGCCATGAACTCAGCAGGCACAGGTGAAGGAGATAATCAAACCTTCACAACATTGCCAGAAGGTTTTCCACCTGTAGTGGTCACCCGGTCGGCTACGGAAGAGGAATATACATCCGCCAGACTTTCCGGGAGGATTGAAGATGACGGTGGACTGGCCTGCCAGACCCGGTTTCAGTATCGACGTCAGGGAAGTGAGGATTGCCAGATTAGTTTCGAATATTGCATTGCGGGCAGCGGCAACTGGCAGGATATCGGCCAGGAAGTGGTTTATTCCGAAGACCAGGAATTTAGCGCATCGGCATCCGGTCTGACGGCCGGCACAACCTACGAGTTCAGAACCGTTGCCAGCAATTCGGCAGGCACAATATACGGCAATACCGACTCTTTCACGACAAACCATGCAGGACCCGGCGTTGTAGAACCAACTGTAAGTACCCTTGAGGCTGCCGGTACAGGTGGTATCTCCGCAACTCTTAGCGGTAAAATTGATAACGATGGCGGAGAGGCTTGCCAAACTCATTTCGAATATTGTATTGCGGGCAGTGATAGCTGGCAATCTACCGGCGGAGGAAGGGGTTATTCCACAGGCCAGAACTTCAGCGCATCGATTCATGATCTGGCACCTTATACAACCTACGATTATAGAGCCGTTGCCGAGAATTCGACGGGCACGACCTTTGGCGATACTTTACAGTTCACCACGGGGACTGCAGAGGTTACAGGTCCCAAGGTTACAGCACCAAGTGTAAGCACTCTGTCGGCTAGTATTACAGGCGGAACCTCCGCCACTCTTCACGGCAGAATTGATAATGACGGCGGAGAAGATTGCTTAACTCGTTTCGAATATAGCATTGCGGGCAGTGGTAGCTGGCAATATACTGGCGTGGGCGTGGGTTATTCCACAGGCCAGAACTTCAGCGCATCGGTCTCCGGTTTGGTGCCTAATACCACCTACGAGTTCAGGGCCGTTGCCAGCAATCAGGCAGGAATGAGCTACGGTAATACCGAGCAATTCACACCGGATCCTGCAGGGCCTCAGATTATAGCACCGAGCGTAATTACTCTCTCGGCTACTGATGTAGGTGAAACATCCGTCACTCTTAACGGCAGAATAAGTAATGAAGGCGGATTTGACTGGCAATATACTCCATCATCTAACGGCCGGTCAACCTGGATTGAGAATGTATCCACGGGAGGTAACTTCAGTACAATGGCCACGGATCTGATACCAGGCACCTTATACGAGTTTCGGGCAGAAGCCAGAAATTCTGCAGGCGAACACCTGGGCCTTATCCAACCATTTGTTACGCCCGCTCTTCCTTATTCTCCGGATGTGGTTACTGAGCCGGCAACTAACGTGAATGAGAATTCCGCCACATTAAACGGCAGGATTTCAGACGACGGCGGAGATGCCTGCGAGTACTCATTCTTATATCGCCCTGTGGGCGGTAACTGGAAAGACACCGATTGGACCGAAAGTGCGCTCACAGGAGACAGCTTCAGCGTATCAGCAGACGATCTGATCCCCAACACAACCTATGAGTTTAAGGCCCTTGCCAAAAATTATTCAGGCCTGGATGAAGGCAGTATTCTGACCTTTACAACGTCCGACGGGATAATCGTCCCACCAGAATTCGTCGTCCTTCACGTAGATGACGATGCGCTTAACGATCCGGGTCCCGGCAGCATGGCAATCAGCGATCCGGACGAAGACGGCAGCCTGATACACCCATTTGACAGCATCCAGGAAGCAATTGACATGGCTGTCGATGGATGGAAAGTGGTTGTTATGCCCGGAGTATACACTGAGAATATCGACTTCAAAGCAAAATCCATCGAAGTGTCCAGCTCCGAACCGAAAGGATTGGGGATAATTTCTCAGACCATCATTGACGGCAGGAGCACGGGTTCGACAGTGAGTTTTCTGAATGGTGAGGATCCCAACAGTATTCTGACAGGCTTTACCATAACCGGCGGTCTGGATGACTTGGGCGGCGGTATTCGCTGTGATACAAGTGCTCCCACGATCAGTCACTGTCTGATCGTCGGCAACCAGGCAACGCAGAACGGCGGCGGTATTTACTGCAATCAGAGCCAGGCATACTTTGAAAACTGCACTATCAGCGACAACTATGCTCGCAACAGTGGAGGTGGTATATATTGTAACGGCAGTCCGATCACTTTGCTCAATAGCATCGTATGGGCGAATATACCGGATCAAATGTATGTTACAACTGGTCAGAAATCTCAGTCACCAATTGTTTCGTATTGCGATATTGACGGCAACTGGCCCGGTACGGAAAACCTGAGCGTAGATCCTTGTTTCGTTGAGCCGGGCATCTGGATGGACGCAGATAATCCCGATAAAGCCCTCGATTCCGGTGACATGATGCCCGTCTTCTCCCGCGGTGACTACCACCTGCTCTCTGAATCCGGTCGTTATGACCCATTCAGCCAGACATGGCGTCAGGATACTGCTACCAGCTTATGTATAGATGCCGGTAATATCGAGTCGGACTGTACATTAGAACCATTACCGAATGGCGGCCGGATTAATATGGGAGTATATGGCGGTACACTTGAGGCAAGCAGAACCGCTATTAAAAAGCCTGTTGACGTGGTGGAGATTATCCACGGATTTAGTTTAGAGGCCGATCCGGCCTGGATTACGGACGGCAACTGGCAGTTCGGTGCTCCCCAAGGCAAGGGGGGCAGAGACGATGGTAATCCCGATCCAGCCTCAGGTTACACTGGAGACAATGTTTACGGTGTAAATCTTGCCGGTGATTACCCAATTACTGTAGGTGGACCGTATTATCTGACAGCCGGTCCGCTTAACTGCATAGGATTCAACAATGTGACATTATGTTATGCACGCTGGCTTAATAGTGACACATTACCATATATATCTAATACGGTCGAGGTTTCTGCCAATGGCACCGACTGGACTATCATCTGGGATCCAATGCAAACAGCGCTCACAGATAGCGAATGGCAAACTATAGAGCATGATATTAGCCAGGTTGCAGATGACCAGGCAAGTGTGTATATCCGTTGGAGCTACGCAGTCTTAAACAACGGAGCCTATTCTTGTTCGGGCTGGAACATCGATGATATCGAGTTGAGAGGTATACAAGAACAGTGATCAATATTGATCACTACATCAAAGTCTTATGTAATAGTTGGATTAGCAACAGCAATAGAGAATTGAGCTAAAATGCGGGATTATGGACTGTTTCTGTAGCAGTACCGCGTAAAGCTCAACAGTTTTTATTGCAGACATGTACTCAAATAAAGGGCTGTGAGGATTGACTTACAGCCCTTTATTAATAATTCAATCCAGTATCATTCAAGCTTGACTTATGTCGGGTTGTATTTGATGATTTCGTTTGTGTGAAACAAGGAACAGACAAATAAAAGTCGAAAGTACAAAGGCAAAAGTGATTGTCATTGATTATTGGTAAAACCAGAAAAAGCTATTAATAGGTGTGGACAGAAAACAGAATATGGCTTACAACATTCGCGAAATGACAATTGAGCTAATTCAGAATTGAGAATGTAGAATTTAGAATTCTGGCATACAACTTCCTAAAAAATCCAAAATCCTAATCCCTAAATCCGAAACAATATCTAATATAAAAAATCTCAATTTTTTAAAAAAAGATTAATAATGTTTTTGTGAATTTATAGAAACGCGTGTGCAAACATACCAAAAAGGAAGGTTGCACACCCTACCGAGGCCTTGTCATTTATTATTTTCTAATTACTAACGTATTGTGCGAGTTACTTATGGCAATCGACGTTCTTAGCTTAAAAACGAAGATAAGATTTTAGATGATGCTAGAAATAATAAAAAGCATCCTCATTTTCGGGTTAAAAATAGCGTTATCAAGAAACCGCACAACGCGTTAATTACTATTTATTATTTTTTTCAAGACGGTGGGACACAACAATTGATTATTGCCTATTTACGATTTATTATTTTCGATTTATCAGTTCTGCGTCACATCCAGATTCCAGCGGCACTGCTGCTGGTCGTTGACCGCCAATACCAAAGTTAGCTCACCATGATCAAGCTGTTGCGGAACTTTCAGCATCAGAGGAGACAGATCCTTTCCGGCAGCTGACTGAGCTTCGACGGTCGAAGTGACCTGCCGGCCCTGATTATCCAGAAGGCTCAGCGTGACTTTTGCATCCGCCGGAGCCAGACCGTGAATATCCACTGCAAGCTGCTGGCCGGGCTGTATATTCATAGCTGACCCGGACTGTATGGCTTCCCATTCGTCCTCAGTGTAATACCAGGTATCGTTTACACCATCAATGATTAATGCGACAACTCCCGGAATGACACCGACGATCAACCAGAGGCAGTCGAACAGGACGACCTTGCCATCTATTTCATTGGAAAGTTTGGCATGGCGCCGTTCCGGATGCAAAATGTAGCCGCAACCCGTGGCGGCAATGATAAACGCGGCTAACACAACCAAACTAAACATACGCATCTTAAAAATTTTTTTCATAACAGCGTCTCCTTTCAAAATGAGTTACACTCGACTAAGAAGAAGTGCATGTCTTGCTCATACATTATTCGTCTTTTTATCACCTTAACTTTAATTATCAGTGTCTCAAATGTAAGCCGAAACCGCCGATAAAAGGTTAGAAGTGGATGTTCACGGCCTTTTTTCTTCATTTACGCAACCTATACGTAACCAGGGAAAACCACGGACAGCCTTTGTCATTTACTATTTACTATTGACTATTCTAAAAACCGGTGTGGCGATCCTTCGACTGCGCTGAGGACAGGTCGCCACGCTACGATTAATGGTGCGATGAATCGCACCGGTTTTATAGAATAAAACCATATTGTTCGTATCAAGTCACATAACTCAAATGTCAGCAAAAAAGCACCTGGTTCCTTTTTTTTCCCATTTTTAACATATTTTTCAAGAAAATATACGAATTCGGCTTTCTTATGCCATATATAATATAGACGATCTGCTCTATTCGGCCATATTAGGTAAAGCTACTGATGCCAGAACAACCAGAACAAAATGACTTTTTAAAACTCTTTGTCAAGCACAACCGCAGGTTGTTTGCTTATGTGCTCACCATGATTCCCAATCACATGGATGCCGAGGATGTGCTCCAGGAGACGGCCGGCATACTGTGGAGCAAATTTGCAGAATACGAAGCGGGATCGAATTTCTATGGCTGGGCCCGGCAGATCGCCAGAAACAAGGTTTTGGAGTACTACAAGCGCAAGAAGGCAGTATTGGTTGAGGTTGAGTTGCTGGACCGGATACAGGCGATTAGCGAGCCTATCCTCGTTTCTCAGGACGAGCGTATGGCCGCTCTACGCGGTTGCCTGAAAAAACTGAAGCCTCAGGACGCTCAACTCATCCATAGCCGTTTTTACAAGAATACCACATTAAAAGAAACTGCTGCCCGGACCAACCAGTCTGTGCATACCCTATATAAACGAATGGCCTATCTTTATACCGTACTTCAGGTCTGTATCAAGAAAACCCTGCTTACCTGGGAATGACAATTATGCGTAGAAATGAACTCATCGAATTCTACCAACTCGTTGTGGTTTCGCTTGAGGGCGAAGCAACGGATGCACAGACTGCCGCGCTCATGCAGAAAATTAAAGAGGACGATCAGGCCGCCCGTTTTTATGCGGAACTGCTGTCTATCTACGCCAATTTAGCGTGTCCCAGTCTGGCTGAGTCGGTCCTGGAGAGACTGCGCCAAGGCCCTGCAGGCCCCGGGCCCACCCATGAAACAGCAGAAGATACAGGCATTTGGAATGCCCTGCTGGACATGGAAAGAACGGCTCCCGGTGTGGAAACGGAGAAGCCCGCTGACACTCCATCGGCCGATACGAAAACGCCCGCGCCGGCCCCTTCCGTGAAAAAGAACAGGTTTTGGATGTATACCTCCCTGGCAGCCTCTGCAGCCTTGATCTTCCTGCTGCTGTATGTCAGTGTTAGCGCCTGGCTGCTGCCCCGAGAAGTCGCCACGCTGACCAGCGGTATTAAGGCTCAGTGGGATGTGGCCGGTGAGACGATTGATTTGGGTCAGCGTTTGTTTACAAAAACACCGTTCCGGCTGTATAAGGGGTTCGCAGAGTTGGTGTTCGATGAGGGTGCCAGGGTAGTGGTGGAGGCCCCGGCGGTATTTGAGTTACGGGGTGAAGACCGGATGATGTTACAATCCGGGCGGGTAACGACCTTAGTATCCCAAGCAGCGCAGGGCTTTCGTGTGGATACACCTACCTCCCGGGTTACCGATTTGGGTACCGAATTTGGGGTACAAGTATCCCACAATGGTGACACAGTAGTACAGATGTACCAGGGCCGGGCGCGGCTCGCGCTCAAGTCCGCCCGGAAGGAGAACGTGTTAATTCAAAAGGGCCAGGCCAGACAGGTCAATGCTGACGCCACGACGATTACGGAGATTCCCTTTGAGCCCCGCGCGTTTGTGACTGCCGGTGACTTTGTGACCATGCGCGACAGGCCCTTGGTTTCGGCTCCGCAGAAAGATGCCATGGCACGACATCCGGCTTTGTATGTGCATTTGGATGCCTCACGCAGTTCCTCCGTGATTGCCGATATTGAAGCGACGGTTCGGTCCTGGACGGATATCAGTCCTGCCGGTTCGCAATACAATGCCGTGCTTACGGCAGGCATTGCTAAGTACGTCCCGGATGCATTGGGCCAGGGTTTAGGGGCCATTGATTTTGGCGATCCCAATCTTGAAAAGGAATCGGCCCCAACGCAGATGAGACTGATGAGCCAGCTGGAGTCAAAAGGCTTTTTGGATCAAATCCCCGAACATGCTTTGGGCTTTACCATTGCACTCGTGGTGCGCGTACAAAGCCATGGGACAAAGACCTGGTGCAATCTGATTGGTAACACGACAGTTAACAAAGTTCCCGGCTTTTTTGTTCGTTGGAATAACCTCGACGCTCAGCCTAAGGCTGTTGCTTTTCTGGGGGGGGAAGATTTGACACAGGAATGTGACTTTTTTGGCAACACGGTAGTGCTGGTTTGTTGCTATGATCGCAAGAGTGAGACCTTGTCTCTGTGGAATTCCAGTTCCAATCAAACCAGCCGCAAGACGGTCAAGCCGGGGGATTACACGGCGTCGAACGATGCCGAATTGGCTTATGATCCTGACCACGATCTATACTTGGGTTTTTTTGGGCGAAATAAAGCACGCTACTTTGACGGAATGATTGGCGAAGTAAGAATATACCGCCAGGCGTTGGACCTAATCGAGCAAATGTCACTAAAAGATGAACTTGTAAAGAAATGGAATGTGACTGACCCTGATGCCTGAGGTGCTGAATCTATCGGAAAGTAATCGAAATTGAAACGAAATTACATTGTTATGAGACTTGAAGCTTACAGGAGTTTTTAAGTAAAGTGTATATGGTAAATCCCGGATAAATTAAATACCAGTTGTTATCCTATTCGTTCGGAAGGAGGATTATTATGTTTAAGAGATTGATGTATTTGTTTTCTTTTATTTTGGTGCTGGGTCTGACAGCAACCTTTGCCAAAGCGGCAATTAGCGATGGGCTGGTGGCATACTGGCCGCTGGATGAGGGAATGGGTACTACCACCGCTGATGTAACCGGCAACGGGAGCGACGGAACCTTCCTCGATTCCCCAACATGGGTTAGTGGAAAGTTCGGCCGTGCGCTGGACTTCGATGGCACCGACGATATAGTGGATTGTGGCAATCCGCCCATTCTTGACTTCGGAACAGGCGATTGGACTGTATCTGCCTGGATAAAAGCATCCGTGAATCCCGGCGACGATATGGCCATCTTTTCCAATGGCATGGAGAGTAGCCCTCATACAGATTACCAAATAAGGCTCAGAGATGACGAAGGCGGAGACATAATGATTCGCATTGACAATGACGGTACGAGGTACAGTCCTAATACCGATGATCACGAGGGTCTTATTGATGGTAATTGGCATAACATCGTCGGGATGAGGAGAAATGGAACTGACTTGCGTGTCTATGTCGATGGGGTCGAAGACACGGGTTTGATAGCTGACGAACGCTCTACCATACCCGAGAGTTTCGACCTTTCCAATACATCTGAGCATAATGCCTATATCGGAGCCGTAGCGGGCGGCTCCGGCAACCCAAGAAGGTGGTTTTTAGGCCTGATCGACGATGTTGCCGTTTGGGACCGTGCCTTGACCGCCGATGAGGTCGCCTACCTGTGGAATGACGGCGATGGGAACACGGCCATTTTGCCCGAGCCGGAAAAGGCTTCTAAACCGAGTCCGAAGAATGGGGCAACCGTGGCCCTGGCAGATGCAACCCCGCTTAGCTGGACAGCGGGAGAATATGCCGTCAAGCACGATGTGTATTTCGGAACAACTTTCGATGATGTAAACGATGCCGATTCATCCGATACCTCAGGGATATATCAGGGTCGGGAAACCCTTCCCATCTACACTCCATCGGAGGCTCCCGGACTTGGCGAGACTTACTACTGGCGGATCGATGAGGTCAATTCTCCACCTGACAATGATATCCACAAAGGAAACGTTTGGAGCTTTACAGTAGCCGGGTATCTTCTTGTTGACGATTTCGAAGGCTATAACGCAGGCGAAAGCCAGATATGGTGGACATGGAAAGATGGCCTTGGTTACACCGCTCATGATAACGAACCGGCTTACCCCGGCAACGGTACCGGCTCTGCAGTCGGTGACGAAAATACGAACTCATTCACCGAAGAGAGCATCGTTCATAGCGGCCAACAGTCTATGCCGTACTGGTATAACAACAACAAACAAGGCTTCTTGACATATTCAGAAGCGACTAAGACACTGACCGACAACAGGGATTGGACTCAACAAGGTGTCAAAGCACTGTCGCTTTGGTTCAGAGGCTTTCCGACATTTCTTGGAGGCTTCGTAGAAGCTCCGGCCGGCACCTTTACTATGAGCGCCGAAGGAGCTGACATCTGGGGCAGTTCCGATGAGTTTCATTTCGCATGGCAGGAACTATCAGGTGCCGGTGAGATTATAGCGAAGGTCGAGAGTGTGGAAAACACAAATCCATGGGCCAAGGCAGGTATTATGATCCGCGATACACTTGAG
>Ga0180438_10002503_pt1 | contig 29762 bp, 23 predicted proteins | sample SS_ome_12_FD_132455 | JGI IMG/M metagenome (GOLD analysis project Ga0180438, IMG submission 132455) | Hypersaline lake sediment archaeal communities from the Salton Sea, California, USA - SS_3_D_2 metaG | ecosystem: Environmental > Aquatic > Non-marine Saline and Alkaline > Hypersaline >...
AACGTCGACGGCTGTATCGGCGTGCTCCTGGTCGACCTGCTCAAGGAGCTTCAGTTCAGCGATGCCGAGATCGATCAGATGATCGCGATGGGGATGTTCAACGCCCTGTTCGTCCTCGGCCGCTCGATCGGCCTCATGGGGCACTACTTCGACCAAAACCGACTCGAGCAAGGGCTGTATCGACACCCGCTAGACGATATCCTGTATGACGTTCCCGAAAGGCCAGAAGTCGTAGGGTAGCCTTTCGGGAACGTCCAATTGGCTATCGAGGCCGGGCGATTCGCCCGGCCTCATCCTTTGGACAGGATATCGTCGAGAGAGAATGGCGTCTCCCGCAGAGCCATTCTCTTCACGTGATCTGCAAGATCACGCAGATGACATTCTCTACGACGTACCCGATCGCCCGGAGAAAGTCGGATAGCGATCAGTACGTCGTTACGGGAATACCCAGCGGCCAGCTTTCAGGCTGGCCGCTTCCCATTTCACTGACCATCGGATTCGGGGAATCGCATGCCGATTCCCCTACGTGGCGCTTGCGCCACGCGAATGCCATCGAGAAGAGAACGACGCAGTCGTTCAAAGCGGTGCCTGGATACTCCTGCCGCATACCTGACCGATCCGCGGAACCCGCTCGCTTGGAGAACGGCGCGACATCCCTTGCCGTTCTCCTACGCGCCGCAGTCGGCGCGCACATCGCGCAGACGACCATCCTGTATGACGTGCCAGAGCGCCCAGAGGTCGTGGGTTAGCGCTCTGCCGTCGCCGCAATGCGAGAGGGAGAGGGTCAGCTCCGGCTGACCCTCTCTGCCGCTTTCAGGGTATCGTCGCGAGAGAGTGGCCCACTTCTCGGAGCCATTCTCTCCCGCGCTGCCGTGCAGCGCGCAGATGACGATCCTTCAGGGGAATCGACAAGCAGAACGTCACGTTCTGCCAACCTGCCAGTAGGGCAGGCCGACCGACGCCTGAGAAGGTCGGCTGAACAGCGTATCCTGGTTTGCCAAGGGGCCGGCATCGCCGGCCCCTTGACAGCAACAGAATGCCCGCCAAACCAGAGAACGACTATCCCCTCGGGTCGTTCTCTTCCCGCGATCCGGCGGATCGCGCAGACCCTCTTTCTGCGATGCACCTGATCGCCCCGAGGTTGCCGGGTGACGATCCGGACATCGAGGGCGACTCGGAGTCGGGAAGCCCTCTGTAGTTGGCTGTTCTCCCATTTTCACTGCAAGAGTTGACTTTTCTCGTGCAAGCTCCTATCATGCAAATACAGAACACTCATGAGAAATGGAAAGTCAATCAGCCGACACACCCTCGCAGCGATCCTCCTCGTACTCTGTGTTCCCGTGCTCAGCGGTCTCTCCCAAGCCTTCGCGTGGGAGGGCTCCTGTTTCTTCGGCCTGTCGATCGAGCCTGGAGATCCGCCAGCGCTCGAGACCCAGTTCGATCTTGAGTGGACATCGGCCCCGTGGGGCCTCGCTTTGGAGACGACGTTCAATGGGAGCGAGTGGGACGAACTGAAGATTGCCGCCGAGGGACACCTCGGGGACTTGGCAATCGATTCGGAGCTTGCGTTCGAACCGGACAAGAACCGCTGGAAGCACTCGCAGATCGAGATCGAGTGGACCGAGGATTCCATGACCCTTGAGGTGACGGCAAAGCCGTCCCGCACGACGGATTGGCTGACCCTGGAGATGGAGCACGAGTCCGAGCTCGTCGACGTCGATGCCCGCCTGCGGCTTCGTGCGCCAACGGGATCCTGCACCTACGTCTTCTACGACGCCGACCTCGGGGCCGCGTTCACCTGGTGCGGGATCGACAGCGAGGTCGCGCTCGCGTTTGACGACGACGGCTTCGACGAGCTGACCTTCGAGTGGTCCGACGTCGTGCTGGCCGCATTCCCGTGGGTGTTCTTCGACGTCGAAGTGGCGATCGATCTTGCCAAATGGGAGGTTGAGGTCGATCCGATGCTCAGGCTTGCGATCGAAGGCTGCCTGGAGATCGAGATTGAAGCCGCGCTGCACGGCTTTCCTCACCTCGGCCAGGTTCGTGAGACGGAGATCGTGGCTTCCTGGGAGTGCGGGCCGTGCGAAACTGAGGCGACGATCCGCCTCGATCCCGACGATTGGATCGATGATCTCTACTGGCTGGAAATCGAAGCCGACGTGGAGATCGACCTGGCTCCGTGCGGCGAGCTTGCCGCGACCCTCGTCCTCGACTGGACACAGGTCGCGCTCGGCCAAATCGAGGTGGAATGCACATGGAGTCCCACGGAGAGGATCTCATTCGGTGCCGTCGGGGCGCGCGATCTCGGCACCGGGCAGCTCGAGGAAGTCTCATTCAGTCTGGAGTTCGAGTGGTGAGGATCGTGAAGGTCGTCGCCGAGTTGGCTGGCGATCGGTGAGATTCCCTGCCACACCTCCCCCGATCCCACCACTCGGACCGGAGCCTGCAACGAAGGTCAACTCCTCCGGCTGGCTCTCAACGTGTCGCAGCTCGTCCGAGGTACGTCCTCGATTTGCACAAAGGTGATGCACCTTGTCGGCCGACGTTACGATGCCGAGGAAGACCATCGACGGACATCCTATTCGTGACCGCTCTTGTCAGATGGAGCCGATCGTAGAGGTCCACGCCAGCTGAGGCATCAAGGCGAAGGATAGACGTTGCTGGATGTCACAGAAGGGGGGGACGGTGTTTCGGGACCGAGCACTCAGAGACCAAGCAGCAGTTGCGAAGCAACTTCCAAGCTACTCAGCAACGCTGAGTAGCCGGGACACTACCTCGCCAATCGTCAAGGAGTTGCCGCCCAACTCCTAAGCCACCCAAACGGGCAACCTGTCCAGTTGGCAACGAGTGTGCTCCTGTCTGCTACTAGATCCAATGGTAGACCCCTTGTCTTCACGAGTAGGCCGCGTGCTCTACTCGTCTGAGTTGAGCTGCTGGGGACCAGACATGTTCCGCATTCAGACGGGTTAGACCCATACAAGAGCAGTTGGCTTTTGCTGATATAGCAGCTATAGTAGCATCTATGGAACACGCACCATACGTATGTCTGTATAAGACGAGGGAAGACTCTATCGAGATAGCATGGAAGGGAGGTGTATTCAGTTTCAGACGCGACGTATTGCGGCTCCCCACAGTACTTGACTGAAGAACCGGGCGAACGCCGGATGGGGGCAAGGAGGCAGGAGAATGAGTACTCGGCCAGGAGGGGAACTTGCTACGCGCCCCCTGCACTTCATTTGGATGTGCGACTGCTCTGGCTCTATGGGGGCCAACGGGAAGATCCAAGCGCTGAACAGCGCGATCCGTGAAGCTCTTCCCCATATGAAGGAAGTGGCCAGGGAGAACCCCAACGCCCAGATCCTTGTACGTGCCATTCGGTTCTCGACCGGCGCTACATGGCATGTCTCACAACCAACGCCCGTCGATAGCTTTCAGTGGGTGGATCTACAGGCGGATGGCGTAACGGATATGGGCAAGGGTCTGTCGATGGTGGCCGAGCAGCTCAAGATACCGCCAATGACTGACCGTGCATTGCCTCCGGTGATCGTTCTGGTGTCTGACGGTATGCCCACGGACGACTTCAACAAGGGCCTCCGCGATCTGATGGCAGAGGCCTGGGGGAAGAAGGCAGTTCGCATGGCCGTGGCAATCGGCGCTGACGCGGACAACAAGATCCTGCAGCGGTTTATCGGTCATGAGGAGATCAAGCCTTTGCTGGCGAGCAACGCGGAGGATCTTGTGAACTACATGAAGTGGGTTTCCACTGTCGTCCTGAAGTCAGCATCATCTCCGGCGAGCCAGGTCTCCGGGATGGGCCAAGTGGGTACAGCGAATGTCATCATCCCAACGGCTCCGCCCGCTCCATCGACAGCAAGGAAGGTCTGGTAGTTCCAGGTACTGCCATGAAGTGGCACGCAATCGGCGCGAGTGCACTTGGCGCATCTCACGAGAGAGCAGGAACGCTGAATCAAGACGCGATTGGCTGGTGGCCGGTAGACGGTGAGGGACCGCCGTTGGTTCTAGTGATATCGGATGGCCATGGCAGCCCAGACTGCTTCCGCAGCGACATCGGCTCACGGCTGGCGACGGAGGCAGCGTCAAATGTGATTCGGACGTTCCTGGAGAAGAATGGGGAGCATGGCGACTCAACTCTTGTGAAGCGCTTGGCGGAGCAGCATCTTCCACAGCGGATCGTCGGCGAATGGAAAGAGAAAGTGGGACAGCACCTCTTGAGATACCCGCTCCGAGCGGCGGATGCCGATAGCCCCGGCGACTACCGCGGCAGGCTGGACAACAGCGCTCTCACGAAGGCTGTCCTTGAGCCGCTCTTGGTCTATGGAGCGACTCTGCTGGCGGTTGCTGTGACGAAGGACCTCGTGTTGTACCTCCAGCTTGGAGATGGCGACATTCTAGCTGTTTCCACAGATGGTTCTGTGACGCGGCCCATTGCGGGGGACGATCGGTTGGTTGGCAACGAGACGACATCGCTATGCCAGCGGGACGCCTGGAAGGAGTTTCGCATAGGCTTCGGCCGATCGCCTGAGTCGACACCAGCACTGATCCTCGTCGCTACGGACGGATACGCTAACTCCTTCCGTGAGGAGCGGGACTTCCGCAAGGCGGGAAGCGACATCCTGGATAGCATTCGCAAGGAAGGAGTGCGCTGGATCGACGAGCGGCTTCTCGGCTGGCTGGAAGATGCATCAAGGAAGGGAAGTGGAGACGACATCACCGTGGGGCTACTCGTCTCCAGTCTCATGCAGGCGCCGTCTTCCAGGGAAAACTCTGGTGGTGTCGGTAGGAAGAATGAGCTGCGGGACGCCCCAGAACTAGCTACCCGTCCCGGACTAGCTGGGCGAACGCGAACCCACCCAAGCCGGGAGTGGAAGAGCTTCGCCTCCGCTTCGCGGCTCCCTCGATCGATTGGGGAGCCCAAAGCCCTCGGTGAGAGACAGTCATGCGGGTTGGGAGGCTTTGCTTGGGGAGATGTTTCCGAGTCCCATGGAGAAGGGATTTGAATCGCAGGGCACGAGAAAGGCTTGTCCAGATGGTATCTCAGCATGGCAAGGAGAGAGTGAATGACTGCCAAGCCTGTGAGGGACTCCTTAGCGACTATATCGTTGGCTACGACCGGGAGCTGCGCGTGCTTGCCCTTGCCCTGAAGGACGGGATCCCGAGGAGCCTTCTGAACTCTCTACGACACGAGCCGGGCAAGGCAGCAATGGGCAAGCTCTCCAAACGACTGGAGCTGGACTACTCGATGACCCGTACGGCTGCGCGCTGGGCTGTTGCTTCCTGGGCGCTTGCCCTCGGCATGATTGACAAGCAGCAGGCGAAGGAGTTCGAGTCTGAAGGTATGGCGGCCGCTCCCCCAGTCGGGAAGACTGAGTCGAGACCGCCGTCGCATCAGCCATCGGGCTGGACCGCTAGCAAGACGAGCCCTGCGCGGCACGCGGCCCCAAACGGGTTTGTCCGCTGGCTCGCTGGGGCGGCGGCTGGAGGCGCGCTGGCAGTCATTCCAGCGGTGATTTCAGGGACCAGTCTGTTTGGCAGGATCAGTGAAGCTGTCGAGTCGTGGGGGGACCTGCCGATCCCCTTACCCGGGTTCGTCCTCGCAGAGGGACTTACCGCGATGGCTGCTTCACTCTGCTTCGCAACTGCCTGGGGAGCGCTCTCCCACCGGTCCAGACTTTTCGACGTGGGCAGTGCCATCGCCGGCCTCTGGTTCAGCATCCTTGGCGGAATCGCCGGCGGAGCAGCCATTGCTGGGCTAGCTGTCGTCTTGAACTGGAATGTCCTTGGTGACTGGGGCTTCCACGCCGGGGGAGTGGAGAGCCCAATACTCGCAAGCCTGGTACCGATTGGGGTGCTCTCGGGAGGTATCGTTGGATGTATGATCGGGATCGCCTACGGACCTGTAGTAGCGATCCTCGGGGCTGGCGGAATTGGTGCGGGCTATGGAGCCATGATTGCCTACGAGGCCCTTGAAGCTGCAACCTGGAGCATCCGCCACGGCAAGAACTTCTTCTCTCTTGAACTGGTGGAGGTCATTACCCTCTTTGTTCCGCTTGCTGCACTGGTAGGATCCTTGACTGCTTTCCGCTCGAACAGCCCGTTCCTAAGGAGGACAAGCAGCTAGGTCGAGATAGGTTTGCACAATCAAAGACGGATCACCGCGGGAGGCCATCGATCATGACACACTTGTTGAAAGAGGGCCAGGAACTCAGGACAGTCTCATCCAACCTCCGCTGCGTTGTCGAGAAGTACCTTGGCGGTGGCGGCCAAGGCGAGGTGTATCGAGCAGAGTACGGAGGGAAACCCACTGCGCTCAAATGGTACTATCCAGATATAGCGACGGAGAGGCTGAGAGAAGCGTTGGATGCCCTGATCCAGCTTGGTTCGCCAACGGACCGATTCCTGTGGCCGATGGAGCTTGTGGTTTCCAGAAGCATGCCCGGATTCGGGTATGTGATGCCCCTCCGCGACCCTTCGTACAAGGGCCTGATGGATTTGATGAAGCGTCGTGTGGACCCCTCGTTTCGTGCGCTCTGCACAGCAGGATTTTATCTCGCAGACGGCTACCTTCAGCTTCACAGCAAAGGATACTCCTACCAGGACATCTCGCACGGGAACGTCTTCCTGGAGCCCGCTTCGGGCAAGGTCCTCATCTGCGACAATGACAACGTTGTAGTCGATGGCGAGACCTCGAGCGGCGTCTTCGGGACGCCGCGGTTCATGGCTCCAGAGATCGTTCGCGGCGAAGCGATGCCCAGCACGCTCACGGACATCTTCTCACTGGCCGTGCTTCTATTCTACATGTTCCACATACACCATCCGCTGGAAGGACGACTCGAACACAGAATACACTGCCTCGATTCCCCGGCGATGAAGCAGCTGTACGGCGATCACCCGGTTTTCATATTCGATCCGAACGATCAGTCGAATCGTCCCGTCCCGGGCGAGCAGGACAACCCGTTGTTGTTCTGGCCGATCTACCCCCGCTTCTTCCGCGACTTGTTCACAGACTCGTTCACGAAAGGGATTAGGAGTCCTGGGGATCGAATCCGAGAGAGTCAGTGGAGGAATGCCATGATCCAGCTACGTGACTCAATCATCTACTGTGGGCCGTGTGGCAAGGAGAACTTCTATGACGCCGAAAGGCTGGTCCAGAGAAACGAAGGAGCAGGGAATTGTTGGTCGTGCAGAAGGGAGCTGGTTCTCCCACCGCGATTGCGGATCGCAGATAAGTTCGTTGTGATGTTGAACCACGACACCGTCCTGTACCCACACCATTTGGACCCAGATCGTCGCTATGACTTCGATGAGCCGACGGCCGCTGTCACGCAGCACCCATGTCAACCTGGACTGTGGGGCCTCAAGAACTTGACCGCGGATGAGTGGACTCTCGTGGAACATGACGGGGAGATGACTCCTATCCCATCCGGGAGGACTGCTTCGCTATCCGAGTGCAAGATCCGATTCGGGAAGCTTGATGGGGAGATCCGAGCCTAGTCAAGGGCAGCACTACCCGTGGGCTGGCACGGCCAGCCGCTGGGATGCAGCAGTAGTCGGGCGTCTACTCAGCTCTCAATGTCGGATGACTATCGTGGCTGGATGCCGCGCGAGGCTGGCGTGTAGAGGTAGGCGGCGATGAGCCAGAACGGAAGCGCGAGGGCGATGGCGGGAAAGCTGCGCAGCCCGACCCCGATGGCGAAGAGGAAAACTGAGACTCCGAGGCTGGCGAGCCCGAATCGGAGGTTTCGCGAAGGGGCCTTGTGCCCGGGAGTGAACGTCTCTCGGGAGCCGTTCTTCTCCGAGACAGTATGCGATTCGCTAGCTTCTGCCGCTCTCCCGTAGAGCCGGTTCAGTAGGCCGACGACGAGACCCACGAGGAAGAACGGGAGTGCAGCAAAGGCGAGAAGCGGAAGACGACCGAGGATCCCGATCAGGATCATCGCGCCGAGGAATCCTTCACTGTGCCAAAGGAGTCGGACTGCCCATTGTGGGAGATGCTGCATCCCGCGAAGGTCACGAAGGTGCCCCCCGAAGACGCTGAATGAGGCAGCAGTCCGGGAGATCAGGGTGCTACGAAGCTGCTCGATGGGCAGGACGTCTTCGAAGGGTCCGTGTTTGTTGAGGAGTTCGAGGAGCTTTGCGCCGTCCATCAGATGAACACCCATGTCCTCCGCCTCGACGATCGCGGCGGAAGTGAATGACGACGTAGTCGCGATAACGACTCTGTCGATGGTTCTTGCAAGTGCGGCGTCAGCCTGCTTGTCTGCCTCCCGCCTCAATACGAGGCTTGCGTACTCCCTGATCCTGCGGACTCCCACGGAGTTGCCGATCGCATACCGCTTTGCCTGGATGGCGACGAGGAACTCCGGAATGCCGGGTGAGAGTGCGAAGACATCTACTCCGCCGTCAGCGGACAACCGAGTCTGCACGACCCGATATCCCATGCTGTGCCACAGCTTCGCAACGAGTTCCTCGAAGCTCTCAGGCGTGAGATCCAGCAGGTGATGCCGAGTCAATTTCACGCTTCTTGAATCACTTCCACCTTGCGCGTTGCTCTGCCAGTGTGGGCCACCACTGGTAGTGTGCAATGGCGCCATCTCCACGAGGCTCTTGCTTTGGAAGACGGTATTCCAAGAAAGGTTATCGCGTATGTGCAAAGGACAGCGTCATTCGCGTTGTACGAGCGCATCACAGGTTCCTCACCTTTGCGTGGAGCCCAATCCCGAAGCGGAGTTGCCACTGCATCTCGGGGAGCAGGTACCGGAGGCCTACTCGAATGCTAAAGAGAAGTTGGGCCTGTCTTGGAAGCGACCATGAACATAGCTTCGTCTCAAGCTCCGAGAGCCCCACGATGGCAATCGAGTGGTCCAAGCTCTGGTCGCTCCCTCGGCGTTCGTGCAGCGTTGTCCCTCCGATGCCACCGGCTAGGCTGAGAGCGCATGAAGGCTCCACGAGCACTGGGTAGCTTGGGAGGGCAAATACGGCGTACACCTCGCTGCGCCACTTGCTCTCGGTCCCGGCTGTTGACCCTACTAACCCAAGGCGGAGTTCTGGCCAGCTGACGGAAAGGGCCCCCCCGAGGCCACTCTGCAAAGCGCCGTCAATCCACGCCCAGGGAATGAAGATGCTGGTTTCGAAGGTCCAGTTTTGACGATTGTGAACGCTAACGTCGACCTGCTGCTCAGTGCCACCCGCCGTAGGGATAACACGAAGTGTCGTCGTCTCTTCTAATTCCTTGAACTCATCTCGGTGAACAGCGATCGTCACTTCGTTGCTGCTGTGAGGCCCGCTATCGCAGGAGCCCTCCATAGGATAGGCAGAAAGCCATGGTACGTCAGGTTGAGAGATCCTCCAGAAGAGAGTACCGGCTCCCTTGTTGCGGATTGTGAGTATGTCGAAGTCGCGGAAGCAGCCGAAGGAAAGGTTGGTATCCGAAACGCTCAGTTCTGGCTCGATGTCGATGCAGACTCTGACGGTCTTGGAGATGCTCCCTGCATCTGACTGGGAGAAGCGAAGGGTGGCTTCTCTATGTCCCCGTGGAAGGGACTCGCGATTGACGACAATCGACACTTGTTCGGGGTCATCACCCGCACGGCATTTGCCGGACATGCGTGTGACGCTCTCGATCCAGATGGGCGTGTTGTCGTCAGGGCTTATCCAGTCAGCTTTCGGGACATCTTCCCACTTCGCGTGCCAATCTAGCATGCCGCAGCCGGAGTTGCTGATCCACAAGTGCCCCGTTGCTTTGCTGCCGATCTCTAGTTGCAGAGGATCAGCCTCGGTGGTAGATCCCGCGTGCTGCGAGAGCCCCAGGCGGATTACCGGCTCCTCTGTGGGGCCAACATCACACGGCACGCACAGGGGGGTCTCTCTTGAACCAACGATGATCTTGAGATCGTGGCGCTTCACAGTCGGCGGAAGCATGCATGGGTCGAAACCAATCCTCACCTCGACATCCTCGCCGACTGAGAGGTTGCCATGGGTATCCGAGATCTCAGTGATCCACGGGGCGGCCTCTAGGCTGTCTTCGGAGAATCTCCACGGGGCATAGACTCGCCCGCTGTTCACAAACGTTACGACCACGATGTTGTCGATAGTTGACTGTGGGTTGAACATCACGGGCACTTCGCTACCGATCTCGATAACGGGCAAAGGGTGCTGTACTTCTATGATCCGAAAGGCTTCCTCCTTGACGTCACTACCGCAACAGTGCGTTGTGTACTCGAATCGCGCGACATAGGATACGTCGCGCCGCGGGAGGTGCTCACGATGGACGCGGATCTCGATGCTGCGAGTGCTGGAGGAAGCTGGCCCACACTCTAGGGTTTCGGGGGTAACCTCGATGAAGCGGCCCAGCGTATCTCCATCAGTACTGGTGAGCGTGGAGTTCCCTATGCCCGTGTACTCGAAACATAGTCGGCCCTCACCCAAGTTCTCGATGGGAAGCACCTTCAAGTCCTCCCTGACGTCGAAGGTGATATCGCCCTGTGGAATCGCAGGTTCCATGGTGTTGTCAATCCGCACTAAGAAGTGGGTTCGCGGTGCCTCGGAACTGTTGGCCGCAACACGTATCTCGCGTTCTTCGCAGCCAAGCGCGTCGCGTGCGACAGACACGTGAACCGTCGCGGGCGTTCTTCCAGCGAGTTCCGTGTCTTCCACGCGAAGCAGATTGCGGACGTCCTCTGGTATGGTGAGAGTCCAGTCGAGATCATTCCGGCGGCTTGAGCTCTCAATCCGGAGTGTGTGGGAGTCGATACCCCTGCAAAACTCCATCACCCGTGGCAGCAACACAAGATGGGGGCCGGGGAACAGCAGCTTCACACCGATGATGACTAGCGCAACGACTGCCACTGCCAGGATGGGCACCAGCCTCCAACGCCACGGCGCAGCCTTGAGGAAGAGGCCGATGGCAGCGGCCGGTCGCAACGCGGCGTACTTGTACAGTGAGTCAGCTTCCATCGCAGCGAGCACCATAAGATACCGAACGCTATCATTGCGGCGTGTCCAAACAGCAACGATAGACACAATGGCGAGTGCACCGAGCGAGCCAAGCACACCGACCCAGAGACGTCTTCCAACGGGGGTAAGCACGAAGAAGCAAGTCAGGCCAACTGCTAGGAAGATCCAGACTGCCGTCGTTATGGCGAATCTCGCTCGAGAGGAACGCTTGAACGCAAGAGACACTGCGAAGAGGATTCCCACAAGCGAGACTATGGTGCTAGCGAACATGTTCCAGCCGAGCTCATTCCCAACACGTGTGGTTGCGAGAAGAACCACCACAGCGCCCACTACGACAAGCACGGCGGCTACTAGCACAGGGGATGAGCTCCTTGCTAGGTGGGATTCGGTGTTCTCATTGCGGGACGTCATCAATGCTCTCCCCCGCACGTGCCGCTGGCTCGCCATGCCATCCGATGGAAGAGCATGCAACTGGGATCGGCCGATGCGATTGGCCTATCGAGGGGGTTGTGGTGTCTGTACATGTGTCTCATCACGCTTAGCGCTTGCAGGGCTCTGAGGGGCTTCTGATTGGGCTCGATGGCTGCTGCTTCCGAATCGTGGTGCGCAATGCGGGAAGCCAGGCTCATGCGCGAGACCTAGCGACCACGGCGATTCCGAGCAGCGTGAGTATCAGAACGGTCAAGGCACAGACGAAAGCGACAAGAAACAGCGAGCAGCTGCGCAGTTCTGGCGCGATGACGAACTCCGTGTCCGAGCCGTCGGCAGCGGGGTTGGTGAGCAGAGCCGGGAACGCAGCGAGAGAGGATCCCACGGACACACCGGCCCGCCGAAGCAGCGCTTCGGCCTCCGGGCCGGGGCTGTACCCGTTCGAGATCGCCCAGACGGCGTCCTGCGCAGCAGCATCGTCATGCAACAACCCTTCTTCAATCGCTGTCAGCAGCATTAGCAGCTGTTGGGCGGACTCGTACGGCCAGTCGGCAAGGTTCAGCGTCACATCGAACCGGTCTCCCTCATGGAGTCCACCAGCATCTGCGTTGATGCAGAACGTGTAGATTCCTCGCTTGAGTACCGTCCCTGGAGGAGTGTCTCCGCGGATGAGAGTGGTGTCGTAGCTGCTGACCACCAGGCTCTGCTTCAGTCCTTGCTCTCCCTTGACGAGTAGGACGTCCCCCGGCCGAGCTACGACGGTCACATCTTCCTCGTTTGCGCCGGTCGCGATTAGTGTGACGCTGTCACCACTGTATCCACCCTTGCTCTCGAGTCGTATGTAGCCCAATGCGGCCGCCTCTTGAAGGGTCAGACTCCCTTCAGGAATCGGGGCAGTGAACGAGAGGAGATCCTCATACTCTGCGTGGCGCATGGCGCAGTATGCATTCACCTGCGCCAGCCGGCCGATCGAATCCCCCTGCGGACTAGTCAGTCCGGAATCTGCGCACGTTGCTTCTCGAATCGGCAAGGAGGGAAGACCTGACGAAGGCAGGCTCAGGATTGCGTCTAGGACTGCATCGACGAGCAGGATAGACGAAATCAACTGTCCGGCTCCGGGGATCGCTTGAAGGAGAGCGTGGTCGAAGGCTTCCCGCCGTACTTCCACGTTCAGCGATGCTGTTGTCATGCCAGCGAGCGAGAAGCTCACGTTTGCGACCGCCGTATCCGTGTCAACCTGCGCGATCTCGTGTCCGTCGGGCCCGGCTTGAGCCCCGGTGACCTTGTAGACGGCAGTGAGGTTCACGAGCTCCGCGGACGCCTCGAACTGAGGATCTGGGCAACCGCCAGGAGCATCGTCAAGGTCGAGCTTCCAGATTCCTACATCGAAGGGAAGCAGGCTCACGCCGGCGGACACGGAGACGGTGACTATTGTCGTGACCCAACCGTCCTTCCCCTCTCCGGTCACGCCGAAGTAATCATCGAGATCGATAAATGCGGTGACGTCCACCATGTCGACCCACGGTGTTCCAGCACTCATGACCAAGAAGTGCTTCACCCCGCTTCCGTTCGCGTACGCGGCTTCAAGGAGCGGCTTCGGAAGAACTGAGGAAAGGACATCAAGAGCTGTGTCCAAGGAAGGCGTACCTAGTACCGTGCTGCTGTCGGCCGCTTCGATCACTCCGTCAAGCAGCTCAGGCGCGAGGTCTCCCCGGATAGAGAGGAAGAGGCTACTGTAGTAATACCCGAGGTAGAACTGCATCTGTGCGAGTTCAAGTGCAGCCTGTCCGAGAATCGCCTCGTCGGAGAGCTGCCCGCCGAGGGCACGCTCCAGGGTGGCGGCAAGCACGAGTCTCAGGAGCGAGTCGAGTTCATCTTCGACGCCATCCCGAAAGGGCTCGATGTTCTCGGAGCCATCGAGCGCAAACCGGAGCGCGCCGATGCCCGTCATCCTCGGCAGGAGTTCCCATATGGTCACTTCATGCCACTCCACTGGATCTGTGACGGAGAGGACTGCGCGCATCAGCTCGCGATCAAACGCTTCAAGGCTCCTCTTCACCGCTTCTATCGCGTCTACCAGCGATTGATCCATGTCCGATGCGCCTATGCGTGTTCGCTCGAAGAGTTCCACGCGATCTTGCGCCGCGTCAATCATGAGTTGCATGAGGAAGACGGCCCGCAACCCGTCGCCTGACAGGTCAACCGACCGAAGGATCGTTTCGATCGTCCCGAACGACTCGTGGATGCGAGCCCACTTCGCTTGCGATCTCGTGAAACCAGACTCTGAGTTCAGGAACACGAGCCAGGCATCCATCTCGACTCGTGTCAGCCTGCGAGCAGCGCCGAATGACTCCGTGAGTACGTCCCACTCACCGAGCTCGAGTCCGCCCGCCTCCGCTGTCGATTCGATCAGGTCCAGAATGGACTGATCGCTTGTCTGCTGCCCCAGTGCCCAGCTGCCGAGGTGGTCTTGTACGAAGAGGTGCGTAAGGACGTCTTCATATACGTTCTGCCGGCTGCCGCGATCGTTGAGCTCGGTGAGCAGCTCATACTCGCCGTAGTACGAGAGCTCGACGGGAACCCAGAGAGCGCCGGGGAAGCCGTACCCGAAATCGGTCGGCAGCCCACTTGTGGGTCCGCCGAAGATCGTGGGAATGCGGGCCGCGGGACTCACATCTACGCCGAATTCCTCAAGATTCAAAGCAGGATCGGCACCCACGGATTGGAGGGGAGTAATCACAGGATCAGTTCTTACGCTGCTTACATCGCCGCGTTCGTTCTTTGCGCTCACCTCTAGGTACAGGCCTTGACGCACGTGCTCAGGGGGAATGGTTGCCCGATAGTAGTCGCACGCGATGCTCACGCTGAGGCTCGTGAACGGAGACATCTCGATGGAGTTGGTCGGTTGTTGCCCTCGCACACCGTACTCAACCGTCACCTCGCTAATGCTCGCCTCGTCCCTGACACAGACGTAAACGGAGTGCTCCACGCCCGTGTACCATCTGCTGCCGGCCTGCTCCAGGGTGATCTCTGGTCCCCCGCAGCAACTCACAGCTACCGCGATCGGAAGCGCCAGAGCGAGGACGGTTCTGGCCCACAGCCGCCGGCGTTCGCTAGGTGGCAAGGGAACCACCTCTATTTTTCGCGGAGGGACCTTGCACTTCTGGATCTCCGTTTGCGGCGTGGGAGATGCGGAACTCTGAGAGGGAATCGAGCAGGGCGGCGTTTGTGTGGATCCTAGGGTCATCGGCGACTTCTTGGTGGTACTTCCTGTCGAGCCCCGCGATGGTGCTCACCAGATGCAGAGGCAGGCCATACCTGTAAGACGTGCATACGATTGCATAGTTGTCACCGGTATCGAAGAAGCTGGGCTCGGCACCGAGGCTTCCCGAGAGGCCGCTCAGCGTGTTCAACAAGAGGACTTCTTCTTCCCTGCTCCCCACCCCGACGAACACTTGGGTGGTTCCGCGGGTAGCCCCTTGGTAGCTCCAGAAGGGTCTCGCGGCATCACCTACAAGCCACCTCAGTCCCTGTTCGATATCCTCTCGCGTGGGGCTCTCCTTGGTCGTTAGGAAGTGAGACACGCCGTGTTGCTGCCAGTAATCCCGGAAGCGATCACGGACGTACCTGCTGATGTCCTCCTCGACCGTTTCCTGGTCGGCTTCGAGCCACACCACGAGTGAATGGGGCGGCTCGCGTAGGAACTCCGAGGCCTCGTGACGGATGTCTGTGATGTGCCTTTTGTAGATGCTGTCGACGAAGGCCGGCTCAGCGAGAGCCTTCTTTAAGGGTGACTCGGTTGCACGGGACTCCACGCTGGTGTTTGCGGTTGCTTCGTAGGTGTCCCTCAGCGTTTCGAGGTTCTCGCGAAACCGCCCGAGGCGATCTAGCTGTTCTTGTGCGGACTGCTCGACGTGGCTGTAGAGGCCAATGCCGACTTGGTGCCGCTCGAGCATCGCCCGGTACCTTGCGAGCTGGTTGTGTTGCTGAATCCATTCGCTAGCTGCTTGCCGAATCCTGTGAAGGTCGCGCCAATGGAGAAGCCCGTAGGTCCCGACGGCCCACGCCAACGCTGCGGTGATCTGTGAGAAGCCGCGCGCAATGATCGGACATGCAAGCGGGGAACCCGTACCTGCTGGGAATGCCCGCAGGAGGTACCAGCCAGCAACAGAGCCAATCAGAATCGCACTGCCGGCAAAACCAGCGAACCCAAGCGTAGATGGAATCTGATCCGTATCTCCCGATTGCCTCCACCCCCGAACCCCGGCGGCGAGGTACTCCAATCCGAAGATGAAGGGTAGCACCAGGATTACCCATCCACGCTGGAAGACGATGAAGTTCTCAGGCCCGCGCAGCAGTCCTGCTATCCAGCTGTGGTCGACAATCTGGCCCACTGCGACCAAGCATGCGAGCCCGCCGGCCAACACAATGAGGAACCTCACCAGAGCCCTCCAGATGCTCGGGCGGTTGTGGAATGCTGTGAACGCTTCCTCCTTGGCTTCGCCGTATCGGCTGGTACAATCGTGAAGCCCCCGAGTTCTGCTCTCTTGCTGATCGTCACTGTCGAGGAGCTCCCTACTCTCTATCGCGCGACTGCGTACTCGGCTTAGGAATCCCTCTGCGCGCGCGATGGCGCCGATCGGGCTTCCACTCATCAGCGAGGATGTTCTCCTCTTGATTGCTTCCTCGACCTCTGGCTGAACGTTCGTTGTGAAGTTGGTACGGACATTGCGCTTGTATCGATCGAAGTCAACCTCCTCTTGGAGGCGTATGGCTCCTTCGATCCGTGGGCGGAGGTCGTCGAGTGGAATCGCCCCCGGTGAAAGCAGCGCTCCGGGCGTGGGCGCGTTCGAGAACAGCAAAGTCGCACGGTTCTGATCCTCAACGTCAAGGGAGAGTCTGGTCTTCACGATTTGCTCCGGCTTGCGTCCGACGGACAGATCGATCGACAGCTCTTGCTCGTCATCCCAAAACGCGCTTGTGATCTCCTCGATCTCTTCCTCTGCAGGATCTGAGAGCAGACACTCATCTCCAAGAAGGTCCCTACCGAAGCGCGCCGTATAGTACGCGAGGATCTCTTCGACCGGCACGTAGTTCTCGGCGATCCCGAAGCTGCTGTACATCGGTAGGATGCCGAGATCCGTTTCGTCTTGCCAGGCGTCGCTGGATGAACTGGCTCGTTCCAGTCGAAGCTCGATGGTTGTGTCTTCTTGGGGGCCGAGAAGCGCACGATACAGCCACTCGGCAGTCATTCCTAGAACAGCATCGAAATTCTCGAGCTTGAATCCTCGCTCATTCCTCGATTCGATGAGGTGGCAAGCATTCACAAACGGGCGCTCCGCGGAATCAAGGTTGAATCCCGGGAAGTCGTAGTCCTTGGTCCGCATGTAGTGCTCGAGCTCTCTCAGCGTCGCGAGGGCATGGGGTCCCGATGACCGGTCATCGTCATTGGGTAGAACGAGCACACCGGTCGTTGAGCACGAGTGGGTGCGAGAGACGAAAGCGTCCAGGCTTTGTGCGAGATACGGGAAGTCAGGGAGTAGACCTCCCCCGAGAGGATCACCCAGCGAGGCGGCGATGTAGATTGCAACCTGCGTGCCGTCTTCCGGCTCGTACCCTGCCTTGACGGCCTGCGCCCATTCGGCCGGATCGAACAAACGGCGCACGACGCCATCCAGAGTCCTTCGGATCCCGGCCGCCTCGCGCCAGAACAAGAGGTTCGCTTCCAGCCGAGACTGGATGCCCGTGGCGTCCTCGTCCACTAGCTGGGAGTCGAAGTCACTCGGCACTCGGTTGTGTATCCAGGGCGTTTGGAGGACGAACTCGCGAAGGCCGAGCCGCTTCAGGGTCGCTCTCTCAGCTGGCGAGAACGATTCGAGGGATGCCTCTTCACCGATCACGAAGAACGAGACATACGGGACGCACCCCAGCCTCTCTTGGAAGCTACCCTTTAGTTTCTCTGCAACCTGCGCCCCAGCGTCTCCCAAGCCGACGATAAGGGAGCGTCGAACAGTTCGCATCACTTACCCCTTCTTAGCAGCTGTATTGGAGAGAATATCATAACTCACATGCATATATCCTAGTAAACGACGCTGCCCTACAGCCTCAAAGACCGTTCCCTCCCGGGGCCTTGATAGCGCTCTTCGAGAGACAGCGGATTCAGGCACGTTCGAGCATACGGATGTGCTGGCGGAGGATCTGTGTGAGTTCGTCGCCAAGGATCACATCCTCGCTACGGAAGCTCAGGGTGCCTGCGAACTCCGAGAGAGCTTTGGCGGGACTTCCGGCCTCCTCGCGTGCCATCGCGCGTTCCTGTGCCTTGATCTTCGCGTCCACTTCTTCGACGAGCCGCTGGTTGTTCACGAACTGCCATACCGCGTCGCGCAAACCCGTCGAGCCGAGCGAGATCTCTTCCTCACTGCCTTCGTTGCCGCCGTACAGGTACTCCGTTCCGTACTTGCTGATGAACCCATGCGCGTAGGCGAGGATGAACACGCGCTTGGACTCTCGGTCTCCGAAGTTAAACTCGGGGAAGATGTGGACGGGCCAGCTCTTCGCCAGGGCGCGACGGTAAGCAGTCAGGTATGCGTTGAATTGCGACATGCTTGCGTATGGGAATCCGTGCTCCATGCGCAGGACGGTGATCGCGTGCTTGTCCCCGGTCGTGGCGTAGTCCTCGCCGACTTTGACCGCCTTGGTGCTGAAGATCGACTCCTGCGTGTTCTCGACCCCTGTGATTTGGATGAACTGTGAGACCATGTCTTCTCCGACGTCGACAGCCTTCCGGTAGCTCCAGAACGTCTCGGCGTCAGCCCGTAGGGACTTCATCCACTCCTCGGGAGGGACCTCATCTGCCTTGTCGGAGATGACGTCCTCCAGTCGCACTTCCAGCAGAGAGCCGAAGGCCTTTCGTGCCACGGAGAAGACCCGATCCGCGACTTCCTCGCGACTCGACTTGCCCAGCGCATACAAACCCTCACCTGCGGAGACGAGCTCCGAGGCGATCTTGTGAGTGGCGTCGGCACGTCTTGTCTCGTAGATTTCGTCGATGTCTTCGTCGGTGGTGATTGCCTTGCGTCGGACGACATCTAGCTTGTCAATATTCTCCTCGAACAACGCACGCTGCTCGGGCAGGTAGCTGGTCTCGATCCATCCAAGGTTGCCGATCAAGGTCTCGAGAGTATCGATCTGCCGGATCACTTCACTCACTACCCCGTCGACGATTCTCCTAGCCTGCGCGTACGCCTCGACCTCGAACTGCCGTTCGAGCGTTCGTTGTGCTTGCCGTATAAAGTCATCGCGCGGCTTGGTCACGTTTGTGAACATGCCGAGGATCCAGCGCTGCGCATCGCGCGCGGCCTTCTCGAACCGTTGCTGAACCAACCCTTGGTTCTGCTCCGCCTGGACTCGAGATTGGTCAGCATTCCTTCGCCGGCTGTCGATGTTGCTGGTGAGTTCATCGAGCTGTCTTCGCAGGCGTGCAAGGAACTCCCTGCCATATGCCAATCCTCTCTGAGGGCTGTTGACGATTTCCGTGAGCCTGTTGATCAGTCCGTTCTCGGTCTGTTGCGTGATGGTGCGGATCGTCGCATCGCGTTCCTGCTCGAGGCTGCGGCGCGCAGCAGCGGTCACACTCGCTCCAATCTCCTGGGTACGGGTGACGACATAGCTGTAGACGTTTGTCTTGTCGACCTGGGTGAGTGTGACTTGTCGCAGTCGATCATCGCTCGTTAGCTGCCCTATTGCGGGGCGCCCCTCCTCATCTCTGCTCAAGGAATCGAACAGGTGTTGAGCATCCAGGGCGTGCGAGGCGAAGAAACGGTTCAGATCTTTGTCGAGTTCCACACTCATCGCATCGGTCAGAGGAGAGAGCAGGGTGCCGCGGATGACTTCTTGCCCGGCCCTCGCAGCACAGATGCCGATGATCAGCCGCGCGGGGAAGATCAGGGACGCGACCCCGAAACTGGAATACACGGTTGGCGGATCGAAGACCTTGACGTTGTTGACCAGCCCAGCCGCGCGAACCCCAAGACGGGATCCGACCTGAAGGAAGATCCCGTCGACAAGCATCGGCGCTGCGTTCTCGATGCCTTCAATACTGCGTCCGCCGGACGAGATGGCGTCAATCAGATAGCATACTCGGAACGGACGTTCGACGCACGGAATCTCCGTCCCTCCAAGGAACCTGAGCGTGCTGAACTTCTTCTCAGAGCTTCCCCGCGTCATGAAGTAGTCGAGTTCCTGGAGAGCTGCCAGAGCGTTTGGCTGGATGTTCTCTTGGAGCACGCTTCGGAAGATCTTTGGCGTGATGAGGACGCCGATGAGTCTTGAAGTGTCCTTCATGCCCCGCTGTTCGAAGAGGGATTGCGTGAGATACGCCACATCGATAAGCATCCCGCTCCCCGTGCCACCGCAGAGAGAGGAGATGATGAAGACGTTCACCTCCATGGGCCGGTCCGAGTCGGGCCGGCCGTGCTGAGCGGCAGCAGTCATCCGGGTGAGGTCGCTGATGGCGTTCTCGATGTACTCGATGCCGCCGCGCGTCCGGAGATGCCAGAACAAGGCGAGCCTTCCCAGCTGCCGGTTCTGCTGCCCGCCACGTCTCAGATTGTCCTCGGCCAGGGAGACGTCCTTGTCGAACCACGTCTGGAACTCGGGGTACCCGCCGTCTCGCATGGTGCGCTTGATGTCGCCGACGGGGACGTTTCCCAGATCCACGAACTCGTCGGCAGACAGGGTGACTTCCGAGCCGTCGAGCGAGGCAACCTCCACTGCGGGGTCGATGTCAAAGAGAAGCAGCTTTACACGTGGTGGTACCCGGCCGAAGTGCTCGAGGAATCGAGCCTTCAGCCTGGTCAGGATGATCTTCCCAGTTCCTCCAAGTCCAATCAGCAACGTGGGCTGCATGTGCTCGCGTTCGGCGTCCCAGAAGGCCGCCACATCTTGCTCCAGCGCCGTCTCGCGTTCGCTCTCCGCCATTCTCACGACCTCCTCTTCGCATGCGTGCTTGCAGTGATGCGCCTACATCTGTGTCTCTCGTTCTGCAGCCGTGTTCACGTACCGAATCCTGTATCGACCGACCCAGAACACATCGCCGTTGTAGATATCCTCGGACTTCTCGAATCGCTTGCCCACCTTCCGCCACATGCTTCGTACAACGTTGTGCCGACCACGGAATGCCGCCCGAATCTCAGCGGGGCTCCCGCTGGCTTCAGGATCGAGCGTCGCATCGAGCATGACAGAACCCTCGCTGCCGATTGAGATTCGGGATCCCCGTCCGTACAGATCGACCTCAGGAAGCTCATCGCCGTTCGGATTCGTGATCATGAGCTTGCCTCCGACCGGCGGAGGTTTGGGATGGAAGCACTTCCAGACGATGCCGAAGAAGACCAGTCCAGCTGCAACGCAAGCCACCACCATAATCCACCAAGGAATAGGCTTGAAGGCCTTGAACGACATCGTACTCGAGTCGCCCGGGAACTCACAGCCATAGGTGGTCTCCCCTTTAGCGAGCTGTAAATCGACCGAGTAGGATCGCCTCCCCCAGCAACCCGTGAACGCGCCGAGCGCAGGAAGACGTCCGGAAACATCGCCCGATCTGTCGGGATTGGGTATCAAGAGAACCGAATCTACGAGTCGTCGCTCCTGATCGCGGACCTCTGCAGAAACCGCCAGGGAATCGGGATTGGCTACGCTGAGGTTCTCGACCCGTACTTCCAGCCAGCACTCCTCGGCTTCGGCGAACGGCACGCGGTTGACTCTCCTCCCTTGGCGATTGGCGAGGAAAGCCTCTCCGAGTGTGGGGAGATCCTCTTTCTTGTGGCGGAGGCAGAAGCTCGACTCAGCCTTCTCGCCGAATACTTGGCCAGGCGCCACAAACGCTGTCTCCACGACGACCTGATATGTCCCTTTGGGATCCTCATCCGTGAACTCGGTCACGGTCCCTGCCTCATCAATGTGCCCGATTAAGGCCGTAAACTCACTCTTCTCCGGGATTCTCGTGAGCTTGATCCGTTCCGCAGATTGGCTTCCGTCCGGATCGACTAGATACGCCATGACATTGAACTCCGTGCCGACTGTCACAGTCTCCAATCCTGTGAAGCGAGCCACCAACTCAGCCGTGGCGCCACTAGGCACCAGAGGCGGAGAGACAAGCACTTCTACGAGTCGCGGCACAACGATTGCAGAGATCCCTTCGACGACCTTCGTCTTGAGGGAGTGCGCGATTCCGACAGCACCAGCGACGACCTCGATGGAGTAGCTGCCCTCCTCGAGAGCGGCGTTCGATGTCCCCGTGGACACACTCTTCGTGCTGAAATCCCCTGTCATCGGAACCCTTTCGAACAGCTCGCCCGCCCCTGTTCTCACGTTTGCGTGGAACGTCAAAGGGAACTTCGGATCGGAAGGGACCGGGCTCTTGGCCTCTTCCGTCCGATCGTACAGGTACGCTTTGACTGACATCGGATCTCCCACGCGAAGGACACCTTCTGGAGATGGTCTGTCGACCTGGATCTCGTACATGTACCGATCCACCCATACAGACACACATCCTGTTCCTCGCAGCTCGATCGTCCATCGGCCGCTCTCCGGATTCGGGATACTGTACCCTTCGTCGAACGTCCCAACTGTATGAATGATGTCAAGGGCGGACCGTTCTACTACGTCTCCACCGGGATTCCGCAAGACGAAGTCAACGCCCCGGGCGTCTTTGAGGATGGTGAAGACCGCCTTCTCGAGGTACGGTTCGACGATGAGAGATGCAGTCTGACTCCCTGTCACGCACTCTGCAAGAACTCTATCGCCGAAATCTCGGCCAGTAAGATGGACAAGGATCTCGCGGTACGCATCCGGTGCGTACTCCATGTCGCTAATCCAATACGAGCGCCCTTGCGTCGCGATGGTTTCCCATTCCTCTTCGTACCTAGCAGCCTCACCTGTGTAGATCACGAACAGCTGGCATCCTACATTCTTCAGCTCCTCAGCCTGCTCACGAATCCACTGGAACACCAACTCCCTAACCCACTTGATGTCCATGGGAAGCCACGTATGCTGCCAACCATCTGTGAGAAGGACCACAGCTCGCGTGCACCCAGCGCAGGAGAAGGCCCCAGCGCCGTCAAAGTGTTCGTATGCCGCTAGAAACGCACCGACGAAGTCCGTACCCCCCATTGGTCTTTCTCGAGAAGCGGTTTCGATCTCGCGACGGATGCGTTGGTCATTGTCGCTTGACTCCAGGCCTCGTATGACTTCTTTGGAGCTCGATCCCAAACCGAACCACGGCCACCCGAATCGAATCGCGCCGACACGGCTATCGATCGTATCCGTATTGAGTTTGAGGAAACCGACGAATGCGCTCGCAAGCCGATACCGGATTCCGAATGGATCCGTTCGATTCATGCTGTCGGAATCATCGATGAGCAGAAGGACATCGAGCTTCTCTCTTGCGGCTGATCGCTGTTGTGCTCCGGCAGGTGTCAACCATATCAGAAAACATACAAGGAGAAGAAGCATGCTAAATAGTGTACGAGCAACAACGCTCAGAATCTGTTGTCTTCTTCGTAGCTCGATCATTCCGCCACCTTGACGCATCGTATTCTATACTCACAATCAGTGATTCGCCAACCTCGTACTGCAGTCTCATCCAGATTTCAGAGAGGTAGATTGAACACATGCCATGAAGAGTGTATGAATTGACAGATTCCCGTGGCTCTTGAGATGATCGCGCTGTTCGATCCAATTCTAGGGCTCGAATAGGCTGACCGGACTAGATCAGCAACGCGCCCCCCCGGCGATGTCGACGGCGTGGTCGCCGATGCATGCGAAGGGATAGACATTGCCTCTGTGATCGGACCAATTCGGCAGACTGCCGAGATCGGGAGTGTCGCCGGGCTTCTTCTCATAGGAATGACCATTCCGGTGCTCGTCGGGATGTCGATGGACTTCAACACGAGCAGTGACAATTGAGGCTCCGCAAGTCAATCGGGATTGCAGCCTGGTTGGTGAATCCCGTGAAGCGGACTACGCGCGCGACACAGCCGACATGTCGCTCTTGCCTGAACCATCAGTTGGTCATGTGTGGTGATTTCCTCTGAAGGGGTTGCTCGTGATAGACTTGCGCGTTCGTCTCGAAAGGGGGATACATGAGCGAAAGGAAACGTGTTGGCATCTTCGTGCTAGTCACCCTTGTCAGTCTGCTTCCACTCGTTGGGCAGGCTCAGGACGCTACACCGATTGTCTCCGGGCCAGTGCAAGAGGCAGCTGAGACTGCAGTCAATCAAGCGCTGACCTACATCGACAGCGTTGCCACCTACCTGGGGCAGGGTGTGTTGTACCTACTTAACCTGATTACAAACGACCGAGTTTCCTCCGATCTGGAGAAGCCGATTGGCTACCTTGCATTCATCACGCTTATCCTGCTGCTGTTCGGACTGCTCGACTTCGCTCGGAAGATCATCTGGATCGGGATTGTCGTCGGGTGGGCTCTTCTCGTTGTGCGAGTGGTACTCGACGCTATAGGGGCGTAGGAAGCGTAGGCCAGCCGGGGGAGAGGTTGTTGCTCGACGGTCCGCGTCCGCAGTGCGTGCACAAGATTGGCTGTGAAGCGGGCGCACGGCTGAGCCGATCAGCGAACGTTGAAGCCACACATGCCCTTTCGAACCCCGGTGGTGTTATAGGGGTCCGAACTACTCAGCATCTCCATTCAGCTGCAGGTGCACAGAAGCTTGGCGCTGGCCTTGCGTGTCACGCAGCACCAGCGATCACGTTGGCGTTGCTGGCGTACTCGGAAGCTTATGAATCTGCTGCCGGCGCGAAGCGACCCCCGCCCAGCCCTAGCGTCGTGATCCCCGTGGCGTAGGCAACGATGATCCTCGGCGCGGCGTGAGCCGTCGCCAGGATCAGAGGGATTGGATCCTCAACCTGTATGTAGTGGATGCAGGTTGCATACTCAGCGACAATCCTGGGGATGGTCAAGATTGAGTGAACCAGTAGGGTCGGATCCGAGATTTCCAGATGGGCGACTGCACTTGCCCCTTCAATCTCGATTGACGAGGCGGAGGCGCAGTTTGCGATCATCAGCAGCCCGACAATGGCAGCACTCCGAACTGCCGTTCTCTGTCTCCGCGAAGCTGTCCGCATTGGAGACCTCCTTACTCTGAGTAGATCAGAACGACGGCCACATAGTGCTCTCCGTATGAGCCGTGGTTGTTCGTCACGGTGACCTCGTGCCACACCTCAGGTGAGAGGAGGGTTGGAGACATCGTGTCGTTCCAGATGGACCAGAAGGAGCCAGCAGTATTCCTGTTCCCGCCTGAGTTCAAGACCGTGCCATCGACTGCGATGCTACCCGTCGTTCCCCAGTGATTGCTGGTGTTGTGCAGTGCGTGCGACCAGGTTCGGCTATAGACGATGTATGTGCTGGGGATCAGCAGGTTGAAGCTGTCTGTCCCCGTTGCGCCGCGTTCGTCCGTGATAATGGAGATCTTCGTGGCATCGGGATACCTGAAATCGTAGTAGTTGATGTAGGGCAGTCCCTGGTTGATCTTCGTGACCACCGTGATCAGTGCGTCTTCGAGCTTGCTCGGCACAACCGAACCGCCGTAGTCTTTCCAGTCTACGATCTTGCTTGCGGGCTCGTTCGCAAGGTAATACGCGGCGATCCAACCCGCTGTGTCAAGGTACACATGGACATCGTGCGCTTCACCGTAGTCTACCAAGCCGACCACGCCGATGATGAACTCGCCCGTCTGGTACTCGATGTACTTGAAGGCTTGAGCCGCCTGCGCCAGATTGACACGTCCCACCTTGCTGAATGCTGTGATCCCCGCTTCCGACTCCAAGAACGACGTTCCGATCGCCGGCATAGACTGCAGCGCGGCTGCTGCTCCGGCTCCGGCCTGAGCTATCGCTAAGCAGGCGAGCAGACATGTCGCCACCGTCCGTTTGCAGTACGTGTAGTTCATCGGTTGCCCTCCTTCTCCAACACGATCACGTCTCGCCTTCCACGGGTGATCCTTGTCAACGGAGCTCCTCGAACACGGTGCTTCTGGCAGCGCAAGCGGCGGCTGGGTTTCCGTTTGCGTAGTTCTGCCTTCGTCAGTTCGCGTTCAGGGTCCAATCGACGACCGAAGGTGTCGCTTGGTGCCGGGTTCCAGGCCTGATGATGCTTGTGCGTCATCACTTGAGAAAGGGAATTGATAGGGGGTACTTCCAGAGCTGGCCGTTGTTGGCCTTGATTCCACCAATGATCGGGAAGACCACTCCGATGACTCCCAGGAAGAACCAGAGCAGATAAGCAACCCAGACCTCCTTCTTGTTCATACCAGCCCCTCCCTATTTAGATAGTACGTGTTCTACAACTGAATGACTTCGTATGTCAACCCCTGAATTGCGGCGCGCTGTGCGCCGAAGGGAGCGAGCACGTGTCAGTGCAGGAACTGGTCGACGGGGGGTCGCTAGCCCGCCGCTCAAATCAACAACACGTCGCCGGCGATGTTGACGGCGTGGTCGCCGACTCGCTCGAGGTTGTGGAGAATCTCCGCAAACAGGATCCCGGCCTCTGGATCGCAGGTCCCCTCTTCGACCCGGCGGACGTGGTTCGCCTTGTACTTGCGCTCGAGGCGGTCGACGTCCGTTTCCACCTCGAGCGCGTCCTCGGCGACGTCCCGATCCTCGCCCTGGAGGGCGTACAGCGCCAGGCGATACAGCTCGGTCGCCCGGTCGAACATATGGTTGAGCTCTTCGGTGGCGGTTGTGGAGAACGGATGCCCGTTGCGTTGAGCGCGGCCGGCTCGCTCGGCGATGTTGACGGCGTGGTCACCGATCCGCTCGATGTCGCCGACGACGTGGCGGAAGACGTGCAGGCGCCGTTCGTCCTCGGTTGCCAGCGAGCTGCCATCGATCCGGTCGAGGTAGTCGTCGATCGCGTCCTGCAGCGTGTCAATAGAGTCTTCTGTCTCAAACACAGCGGCCGTCTCAAGGTCGCCCTCCCCCAGTAGCGCGGCTCGCGAGGCGGCGAGCATGTCAACGGTCATTCGTCCCATCCGCATTAGCTCGCGCCGCGCCTGCTGCAGCGCGATCGGGGGGATCCTGAGGAACTGCTCTCCGAGGTACTCGGGCTGGGCTCGCTCGGCGTGCTCTCTCCCCGGGACCAGGCGCGTGACGATCCACGCCAAGCCCGCGACACAGGGGATCAACGGGACGGCCACCAACAGATTGAAGAACGTGTGCGCGTTGGCGATCTGACGTGGGAGGGACGTGGACGTCAGTGCCACGAGCCTGGCGTACTGGCCGACGAGCGGCAGGAAGACGCTGACGCCGAGCACGTTGACCAACAGCTGCGTGACGGCCAAGCGCCGCGACGAAAGCGAAGATCCGATCGAGGCGATCTGCGCCGTAACCGTCGTGCCGATGTTGGCTCCGAGGATGAGCGCGATCGCAGCGGGCAGCGTCAACAATCCGGCAGCGCCCATGCCGATCACCAGCGCGGTCATTGCCGACGAACTCTGGATGACCGCCGTGATGCCGGCTCCGACGAGCACGCCGAGCAACGGCCGGTCGGCACAGGTCTGCAGGAGGTGCAGCACCCCCTCGCTTTGCGTGAGCCCCCTCAGCCCGCCGGAGACGACGGTGATCCCGAGGAAGAGGAGCCCGAATCCGAGGACGATCCGCCCGACGTCGCCGGCCCGCTTCCCGCGGAAGATTTCGGAGAGAAGGAAGCCGATGGCGATGATCGGCAGGTAGTAGTGGCCGATCCTGAACGCGATGATCTGCGCCGTGATCGTCGTGCCGATCTCCGAGCCGAGCATCACCCCGATTCCCTGGACGAGGGTCAGCGCTCCGGCGTTGATCAGCCCGATCAGCAGCACCATCGTCATGCTGCTCGACTGCAGCGTGCCGGACGTCAGCGCCCCGACGATCACGCCGCGATAGGCTCGTCCGGTCAACCGCTCGAGCAGGGATCGCATCCGATCGCCGATGGCGCGCTTGAGCGCGTCGCTCAACACGCGGAGTCCGTAGAGGAACAGCGCCAGCCCGCCGGCCGCACTAAGGAGAACCTCCGCTGTGTCCATAACCACCGCCCAGAATGTATAGTTCGCCTTGATTATATAGTGGGCGGGATTCGTGGGCGAATCGGCGCGAAGCCCGAGTATGTGGCGATCGGAAGCGCGGACGTGGTACGATCGGGGAGGCAAACCGCAGGAAGCCGGCCAGCTGGGCAGGTCTTCGGCCCGGCTTCGGTTCTGCCGGGCGCATCCGGTGTCGCGCTTGGATGACAGGGTGAACGGAGGGGAGATGCCTCAGCTCAGCGAGGGCCCGAAGCTGGCGGACTACCAACGGTACGTCGCCGAACTGGAGGTCGAACGCGGATTCGAGGATCAGGCTGCTCGTGACAAGTGCTTGCTGCTCGGCGAGGAGATCGGCGAGCTGTTCAAGGCGGTTCGCAGGGCGGAAGGACTGAAGGTCGACGAGCGCTCGCAGTTCGGCGAGATCGGCGATGAGCTCGCCGACGTGTTGATCTACGTCTTCGCGATTGCCAATCGGTACGCCATCGACCTGGAAGCGGCGTTTCTCGACAAAGAGCGGCGAAACCATCGGCGGACGTGGATTTCCGATGATCCGCACGGGGCGCGATGAGGGCGGGTCGGGCGGGCCGGCAACCCTTCGGCCTGCTTGCGAGGACGCCTTGCCGGTTTGGTGTGGCATCAGGACCCATACCCGATGGCGAGAAACCGGGAGAGGCGATCGATGTGTGCCTTCGCGTTGTCTGGCGAGATTGAGTCCGAGGTGCAACACGAAGGACCGGGTACATGGAGGGAGAATGGCGGACAACGCGCAAGTCGTGCTCCTCGGCACAGCCCAGCGGGCGAACGCTGTCGAGGCGTTAACGCAGGCGTTTCGGGACGACCCGATGTGGTCGTGCGTGCTGCCGGACGCCGCCAAACGCGCTGAGGTGCTCCGCCCGATGTGGGCCGCGCTGATCGGCTTCTCCCGTGTTTACGGCGCGACATACACGACGCCCGAGGGGGAAGGGGCCGCGTGCTGGATTGCGCCGGGGAACACGAAGACGACACTGTGGAAGGTGCTCCGAACCGGAATGGGATTGCCCCGCGCAATGATGCGGTTGCCCAAGGACGCGCGAGCCCGGTTCTTCGAGATGATGCGGTTCATTGACAAGAACCACGAGGAGCTCATGCCCGGTCCTCACTGGTACCTGTGGGCCCTCGGTGTCCACCCTGATGCGCAGGGACGAGGGATCGGCGGAGCGCTGCTCGGTCCGGTGCTCGATTGCGCCGCCGCGGGCGGTGTTCCCTGTTCCCTCGAAACGCAGACCGAGGCGAACGTCGCCTTCTATCGCAGCCTTGGATTTGAGGTCGTCCGCGAGGTGCACGAGCCGGTCTGCGACCTACCGATCTGGTTCATGGTGCGCCGCCTCCGCTCGATCTAGCCTGCGCGCCAGGCCATGCCGCGGCGCGTGGTAGAATCCGGAACCATCATGGACGAGAGATCCCAACGCCGCCTCTCGGTGCTCCAGCTCTTGCTTGCCTCGGTGATCTGGGGGTTCGCGTTTGTCGCCCGGCGACCGGGATGGAACACGTCGGCCCGTTCACGTTCAACGCCGGCCGGTTCCTGCTCGGCAGCGCCGTCCTCGTGCCTCTCCGGTTCGTCGGGCGAAGACGGCAAGATGTATCCGAACCGCGTTCGCGCAAGAGCGTCGTGTGGGGACTCACGCTGGCCGGGCTCGTCTTGTTCGGCGACGCGTCGCTGCAGCAGATCGGCATCGTCCACACCTCGGCGGGGAAGGCCGGGTCCACCACCGGGCTGTACGTCGTGATCATCCCGCTGCTCGGTCTGCTGCGAAGGCAGCGAGCCGGGCCCGCCGTCCGGGCTGGTGCGGCCCTGGCGATCGGCGGGTTGTATCTCCTGAGCGTCGCGGGCGGGCTGAGGATCGGCCTCGGCGACGGGCTGGTTCTCGCCGGTGCGTTCGGATGGGCGGTGCACGTCCACTTCATCGGCTGGCTGGCGGGGCGGGTCCGGCCGCTCCTGGTCGCGGCCCTTTAGTTTGCCGTCTGCGGGGTGCTGAGCCTCGTCGTCGCGTTGCTCGCGGAGACCGTCTTGTTCGCGGATCTCCTTCGCGCGGCGATCCCGATTCTCTACGCCGGCCTGCTGTCGACGGGTGCTGCCTGCACGCTGCAGGTCGTCGGGCAGCGGCGCATCGATCCGGCGCGGGCGGGGACTATCCTCAGCCTCGAGGGCGCGTTCGCCGTCCTCGGCGGATGGATCCTTCTCAGCGAGACGATGACCGCCCGGATGATGGCCGGCTGCGGGTTGATGCTCGTCGGGATGATTGCGTCTCAGGT
>Ga0180438_10002504_pt1 | contig 29758 bp, 45 predicted proteins | sample SS_ome_12_FD_132455 | JGI IMG/M metagenome (GOLD analysis project Ga0180438, IMG submission 132455) | Hypersaline lake sediment archaeal communities from the Salton Sea, California, USA - SS_3_D_2 metaG | ecosystem: Environmental > Aquatic > Non-marine Saline and Alkaline > Hypersaline >...
AGCAGGGGGCAAAGGACTTAGCCCCGCATTACCTACTGGACTACCCGCAGTCTTCATACTCTGCTTCGCACTAGTTAAGAAGGCCCTCAACGTTGCCAGATCAGTTAACTTGTCTACACCAAGTGTCTTCTTCCAGTCTGGCCCATACTCTCTCCTTAACTGCTTAACAACGGCCTCCCTCTGTGCTATCTCCGCCTCCTTATTAGTTACCTCTTGCTGTATATCAAGACGAGCTGCCTCTTCATACAACTCCTTTTCCGATCTCTTCTTACCATCAAGTATACCCATCAAATTCCTCCCGTGAGCTCCGTAATGCAGCCACGTTTCTCTAACTGCTTCAACTCCCTTAAAAGGGAGCCACCGCGTAAGCCTGTTGCTGCTTCAAGCTCACTAGTTGTAGCCGATTTATTGGGTGCGGAGTACAGGTAGTCAAGCACCCTATCCCTACCTTGCGGGTGTATCTTACCTGCTATCTGCCTACCCAATCTAGTTATCTTATACATTCTGTCCATACTACCCATTACAGTAACCCCCTACAAGTCTTCCATACTTACCCTTAACTGCTTTTGCGTAAACTGTATTCTCTCACCAGTATCATAGAGATTCCAGTACATCGGACCCGGTACAACTATACGCCGTATTCTACTCCACCTATTCTTAGCCCTTCTATTAAAGAAGGTAGTGTAGGCAAAACCAGTCTTACCAGCACCTAAACATCTACCACAAGTACCCTCTTCCATAGGTTCACCCCAAGCGTCATGAGGCAGATCACCTTTATACTGACCCTCTCCTGCACACCTCTTACAAGGGTCCTCCTCAACATACTGGCAAGTACCCCTAACATCAACTGCCCTCCTAAGCCTCTTGTCTACATGGTCAATGTGGTGCGTACAAACGTATAAGTCAACATTCCTCTTTCTTGTCTGCACAATAAAGTATGTAAGCAACTTATTTATCTTACCCTGTGATGTCCTAGAATCCAGAAGCTGGTACATCTCGTCCAGCCATAGGCAACAATTCGTTAGCTCTTCATCCTCTAAGTGCTCAAGAAAGTAGCGCAAGTCAAACTTCTGGTGCGGGAAGTTTAGCCAAGTATTGGATATAATCTTCCTACCTTGCTGTAAAAAGTCCGTATGAACTAAAGCACAGGCGGTAATTGACTTACCAGACCCTTGTACGCCTTCGAGTGTCGTTATAACGTCGCACCTCCCTCGGGCTTCTGCACACGCCTTAGCGGACGCCGAACTCTAGAACCACTAATACAATCTGACAGCATGTGAAGTAGCTCGCCAAGTATCTCCATCGCCCTAATCCATCTCCTCTCTTCCCATACCTCTTCTGATAGCCAATGCGACCTCCGCATACTCATCTCTTCCCTTCCTATCCTTCGCAACTTCCAGAAGAAACAGCTCCTCTTCCATCGACTTTATAATCTTCGACTTGAACTTCTTCTGGATAACACCTGCTACAGTTAACGGGAATATCAAATCAGGTGTTATATCCGTTAGCTGCTTTAACTTTTTAAAGTTCTTCACCTCAAATAGCCCATCGACCAATGAGGTCTCTGCGTCCATACCAAACGCAGTAATACCACCTATAATTCCTGAACTTCCTCTAGCCAATTACAACCTCCGTTATTATTTCTACCGGGCAAATACGACTACTCAAACATATCTAGTATCTCCGAAGCAGTAGGTGCTCTCTCGCTCCTCTTACTAGACAAAGCAGTACGACCTTCCTTAACTTCCTTCACCTTCACCTTATAAGGGTACTCTAATACATCGTACTCTTTCGCCTCCTGCATAGACGTCCTCAACTTATTATACGTCGAGCCGACTACTACGAACATACCAAGCTGATCTGCCATATCCTGATCGTACACTACGAAGTCATGATCGCTTAACCAATCAAACAATCTAGATGCATTTGAAGGTGAGCCAACCGTAACGAATAGCACTTTGTCAGTCTTAATAATCTTCTTACGAGCCATACAAAACAACCTCCTCTCATATGTCAGCAGGTGATTCTATCTTTTTCCTCTTCTTACGCACTACGTAACTAACAACACCGAATAGTGCAGCCACCCCCAAAAAGATTCCAAACTTCTTTCTCCTACTCATATCTAAGCACCTCCTTACTTTACCACCTTCTTCTGGACTTCCTTGCCTCCCTCTGCTCGTACCAAGCCTTTCTCCTGGCTTCCTGCTGCTCCGACCTCGTCAACTTCTTCGGCCTACTATTCGTATATTCGTAAAAAGCCATACCCACTATATAGAAGACAACTGCTATACACGTGTACTGCAAGTAAACCATACTGGGATGGTCATCCGTATAGTTACCGAAGAAGAAGAACCCAAACAGAAATGCTGTCATACCGGCCAAGTAAAGCAAACCGTTATGCATAGCTAACCTCCATTTATCTCTAGTACCAAGTCCAGAATATTTCTGGCTCCATCGCCGTTCAGATCATTGACCTGCTCAGAAAGTGGTCTATCAATTCTTATCGTTCTACCATTCGGTAACTCCGTCTCATTATCATCCTCACCACTAGAAACCGTAGACACTACAAGTGACGCGACGGAAAACAGTAGTACGAACAGTATAATATACATTCCCCTACATTTCATCTACCTAACGACCTCCACCTAGTAAATAGCACCTCCAGCCCCACCCTGTGGACAAAACATACTATTACTTCTTCCAGGCACATAAGGAGCCGCACCTGTACTATAAACAACAACTAACTTGGGCTTATAACCGACACCCTGCTCAGACATATACATGAGAAAATAATCCTCACCACTATTAGTAATCCCCGGATTATTGTCCTCTGCATCGTTCACCCACCTTAGGCCCAACTTAGTTACACCAGTCTTACTAATCTCCGTAATCCCTGAGTCATTTAAGACCCAATCATTATAGTCGGATGCAGCTAAATCCCCTTCGGCTAAAGCAGTATCGCAAAGGGCCGTTTCCCCCCACTTCGTGTAGATGTAATCACCATTCGCTACGGCTGTATTCGATGCAGGATCCGACGTATAGACATTATATGAGGAAACTATAGCTGGATTCGTAAACTGCTTAGAGTAAGTGTAAAGGGAGAACGTTGCACTACTTATAGTACAATCATCAGGTAAGGCTGAAGTATCAAACAGAAAAACCGTACGGAACCAAAGCGTCCATTTATCCAAACCAGTACTACGATTAAACCCGCAATAGGAATACGTAGTACTATCACCGGAAGCGTTACCAGCAGCTTGTCTTATTCCAGAAAAAGATTGACCCCCTGCATTATAGTAAGCCGCATGTCCATCTACACTATTCGTCTCCGGATTAGCATCAGGATTAAAGGTAGCCTGGTCACCAATATAAACGGTATCATGATAGCGGAACTCCCACTCAAAATCCTCAATACTAACATACTCTGTATCCTCATCAACAGCATAGGGACCCAACCCAACGAAAGCGTTACCTGTATTATCGTACTCAAACCTAAGATCAGTAGGAGGCGGATCCGTAAACACCCACCAGCCCTGCACCTGACCTTCTATCAACCTGACATACCTCTTACATACCCCATAGTCCCACTCAAGTACATTAGACTCATAGTAGGCATTCATAGGGTCTACTACAAGCAACTGCGCCCTAGAATCCTTAGGCAATAACTCCTTACTTCCACTAAACAGATGTGGGCGGTAGTGTATACTATCGCCAGCCTTCTTAGTATACTGGTCATTCTCCGCAATAATGGAAATACGCTCGTCCTGCACAACACACACAAACGTATTCTGCTTAGCCAGATAGTACCCCTTATCGACCCACCCAACCTCAATCCTATCACCCTTATAATCGAAACGCGGCAGGCGGTCCACAACGAGAACATGCATACCCGTCTCTGTATCTAGGTAGGTCTCCGAGTAAGTATCTTCCGACTCAAGCACAAGGTTGGGAGAATCTAGAATAGATGCGGAGCCGTCTGCATAAGCCGAGGATGCCCCCATCATTACCAGGAGTATAACCAGAAGTACCACAAACAGAAATCTATACATATCTACTCCCTATTAGCAGGCCACGCAATCTTAGCCATAATCATATCAGCATTACCAGCCATGGTATCACTACCACTATCCGCAAGTCTGAACATACTCCAAACGACTATATCATCGGCATCCCACCCCGGATCAAACCCAGTAAAAGTAGAAGTATTTATATCCAACGAAGTTCCATCTATAGTAGTAACTACAGTCTGTGTACCCCCTAGTACGGCGTCGTACTGCTCACTATCCGCCCTACCCACCGTCCTAATACCCCACTTGACGGCACCAGCCGTAGGAGTACCAACCCAGTAAATCGTAGGATTAATAGTACCGCTCGTATAGTTATCCGGTATAATAAACTCCCAGTACGCATACTCGTTTACCGCAGGCTCAAATGCCAACGTGTAGTAACTCATATTCGTCCCGTCTGTCAGAGTCTGATCGGCACCACCTGCCGTCGGAACTATTCCACCACCAGGCGTCAGCACAATCTCGTACGTCATTACATCCGTAGTTAGTGCAACGGTTCCCGAGCTATCCGGAAATACTATAGACCTATCTGCAGTTGGGTCCGACACACTCACTGTAGTCTCGTTGGCATCATCCGTACCTTCAAAAACTAGGCATGCAAGATCAACCAAGTTTTCACTGTTGGCATCCAGCGTACCGCCTAAAGCCAAACCCACATGAACGATACCCGTCCACGTACCCGACGTGACAGCCGCACCTCCGCCAATCCTAAACCTCGAAACTAAACTACCTGCGCCTCCAGCATCATTAGTCTCTATAACAATATCGCCATCCGAATCGTTCCTTATTCTCAGGTTATCGTTACCACCAAGCCTGATAGTCTCTTTAAGCACACCGGCTGAGTCATACCACTTAGCCCACTTAGCATTAGTTATACTCAAACCCTCGCTAAAGTTTAGAACAGCCGTACTGGTACCTCCCGCAAACTGAATAGGATTAGTAGTTGTACTACCCTGATCTGTCACCCCTTGTAAGGTAGGAGTACCACTGCTTCCTGTATAAGCAATGGTCAGTGTATCTCCTGAAATCGTAGTAGCTATAGGTCCCGTACCCGATATCGTTAATGTATCGGGGTTAGCATTCGCAGTTGTACTCCCACTATCCGCTATAATAATGTTAAATGCCCTATACTGGTGATGATCGTCATCCGACAGACCTGCCAAACTACCGTGATCAGTAACCAATGTACCAACAAAACTAGTCGAAAATGCAGACTGTACTTCAACAGGAGTATCATTACCTTGTTGGAATATTATCCTTCCTACTAGTATACCATGCTCATACCATACAGAAGGAAATGTAGGAACAGTAGCAGCCTTGACTTGAGCTATAGTAGAATAGTAATTCTGAGGGTATATGAGCATAAGCTGACCTTGATTAACAGTATCAACCTCAACAAACACCCACCAGTTAGCATACCTGTTAGAAGGAATAGCTGTAGGAGTTCCCGTATTGTTATCATAGTACAAAGTTGAATACTGCTGTTCAGGCCCCTTTCTAGTCCATCCTCCACCACCATCCCTATAGAACAAGTAGAAAGAATCCGCCGCCGAGCAGTCCTTCTCAGAGATATCAAACTCGTTAAGTCTCGACCATATAGTACCGGAGCTCAAAGTTGGATTCCTAGTCCCCGTAACACCTAAAGTTAGACCTGCTATATAGTCATCCCTCTCAAAATACCCCTCAGCTTGAAACCTCTCGATAACATTCGTAAGCCCGTCACCAACCCACCACGGGTTACTCTGCACGTATAGGTCGCCATCAACATTCAGGGCGGAACCTAACGGAAACTCCGTATCGTAGTCCCAAGTATTAGTAGTCTTGAACGTAACTATTGGGGAGCCGCCATTATAATCAACACCCGCATATACTATCGAACCATTAGTAGGTACAGACGACCCACTAGCGACCCAATCAAAGTGCTTAACCTGCGACACATCATCATCCGCTATCCTTATCAGTCCAGTACCTCCAGCTACTGTAAAGGAAGTAGTTGTTCCGGTTCTTGCCAATGCTCCACCTGTTAACCTCCCCGCCGAGAACATCATATTGAAAGTATCATTGACAGTAGAATATGTAGGCGTACCTAACGCCCAATCCGGTATAATAAAGTCATTCGCAGTTATATCATTAGTAGTGGTACTACCCACATCCGTAACTTGCTGTAAGTTAGGGGTAGAGCCAGAAACTGTTCCAGGCTCCCACCAACCATTCGACCCACTCCATACAAGAGCTTGTCCGTCGATAGCATCCGCACTCCAAGTACCAGTGTTAACATCACCTAGATCATTTATAGAGTTATGCCCTAGTCCAGCAAAACCAGTACCAGCCGTAACGGTGCCCGAAGTTACAACTCCACCCGTAACACCTATATCCCCAATAACAGTCATATTACCGTTAAAAGCGGACACACCGGTTACCTGCACACCACCATCTAACCAGGCCAGTTCATTTACCTCAAACGCCCCGCCAACTACCAAACTATTTGCGCCAACTACACCATGGCTCGTAGTAGGCGTTCCAACCCTCACGTAAGTAGCATTGCCTATAATAGAATCAACTGCATTAATATCTTCACCGTTTATCTCAAGCACGGAGTCAATGAACAGAGAGATGTCTAAAGTCTTACCAGTAATAGTGGCTACAGTATTAGTACCACCCGTAACAGTAAGAGTATCCGCTACACTTGCGGCTGAGACAGAGCCAGTATCCGCAGCAAATGTATACCACAGATCCTGTAAACCACCAGACCCCGAGCTAATAAAATCTAAACCGGTAGCAGTACCGTTAACGGCAACCAGATAGCTGCCAGCACCGGCGTAAGAACCAGGCGTATCCGTCAAGTCCAAGAAGGTCTCTAAGGTGGTTCCACCATCCTGACTCTCCTCACCAAGGAAAATTATACCGGCGAATACGATAGCTACAACAGCTATCATAATTCCTATTACTGCACCAGGACTACTCATCTATATCACCTACTTCATTATGTTGATCTGATCTTGTATGTCTGACATCTGACCAGCCAACCCACCCATCTTCATTATCAAGTAAAAGATAAAAATTAGGCATGCGCCCGCTAAACCAAGCGTCAATGCTGGAACCATCCTCTGGAATCTAGTCTGCTCTGGAGCACCCTCCTTAGTTCCCCTCACAATAGCAGCCAACCACCTTGGCTCTAAAACTGCTGATATCTCAATCGCATTGTCCTTACTAGGTATCAAGTGAGCCCAATTAATCGGGTCATTGATATCTAGCGGCTGATAATCCTCCCTCTGGTATAAACTAACAGGAACTATCTGCTGTAGTACCGCAGGCCAACCAAACGGAAAGCGTATGAAGCGTATATTCTTGGGGTTAACGCCGTATATTTCATCGCCAACCTCAACATGGGGTCCTCTAACTTTATAAAGCTTAAAAGTGATGGACTTGTCCTTCTCTAAGAAGAAACAGCCCATCTTGCCAACTACCCTGAACTTTGTATATAAGTAGAACATTACAGGTGCTAAAATTAGCACCATAAGCATCATAACTATACTTGACGGGATCATACAACCTCCTTCTAGATTTGGGAAAAAGCGATCCCATACGGTACTACCTATAGCTAATACGGTATTACCTATATTTAATTATATAATATATATTTCCTTTAATCAATATAAATCATAAGCATCACCACCTTACTTAAACGTCACACCTTGCATATCAAAGTCCCACATTTCTAAAGTCGCCAAAACCAAGTCTACCACCAGCGCGGCCCCTTCCACCTCTACCAAACAGGAAGCCACCCCCGCGTCCGCCTCTACCCATTCCCCTACCTCCAAAGCGCATACCTCTTCCACCCCAGCCGGGTCCGAATCTCTCTCTAGGAGAGGGTCTGCCTCCCCTTCTACCAGTGTAAGGGCCTTCCCCTAGTGGCCCTGTCATATCTCCCCAAGGCATTTTAGTTCCCTCCTTTTATTTTATTTCTTACTGCACTTTTTGCCTTTACGTCCCTTCTTCCTCTTACCTTTCGCCATACTACTACCCCCTACCTAGTAAATACCTACGTTTCTGAAGTCGCCAAAGCCAACGGAACTACGCCTACTTTTACGTCCTTTCTTACCGTATCTGCCCCTTTTCCCATTCCTACTGTAGCCTGACCTACCAAGCGCCTCGTCCGTAAACTTTAGCGCTATGCCGCCCGCAACTACTATAGGAACCATACCTGTTAGCTGATCAACTGTACTCGCCATGTAAGCTACCTCCTTTTAGACTTCTTAAACCCTATATTGCCGAAGTCCCCCTCTGGCATAGGACAAGGTATATTACCACACTGTTTCCGCGCCCTCTTCACCCAGGCAGTAGCCCTATCTAGGGACTCCATACCCCTTCTAGCCACCTTCTTAGCCTCTTTAGCAGTATAATCATCCGCCATGCAAAACAACCTCTTATTCTGGATCGTGCGCCCAAGCTATAAGTGCGAGTCTCCTTCTTCTCGTAGGATTCTTCTCATACTGTACTCCATGCCTAGCAATGAAAGCCTTCCTCTTCTTCTTCCACGCACTGCTAAGCTTCTTCTGGTCGCCTCCAGCCCTCTTATAGGCAGTCAAAAAGCCTCTAGGACTCCTAGCAACCTTAGATACGCCTTTCTCCTTCATCTCAGGCTCATACTTCTTAATAGTTTTAAGTGATAACATCCTACTCATAGTCGCACCTCACGTTACATTCCTACTGAATAATCCAGCAAGCGTCATAATCAGACCGTAAACAAACATCGTGATCAGCGGACCCATTATTATCCAGCGGTACAACTCCCAATCCGAGCCTCTTATAAAGGCGAAGTTAAACGTTATCATATTAAACAAGCCCGCAAAGAAGCCTGGTACAACACCTACCACCTCCCAAAAGCCCCAATCCTGCTCCTCCTGAATCTTCTGCCATACCGCAAGTTGATTAAGCACACTACGCTCGCCCTCGCCAATGTAGGCTCCTTCAATAATAGCACCCAGAAAAGCACCACCTAGCCATACAAATGTGAAGAAGGCTATCCACTTTGCCGATAACATTTCTCACCTCCTATAGTCACATAGCCCTCGAAACAACTAAGAACCCAACCGCAAAGAACAGATATACCAAGGCCATCCAGAGTGAAGTACACCTGTTGAAACTGCAGCAAACATCAGCATAGCAGTGCCAGCTACTCCCAGCAGAACACTACCAGTAGCAATTGTTATACCAACGCCAAGTGCCATCGCAGATACGATCATAATAAAGGAATAAAGTATACCCGTGGACCACTCCATCCCCTCGGCGGCATCCTCTACCAACTCAAATACGGGGAGGTTCTCGCCCTGCCCCTCCTGGTACATCTCCTCGGATTGTGCAACTGGCTCGAACACATCGGGTATATTATACTCTGCGGAGCTAGGAGAGTAAAACGACGTCGTCTGTACTAACCCCCCAACATCCACATCCAGATTACTATTCATCGGGCCGAAGTCGTAGTATATGTCGTTCCCACTTAGGCTCTGATCCTCAATTATACCCGAGCTAGTCCACGTAATAGCATCTGCCTCGAAGTCTGCCTGTACCAAGTAATTACTATAACTCACAATAGTAAAGAACGTAAGCGTATCACCATAACCTGTACCGGCTGAATTCGTAGCATAACCCCTAACATAGTACTTCGTACCACTTGCCATATTATCCATCAAATCGTTCCAGGTCTTACCGGCTGAAAAGGTACCATTCGTGGTCGTGTGTGACCCCGAAACTGTAGGGGCTCCACTGAAAGGCGACCAGCATACACCAATCGCAGTCGCATAATCCTGCCCCTCGTCCGTAAGCTCAGCTGCACAGTATGCCGACGTTTCCGTTATGCTTGTAATCGCAGTAGTGTCCACCGTAGGAGGTATATACATTCCAAAAGTGAACGTCGACTGCACGTTATTAAGATACCAATCCGTTGCCCACTTAAAGTTAACCCCCTCTATAGGATACAGCCCCCAGCCATTTGAGCACCACGGGGAGGCTGAATACTCCTCATTCCCTATCTTGTTAGCCAAGCCAATAGAACCATCCGTCCCCAAACTGAAAACAACGATATTGGGTCTATTAACACCTGCACCGTTAGCATACATAATTCCATATCTATTACTACCCACATAAAAGGAAACGAACTTAGAACAGTACGTCACAGGTGAATCCTGGAATTCGTAAGAATCAGTCATAGTAGTACTAATCGAACCACTAGACGTAATCTGTAACGTAGCTGCATAGCCATCTACATTATCCGCCGCAGGAGAGTAACCAAACAGCCAGTAGTCACTACCCCGTATATTAACAGGTACACCACAAGCATCACCCCTCGCCGTAAGATTCGTGGGCTGCTTATTTGCATCGCCTTTAGTCAGATTTCCTGACCCATCTACAAAGAATGTATTTAGTATAAGCTGCTGTGCAGTACCATTCGCACTACTCTTACTACCCCACCAACCCGCACTTTCATAATCGTCAGGAGACGATATAGGAAATATACAGAAACTATAGGCATTACCTGCTAACGTAGTAAGTGTACTTATCGGGCCCGTATCTAGTATGTCTCCAGAGCTATCTATAGAAACCGTCATCACCCTATGAGCTGTACCGTCCACGTAATATGCGACGATTAGTCCGTCCGTTAAGTAAAAACCATCGGCCGCATCCGGATTAGTTGCCCAGACATCGTAAGTATCTAACAAAGTGCCGGCGACGCTACCTGCACTCGTCACAGTAAACGTACCAATAGTACTTTTATTCGAAGTATTCCTTTCATACAGAACAGCAAATATCTGAGGATCAACACTACGATTAACTGGCAAAACCTTATAAGTTGTACAACCAGAGGCATCACCGCCAGCTACATCACAGTAACCTACCACACCATTTATAGTCCCAGTCGTTGAAATACTCGTTACGTACAGACGGATCTTCGTCGTATCCGCCTGAGATGCCTGGGCATTCACATACAAAGCATTACCACCACTAGTAGCAACATAAGCAGGCCTAGGCTGCAACCCAACGGCAGGCATAGTAATCCCATCTCGGACCGTATAATCTGCATCGATATTATAGCCCAACGATGACAGGGTTGCAAATGCAGATGTAGCAACAACCAGTATCATAATACTGACTAACGCTAATGCTACAAGAAACTGTAATCTCATGGTGTGGCTACTCCTACAGTTTTGAACCACGCATCCACCTCCAGGGTATATACAGGATCATCGTTAACAAAGCAGGCACCACTAGGTGGTGTACCTGATACCTGTCCACTCAAAGCACTATCCAAGAACATATTAGTACCGTCGAACCACGCAAGTACCGTATCCTCCGAACCCGTCGCCGCCACTACAGTAATAGACGTCTTAGTTCCTGGCGACGTCCAGTCGCAAGCACCGTACAGACGCGAACATCTAGCCGTACTTGTCCCACTAACATAGTCCAATAGAATACCTAACTCAACCTCACTACCACCCGACCAAGCCAAAGCCTCCGTATACGTAGTCATTGCGGAGGGTATCGTCTGCGGTGTCCCCAGTACGGTCCCTTCGGGCGCGGAGAATAAGAATGGTGTAGCAGTTGCTACACCCGTACCCCCATTAAAACCAACGCGATAAGATATCGTAACATTCGAGGTTATATCGGCACCTTCCGTTATAGTCGTCACAAAAGAATCCTCAACAGTACTTGGCGTAGCCGCACCAATCCAAGTAACGTCGTTTGGGCTCGCAACTAAGTACCAATGAGGGTCACTACTACTAGCAGTGACAATGTTGTTAAAGTAACCACGACCATTAGGAGTCCCAGTACCACCAGAAATAGCCGCACCAGTACCTGTCCAAGTACTAAAGACATACGCAGGAGTCCCGTCAATAATAAGCTCATAACCGCCCTTCTTACTAATTATCGGATTATCATAATTATATGTACCACCCGCGGCATGATATAGTATCAACTCAGCCGACAACATAAAACCGGACGTTAAATCTAACGAGGCATCATCCGCCGCATATGTATAGTCGTTCTGCGCACCAAGCCAGCCCTGGTCGCGAGCAGGCGCGGCGGCCTCGCCCGTATACATTATTATATCCTTCTGGTTTAGTGCACCTAACGAAGTAATCAAGCCTGTCCAAGTAGCGCTAGGCGTGCCTAGACCCAAGGCAGTATGCAGAAGCGTAGTAGATCCATCCTGTAGATACGTATCATCCGCATCAGATTGCATAAACCCCATATCAATTAGCGTAGAGGGGCTCATATCAAATTGTATGCGTATGTTCGTGAAGTCTGACTGCCCAAGATTAGAAACAGTTATAGGTATCTCGTAGTTACAGTTCCAGTAGTCACTAGACGCATCATCTGAAAACACAACGGACAGAACTATAACTGTCACTAACACAAACAGCAGAGGTAGTATAAGTCTCATACTAGAAACCTCTTTCCATCTTCCGTCTCGTGCCCTTTAAGTACCCCCTAAGACCCTTTGACGCCTTCTTCCTTTTCTGAGGCGTACTAAAGAAATCTAACTTGTCGCCAAAGCGCTCCATCGTAGACCTCTTCTTCCTTGTTCGTCTCTTTGCCATTATGCGAACCTCGCTAATATAAACGTTATACCAAACAGTATTATTAGTATGAAACCTATTGCAAATAGGACTGACAGTGGTATAAAACCTAGCAACCCACCTACAAGTAAGAACGGTATAGTAAGGGCAATCGCGGCCTGAGGACTACCAGTCGCAACAAATACTCTACCAGCCAGTATGAAGTAAAGTATAGTGGCGCCGGCTGCTGCGACCATCGTACCTGGCATCCCTAACCAGTCACCAAACCCCTCAAAGGCATTCCTTAATCTATCGCCCATATTACGCTTCAAGCCTTCCTCGTAGGCACCCGTAAAATCAGGAACCGTATAAACCATTTCAACGTAAACATTACTCACCCTAACCTCACTAACCCCATCCTCCGTATAGACATCAATACCAACCCGAAGATCGTCGATATCCGATGTCGACCACGAGTCCCCACTAGGATGATCTAACCTCTCCCCCACACTAAGCGGATTCTCTAAGAACTGATCAATATGCCAATCACCTACAGTCTCTGCACCCAGTAAGTTAATATAAGGCCGAGCGTATACAGTACCGTCATCACTACTACTTATAGTAAAGTGTACTACTATAAGCTGAGGCTCCGAATTATCGACAAAATCGAAGTCATCTAACTCGTATAGATCAGACTGTATAGAAGTGGAAGTAGTATAAACGTAACTATCACTGTAATCCAACCTAATGCGATCACCCGCATCTACACTCGCACTCAACGTACCCTGCAGCAAGAAGGTATCCGTTGCAGCCGTAAAGCCCTTAACAACCTTCGACTCGCTACGAGGAGCCTGGCCGTCAGTAGTATCGATAACAGTTAACGTTGACGACACCCAAAAAGACTGTGCTTGCTCGAAGTCATTAGAACTTACAGCAGTTGTTGAACCACTATCAACAGTACCAGTCTTATTCGGGTCAGTCCTAGGCCAGTTTACATGTATGAAGTGAGAAGTAGTACCAGTAACTACAGGATTAACAGAGCTAATAGTAGTCGAAACATCCCCATCAGGTACAAGATAGGCTACTTTAGTTATCGGAGGTACTTCTTCAACTGAAAGTGATACCTCAAAGACATCGGGCACAACCTGATCTAGTCCCGGTATGGCTTTCCTAAATACTAACGAACCAGCCTCATTAAGCCTATCGTTATCCCCTAACAAGTCAACAGGCCAATCATCCTCCATAGATTTCGCTATCTGAACAACCAGCTCACCTAACAACTCCCTATTCTTCGCTCTACCTCTATCAAAGGAATCAGGACCCTCCTGAATATTCCTATCCACACAATTCTGACCTACTATATTAGTACAAATAACTGGTGCGAAATAGCTAGGATTACCACTTATCCTGAAAGTATAATTACCTATCTCATCCCAGTCCATGTCCCTGGCGGCGGCCTGCGAAGCAGTAAAGTAAACGGAGATAAGATTATGATCGTAGTAGTTTAGAGGATTGGAACCCACTGATATGTCATTCTCGTCATACACTATAGCCAAGTATGTATCCTCAGGGTCCTCACTAGGAGTAACCGAATACATAACCCTGTATTCGCAGACGAACAGCCAATCGTCATCCTCCCATACACCTTTAAACACCTTAACTCTATCTATACTAATCGAATCGGGATTCGATATAGCAAGAACTGTAGGTGTAAGCAGGGGCAAGGCTAAAAGCGTTAACAAGAACGCAAGTAGTACTAAATTAATCCTCTTTCTCATACTCCTGCCACTCAACTGTCGCACCATGCTTCATCCAACCCACTTTCTCCGCATAATCGAGAGCCTCATCTACCTGATACGGTAAAAGCCCAAACTCTTTCTCGGCTGCTTCGTACAAATCCTCCCCAATCCTACCTCGCTCAACTAAACTATAAACCTCCCTAACCTCTTGCGGCCAGTAACGGACTGCCATAGCTGTAGTCATCTGGCTAATCGTATCACTATCGAGCTCCGCACGTACCCTCTTACTACGTAAAAGATCCTGCATAACCCTAGGATCCATCGCTTGATACTGCTTGGCAACGTCAACAACTGTCTTTCCCATTATCTTCCCCTCTTACGGGCTTCCAACGTTGTGTACATACTAAGCTGCTGAAAGTCCCTACTAGAAAAATCCGGAGGAGCCTTCGTTGCACTAAATAGTGTAACGGCACTATCTACGGCACTAAGCAACTCCCCCCTAGAGCGGGCAACTAAACTATCCCAAAGACGGGCGTACCCCTTCCCCTCTGACATAGCCTCTTCCTTTTCCTTCTTCGAACCCTCGGCTATCTGCGCGCACGCCACTAGATCCGGATTCTCATCTACTAACTTACGTGCAAGTGCTCTTAACCTGGCTTCAGACATCGCCATAACACACAACCTCTAAAATAGTCGGACCCTCTTCCTCGGCGCCTTCGTATACAAGTGCCTATTACGCACCATGCTATCAGGTAACGTAATACCTCTCGGAACTAGCCGCTTCACATCTCTACCAATATCCTTCACTGCCTGCTTCTGTCTATCCATACGCTGCATTCTCTCCTGCCTCTTCATATCTCTCTGCATAGAAATTAAAGTAGCGGCAACTAAATCGTCATTACTTTCCGTCTGCTGTGGAGGAGGGGACGATTCACCTGGAGCCCCAGGTGTGGGCTTCCTATCCGGATACTTTTTATAGTACCTCTCGTCCTGCCTCCTCCTAATTCTATCACGCAAATACTCTGGCATAGCTCACCTCACCTACTTATCGACTCGCAAAACTAGTTCCTTAACTACTTATGCTTAAAATTCTTTCCCCAGCCCACCTTCGAACCTTTCATCTCGGATAGCTGCGCCCTAATCTCTCTAGCAGCGACCTTTTTGTCGGAGCTACTAGTTTCGAAAGCCTTACCCTCACCGTCACACTTAGTTTCGATATAGCGGTCGGCACGAACCTCTGACGGAAATGGTATATCAACTAGAAAGCCCCTACCGTTAGGTGCATACTTCATAACCCACCAAGTCGACATATCTAACTCCCCTCTTCTAGCCTCTTCTGTGATATATACGCCCTGTTGAAGAAGCCGACATCCTCGTCCGTTAACGCCCACCCAGGTTCCCGTAACCGTACATCCCTTATTGGGAAGTCACCTTGCAAGGCTGCGTACTCAGCATCGATCTCTAATGTATCACCCGGGTACTCTCCCCTCAATGCCTGTAGGCCTCTAGCCGCCTCTAACCTACCTGATATCTCCTGATAGCAAGTATCGCATATGTAGTCCTGAGGCAAACCCGTCTCTTCATCAACAGGGGAACCGGGTAGTGGTATAAACATACCTTCGTTCGTACCACACTTGAAGCATTCCTTATCCATCGATCACTACCTCCTAAATACTAAGTAACTGCCCCATATCTCGGCCAAACTCTACTGAGCGGTCTCTCTCTTCCTTCTTCTTTCTCTTCTTCTTCCTAGGTCTCTGACCCACAGCAGTACCAACCGCACCATACCTTCTAGCATACTCTGGTGCAATTTCCCTAGTAATTACCTTACCTGTAAACGGATCCCTAAAGTAAATCTCCAGACCCGGCCTAACCCAATATGAACCTCTCTGTGGCGCAAAAGGTGCTCTACCAAGTGCGCCACCTCCACCACCTCCAGCTACTGCACCTCCAAGACCAAACGGCAGTATACCCGCCGCTATAATAGGAGGCGTAGTCACACCAGGTATTCTAGTAGAAACATCAATAATAGGAGGCCTAAACGGTGCACCATCATCCCAGTAAGTCGGACGCCCAAACGTTGGTGTCTCTTCAAAAATCGGTGACGTTATCTTCCATGGCGCCTCAATCGGCGCATATATCGGCATCTGCACTGGTACTTCTACAGGTGCCCTTATAGGCTCCTCAACCGGACCAGTAATAGTTATTGGAGTCGCCTCAACTTCAGGTACATCAAATGGAACTTTAACAGGCGCCGCAATTACAGTCGGCAAGGGGGCCACCTCACCAGGTATACCAGTTACCCCCTCAGTTACTTCCGGGCGCGCAGTTACATATGGGTACCCAGCTATAGACACCTCAGTACTGACAGGAAAGGCACTAAGTGCCGCCACAGACTCCGTATAAAAAGGCCTAGTTTCCATAATAGGTGCTGCGAACTCAAACGAAGGACGAGTAACAACGGCACCAGGCTCGGCTACAACCGGCTCATAAGCTACCTCTGCTAACGGCATAGTAGTAAACGACGTAGTCGGTGCACTTATCTGCTGAACCAAAGAAGTTGCGGGTACAACACCCGTAAACTGCGGGGCGAAGGCTGTAGGTGCACCAGAAACAACGGTAGGTACTATCCTAGGACCCCTAAAATACTCATCCGGCATAGCAACAGTAACAGGCGTAGCACTTACTCTCTCAGCGGCACCAAGCACTCTACCAGCATCACCAAGATCAGCTAACTGGGCAGTTGCTCCAACAGGTGATACAATCTCGCCCACAGCAGCACCTGGCATAAACCCAGGCGAGGCAGTAGTCATAACACCAGAAGCAAACCCTGCTACAGCTAAGTTCCTAAGATTCCTAGGCATCCAACTAGTTGCACCACCCCAGAGTCTACTACCTATATCCGCAAGCCTAGACGTCCACTTCAAACCCGTTATAGGCTGCACAACCTGACCCGGAGCAGCAACAATAGGTGGAGGTGCAACCCAGCCTTCGGGGGCAGCCTTCCAGTACCATAGTTGCCCCGCAGACGGCGTAGGACTCACCCCTACGCCACCGGGAGTCGTAACCTTAGGCTGTAAGGCTTCCCACTGCCTCCAGGTCTCCCCTGGACCCGTAGAGCCAGGCGGACGGTAGTGCGTACGGCCAAGCTCGTCCACCCACCAACTACCAACTTCACTAGGCGGCGTAGTGGCAAACGGCGCCGTATCAACCCACCTAGGAGGGCCTCCCTCCGCACCTAACTGCCAGTAGCCGGTGGGCATAGGCTCACTAAGTACATCCGGGATTATACCACCAGTAGGTGACTCACCAATATCAACAGGAAGTAGTATAGGCTCCTCATCTATCAACTCACCAAAACCAAGCTGCCTAGAAACCCCACCCGGACCTGTACGAACCTCCCTTACAACGGTACCAGTAGCAGGATCAACCTCGAAAGTTATACCTTCAGGCGCACCACTAGGCGGTCTATAGCCACTTGGTATCGACGTCAATGGAGGTGTACTAGTATAAAAGCCCTCAGATGCAATATCCCGTGCGGCAAACCAGCTCCTTAGATCATCCCAGGAAGTCTCCGCAGTCGGAAAACCTATATCTTGCATAGTCTTCAAGGCTTTTGAATAACGCTCCTGTGAACCTGTCGGAAGGGCTCTTACATCTCCAAAGCTCAACTGGGTGCTCTCAACCCTAGGTGCCCAGATATCTACAGGCTCCCCACCAATAGAGGTAATACCAGTCACATCCCCGTCAAAGAAAGTTCCATCAGCCGCCTGATACTGTACACGACCAGTCTTAGTATCAATCCTTGCAGTATAAAACTTTCCGTCCCGCCCAATAACATCCCTATAATGCATAGTCGAGCCAGGCTTAGATGACGCAGTCTGAGGTGGAGGACCATACCTTATATCATAATCAATACCGGACTCAGGTAAGTTAATAGGCCTACCCGTCTCCCAGTCAATCGGGCGTCCCATATAGTCAGTACCCTGCGCGTAAACCTTAGGCTTGCCTCCCTCGTACGCAATAGTAGGCTGTACTACCTCTCCACCTTCTGCACCACCGTAACCTAAGGATCTAGGCCCAGTCTCAACTAGCTCAGGCCAAGCCCCACCCTCATCCATAACTGCACCTGTGTAACCAGAGCCAGGGACCTCTGGGTAGTCAGTAGTAGGTGCCACCACTCTTACAGTTCCATCGGGCATTTCTACTGTCCTATAGGATACAGTAGGGGTCCTACCCGTAACCTTACGTCCCAACCAGGTAAGTCCCTTACCAATCTGCCCCCTAGTAGTTGGGGCACCAGCTAGACTCTGTGTATACAAACCACCTATCCGCGATAGCAACTGCTCATCCGGCAATCCACCAAAAGCCGTACCTGTAAGACCAGCCGCAGCTGCACCACTACCCAAACCTGCAAGACCACCACCCCTAACCGCATAGGCCAGTTGGGGATCAAAAACTGCTTCACCGACCAACAAAGCCCGCGGCGTCTTAATGTACGTTTGCGTAAACCCAGCACCCTCACCAGCCCATCTTAGCGGAGCACCGGTTAGTTTACGTATCCCTGAAGGCTTAGCAAGCCACTGGTACGGTCTACTCTTAACTATAAAGTGCGGTGTACCTTCACCAGCAACGGCAAAAGCCTCCCTAACACCTCCACCAATCAACGTCTTAGCTGTCTGCCAAGGATGACCAGTAGTAATACCTCTAGTAATAGTTCTACCTATAGTTAAAGGCGCAAGCACCGTCTCTTTACCGCCAACTCCTAACGAATAAAGTGGCGCACCAATCTTAGGAATAGACAAGACCCTACCTGCAAAACCACCAGGCTTGGCTACTGCTCCAGCCAAACCTGTTCTAACACTGCCTCTTGCAACACCACCAGCTAGCGGGGCAATCATCAGCGCATCCGCCCCTATAGATAACCAAGTATACCCTGACTTAAAACCCCTCTCACGCGCAGTCAGTATAGAACCATAAATAGGCACCCAGTACTTACCGAAGTCCCAAACACCATTACCCTTAAAGTAATTGTCCTCAAACTTATCAAAATCCTCATAAGGTACTTTATAACCCGCGTTCAGAATACCTAAGGCTGCATCTGCCGCCTCTCTAGCCTCAGGACCAGGCTGACCAAAGTAACCCATCTCGTAGGCTTCCTCGATTACTTCAGGCCTCTTCTCATTTATAGCATCAGTAATTAGCATCGACTGCTGATACGACTTAAGCATCGCATCAAAATCATCTTCCCTAGTCCGACCTTTCCCCCAACTAAATATCTCAGTCCAACGCTCGGACAGCCTATCTAGGTAACTAGGATCAATACCCTCTGCCCCACCTGCCTCCATAACTGCTTGGTAAGTCTCATCCTTCTCCGGGCGCCAATTACTCATCTCCTTCATCATTTCCATTGTCGCCACGTCAGTAAGAGCCGCAAGCTCCTGATCCCTCAGAACACCCGCATCGTACGCTGCGTATAGATCGTATCCTGTTAATCGCAGTGCATCTACACCGTCAATATTAACAGTTTCAAACTGTGCGTAGGGGCTACTAGCTAACTTTGTTAGAGCATTATCGGCAACAACCTTACGCTCACCCTCAGCTACCTGAATACCTGAAACAATATTCCTAAGGCCACCGACGGATACATCACCCGTAGCTATAGCACTATACAACCAGCCAGGACTTATACCTTCATACGCCCTTGCTTCCTCAACCGAAATCTCTTCACCCGCACCAGTTATATAAGAACCCTTACCACCACCCGTAGTCTCTATATAGGCCTCAGGTGTAACATTTATAACAAACTCTGGTGAGTAGTCTCCCATTCTTGACTGCACGTACTCATCTTTAGTCTGGCCAAACCACGTACCCGCCTCCAGTCCCTCTTTCTTCTGATTAAAGTAGTCCTGAATCTGCTCGGGTGTAGCAGGTACCCAACCCGTTGTATCCTCTAACTGACTAGCCTGCCAAAGACCACCTGTCGCCGGATTATACAACACCTGCGATACATCCGCAAAGGCGGCGGCAACTGCATCATCATACTCCTTACCAGCCAAGGACAACGCATCAATCCTATCCTGATCGAAAACAGCCTGCGCATCTTCCAAACTAACACCCATCAACTCCGCGTAAGCCTCAGGTGTTGTAACCTCAGTAGGCGTAAACGGAAGCATGGCCGTTATCTCTCCCTCCGTTGCACCCTCGGGTATAAGAAGACGCATAGGCTCATCCCCAACCTGGTACACTAGTTCCTGCTTAATAGGTTCAGGAGGCTTGTATTCTAGATCCACACCTGTCCACAACGTACCTTCCTTAGGCTTCGCACCCACACCATAAAGACCGGCAATAGGCTCAATTTCCATCGGAATAGCCGTAAGCTCCCCCGCCTCAATCTTCCGCTCCATCTCCAGGGCCTTCCGTATATCAGCAGCAGTACCCAAAGTAGGCGGAACTGCCTCATCTGCAGGCGGACCAACCTCAGTTTCACCAACCATATACTTAACAGTAGGCATACCTGTAAAACTAACACCACCTGGCCCAGCCACCTCCGGATACTCGTATACCTTCGTAGGCTCGGCAGTCAGTATAGATGTAGGTCTCTCTCCGTAACCCTCAGGTGTTATCCACTTACCTTCAGGACCCCAACCACCCGTAAACGGGGACGAAGGCGCAGGTGCAGGCCTAAGACCCTCTATAGTCCTTATTATACCCGAGGCATCCTGCGGACTTATCTTTGCACCCTCAGGAGTAACAACCCAACCTCCCTCGTACTTATAACCCTCGGGCAAGTATACATCACCCACACCAGTTATACCTACCATCTCCCCACCCTTAAAGAACTCCCCAGCAGGAGTCTCAACAATCTGCTGCGCAGGACCTAATGTAGCAACAGGCTTACTAACCTGAACACTAGGCTCTTCAGTAGTAGCAACGGGAAGTGTAAGAGGAACACCCAACATACCAGTAGTACCGCCACCTATTCTAACAGTAGGTACAGTAGGCTGTGCTATACCAGCCAGCTGCCACCCCTTAAGCATAGTAGCTCCACCTGGTAAAACACTAAGCGCCGCACTCATAGCAGGTGTAACAGTAATAGGTGACGTCACACTAGGAGCAACAGTAGGTTTAGGTGCAGGCACTGGGGTAGGCGGACCAACCTCTCCCCTAGCAACTGCTAACTCATAATCGTAAAAACCAGGCGCGGCAGCAGTTACCTCAGGCCTCGTACTAAGTGCAGGACCTGCAGGCACCTCACTAGGCTCCCCTACTACTATCTCTTCTTTAGTCTCAAATGTCTCAGTAGGTGGAGTAGGGGCAACGGGTGTAGGTTTAACTTCCCTACCCTCAACGGTACCCCGAATAGCAGATTCATTACCCGAGGCTATCAAAGTCGCCCACTGCGTATAAGTAACACCGGCGGGCTTGTGGTAAGTAGTACCACTCTCGCCAGTAAACGTATCAGGTGTCGAAACTCTTGCAAGTTCCTCCGCACGAGATTGTAGAGCGGCCATTTCCATACCTTCTCTTTCTCGTACTTCCTTAGGAACTTCACCCCCACCTACCAACTGCTGAGGTGTAAGTACCACACCCTCTTGAATAGCGGCGGCAGTCGAAGACATAACACCTGGATCAGGCTGCACACCCTGGGCAATCTGCTGTGCGGCCTGAGTCTGCCTCTTCGACATCTCCTCAACAGCCGCCTGGAACTCAGGCCTACTTGAATCAGCAGATCTTATCTCTTCCCACAACTGTGCATTCGTAGCCTGCTCCAGTCCAGTAAAACCTATCGGCGAAGGCTGAACTGTAACCTTAGGCTGAGTACCCGCAGGCAAGATACCACCCGGTAGAGCTATACCTCCACCAACCAAAGGCTGCTGTGTCTCATACTGCTTTATGGCGGTAAGATACGACTGCGGAACGAACTTCTCCTCCTGAGGGGAGAACTGCATCATTGTACCAGGAGTTACAGGAAAGTCTGTAAGTTTAGGAGGCTCAGGTTCAGGAGCCTGTATCTGCAAAGGCTCAGGTGTGGGTATAGAACCAGTCGCCATAGAGCCGGGCAAAACAGTCTTTTTCTCCGAAGGCGCACCAGCCTCCGCAACACGCTTCAATGTCGTCCACTGCTCAGGTGTACCACCATACTGCGCAGCCACACTAATGGCTTGTGCTGCAGTCGTCGCATCAGTACCCATTGATGCGGCTTGCTGCTGCACCTGCTGAACGGCCTGCTGCGATGTCCCTAAGCCTGCTGCCTGTGCCGCCGCCACGTAATCAGCTAACGTCATAGCCATAAAAGACAACCTCTAAATCCACGTTAAATTCAAACCTCTCTGCTGCTGCTGTACAGCAGGAGAACTCACTACATCGCCCTCCAACTCACCCGTGCCACGAATAAGAGCTTCCGGCACCCAACCAAACTCCTGACTAAATTCGTACCTAGTACCAGGCTGCTTCCACCTCGGATCGTCCTGCCACCCACCACGCAGGAAGGAACCAGGCGACTCCGTAGGTATACCCGGAACGTAGCTCGGAATGTAGCCCGTAGCAGGAAATACTAACGGTTCATCCGGAACCGTAGTAGACACAGGCTCAGGCGGAACGAATCCAGTTGTAGGAAACTCCGTCTGTACAGCCCTAACTGGCCTTGCTCCTTGCTCCAGCTTCTCCCTAAGCTGCTGGTGCAACTGCTCCCGTTGTGTCTCTCTAGACATAGCAAACAACCTCTTTAGTAAAGCTTCATACCTGTAAGTCTTATACCAGGCCCTTGCTTTCTTCTCGGCCTAGCAAAATTCTGAACATCAGGCCGTGCACTCAAAGAAGGCCCCCTAAGTGCAGGAGGCATCGTAGATACACCCTTCAACCCACCAACACCGGCTATCTGCTGCATAACACTTCGCTGCGCACTAGGAACAACGGAAGGCTGCTGCGTAACAGACTGTATACTACGTATACCACTAGCCATTGGTAATCTAGGGGCCATAGGGGAAACCTGCGTTGCCGCAACTGGCGTACCACCACCAGGCAGTACCGAAACTGTCTTAGTAGGCAGACTAGTCACTTCCGCAGGCAGTACAGTAGGTGCCTGTAACTGTCCACTACTCGCAGTAAGTACTGAAGGAACACCACCAGTAGGTGTACCCTGCCCACCCTGCATCTTCGGTAGTACACTAGGTAAACCTGCGCCAAAAATGCTTGCAGGGGCACCCTGAGTACCTCCCTGTGCCATAGCGGCCCTACGCTGCAACTCAACTTGATCTACAAACTCCGGCGTAGGATTCTCAATCATCTCAAACCACCTAACCTTCTTCGTCTCTCCTCAACCGTAGTAATAGCTTGCCTAGGCACATTAACCTCTACAGACGTAGGACCCAAGCCTATCTTAACCATATAGTACTCAGGCTCACCAGGTACCTCTACACCACCTCCTACTACCACACCCTGCTCACCGTAGTAAGGGTCCTCAGTAACGAACACCCTCTCGCCAATTCTAAGATCCGACATAGTTTACAACCTCTACTTAGTTCAAGCCACTTTCGGGTAGCAGTATCTCACCCAGACTGTACCCTTTCCTTATATCTAGTAGCCTAGAAGCATCCTTAGGATGAATACCCAAAGCAAAGCCTAGTGTAGAAGCATCCTTAATCTTTCCCTCCTGCTCCTTAGTCAACGGCTTATCAGAAGAGAGGCCAAAGTCCTCAGGTGCCACTCCCTCAAAAGCAATATTAAACTCTATACCAAGCGTCTTATCCTTAGGCGAAATTCTCCCACCCCTTAGTATACTTATTCTCTTTTACATGAAGAAGCTCTCTATCAAAACCTCCAAGTCTTGCATTCTCCTGCACCATACTAGCAAGCGTAACCTTCGCATCCTGCAAACTATCTGTATAGTAGGTCCGTAACTCATTTTTAACATCCGCCCAACCCCGACCCTTCACGTAGGTATGGTCAGACCACACTACAGCATACTCATCTAACCCTGGATCATACTTAATAGTCAGCGTAACACTCATGACACGTACCTACCTCTTTTTTCCCCTCCGTCTCTCCGCCCCCTTCATCCTCTCAAGCAAAGCCCTCTTCTTCAAAAACTCACTCCTCGCCGCTTTAACAACCTCAATATCCTTAGGACCGACCACCTTATTCAGCAACTTCTGTATCTCAAGCTCCTTATAATACTCGGCCTCAAACTTATCTAAACCCTTATAAACAGGTCTATCGTCAACAAAAACAGCCCATGACATATAGTCATCACCACCATGCTTTCTTATCCTAACCCTGGACTTAATCATCCTCTCAAGCTTCTCAGTATAAGAAGGAGGTCGATCAAGTATAACGGACTCTTGTTCCCAGCCAGGACTCCTATAAGCACCAATCTCTACCGGAGTGCCAGCCGCATTCCTAACAAGACCCCTATCACCGTACCTTTTATAGTCCGTCACGTATTCATCCTCTTATACTTCTTCTTACCTTTCTCAACCGTAACTATCGTATAAGGCAAGTCTCTACCCTCAAGCAGTCTATGCTGCTTACTACCAAGCTTGAACCAGACCTTACCCCTCTTGATAGTACCATACTTTTTCAAACGTGGCTTCTTCACCTACGTACTACCTTACACTATCTTATAGCCTCTAGGGTAAATCCAAATACCACTTTGCTTCTCCTGCTCCTTCTTACCACTATTACCCCTAGGCACTGCAGGTACACTACTGGCTCCAGTAGAACCAATCACGGACCCACTCCTCAACTGCCCCTTACGTACACCACCGGCCAAAGCCTGCTGTACAGACTGCGGAACATGCTGCGTCCTAATCTCAGTACCATTAGCACCCTTCCGTTTACTAATAGGCACACTGGCTCGCTTACTCACCTGGCTAACCTGCCTAGGCTTTGGGCTAGCACTGGCCTTAGGCCTGGCTGTATACGACTGCTTCCGCTGAATACCGACTGAAGGAACAACAGGCGAATAGCCACTAGTCTGTCTTACCTGACCAGAAGTCAACTGGGCACCAGTACTCGCCGCTAGCAACCTTCTTAGTGCCTCATCGCTTATACCCTGCATAACTTACAACCTCTATTCTAACCCCCTCGGGGGCTTATACTCAGTTCTCATCTCAATCAACCGTTGAGCCGCAGTAGGAGTAATATCCAGGGCCCTCGCTAAATCTATCGAACGCCTAATCATTTCGGCATCCGACGCACCAAACGCCCCAGCTTCGGCTAATGGTACGGACTTAAGGGGAACACCTGCTTCTATCCGCTTTCCCCAAAGATTACTCAAACGGATAGATGAAACGGTTCTATACTCGTTTGGCTTACCGCCAGCTGGATATACCCTAAACTTATCCCAACCGTCACCCCTAGTAACTACACTTCCGTCAAAGCCCAAAATTGGGAACATGCGTGTGGACCCACGCATCTCCGTACCATACGTAATAACCCTCTCGGCTAACTCCAGCAAGTCGTCATAATCAAAAATATCAACGGACACTTAGAACAACCTCAACTTAGTCTTCTCTCTCTGGATACTCAGTTTTCATCTGAATTAACCTCTCGGCTGCCTCATCCCCGATACGTAAGAATTCTTTTATAGTTCTCGGATCATCCCGCTCTATAACCCAATACAATTCGCCAGCCTGAATTGGCGGGTCCGCAGCCAACCTCGTCTGAACTGCCCTAGTTAAAACCGGATCGCTAACTGTAGCAGTGATTGCATGATCCGGGAAATAAACAGTTACTGCATATCCATTAGGCCTCTGCGCAACTGTATCGCCTTCATAGCTAAACATAAAACGCCGACTACCTGTCAGCAAGCTAACATCACCAAGTGCAACTATAACTAAAGCTCTCTCAATAAGCTCACCTGAATTCAAAAACTCTTCTACCACACTTGCAACCTCAAGCCCGCTAAATTCCTATTAGCAACTTTCACCCAACACGGACGTCCCTAGATAGTAAGAAAGGCGCTCAGGCTATGATAAGCCAGGCGCCTCTCTCACATCTTATAGGGGAACCAAACCCTATACTATCCTTGGCCACCGATCCACGCGACTGCACCTAACAGAATCACAGCCACGAAGACGTACGGAAGTACATCAACGAGGGCTGACAACCCACTGGGGGTGTCTGTTGGCAGAGCGTCAATAGTGGTAAGGATTGTGGGAATCAGTGATACACCGACCACGATCGAGATCATGATTCCGATCAAAACCGCTACCAGCACTCAGGACAACCTCCGGTTAGATTTTTCAACACGCCTATGGCGTTAGCGGTTGCAACTTAATTAGTAAGGTTCCGGCAAGTGAACTTATAGCAGGAAAACCAAAAACAGTAAGTGCGGGAGTAAGTGCAAAAACAGTAAGCACACCTCCCTGATGCCTTATTATAACAAACTTTACACGGGACTTCAATATAAATATTAAAAGAAGCGTACTAAAACTTATATTTCCCTTAAAATTAAAATATGAAAGCTCACCTAATACGTGCGCAATCGCATACACACAGGCTAGCACATACGACCTCTACACACACGAGCTATAATATTTATATTGATTTTATTCACAGGGTATGTTAGAATATAGAATAGGAGGGTACTACCCTTATGCTTTGGACAGTTTACATACTCGGAAAGGAATATGTAGTAGAGGCTAACGAGTCCTACCAAGCCCGTAGGCAAGGCGCCGAGCTATATAAAGAAGAAGTAGGCTCGCTCAAATCTACTACCTACTTCATGCCCGCGTGTCGTGTCCGCAGACATGAAGACAAGCGTATTAAGTACGACTTCTAAACAGTCGCCAAACTAAAACGCAACTAAATCGAAACGGAGGTAATAATGTCAGATCTCATCTACTGCAAGGACTGCAAGTGGTGGTTCGCATCGCCTGAAACGCAGGCAGCAGGAACTTGCCAGTACAACCCGCCAACAGTAACTGTTGAACACATGAACGCGAACCCGGAAGGTGCAGTACCCCAGTTTCTACTTGGCGCAGTATCACGCTTCCCATCAACTACACCAGACTCATACTGCCACCATGCAGAACGCCCCTAATAACACCCGGATCAACCGATGAGGTGCCCACACTGCGATAAATCCAGCCTAAACTTCTCAGGCCAAAGGAAGTACTTCGTTGACCTCCCACAAAAGGCGGATCCCCGACTACCTGAGCGTGTACTAATATCCATCGTTGAATATATGGAGTGCCCCATCTGCGATACGGAAGTAGGAGCAAAATCTACTTACGTTTACAAACTTGAAGGTGTAAAAGAATGACTGACGACTACAAGACCCACTGGAGAAAAATCTACACCAACCTGCTACACCAAACAGGACGACAAGGTGTACCTCAACTGTTAGACTACTTAGAAAAGAACGGCTTCTATGACTCACCCGCCAGTATAAAGTACCACTGCAACTACCCTGGCGGTCTATGCCAACACTCATATAACGTCTACGAAAACTTAATCGAGTTAAATGAGATGGCTATGCTAAGATTAGAGAATAGCACAATAATACTAGCTACGCTACTACATGACCTATGCAAGATGGGTGCCTACGTTCAGAACGACAAAGGTTACCACTGGAACCAGAACCAGCCTAAAGGTCACGGAACACTTAGCGTAGAGAGAATACAGCAGTTCATAAAACTCTACGATATAGAAGTTGCCATGATCAAGTATCATATGGGGCCTTGGAATACTGTGCAAGCTGCAGGTACGGATAAGGGCGATTACCCACTACTAGATATGGTGGAAGCATGGAAGAAATGGCCGGCAGTAAAATTCGTATACTTCGCCGACGAACTAGCCACTTCAACTGAAGGAAAGATGTAACACTACTCTACACGAGGTTGCAACTAATGACACTTGCGTCCATCGAATGCGAGGATCCACTCTTACTAGAGCGGTTCACTGGTGCCTTCATCGCAGACCTCATCCTCAGTAACGAAAACGGAGGAAGAACGTATCTCAGTACCTTCGAGTACGAAATACCAAAGCTATACATACTAGAAAAACTCAGCCAGTTATGGATAGAACCACTAGTTGCACACAACTACAGTCTGTTTACAAACGTAGAGCGTATAAACTGTTTAAGTGCAGGTGGCAGCGCTAGGGTGCGTCTATACCAACTAGTAAGTGTACATCGTAAAGCACGAGCAGCAATCTACATAACTACACCACACTTAGATGTAATCGAAAAGTCTATCCGTGTACACCTAGATACACGGATCACAGTAATAAACGAAACTAGCAAGAACTTTAACTACAGGTTATACAGTAAAGTAGTAGGTAAGCTACTACATAACCAAGTAAGCATAGATCTAATACCGTATAGAGGAAAAGTATGGGATGCCTGGTACCAGTTGTAGTAATAGCAGTACTATTTATATTCATACTGGTATTCCCATTCGCAACGACGGAATCCGGCCCAAACAATAACTGGGACGATATCCCGAGCCTAGACATACTACTAGAGATAGATGAGATAAGCTGGATAAAGATAAACTACGTAATACCCCTACAGCGGGATACCTACAAAGTAAAATACGATTTAGGAACAGTAACTAAGTGGGACAAAAAAGAGAGAAACGAATTATTAGAAGACCTGGGACTAACGGCCAGATACTAAACCGCAGACTTATAATACTGCTAGATCTTGCAACCGCTGCTTTTATCATCGCGGCAGTAGCTATCTGCTTTACCGTACTAGTTGTTGCTGCTTATAACGAAAGTGGTGTTACCCTAAGCTTCAATCACTACCACGAGCATGCACTCGAGCTAACTATCGTATCACTAGGAATACCCTTAGTAGCTTGGAGAGTACCAACCTGGTTCATTCGAGCTACTATCCGTGACATCGAAAAGGAGGATAATAAGTGGACATAAAATCGGAAGATGAGGTACGAGTACTAGTAAGCCACCGCTACTGGAACTCTCAGACCAAACGTAAAAAGGCACTAGTGGCTTCACTAGTTGTAATAGCTACACTAGCCCTACTCTTCGCTGTACTTAGCGTGATGGATAGAAGTGCCGAATACGAATCTGAATCGGGTGACATCGTTAAGACACGCAACTGGGATGTAGAGCTCAACGGTTACGACATGACCCGCACGGATAGTGGTAATATAGGCTGGCTAGTTGGCCTACTTGTATGCTTTGTTATAACAGCAGTAATAGTACTATCATATGTACTTAAGGACCAAAAAGAGATAAGGCGACAAAGCAGCGAAGCAATAAAGGAATGGCATATAGAGACATACGAGACTAGAGCGTAGGGCGTCCTCACCGCGATCCTCGCTAACCCAGACTTATTTTGAATCCAAAAACAATGTTAGCCCCTTAGCGTATCCTCTCCTCGGAAGCTTCTTTAATATTTATATTGAACTTTTCAAAAAGG
>Ga0180438_10002505_pt1 | contig 29755 bp, 27 predicted proteins | sample SS_ome_12_FD_132455 | JGI IMG/M metagenome (GOLD analysis project Ga0180438, IMG submission 132455) | Hypersaline lake sediment archaeal communities from the Salton Sea, California, USA - SS_3_D_2 metaG | ecosystem: Environmental > Aquatic > Non-marine Saline and Alkaline > Hypersaline >...
ATATACTGAACCTTTGAATGCATTGTTATGCAAGTGGATGGTATGTCCGTTGGTGAAACGATTGTAGCACAGCTCAATTTAAACCTCAGGTCGAAGAGCAGAGATCTCTTCTCTCTGTCACACCGCTCATATTTTTCGATGTCCTCCATCAGCTTTTGTATTTTTCCGTGATCGGGTCTGGTTATCAATATTTTTTTCTTCCTCATTCCCTGCATCCTCCTTGTAGTGTCAAAAGGAAATCAGCCTCAGGGTGGTACACCATTATGTTCACTCGCATGTCATTTGGACCTGACGATATCCCACATCGAACCAAATCCCCAATTCTATGACCAGTGAAATAGTTTATTTATAATATATGCAATGATTGCTATTTCACAATGAGAGATAAGTTTGTATATTTCTTGTATATATAAGTACAAGGTAAATTTATGATAGTTTTACTGCAGGTTCTGCAGATAGGTCGAGAGGTTGACTTTCTGATTCGCGATCCCCAATTTTTTTCTGATATTATGTCTGTGTCTTTCTACAGTGAGAACCGAGATGTATAAAATCTCGGCAATCTGTTTGTTCGAAAATCCGCTTTTTATGAAGTTGCATATTTCAAGTTCTTTCGGGCTTAATCTCACTTTGTTTTCAATAATTTTTCTTGAGAGTGGAGAGGTGATGTCCCTGAGATTTTTCTCCAGGATGTGGAGGTATTTCGTGAATGCGATATTCTCTAGAGGCCTGGACTTCAGTTTGCCCAATATCGGAAAGATAAAATGTTCAACATTGAAGAGTATTTGTTTTTTTATTTGAGTTTTTTCCATCTCTATCTGGGCCAGAAGTTCCTTCAATGCGATGTTTTTTTCTTCCAATTCTTTTTTCTGTTCCTGCAATTCAAGAGCAGTCGCTTTAAGATTTTTATCTATGGTTTTTTGTTCGATTGTATTCCCGATCAGTTCTGCAATCGCCTTCAAAAGCTTTTTTTCGGCTGCAAGAAAGCATTCCTCAACATTTTCGAATGTTATTCCAACGTAGCATATTTCAATGAATCCAGCTTTTTTCCCGAAAACGAAGAGGTTATTTTTTAGAGCATAGGGTGCGTGTTTGTAGCCAGAGGATACGAACTCGCCGTCATTGATAACAATCCGCACACATGCATGATCTTGATACTGCCATGCAGGCACTATGACCATTAGTAATTTGTCAATTGTTTCTGCAATCGATAGATTTTCCTGCCCGATGATTTTTGACATGCTGTACAAGCAATTCAGTTCCTTCACTCTTTCTGTGAGTGCTTTTTTTTGTATTTTCAGTTGATTTTCAACCTTCAGAAATTTTGCTGCTTCCTTTTCGAGATGCGCTATCCTTTTCTGAAGCCTCAGTATCTCTTCTTTCGTCTCTTTCATTGTCTCTATAGTAAATGTGAAATCTTCTTCCAGTGCCTGCGAGAGAAAAGTATTTGGACAATTTCGCTCAGAATTCTATATTAACAGTATTCTCAAAATAAGAAAACACATGAAAATCCCCTACTTTCTCATTGCAGCTGCAGGAGGACTATTGCTGCTCGGGGTTTTCCGAGAGGAAACCCTCGATATTCTTCTCAATGCAGTGGTGGTGTGTTTTTCCTGCATCGGAATATGGTGATACATTGGGTCCTTTGAAACTGGCTGAACCGGAGAAATCCTTTTTTTCAAAAAGAAACATCGTTCAGATCGGCTCTCTGGTCATCAACAACTCCTATTTTCTCTCCTTTCTGAAGTTTTGTCCCACTCCCTCGCTCAACTGCTATGCCTGCCCCTGGGCGAACTTTGCCTGTCCGATCGGAAGCCTACAGCACTTCATGGTCATTGAGCGGATTCCCTACTTTCTAATCGGGTTCTTTGTGCTGGTCGGAGCCCTGTTCGGGCGAATGGTGTGCGGGTGGTTTTGTCCTGCCGGCTGGTTCCAGGACCTGTTGTATAAATTAAGAACGCCAAAAATCAGGTTCACCTCGAAAATTCTGAACAAACTTGGCTTTGTGAACCTCGTCCTTGTCGCGATGCTGATCCCCTATCTCACCAAGGAGCACTGGTTTTCCAAGATCTGTTTCATGGGTTTGCTCCAAGGAGGAATTCCTCTTGCGCTGTCAGACCCTGAGGTCAGGATGCTGATCGGTACGTTCTTTTACGTAAAGATTGCGATAACGGTCTTTTTCCTGAGCCTCACCGTGTTCATCAAAAGACCATTCTGCAGATTTTTCTGTCCCCTCGGTGCGGTGTACTCGCTCTTCAACAGGGTCAGCCTGGTAAGGCTCGAAGTGAGCGAAGGGTGTATACAGTGCAATCGGTGCCAGGAGGTATGCCCGATGGACATAAAGATCTACGAGGACCCCAACAGCCTCCAGTGCATACGGTGTCTCGCCTGCGCGTCCTGCGCCTTTGTAGAAGTGAAGGTTGGAGGAAGAAGCAGAGGCGTGACGGGGAAGAGCTCCTGACACCGGATGTTTGTGCCACGGATTGACAATCCCACAGGTACGGTGTATTATTTCCAGGGTACGCGAGGAGGTTTCTTCGATGGCGTTTTCTATCCTCATTGTCGATGACGAGGAAGAGCTCGGTGCCTCACTTGCCGAGATACTCTCGTCAAATGGATATGACGCCTCTTTTACCACAAATCCCCTCAATGTGCCCGTTCTTTTACACTCGGGGAGTATCGACCTCGTAATCATGGATGTAAAGATGCCCCAGATGAGCGGAATCGACCTTCTGAGGAGCGTCAAGAAAGAAAACCGAAGAATTCCGATTATCATGATTACCGGATATCCATCGATTGAGAGCGCGGTTCAGGCCATGAAGTACGGTGCGCTGAACTTTTATGTGAAACCGCTCGACGTGCGGGCGCTCCTCGAAGAGATACAGCAGGTGGTACAGATACAACGCAGCCGGTCGGAAGAAAGGACCTCCATCGATCAGCATGAGATCATCACGAAGAACAGAGAAATGAAGGCTGTCATCGAAAATGTGAAAAAAGCAGCCCCCACTGACGCACCGGTGATAATCAGTGGTGAGAGCGGTACAGGGAAGGAGCTTGTGGCAAACTTTTTGCATTATTCGAGTGCGAGGAGAGAAGGAGCATTCATAAAGGTGAACTGCGCAGCCATTCCAGACAACCTTCTCGAGAGCGAGCTCTTCGGACATGAAAAGGGGGCGTTCACGGATGCGAAGGAGCGGCACATCGGGAAGTTCGAGCTTTCGAGCGGAGGGAGCATTTTTCTCGACGAGATAGGGGACATGAGCCTGAAAACACAATCGAAGATCCTGCGGGTGCTGCAGGAAAAGAAGTTCGAACGCCTGGGCGGAAAACAGCTCTTTACCACCGACACCCGGGTGATTTCTGCCACCAACAAAGACATTCACAGGCTCATACAGTCGGGGCTTTTTCGGGATGACCTGTACTACCGGCTTTCCGTCATCACGATTGAACTCCCGCCTCTGCGGAAGAGGAAAGATGACATCATGCCGCTGCTGGGGTATTTTTTGGGCTGTTTCAACAAGATGTATGGAAAAGAAATCAATTTTTTATCAGGAGAAGTGAAGAAGATCTTTCTCACCCACAGCTGGCCCGGAAATGTACGGGAGCTCAAGAACTGCGTAGAGCGGGCGGTCATTTTCTGTGAGGGTGATACTATTGAAGTGGATGATCTCTCCTTGCAGTACAGGGAAATCATTTTCGACCAGGAATTGAGCCACTTTCAGGAAATGTACCGGAGCCTGAGCCGGGAAATGATCACAGAGGCATTGCGGAAAACTGGAGGGAGCAAGCAGAAGGCTGCAGAGCTCCTGAAGGTCAACAGAAAAACCCTCTACAATAAAATGAAAAAGCTGGGAATGAAATGAGCAGCATACCTGTTCTGCAGATGCAAAACGTCCGTGCGCATTACAGGGGGATCGAAGCATTGAAGGGAGTGAGCTTCGATCTCTTTTCCTCGGAGATCCACGCCCTTGTCGGAGAGCACGGAGCAGGGAAATCAACGCTCGTAAAGATATTGAGCGGTGCAGCAAAAAAGAGCGGGGGTGAAATTCTCTTTCGAGGGAAACGGCTCGATAACTTTTCACCGGCTTCCGCCATTCAGCATGGAATCGGGATGCTGTACCAGGAGCTCACCGTTATCCCTTCCCTCAACGCAGTTGACAACATTTATGCGGGGCAGATGGCCACAACCTGGTACGGCAGAATCGATTACCCGCTTTTGATAGAAAAGACGAGGAGGATTTTCACAGAGCTTGATTATGAAGTCGATATCTTTGAGCCATTGCGGAGACTGCCGCTGGAGACGCAGTACATGGTGGAGCTCGCCAGAATGCTTTCCTACGCTCCTGATATATTCATACTTGATGAGATATCGAGCAAACTCCCGCCGGATAAAATGGAGGTGGTGTACCGTGTGATCCAGGATGCAAAAAACGCCGGGAAAAGCGTGATCTATATTTCTCACAACATGGATGAGATATTCAGGTTCGCCGATCGCGTGACGATTCTCAAGGATGGCTACAGAAGGGGTACGGAAGAGGTGAAGGATCTGGACCGAATCAAGCTCATCAAGCTGACCTATTCCTTTGTTCTCAGCCGTGAAGAGCTGGAAAAGGTGAATATAAAACTGCAGTACTTCAAACAGTACAATGAGACCATCATACAGAATTTACCGGTGGGAGTGATCATTCTTGATTCCAACAACAGGGTGTATCTGATCAACCACGCAGCAATCAGGATTCTCAACCTCAGCGCAAAGACGATTCGGGAGCAGTCCTTTGACAAGATAACCAGAATACGGTCACTGGAGCGAAAAAACGAGATAATCGAAAAGATAAAAAACAAAGAGAAGCACGTCTGGGAAGAGTTGACATACGGACAGAACAAGTATCTCAAGGTGAGCATCTATCCGTTTCACGACGAGGAATACTTTTTCCTCGGAACAATCATTCTCATCGAGGATATTTCCAGGGAGAAATATCTCAAAGAGTACCTGCTCAGAACTGAGAAAATTTCCTCAATTGCGGAACTGGCCGCGGGGGTTGCCCACGAGATAAACAACCCTCTGAGTATCGTTCAGAATCATCTAGAGCTCTTCAAGATAAGGAAAATCGGGATTGCTGAAATGGAAAAGGTGTACAAAATTGAACGGGAAATTAAAAGGATTGGAGACATCGTAAAAAACCTGCTCTCTTTTTCAAAGTTGAACGAGCTTCCGGACAGAAAGGTGAACCTCGTTGACGTGATCGATGATGTGGTCCTGCTGCTCGGTCACAAGATCAGGGAAAAGAATATTCGGCTTGAGAAAGGGATGAGTGTGACCGAGGCCTGGATCACGGGAGACGAGAACAGGTTAAAGCAGCTTCTGATGAATTTGCTCGTAAACAGTATTGAGGCGGTGATGTCAGGGGGCATGGTGAGGATCGACCTCAAGCCCCACAATGGGAGAGGATACGTTGAGCTCATGGTGATCGACGACGGGTACGGAATACCGAAAGAGATCATGGAAAACATTTTCGATCCCTTCTTCAGCACAAAGGCCGGAAAGACCAACACCGGGCTCGGGCTTGCAATCTGTCAGCACGTCGTCGAGCTCCACCAGGGATTGATATACTGCAGGAGCACTCCGGGTGCAAAAACCACTTTCACCGTCCGTTTCCCCCTTCAAGCGAAAGCTGTGTCGAAGGGAAGAGAAAAAGTGCGGGTAATCTGACACAGAATGCAGAGTGCTCACTTCTGCTTTCCAAAATGGGAAAAACAATTCCCATGTGATTCAATCTGTGGGGTGCTTTTTTCCCATGCCCTCCTGCGCGGGCCCTCAACCAGGCGATTTAATTCCCTATTCAGATGAAATTACGCATCTCCCAAGTTCATGAACATGCGGTATGTAATTTGCATTTTATTCATCAGGATTCTCTAGGGGAATGCTGTATTGTATCAGGATTCTCTATGAGAATGTTCCAAAATCTCATCTGCAAGGAGGTAGTAGAATGAAAAAGGTAGTCTTCATTATGATGGCTTTTCTGTTGATGGCGTCGTTCTCTGTGTTCGCCGGGGCGCCGAAGGAAAAGGAAGGGGAGGTGAAGAGCACGATCAGGCGGGAAGCGGTAACCGGTGAAAAGTTTGATCAGGCTTCGGTCCTGAAGCCCATTGATAAAACGCTGAAGTTTGTGTTCGTCGGGAAACTTGTCCACCCATGGTACGACGTGGTGGATGAGGGGATCGTTGCCGCTATCGCGGAAATGAAGAAGCTTGGCATCAACATTGAGTACAAGTGGGACTCGCCTGCAACTGCGGATATCAGCGAGCACGTGAAGAAGATCGAAGCCAATATCAGCGCCCGGCCGGATGGACTTGCGATCGCCTGTCTCGATCCTGCCACGGATACACAGGTGATCAATGACGCCTGCGACGCCGGTCTGCATGTCATCACCTTCGATACCGACGCACCCGAGAGCAAGAGAATGTGCTACATCGGCCATGACTCTTTCCACTCGGACGGGATCATGCATGCAGATCTGATGGCGAAGCTTGTCGGAAACAAAGGAAAGGTCGGGATACTGAGCGGTTCTCTTGGAGCACCGAACCATGTCGCGTGGGTGAAAGGCTTCAAGGAAGGGATTGCAAAGTACAAGGATATTCAGATTGCATTTGAGAGGCCGGACAACGACGATCTGCAGCTTGCGGTCGATCTTACAGAGAGTGCGCTCCAGGCCCACCCGGATGTAAAGGGGATCTTCTGCTGCAATGCATCGAACCCCATCGGAGCAGCCCGTGCGGTGAAGAATGCCGGTAAAGCAGGAAAAATAAAGATAACCGGTATGGCTCTCATGCCAGAAACGATGCAGTATATCAAGGAGGGAGTCATCGACGCGACACTCGAGCAGCGGCAGTGGGAGGAAGGGTACTGGGGAGTGATCTATCTGGTTGCGCTGAACGCAAACCACACCATACCTGATAAGCACCCGATTCCTGCGCAGTGGATCACCAAGAAGGATCTCATGAAGTAAGTGTTGAGAGAAAGACCCACACCCTATATAATAATCTCTTCTGCCGGTGTGTCTCTCGCTGCACCGGCAGAACACATTTCCACGAAACCGGAAGGTGGCCATGCCAGAAGGAAAGAGGACAACTCTTGAAATTCAGAATGTGGACAAGCACTTCCCCGGCGTGCAGGCGCTTAAGGATGTGAGTATCCTCCTTCATGAAGGGGAGGTGCACGCGATAGTCGGTGAAAACGGCGCCGGCAAGAGCACGTTGATGAACATCGTGTTCGGTCTGATACAATCGGACCGGGGAAAGATTTTCAGAAACGGGAGACAGGTGTTCATCGATAACCCAATCGATGCGCAGAGGCTCGGCATCGGAATCGTGCCCCAGGAGCTCAGCCTGGTTCCCCTCCTTACGGTCATGGAGAACATACTGCTGGGGATGATGCCCTGCAGGGTGAAGGGGATGCTGCTCGACTGGGGCTCCATGTCCAAAAGAGCAGTGAAGGTGCTCGAACAGGTGGGAGAGTACATAGACCCAAAGGCAGTAGTGGGCCACCTGAGCACCGCACAGCAGCAGATCGTTCAGATCGCAAGGGCATTTTCCTTCGGTGCACAGATACTCATATTCGATGAGCCGACCTCGAGCCTCTCCCTCAAAGAGACCGACAATCTCTTCAAGATCATCAAGAACTTTCAGAACAGCGGAGGCTCGGTTTTCTACATTTCACACCGGCTCGAAGAGATACTCGAGATCGCTGACAGTATCACTGTACTAAGAGACGGACGAAAGGTTGCAGAGCTCGCTCCTGCAGCTACGAGCCTCAGGGAGGTGATACGGTACATGGTCGGGAAAGAGGTCGAGGAGGCCAAGAGAACAGCGCGGTTTACCCCAGAGGGAAGAGAGACAGTGCTCAGGGTTGAAAACCTCACCCGTGCTCGTGAGTTTCGGAACATAAGCTTCGAGCTCCGTCAGGGGGAGATACTCGGTCTCGTGGGCCTCGTGGGTGCAGGGAGGACCGAGCTCGTGAAGTGCATATTTGGAGATTCCATACCCGACTCAGGATCTGTGTACACCTATGGACAGAAAACTCTGCACAAGAGCCCTGAAGATGCGATAAAAAACCGTCTCGCCTACGTACCTGAGGAGAGGAGAAAGCTCGGTCTCTTCCCGATTCTGAGCGTTTCTGAAAACATGACCATGCCGATATTGAAACGGCTTACCCGCCTCATATGGATAGACAAAAAAATGCAGTCTGCCCAGGTTCAGGATTTTGTTAAGAAAATTGACATACGGACACCGAGCCTGAAGCAGAGGGTTCAGAACCTCAGCGGGGGGAATCAGCAGAAAGTGATACTGGCTCGGTGGCTTCTCACCGGCTGCAGGATATTGATTCTCGACGAGCCGACAAGAGGCATCGACGTAAACGCCAAATCAGAAATCCATCAGATCCTCAGAGACCTCGTCGAGCGGGAAGGTATTTCTGTGCTCTTCATCTCTTCTGAGCTGCAGGAGGTGATGAAGATTGCAGATCGAATACTCGTCATGCACGAGGGAGTTTTGAAGGGTGAAGTGATCGCAGACCAGACCACTCAGGAGGAGCTGCTGCAGATTGCCTTGAGCTAAACTATACACGGGAGAGACTGCATGAAAACCTACGGAAACAGCGATAAGGAAGAGTCCCTCACACTGCTGAGGAAGGTACTCCATTTCAAAGAAAGCGGTATACTCATCGCGCTCATACTCCTCTCAGTCATTCTATCCGTTGCAACCGACAAGTTTCTCACACCCTACAACATCGGCATCGTGATCAGACAGGTTTCCTTCGTGGCGATCGTCGCCCTTGGGCAGACTCTGGTGCTGCTTACCGGAGGGATCGACCTCTCGGTGGGAAACATGGCAGGCCTGTGCAGCATACTGGGTTCTCTTCTCATGGTCTCCACAAAGATCGATCCCTACGTCTGCACGATCATCGCAATGCTCATAGGCCTGATTCTCGGAACCATAAGCGGTTTTTTGATTGCGCGAGTGGGATTGAATGCATTCATAGCGACTCTCGCGATGGGAGAGGTGTACGCAGGTCTGGTTTTGGTAATCACGAAGGGGTACCCCATTACAGGGATACCACCGAAGTTCAGGTTCCTCGGGCAGGGAATGATCGGACTTGTTCCTGTGCCGGTCATCATCATGCTTGTCATCACAGGGATTTTCGCCTACGTGCTCAAGTTCACCCCATACGGACGTCACATCTACGCGATCGGCGGGAATGAGCTTGCATCACGGCTGGTGGGAATCCGGGTGATAAGGATCAAGATGAGTGTCTACGCGATTTCAGGCATGCTTTCTGCCCTGGCCGGTATCATCTTTGTGAGCAGGATGAATGCAGGGCAGCCGACCATCGGTCCGAGCTGGCTGATGCCCTCAGTAACTGCTGCGATCATCGGCGGCACCACACTCAGCGGAGGGGAGGGTACCGTTCTGGGCACGATCATCGGGGCAATATTCATGGGGGTTCTCGCGAACGGAATCGTGCTCCTGGATATATCCGTGTACTGGGAGCGGGTGATCATCGGCGCGGTGGTCGTTGCTGCAGTCATCATCGACATCCTGCGTGGACGAAGGTTCTGATCCTTGCCGATATACCGCTGATGTAGCTATATTTGTTTCCTTGAGAATGCGTTTCGTACTTGACCTTTCTCTGTTGCACATCCCAGGGAACGGGAAGTACGCGATTACTCGAGCCAGACCAAAAGTTATTTTCCGGAGTATCTTGATATGCCATTCGATGTGAAGATGCCACGCATGAGCCAGACAACCGACGAGGTACGGCTCGTTCAGTGGCTTGTAAAGGAAGGGGACAGGGTCAACAAAGGGGACCCTCTCTGCCAGGTAGAGACTGACAAGACGACCATGGATGTGGAGGCGTTCCAGGGCGGTACTGTGTTGAAGCTTCTTGTTCCCCATGATTCAATCGTGAATGCGGGAGAGGTGATCGCGTTTCTTGGTGAAGCGGGCGAGAAAATCACCGAGGCCGGTTCTCTGGGAGAGGCTGCTGTAGAGGTCCGAGAAGAGAGAGCGAAACCCGGCGGAGTAGCGGCCGAGGAAGCGAGACCTGGTACAAGGCCTGGCGCCGGGAGGCCTTTTTCGCGGCAGGTCCTGAGTGCTGACGGAAAAACTGTTCGGGCAACCCCTCTGGTGCAGAATATCGCGAAGAAAAAAGGCATACCGCTTGCCCGGGTGAAGGGCAGTGGACCAGGGGGGCTGATCACGAAAAAGGACCTTGAAGCATACAGGGAGCAAGCATACAAGGAGAAGGGTCCCGAAGTCACTTACGAAGGACACGAACCGCTTTCGGCACACCAGCTCGCAGTCGCACGGAGTCTCGTACGGAGCGCACAGGAAATTCCCCATTTCTATCTGAAGTGCAGATGTTTTGCAGACAGCTTCCTTCTCTGGCGCGAGAGAAACAGGCGGCAGGACGGGCAAAAGGTTTCTCTGGACGCGATGTTCATCTATGCTGCGTCCCGGGCCCTGCAGGAGTATCCGAGAGTCAACGGGTCTTTCAGAGAGAACCGGCTTGTGGTTCACAGCGGCATACATGTGTGCGTTGCGATCGCAGCAGGAAGCGAGCTCTTTGCCCCTGTGGTACGGGAGGCGGATAAAAAGAGCGTCGCGGAAACCGATGTCGAGGTCAGACGACTCGCAGAAAAAGCACGGAGCGGAAAGCTCGACATGAAAGATTTAACCGGCGGGACCTTTACCGTTACAAACCTGGGTATGTATCCGGTGGATGAGTTCTGTGCGATCATCAACCCGCCCCAGGCAGGCATACTCGCGGTGGGGAGGATACGCAAAGTGTTGCATATCGATGAGACGGGTGGTATGCACATCCGTTCTGCCTGCACCCTTACAGGAAGCTTTGACCACAGGATCGTCAACGGTGCAGAGGGAGCAGCGTTCTTACAGAAAATCAAGAAGATACTCGAGGAGGGACTTTGAGAGGTATGGATAAGGGAAAAGTCATCGCTGATATTGGAGCGCAGAAAGCGGTCGAGATGTACCGCAGGATGGTCGAGATACGGGAGTTTGAGGAGAGGGTCCGCTATCTTTTTCTCGAGGGGAAAATGCCGGGAACGATTCACCAGTACATCGGGATGGAGGCGTGTGCAGTCGGAGTGTGTTCGGTGCTCACCGAAAGCGATGTGATTGCCTCGACCCACCGTCCCAACGGGCACGCAATCGCGAGAGGTATTCCGATGAAGGAGATAATGGCCGAGCTCTACGGAAAGCGAACCGGCTGTTGTGGCGGGAAGGGGGGTGCGATGCACATCGGCGACCTGTCCCGTGGGATGATTCCTGCAATCGCGATCGTGGGGGGCAATCTTCCCATCATCATGGGGGTTGCTCTGGCGTTCAAGCTCAGAGGAGAAAAGCGGGTGGCGGTGAGTTTCTTCGGAGACGGGGCATCGAACGAGGGGGCATTCCACGAGGCGCTGAATATGGCGTCCGTGTACGAGGTGCCTGCGATATTCGTATGCGAAAACAACCAATACGGGGCATCCACGAGCATCAAAAGGGTATTGCGAATAGAGAACATTGCGGACAGGGCAGCAGCCTACGGAATGAGAGGTGATATCGTGGACGGCATGGATGTCTTTACCGTGTACGCGCACACAAAGGAGGCGGTGGATATTGCGCGGAATGGGGGAGGGCCCACCCTGCTCGAGCTCAAGACCTTCAGGCTCTGCGGTCACTCCAGGCGTGATCCCAATAATTACATGACTGAGGAGGAAAAAAAAGAGTGGAAGAAGCTGGACCCCATCCTCCTCAGTGAGAAAGTGCTTCTGGAAAAGGGGCTGCTCGATGAAGTGGAAATCGAAAGGATACACAAAGAAACGGAAAGCCTGGTGTCAGAGGCAATCGAGTACGGACAGAAGAGCCCGGAACCACTCCCGGAGGATACCCTGAAGGGTCTCTACGTGAACATGGAGGTGCCGCAGTGATGCACTCATTTCATACTGTTAAAAGCACTTCAGTAAGGACAAAGCAGAGTAGAGGAGGCATTCCACTATGAAGATGGGGATCGCAGAAGCACTGCGAAAGGCGATACACGACGAGATGGCCCGTGATGAGCGGGTATTCTGCATCGGGGAGGACATCGGAATACCGGGAGGATACGGGGGTGCCTTCACCGTGACATTGGGTCTCGAAAAAGACTTCAGGGAGAGGGTCATCGACACTCCTATCTCCGAGATCGGCATATTCGGTGCTGCCTGCGGTGCGGCCCTGATGGGCATGCGCCCCATTGCAGATGTGCAGTATGGCGATTTTCTGCTCTGCTGCATGGATCAGGTCGTGAACCAGATCGCAAAGCTCCGGTACATGTCGGGCGGGAAGCTCACAATGCCCGTTGTTATGAGGGCTCCGGTAGGTGTAACCGGGAGAGGAGCCCAGCATGCCCAGTGCCTTGAGCCCTTTTTTCTCCCCTGTCCAGGTATAAAGATCGTTGCGCCTGCAACTGCCTACGATGCGTGCGGGCTCCTTCGAGCTGCGGTTCGAGACGACGATCCTGTGCTCATCTTCGAGCACAAGCTCCTGTACGGTTCGAAAGGGCCCCGTGCAGAATCAGGAACCCTTGACGCTTCATCTGATATTCCCGATGAGGATTACATCGTTCCCATCGGAAAGGGTATCCTGCGGCGGGAGGGCAGCGATGTCACCCTTGTTGCAGGCCTCCTCATGATGCACTTCAGCCTTATGGCAGCCCGGATGCTCGAAGAGGAGGGTATCTCCTGTGAGGTCATCGATCCCCGTACTCTGTGGCCCCTGGACCTGGGGCTCATTTTGGATTCCGTGATGAAGACCGGGCGCCTGGTGACGGTGGAGGAGTCGCCGAAACAGGGAGGGATCGGTGCAGAGATCGCCTGTCGGGTCGCCGAGCGGATCCCCGATTACCTCCTTGCACCAGTGACCCGGATCGCAGCGCCGAACACCCCCGCTCCCTTCGCTCCGGTTATGGAAAAGTATTATGTTCCGCAACCTGAACGGATACGGGATGTGGTGAAAACACTCGTGGAAGAAAGCTGAAGGGAGGAGGCGCCATGAGATACTACCTGGCCTATGACTGCGGAACCATGGGGACGAAAGTCGCCATTTTTTCCGAAGAGGGGGTCATGGTTGCAGATGCCTACAGACCTCACACGATAGAGTATCCGAAACCGGGATGGGCTGAAATGCCCCCAGAGCAGTTCTATCGCCTCACCGCCGAGGGAATACGGGAGTGCATGAAAAAGAGCAGGCTGAAACCGAACGATATCAAGGGCATTTCCTGTAGCGGCGTCATCTGCGGAATCGTTCCGATCGATGAGCAGTGGAACCCCACTGGCCCCTACATCCCGTACCTGGACGGGCGATCCAGCGAGGAGGTCAGAGAGGTCTCCGAATGTGTGGAGCCGCTCTGGGAAGAGGAGGCAGGCAATGCGATCATCGGCTCCTATATTCCGCCCATGATGCTCAGGTGGCTTCTCCATAATAAGAAAGATATGATAAAAAGGACGAAAAAGGTGGTGACTGCTGCGCATTTCGTGATGGGGAAGCTCGGCGGCATGAGCGTACGAGACGCGTTCATCGACTGGTCGCACCTTTCCGGTTGGGTGATCGGCTTCGACGCGAGGAAGAGAAACTGGTCCGAGAGACAGATGGAACTGCTCGGCATTCCCTGCGAGCTTCTACCCGTGGTAAAACGGCCGTGGGATGTGGTGGGCAGTGTTACACGGAGTGCGGCAGAGGCGCTCGGGCTTGCAGAAGGAATCCCCCTCGTTGCAGGAGGAGGTGACATGCAGCAGTCCTGCCTCGGATCTGGTGTGGTGGAGGTGGGGGTGTGCTCGGATGTAGCGGGTACAGCCTCGAACTTCAACTACTCTGTTGGGGATTTCACGCACGAGATCACCGAAAAGAAGGTGCTCATGCTCGCCATGCATACGCTCGATGACCAGTACCTGTACTGGGCCATTGTTCCAGGAGGAGGTCTGAGTCTGCGCTGGTACAGGGACGACGTCATGCTGCAAAGGGGTGACGAGGGTTTCTACGAACGGATGAACTCACTCGCTGAAAATGAGCCGCTCGGTTCCGGGTACAGCCTGTTCTATCCCTACATTCAGGGGAGAACGTCTCCTGTCTGGTCCAACGCATCTGCCGCCTGGCTCGGTCTCTTCGGCTCAAGCAATAGCGGGACTTTCTGGCGCTCCATCCTGGAGTCGATCGCTTTCGAATACCTCTCCTGGATGAACATCCTGAGGGAGTTCGGCGTGCAGCCGAAACGGATCATCGGACAGGGAGGGGGAAGCAAAAGCAGGCTCTGGAATCAGATCAAGGCCGACATCCTGAACGTTCCATACCTGACCCTCAAGAACCCGGAGCAGGCGGTGATGGGGAACGCCCTCCTTGCAGCATACGGGGTGGGCGACATCGCGGATTTGAAAAATGCCGCCATTGCATGGATAGATGTGAAAGAAACCTTCAGACCGATCAAAGCGCAAACCGATCGGTACATGCGGATCTATAAAACACGAGAAAAGATACTGAACGGCCCGATGCGGGAGATCTTCGAACAGCTAGCAGATCTGCACAGAACTGCGGATTGAATCGATTGCCGCAGATCACAGGGGTTCTCTTCTCAGAACATCCCCCGATCACGCAGAATATCCTGCTGCCAGTTCAGCTCCCACGATACCACGATGTGGTACTTTCCCACGCTGGAAATTAGCCTGTTTTCCTTGCAAAAAAATTCTCAGATCGTTATATTTATTTTAGGAAAGCGTATATGAGAATACCTATATGGATCTGGATCGTTATCGGGCTTTCGGTCCTGAGCTGGATTATACCCGATGGCATTCCAGGAGAGGAGTTCATACTTCCTGCCATTGCCGTTTCCGGTCTTCTTCTCAGACGTCTTCGGATGAAAAACTACCAGCAACAGTACCAGCAGTATCAGAAGCAGTCAGCAGGAGGCCCTGGTTCGTCCACCGGACCAACCGGACCCGGAGGGTCCGCAGGGTCTGCAAGCGGTGGGGGAAGCGCAGGTTCTTTCTACAGCAGATTCAGAAATTGGAGCGGGGCAGGGTTTCAGCAGCCGCAGCAGCCCCTAGGGAAGGATCCGTACACGATTCTCGGAATCAACCGGGGTGCCTCCATCGATGAGATTAAGAAGGCCTACAGGGACAAGCTGAAAAAATTCCATCCTGATGTCATAGAAAATTTGAAGCTTGGACCTGAGTACAGGGAGATGTTCGAGGAAAAGACGAGGGAAATACAGAAGGCCTACGAAAGCTTAGGTGGGAAGTGATGCCTCTCCCTTTCGGGAAATCGAAATCTGAAAAGAATGTGGATGTCGACTCCGTCGTCAAAAAACTCAAGAGACTGTACAGCCAGTATGCCCAAATCTATGGCACGAGGCTTTTTAACCTGAAGGGTTTCGAAGACCGTTACAGAGACGCCCTCCTGCAGCGGGTAAACCTCAATGCATTTCTTCACGCTGAGATAACTGCGTTCGAAGAGCTCAAAAAGCGGGTGGAGAAGAAAGAGGGAAAGCCTGCACGGACCTACAGCCAGATCGCAGACAGAATAATACAGAAGAACCTGGATCGCATTCGGGGATACCGGAAAATCGATTTTCATCCCGAGGCAGAGGAGGAAACCAAGCATTTGCTTGGGGCGGCCACTGACTTTTACTACGATATCTGGGGAAAAGTGAAAAGTATTCTCAAATCCCTCGGCTATACCGACGCGATCAACAAGCTGGAAAACGACTATTCCTACTTCGTGATACCGATCAGGGGTTCCTACTCCCGTGCAGTGGAGGACTACCAATTCGTTCTCTCGAAAAAAAACCCCAAGGACAATGAAAAGGCGTCCGTTAACTTTATCAAGTATGGCGGAATACTCCTGAACAACTGTCTTAAGCTGATTACCGACGGCCTGAATGCACCGGGGAACCTCAGGGAGTATCCTGAATCGGTGAGAGATCTCACGAGATCCAGGGAAATACTCCTGAAGATAATTGAAGACTTCCGTCTTTCAGATATTCGGGGATATTAGACTCATGGGCTTTTGCCCGGGGCAGGAGATTGCAGGTGGAGGCCTGAGATGGATATTTCCTATCTGGTGCTCTCCTGTTAATGGCAGGGCAAATAGACTGCGTGATTTTTTTTCTTGAACATGAACACTATCTGTAGTATTCTCTAATGACCAAGCGGCCGTCGTAAAGTGGTATTACCTCAGCCTTCCAAGCTGAAGTCGTGGGTTCGATTCCCATCGGCCGCTCATTTTTTACCTTTTTGTGTCCACCTTTTCCACTGCAGCAACTTGACGTGCAATCTCGAGGAGTGTTTCCCGGTTGTTCTTGGTGGGATCGTCAAGAATTTCCTCAAGCAGGGTGTTCAATATCCTTCCAACGATAGGTCCGGGTTTGAGGTTCAGCTCGTTCATGATATCGTAGCCGTTAACCGCAAGGTCTTTCACCGTGATGGCATTCTCCTCTTCAATAATCTTTTCGATGCGCTCCCTGAGCCTCAGTACCGAGTTCGATTCTCCCCGCTTCAGCCCGTTTCCGATTCTGTCCGCCTTTCTCAGATCGAAAAGGGCATCGATGTTTTCGAGCCCCACCTTTCGCATGAACCTGCGCACCGCGCCGTCTGTCCACTGGTTTGTGTAGTGAAACATGTGATTCCTGATCAGATGGGTAATTAGCCGTATGTCGCTGTTGCTGAATTTGAGGCGCTGGAGTATTTTTCGCGTGACCGCAGCGCCGATGATTTCGTGATTGTAGAAGACACTTTTTCTGCCGCTGTGCTTTGCCTCCACCTCACGCTTTGCGTAATATTTCCCAATGTCATGAAAGAGCGCTGCAAGCCGTATCCTGTAATCCGGCTCTGCGGCATCGCAGGAATAAAGGTTGTGAAAATAAATGTCGTAGCGGTGGTACTTGTTCTGCCTGATCCCGTATCCTTCGAGAAGCTCGGGCAAAAACAGTCTCAAGAGGCCGCTGTTGCGGAGGAGCTCGATCCCGATGGAGGGCTTTTCAGATAGTATTATCTTGAGAAACTCATCCCGAATCCTCTCCATTGATACCTGAGATGCATAGTCCAGGCATTTGAGAATGGCTTCGAAGGTCTTTTTTTCAATGGTGAAGCCAAGCTGGGCAGCAAACCGGCAAGCCCTGTAGGGTCTGAGCCCATCCTCTGAAAAACGCTGCACCGGGTCTCCAATGGTCCGGATGATCCTGGCTTTAATGTCTTTTTTCCCACCAAAAGGGTCGAGGAGCTCACTGCTCAAGGGATTGTACGCAATGCCATTTATAGTGAAGTCTCTTCGTGAGAGATCCTCCTGGATTGTCGCTGCGTAGCTCACCGAGTCGGGATGTCTGGAATCGGAATACTTTCCGTCTTTGCGGAAGGTGGTGACTTCCACCGTTTTTCTGTTAACGAGTACGGTCACAGTCCCATGTTTGATTCCTGTGGGAATCGCCCTCTTCACGATCTCCATTACTCTTTCCGGAGGTGCATCGGTCGCGATATCGTAGTCATATGCAGGCCTCCCGATTATGAGGTCTCGTATGCTGCCTCCTACGATCCAGGCCTGGTGCCCGTATTCATGCAGTATTCGTGCCACCTTGATCACATGTGAGGGGATATTCATGCATTAAAAGTAAGTGAAATGAGTTTTTGCGTCAACGCATAGTACGAAAATGGGCTGAAAAAAATATCGATAGAACATCTTCCAGGGTGTGAAGTGAAAGGGCTGATTCTTTTAAGACAGAGGTAAAAAAAAGGCAGCCAGAGGCTGCCTGGATGATGGTGGCTCAGGGATTTACCTGAGGAGCTGCAGCACAGATTGTGGAGTCGTGTTCGCCTGTGCGAGCATGGCTGTGCCTGACTGGAGGAGAATCTGGTTTTTCACGAAATCGACCATCTGCTCGGCCATGTCTGTGTCGCGGATGCGGCTTTCGGCAGCCTGCAGGTTTTCATAACCGGTAAGCAGACCCTTTGCCGTGTGCTCGAGCCGATTCTGGTAGGCACCGAGATCTGCCCTCTGTTTTGCAACCTTGATGAGCGCCTGATCTATGGCACCGATGGCCCTGTTCGCCTTGTCAGGGGAACTGATGCTGATAAAAGTCGCACTGTGTGCGGGTCCGACCGGATTTTTCAAGCCGAGTCCCTGTGCATTCATGGTACCGATGAAGACCCTTTCCCTCTGATCCATGTTGGCGCCGATGTGGAGCCACATGCTGGCAGTAATGGTGTTTTCACCTGTAGCGCGTGCAAAGCGGCCTGTGAGGACATTCATCCCGTTGAACTGGGCATGAGAGGCAATCCGGTCGAGCTCGTCGACGAGTTGCGAGATCTCGACCTGGATCAGGAGCCTGTCCTCGATGGAATAGATACCGTTTGCCGCCTGTACTGCAAGTTCACGCAACCGCTGCAAAATTGCGTGAGATTCCCCGAGATACCCTTCCGCAGTTTGGATAAAGGAGATACCGTCCTCCACGTTCTTCTCCGCTCTCCTCAGACCGCGGATCTGCGAGCGCATCTTTTCAGAAACTGCGAGACCGGACGCATCGTCACCGGCTTTGTTAATGCGCATGCCCGAGGACAATTTTTCAATGTCCTTCTGCACATCCCAGCCGGTAAACTTCAGCTGCCTGTTCGCAAAGATTGCGCTCAGGTTGTGATTGATTATCATCCTATCCTCCTTGAGATTGAGTTTTCGAACCTCCCTGTTCTACATCTTGTTTCGGATGATTAATGTTTTCCTTTAGATTTTTTTCCCTCTCGCATTTCCTGAATCCTGACACATCTTTTGGAAATCGGCACTGAACTGGTCGGAAAATAATTTCCGGGGAACACTGCGTATGGCTATTATATCGGAAGAGTTTGTGTATTTTCATGAGAATGCAATGAACATATGCAAAAAACGCATCGGAGACCCGGATGAAAGCATACATATTGTTACGGAGCGGAATTTCACCACACACATTTTATCGCGCACACTACCTGCGAACAAGAGAGGAAGAAGATGTGATCATCTGCGCGGATGGTGGTTACAGACTTGCGCAGGATATGGGGCTTCGACCAGATTTTACAATCGGAGACCTGGACTCCCTGAATGGAAACGTGCAGGTTGGGGAAGTGTCGAGATACCCGACCAAAAAGGACTTTTCTGATTTTGAGCTTGCCCTCCAAAAGGCGGAACAGCTCGGTCCAGAACTCGTTGTTGTGTACGGAGCACTCGGAGGGAGAAAAGACCACGAGCTAACCAACATCGTGCTGCTCGCTTTTGCGAAACTGCCCGTGGTCTTTATCGAAGAGGAAGTGGAGATATTTAACGTCATTCGATCACTCTCACTGCACGGGCGAAAGAACTCGATTTGCTCCTTAGTTGCGTTTGGAGGGCCCTGCGAAGTACAGGAAACCAGGGGGTTTTTCTATTCTCTTCGGCAGGAGGTTCTCCTGCCCTCGAGCAGGGGACTCTCAAATATCGTGCGTGAAGAGGAAGCGCATATTTCCATTGGAAAAGGAAACCTCGTCGTGGTGGTGACAGGCAGTTGAGTCAGGCGCTCTCTTCAAAGGCTTTTTGTAACCTCTGTTTGGTTTTCAATGGATCTTCCACAATGATCTTTGCCCCGCCGATGATATCGATGTATCCCAGCTCGTTCTGATATCGTGGAATCACGTGCATATGCAGGTGAGCGATGCTCGCCCCGGAGAACTCGCCGATATTGTACCCGATGTTGTACCCTGATGGTGAGTAGAGAGAGTCAAGAATTGTAAGAGTTCTTCGAAGAAGCATGTGAAGCTCATGCTCTTCGTTTTCTTTGAGCTCACGATAGTCTGTGATGTGGCGTTTGGGGAATAGGAGCAAATGTCCGGGGTTGTAGGGAAACTTGTTCACACATATGTAGATGCGGTTGCCCTGGGTTACCAGAAGCTTTCCGATATCTCTGTCCCCCCGGGCGATAGAGCAGAGGATGCATTCCTTTCTGCCGGATTCGCCCTTGATGTAATCGAGCTTGTTCACAGAGAAAAGATTTTGGAATCGAAGTGGCATGGATGCTCGCATCGGTGAGGATATTTATTACGACTCGCTTCCTTTCAGTGCGTTCCAGAATTTGAGATATTCATACCATTTCTTTTTTTCCGTTGTTTCCTGTTCGGGTTGGCTTTCCGGTTGGGGCACCGCCTGTTCCTGTACCCCCGGTTCCTGAGCCGCCGGTTCTTGAACCGCTGGTTCCTGTTCAAACTGCTTTTCCATCTTCTGCTCTCCACCGCCAGGCCCCTTTTCCAATGGGGGCTTTTGAGTCCAGGGTTCCGGTTCCAGCATCGGAGGAAAACCGGTCCTCTGGTCCTGCGGGAGCACCACGACCTCTGCCCGTTCACCGAACTTTTCGATATACAAATATTTCAGAAGCACAGGGTACTCATTCAGGAGATCCCCGTATTTTCTGAGCCGTGCAATTTCCATATCTACCTTGAACTGTTTTTTCATGTGCTCAGCCTGCTCTTCCAGTTCTTCCTCCTTCTTGGCATAGGCGCGTTCGAGATAATCGTAATAGTTCTTCAGAGCTTCGACATAGATATCCAGCTGGGGTATCTCGGTAAAGATAATGGTTGCGTCCACATCTTCAAGACCATATCCGGCCGCATGCCTTTGTATGCGCCCTTTCAGATCCTCTTTCAGGACATCGAGCACTGTGTAATCAAAGGTGCGTACACTGTATGAGTATCTGGTCATTCCTTCTATCACAAATGAGGAGATGGCCTCATCTGCGATGGAACGAATCTCCTTCTGGAAATAGGAGTGAAACCCGCTGAGGAGACCTTTCTCAAAGAGAGTCCTCGCAGATTCGAACCGAACTCCGTATCTCAAGGAGAGTTTTATTCCGAGGTTGAAGGAACCGAATTCTTTGAGATTTTCACTCTTGGGAAGCGCCGTGCTGGTTTCGACTGTGAGATCATAGGGCTCTTTATTGAGCACGTATACAGAAAAGGATTTCGGAATCAGTTTTTGCCAGAACCAGTAGATATTACCCGATTCGAGTGGATATTCTATGATACCCGTGACCATCGAATGGGCAATGCCAAAGGTTTCAGGTTCGATTCTCACCCACCCGAAGTAAAAGGCTGCTCCTGCGATGAGAATGAGAAGTACAAAGATCCATAGTACCTTTTTCATAACATGTTCCTATTATTATGATGAGCTCGAAGGTAGAGTGTCGTTTCTACTATTCTAAAACAATTCGGCATAAATACAATAATTTTCTTTGCAGCGAAAAAAAAATGATATTAATTAAATGATGGTTCAGTCTGATAGAAAAGAGGTTTCGAGGTGAATGCACTGTATAAGCTCGTTGAAGTAATGCAGCTCCTTCGAGGAGAAAAAGGGTGCCCGTGGGACAGAGAGCAAACCCATGAAACTCTCAAACCCTATCTGGTCGAGGAGACATATGAAGTACTGCATGCGCTCGACAGCGGGGAGGACGAGCATTTCAAAGAGGAGCTCGGCGATTTGCTGCTGCAGATTATTTTTCATGCACAGATTGCCTCAGAGGAGGGGAGGTTCACCATCGAAGATGTTGCCGGATCGATCGTGGAGAAGCTGGTGCGGAGGCACCCCCATGTATTCGGTGACACGGAGGTGAACGGCTCGCAGGAGGTGCTGCAGAACTGGGAGAAGATCAAAAAGAGTGAGGGGAAGAAATCTGTGCTCGATGGTGTTCCGGATCACCTGCCTGCACTGCTCAAGGCACGAAGAGTTCAGGAGAAGGTGAAAAGGGTGGGCTTCGACTGGAACAGTGTAGACGGCGCTTTCGAAAAGCTTTGTGAGGAGTTGCAGGAGCTGAAGGAAGCGGTTGCCAAGGGGAAGAAGGAGGGAGTGGAGGAAGAGTTTGGGGATATCTTGTTCTCCATTGTGAACATCTCCCGCTTCCTTGGGATCGACGCCGAAGATTCACTGCGGAAAACAATACGGAAGTTCATAAACCGGTTTCACACCATTGAAGAGAGGATTGGAAAGATGGGAAAGAAACCGCTTGAGGAGCACACTCTTGATGAGCTCGATGAGCTCTGGGAAGATGTGAAGAATGGATAAGCCCATCATTAACAAAAAAATGAAGCGCAGCGACACCTTCGAGTACTACTTGCTCAAGAAGGTGGGTAAAACGATTAAAAAGTACGGGATGATCGAGCGGGGAGACAGGATACTCGTGGGCGTTTCCGGCGGCAAGGACAGCCTTTCCCTTTTGAAAATCTTACATGACAGGGAGGGGTTTTATCCACACAGCTATGAGATCCTCGCGCTTCACGTTGTTTCGGACATGCCGTGTGAGGGACTCGCGGATGAGGCGGTTTTAGAAAAGCACTTCAAAAAAAATGGATACCCCTATATGATGGTGAAGCTGAGGCTTGAGCCGGGGAACCGGGGATTCAATCCGTACTGGTGTTCGCGTAACAGAAGGCGGGTGCTGTTTGACACTGCAAACCGCCTCGGATACAACAAGATCGCTCTCGGACATCACAGACACGACGTGATTGAAACCTTTCTCCTGAATATGTTTTACCATGCAGAGCTTTCCACCATGCTTCCTGTACAGAGCCTTTTTGACGGAAAAATGACGATCATTCGTCCTCTCTTCAACATCCCTGAAAGCGATACGAAGAAACTTGCCAGGTTGTACGGTTTTCCAACCGCCCACTGCAGATGCCCTGTCGAAGGGGAGAGCACCCGCGAGATGTTCAAGAGAATTATCCGGGAGATAGAGAGGACGAACCCGAAAGCTGGTGTGAACGCGCTGAGGGCTATGGAAAATATACGGGAGGAGTATTTACCAGTTCGGTCAATAAAACAGAATATCCCGATATGATCAGATTGCAAGCTCTGCGAGGGCGTTGGCGTATTCCGCTTCGGTGGCAGTATCGAAACCGCAAAAAATGATCTCTTTGAAAGCACCCGGGCTCTGTTCCACGAATTGAGCTACCGCATCCACCGCCTCTTTTGCAGCAAGCCGTACCGGATATCCGTAGATGCCTGTGCTTATGGAGGGAAAGGCAACGGTTTTAACATTGTTTTCCTTTGCCACTCTGAGACTGTTGTAATAGGCGTTTCTCAAAAGGCTCTTCTCCTTTTGCTTTCCTCCATGCCAGACTGGTCCGACGGTGTGTATTACATGCCGTGCAGGCATGTTTCCAGCAGTGGTGATCACCGCCTCTCCTGTGGGAAGCCTTCCAATTTCTGAGACGATTTTCCTGCATTCCTCGAGAATCGCAGGGCCTCCAGCTCGATGTATCGCCCCGTCGACCCCTCCGCCTCCCATGAGGCTCGAATTCGCTGCGTTTACCACGGCGTCAACTGCGAGTGTGGTGATATCAGCCTTGATTGTCTTAAGAAGGCTCCCTGCGACGATGCGTTCCATATTTTTCCCCCGGTATCTCTCATAGGTCGGTTGTGATTGCCTCTATTATTCTCACGTTGTAGTTGAGGAACTCGAGCCAGCCGTACCTGTCTGCCTTCTCGCGAGAGATCACGAGATAGGGCATGTACTTCGGTTCAACCGGATTCTTAATCAGTGCGAGGTTGCACTCATCCAAAAGCCTGTTTCCCTTCAGTGCATTGCACTCCTTGCAGGCGCACACCGAATTTTCCCATGAATTGGGGGTCCTCGGTTTTTGCTCCTGCGAGATATGGAGCCATCTGCTCAGGGGAATCACGTGATCGACAGTAAGTTTATCCATGGGGAGCTGCCGTCCGCAGTACTGACACTTCATATCGTCCCTGTAGATCACGTTCAGGCGGGAGAATACGACCTTTTTCTTCGGTATCTTGTGATAGTTGAACAGCATAATCACCCGGGGAATCGGTATGGAGAGAAACTGTGACCGCACCACGCTCCTGGAGTCGACCTTTACTGCCTCGGCTTTGTTGAGCACCTGGAGGGTGATCGCCTGTTTCACATTGCAAATCTGGATGGGGATCATCCCCGAGTTGAGAGTGAGTACCGGTGCGTTCAACATGGAATTATAATAACATTACTTATTGATTTGTGGAAGTAATTTCAATACTCTCAGTATGGAAGCGCTCCTCCGTTGACACCGATGCTCTGCCCGTTGATGAATCCTGCCTTATCGCTTGCGAGAAAAAGGGCCAGATGGGCGACGTCCTCTTTCGTGCATGAGCGATGCATGGGATTGGAAGCTTGCCTCTTCTTGATGAGTTGTTCTAAAGTGGAAACCCCCTCCTTTTCCAGTGACACTCGCAGGAGGGATTCAGTCGTCCAGCTTTTTGCGCCCATATCTGGATCGGGGTAAATATCTGACGGACAGATGGAATTGGATGTGATATTGTATCTTCCCACCTCAAGGGCCACTGATATGGCAAATCCCCTGTCGAAATATTTGGATGCCGAATAGAGGGGAAGGCCGGCAGAGGCCTTCAACCCGGAGCCAGAATTGATGTAGATGAGCCTACCGTACCCGGTTTTTTTCATGAATGGGAGCGCTTCGATGGTTGTGTTGATGTATCCCTTTATATTGACTCTCATTACCCGATCGAGCTCTGCCTCGCTGATGTCTTCGATGTATTGAGCGGAGTTCACCGCAGCATTGTTTACCAGCACATGGAGTGTCCCATGGCTGAGCGCGATTTCGGTGAAGAGTTTTTTCACCTGGTCTCTGTTGGTCACATCACACCTGCGGGCAATCCCGAATCTCTCATACCCCCGCACCGCCTTCCTTAACGTGTCAACGTCGATGTCAGTAAATATGGTAATCGCCTGCTCTTTGCAGAATGCACGTGCAATTGCAGCGCCTATGCCGCTTGCAGCACCTGTCACTAGAACCACTTTGCCTTCGAGCCCGAGATCCATGTCTTTCCGCCTCCTGAGGGGAAAATATACACAGGGCAGGAAAGAGTCAACCTGCAGAGCAGCAAGAGAAGTTGATTCGAAAAAATTGCATTGGAAATGTAACTCACTTAGAATTTGAGGTGAAAATTACGGCGAGGAGTAAAAAATGAAATGGATGGTCCTCATTCTCCCTCTTTTTATTCTCTGTTCCTCGTGTGTATCGGTGCAGGAAAAGGACTCTGCATCTTTAAAAACCGGAGAAATCGCCAGGAGGAGTGAAGGCGAGGCAGAAACAGCTCAAAAGGATACGGATCGGTCAGCCACGGTGATGGAGAAGGTAACCCTGCTCTTAAAAGAAACCTCTTATTATCCAGATGGGCGTTTGGATTCCTACACACTATTTTTCTATCAAGACGGAAGTGATCGCCTCATGCGGGAAGAGCTCTTTACCGCAGGTGATATGCTCTTTGAGAAGACTCTCTACGAGTATGAGGGGAATCTCCTGAAATGCAAAAAAAACTACGATGCAGAGGGCGCTCTGAAGTATAAAAGAATTTTTACCTATGACGGAGATCTTCTCTTGACAAGCAGCCTGATCGACAGAACCGGTACGGTGCAGAACAGCTCACGGTTTGAATATGATTCGCAGGGAAACAAGGTGAGTTGGAAGGTGTATAACAGCTCCGACGTCATGCTTGCATACACCACCTACGAGTATTCGAACGGGAAGAATGTGAAAATCAGTATCTACAGTCCATCGGGTGAGTTGGAAGGGTACAGCATTCTGGATTACAACCAGCTGAATGAAAAGGTGAGAGAAAGCTTTTTTCTGGACAATGGGACACTTGAAAAGTACACCATTTTTTCCTACGAGAAGGGTCTTCTGATCTCAGAGCGGTATTTTGGAGCGGACGACAGGTGTGTTCGGGAGGTTCTGTATGAGTACGACGAAATGGGAAACCTCATCAGATTGAAACATCTTGATTCCAAAAGCAGGGTAAAGGAGATCAAGGAAATGGAGTATGAGGTACGTACTCTTATAAGAACTATTTCAGTTGATTGAGAGGGGAGGGCTTCTACTGCTCTCACTGACAGCTCCTGAATGGGGTTAAACCATATGCTTTTATACGATTGTTGAGGGGAAACCCGGTTCTCCAGGAGTTTGACTGTGGTCCCTGAGTGGATGGATTTTTTCTCTTTTTGTGATATTATGGAGAGAAGAAGATCTGTTGATAGCTCGAGAAAAAAGAAAGATCGGAGTTATATAATATGAAACACAGAATATTACTGTTCGCATGTATCATCCTTGTTGCGATTCCAGCTACCCTTTTCTCTGATGAGGTTTCCGAATTGTGGGGAACGCTCTATACTCAGGCGAAAACGGTCCAACAGAAGTATGAGATAATGCTCAACATTGTCGAGCTCGACAACCATGATTTCACCCCGCTTTTAATCGAGGCACTCGATGAGCTCAACCAGCAGAGGCTGTACACTGACAGGAAAGAAATAGTCGTACAGAACGATCTGAAAACCCTCATTGTCAGAGAGCTCGGGGAGATGAGAGCATCGGATGCTTCTGATGAAATTTTTCGAGTGGTAAGAGATTCCCAGGATCCCTACCTCAAAGAGGAGGCGCTGATCGCCCTCGGCAAAATCGGGGCACGGGAGTATGCGCTGAACATTGCACTGATACTCAGAAACCTCAGTCTCTATCGCGGGGAGGACGTGAGCGCAGATGAGGCAATCGCAAACGGGTGTATTCTGGCACTGGAAAATCTGCGAGAGCCAGTCGGGTTTCTTCCTGTGTTCAACGCTTCAACCGCAGGATTTTCGCGCAAGGTCACAGAGACCGCAGAGAGGGCGCTTCTCACCATGGTAGACGATCCATCGGAAATACTCACCGGTCTCGTAATGACCGAATCCTCTTTTGAGGTGAAACTTCAGGGTTTGAGAGCTGAGAGCAAATCCAGTGCATCGGATCGTAAAAAGTTTGAGGTTGCAACCCAGGCGCTGAACGAAGGACTGATCAACAAGCCAGTCGATGAGGATGAGGCTACGGTACTCAGGGAGCTCCGCAGACTCGCCCTCCAGATGTTCATCGAACTGGGGGAAAAGAGCGATGAACCTGTCCCCTTTATCGAGCAGGTGCTTTACCTGAATGGCGGGGAGGACACTGAGAAGGTCTATGCGATCGAGGCGCTCAGATCGATCGGCTCGAAAGAATCTGCAGAGGCACTCACCCGTTTTCTCGCGTTTCAGAACGATCGCCAGGCTTCGGGTATTACTGCCAAGGACAACCGGATCGTTATCGCAACCATCCGGGTACTTGGCGAAATGCGCAGCAGAGAGGGCTACCGGGAGCTGTTACGGGCGAAGTTTTCCGGCTATCCTGCGGTTGTGGCAAGGGAAGCTGATAAAGCCTTAAAATCATTGCAGTAGTACCCTCACAGCGGTTGCACCGTCCCGCAATTTTCACTTAATAAGATTGAATTACTTGTCGAATATGTAATAAACGAGCGTACATCAGGAGAGGTGCACGTGCGCTTTATTCTCATATCAGTCATACTCGTGCTCATTATTGCGTTCCTCGCCTGGAGGTTCAGAGGCGGGAAGAACAAATTCCCTTTCTACGAGTTCTTCAGCAGGGGCAGGCGGGAAGGCTTCAGCTTCAAAGAGATACGTTTTTTGAAGCAGATCGCAATCCAGAACAAGCTGGAGAAGCCTCAGTCGATTTTCTGGTCTACCAGCCAGCTCGACCGCTGTCTCCGCCCCGCAATCCAGAAGATAAATGCCGACGAGGGCATGGGCGACAAGAGCAAGCTTGCCATGATCAGCAAGCTCCTTGAGCTGCGGAAAAAGGCGGAGTTCAACCTTCCCAAGTATCAGAAGAGAATTCGTGACACCACTGCGCTCCTTCCGAGACAGAAACTGATCGTAAAAGAGCAGGCTTACGGTACCTTTGTGAGCTGGGTCATTGAGATCAACAGAAAGTACCTGGTGGTGACCCAACCGTCGGGACAGAAAGGGTGGGAGACCCTCGACTGGCGGGGAAAAAAACTGCAGGTGTCTTTCTGGCGCGTTGAAGACGCGGGCTACAATTTTGAAACCAGGGTGCAGGAACAGATTTCTCACGAGGAGTACCCCCTCCTCTATCTCGCCCATTCGAGCAGCCTCGAGCGTACACAGACACGGAAGAGCGTCCGGGTGAACACTAATATTCCCGTACGGTTCAACCCGGTTGTTTTCTCCTCTTCAGAGGGAGTGAAAAAGCCGTTTATATCGAAGCGGTTTCACATGGGAAGGATCATAGACCTCTCAGAATCCGGCTGCTGCATGCTCGCGGGCAGCATGCTGAAAAAAAATGACAGGGTAAAGCTTGACTTCCCGCTCACAGATGTGAAAAAAATCGTTGGACTCGGCCTCATCGTGGGTGTTTCGCCCACCGGTGATGACCGGGTGAAAAAGTACCATATTCTGTTCGTGCGCATCGGCCCTTCCTCCAGGAACAGCATCGCCCTCTGGGTGTACAACATCTTCGGTGAGCGTGAGGATGATGAGAGCAAGAAACGGCGCCGTGTTCCGCAAGAGATCCAGGTAAAAAAATAGCCCCCTTTGAACTATGGCTTTGATTTTCCCTCCCACTGCGAGTACAATGAATATGACCGATCCGTAATAGCGTTTCACAGGTGGACACATGTTTCTCGTGAAGCTCGTCGCATGTGTGTTTGCGATCATACCCGATCCCCTTGCCATGTTGTGCGCACGGGTATTGAACCTGTTTTTCTATCCCAGGCTGAAAAAAGGCAGGTGGAAATTTGTCAAGACGCACAGGGTGATCCCCAAGCTCTTTGCTGAACAGGGCCGCCATTGGCAGGAGCGTGTGATCAGGCAGAACTCGCTTCACTACATGAAGCTTATGATGGAGATACTGAAGACCCGTTTCATCACGAAACGGGGAGGCAGAAAAAAAATCTACATAAAAGAGGGAAAGGAGCATTTCGAGCGACTCCTCGAATCAGGAAAGGGATTTGTGATTCTCACCGGTCACCTTGGTAACTTCGAGTACGCGGCGGGGTATATTGGGACCTTTTATCGTCCCATATATGCTCCTATCAGTGTGAGCAATACCGGAGGGAGCAGGGCTGTGAACTGGATGCGAGAGGGACACAACGTCACATGTATCGAGGTGCCACCCCGGCGGCAGGCCGCTTCCAGGGCACTGTTGCACATGATACGGCTGTTGAACGGAGGGGAGATTATTTTTCTGGTGGCAGATCAGAAAGGAACCGGAAAAGGATACCGGGGAAATCTGTTCGGGAAAGAAGTGAAGCTGTACGGTGGCCCTTTTACCCTTGGGCAGAGAACGGGTACGCTTTTTCTTCCGCTGTACACGGTGCGTGATGATAAAAACAGGATCGCCATTCACTTCATGGAACCCTTTCCCCTTACCGGTGAGGACATTTCTGCAGACATCAAAAAGGTGACTGATTTTTTCGAGCTTCTCATGCGCGAGCATCCGGATCAATACCTCTGGGATAGAGACAGATGGTAAGAGGAAAAGAATGGATATTTTCCTCTGTGTACTGTATCCTGGTTTGAGAAAACCGTGCAAAAACCAAAGGGAGCGCTGAATGACAAATGAAGGTTTCATTGAAATCGATTATTCGAAAATGAAGTTTAAAAAAATAGGGATCGGTGTTTTAGGGTACGGTTTCATGGGAAAGGTGCATTCCAATGCATATCGAAAAATCCCCTTTTCCTCTGAAGCACCTCCCGCCTTCCCCGAGCTGATAGCCATGGGAGGGAGGAACAGGACGAGACTCGAAGATATTGCCTTGAGATTCGAATATAGGGGGGTGTACACAGACTGGAGACGAA
>Ga0180438_10002510_pt1 | contig 29732 bp, 22 predicted proteins | sample SS_ome_12_FD_132455 | JGI IMG/M metagenome (GOLD analysis project Ga0180438, IMG submission 132455) | Hypersaline lake sediment archaeal communities from the Salton Sea, California, USA - SS_3_D_2 metaG | ecosystem: Environmental > Aquatic > Non-marine Saline and Alkaline > Hypersaline >...
CTGTCCGGAAGACGCCATATCAGAAGGATCTTTCGGGGAGCTTATCGTTTCTCCCACTCTATGCACACTCTGCGGCGTTTGTGAGAAAGCCTGTCCTATCGGAGCGATTGAGATATTCAATGATATAGTCTATGTCTGCGACCTTTGTGGAGGAAGGCCCCAGTGTGTTGAGCGCTGCACGGAAGGAGCCATTACCTACACGCCCGACAAAGGAAAAAAACCTTCTTTAGAGACCTTCAAAAAGGGAACCGGTCGAATGAATCCCAGCCAGAAGCAAGAGTTATATCTCAAGAAGAAAGGCTCGAGTATCAGAAAAAGCTGGAGAAGTCAAAATGCTTAAATACGGCTATGGGGGAAGAATCCTGAGAATTGACCTCACCGAACGCAGATATAGCGTAGAGGAACTTGATCCGTCATGGATAAAACCTGTCATCGGAGGACGGGCCGCCAACAGCAAAAGGCTCTATGAGGAATTGGATCCGGATTGTGATCCTTTAGGAGCGGATAACATTCTTATCTTCGGCATCGGACCGCTGACAGGTTCTTTCCTGACAGCTTCTGCCTATTACACTGTTACCGCTAAATCCCCTCTCACCGGGATATTGGGAGACTCAGCCGCAGGAGGGCAGTTTGCCGCGGAGATGAAACTTACCGGCTTCGACCAGGTCATCATCAGAGGCAGAGCGGATGAGCTTCTCTATTTATTGATAACGGAATCGGGAGTGGAGTTTGTAGAGTGTCCGGAATACAAGGGGATGATCATCACGGATACAACTGAATCCATTCGGAAAGAGAAGAATGACTATTCTATTCAGGTCGCCGCTATCGGACCGGCTGGGGAGAATCAAGTTCTTTTTTCCTCGATAGTTTCGAGCGGGAATCGGATGAACGGACGCGCCGGGATGGGAGCTGTCATGGGGTCCAAGAATTTGAAAGCTGTGGCGGTGCGAGGAGCCCTCTCTGTCGATGTGGCTGAACCTCTGGCCTTTCTGTCCGAAGTCCGGAAAATGGATAAGAACATCCTGAGTCATAATGAATACCAGAAGCGGTACCATATGGGAACGACCATGTTGATGAAAGACCTGAATAATATCGGCATCCTTCCGACCAGGCATTTCCAGGAAGGAATCTGTACCTACGTGGATGAGATATCCGGGGAGACGCTGGCCCGCACCTATAAAGTGAAGAATAAATCCTGCTTCAACTGCAATGTCCACTGCTCGCGCTATTATGTGGTCGAGGACTTTGAGGCAGAGGGTCCTGAATTCGAAACCCTTTGCAGTTTCACTTCCCGGATTGGAAACCGTGACCTTCCCTTTGCCCTGGAGATGAATCGATATCTGAACCAGGTGGGCATGGATTCTATTTCGACCTCAGAAGTGATCGGGTGGATAATGGAATGTCAGGAAAAGGGGCTTGTTCATCCTGAGGATCTGGATGGCCTGAACCTGACCTGGGGGGAGAAAGATAAGATCCGGGAAGTCGTGGATATGATTGTTTTCCGCCGCGGCGCGGGAGACAGGCTGGCCAATGGGGCGACAAAATTGTCTGAAGACTTCAGTGAAGAAGCCAGAAAGTTAGTGATGCAGGTCAAAGGGCTGGATGTGATCTGCGGCGATCCAAGGGGAATTAAGGCCTATGGCCTGACCTATGCCATCGCCTCCAGGGGAGCTGACCACCTGCGCGCGGAGCCGTATTTTGAATTGACCGACCGAAAAAAGGAGGCAAAAAAGCGTTTCGGCACAGAAAAAGCGGCGGACCGGCTTTCGGAAGAAGGGAAAGCGGCCCTGGTCAGTTATTCGGAGAAGATTGCACTTTTGACTGACTCTCTGACCATGTGCAAGAATGTCGGCCTCTGCATGGATGTGCTCAATTTTGAAAATGCGTCTGCACTTTTGAGATATGGTACCGGAATAGACTATTCTCCCAATTATCTCCAAAAGATACTAGAAGACCAGATTAGCATGGACCATAAGCTCAATAAAAAGTTTGGGGTTAAGAGGAAGGACGACACTTTACCGGAAAGATTCCAGAAAGAGCCGTTGACAGAAGGCCCGACAAAAGGTTCGACCGTGGATATTCAGAGAATGGTCAGGGAATATTACAAGATTCACAAGTGGGAAGATTGATTCACTCCCTTCTGCTATTTAAAGAAACTCTCTCCCATTGTGTGTCGGTAATTTTATGAGTAAAATATACGGAAATGGCATCGCTCCCTTCAGATTTTGAGCGCTGGCCCTTTCCTCCTCGCCGGATAAGCGAAGGGCAGTGGGGAGAAAACCGTTTGAAGGCGGAGCGGGCATGGTTCCTCACCGAAGAGGTGAGGAGAGCGGAGCCTGAAACCGAGCCGTTTTTGACTCGCTGGGGCAAAAGTGGCGTGTTTTCGGGATCCACTGTCCTGAGCTTCTCAAACATACTCGGCGGCCGATTTCATCGGCTTCCCTCGATGGACGGATCAAGAAGGCTAAATCTTCAAGGTCGCTCCTTCCATTCCCGTGTATTTCATCAAATATGAAGGAACGAATAAAAGAACAATTGATGGCACCAAAAAAGCGAGAGACCTTCACCTCCAATTTTGGTCTTCTGATGACCATGATCGGAGTGGCTGTGGGGTTAGGTGCTGTCTGGCGCTTTCCTTATATGGTCGGGAAATTCGGCGGGGCCGCATTTGTTCTCTTTTACCTGATGGTTGTCTTTTTCGTCGGCATACCCGCTTTAATGGCCGAATGGACTCTTGGCCGCTACACAAGACGCGGCACCTTGGGAGCCTTTGAAAAAGGGGGATTTCCCGGAGGAAAGTTTGTTGGGGCTTTTTTATTTTTCATCGTGCTCTTGGCCACAGGATACTATTCCAATGCTTTGGGCTGGGTTGGGTTTCACGGCCTGAGTGAATTGGTCAATCTTTTTGGCCTGAAACTCAACGCATCCGCGATTCTCCCTCCGCAAGAAGGGTTTAACCTCAATTCTCTTCTTTTGCAGCTTCTGATGACAGCTTTTGTCATTTCCAGCTGTGGGATCGTCCTCGTCAAAGGCCTGCGCAAGGGGATTGAGAAGACCAGCAAATGGATCGTTCCACTGCTTTTTACTATTTTGATCATCCTCATTGTCCGCTCTGTCACATTAAGGGGAGCGGGTGAAGGGATCAAATGGTATATCGGCGCTTTCCGTTTCAGTGAGCTCACGCCATCTGTCATGGCCGCAGCCCTCGGGATGGCTTTTTTTTCTCTGTCGCTGGGCGGGACTTTTATGGTGATTTACGGTTCCTACTTGAACAGAGAAGCCAATATTTTAAAAAATTCTGTGTTCACGGGAATTGCCGCATCAGTGGCCGGCCTTCTGGCGGGATTTGCGATTTTTCCGGCAGTATTTTCTTTCGGTTTGGAGCCCAGTGACGGTCCGGGGCTTATCTTCCGGACATTGCCCGAGACTTTCAGCCTGATGCCCGCTGGCTCACTCTTCGGGCTTCTCTTTTTTTTCGGCCTTTTTGGAGCCGCCTATCTTTCCGATGTGGCCGCCTTTGAAGTTTTGGTGGGAGGACTTGTGGATAACACAAAAGTAGAGAGAAAAAAAGCAGTAATTTTAACCTGTCTTATCGTTTTCGTGCTGGCCATTCCTCCCATGATCAATTTCAAGATTTTTCTCCCCTGGGATTTAACTTTCGGCTCTGGCATGCAGGCTCTGGGTTCGCTTCTGGCCGTCATCACCGCGGTCTGGTGCGTGAAAAGATCGGAAGCATTGAAGGAATTAGCCGAAGGGAGAGGGAAACCGTTCCCTCTTTTCCTCTATTGGTGGATGAGAGTCGTTATTCCTCTGGCTATCTTGTTCGTGGGGATCAACTGGCTTCTGGGATCTGTCTTTAAAATAAAGATTTTTGGATAACGGGGATTTGCCTTCCATTATTCTGTAAAATGTTTAAAATTAATAAATTATAGACATTGTCGGAACGATATTAAACGGGCTGGAATATTTAGGAATAAAATGAAATTCTTTTTAACACAATTTATTTTTCAGCCATAATACCATAATTTCAGTAAAAAACAGCCGAATTTACCATCAAAATTCGCATTTTTTCACAGAATTTGCTTTTTTATTCAGAATATGTAAAAATAGCAAACAATGCGACTTAAATTTCCTTGATTTAGCACGTAATTCCCCCTTTTTTATGAGATATATTTGTGTTGTTTTTTTCCATTAAGGAGTTTTTTTTACACCTGTCCAGGTTATGGAAGGAGAGAAGGGTTAATCTCTTGAGGAGTTTTTAGAAAATTCATGAGAAGAATCAAAACCTAAAATATCCAAACAGGATTTAAATGATTTTCCTGAATGAGTGGGATTTGTAGAGCTTTAAGGAGTTTTAATGATATTTATGAAAAGATTTTTTATTACTACTTTGACAATTTTGTGTTTTTGTTCTTTTTTACATTCTACTAATGTCATCATAATAGGGGTCGACACATTAAGAGCGGACCATCTTGGGTGTTACGGCTATCCCAGGAATACAAGCCCAAATATCGATAAGTTTGCAGAAGACAGCATTAAATTTCTAAATTGTTATACACCTTCACCTCTGACAACCCCGGCATTTGCCTCTATGCTGTCATCTTTGCCGCCCTATAAGCATGGAGCAAAAAGAAACGGCATGTCTGTCTTTGATAGAATTAAAATCTTGCCTCAGTTTTTAAGAAAATATGGTTATTACTCAGGCGCTTTTGTTTCAAATTGGACGCTGAAGAAGAAACTAACCGGACTTAACAGAGGATTTGATACATACACCGAGGTTCTCCACAAGAAAAGGTGGTTCGGAATTATGAATCCAGAGGGGAAGGCCCTAGAAGTCAACAAAGACGTTTTTAAATGGCTTCATAAAAATTCAGAGAGAGAATTTTTCCTCTGGGTCCATTACACTGAGCCTCATGCCCCTTATGTATATCATAAGGAATTCGATTTCGAATACAAAAAAGTCATCCCTTCTGCCTATCCAAAAGGAAGTGATTTTAAGAAAATAAGAAAATACGACACTGAAATTGGCTATGATGATTTTTATATCGGAGAATTGATTAAGAGGCTGAAAAGGCTTGGCCTTTACAGAGAATCTTTGATTATATTCATGGCAGACCATGGAGAAAGCTTCGGAGAGCATAATTATTACCGGCATGGAAGGAAATTATATAATTCCTGTCTTCATGTTCCCTTGATTGTAAAACTGCCTGGAAATAAGAATGCAAATTCAGAAGTCCAGAAAAACGTTTCTCTATTGGATATTGCTCCAACAATTCTGTCAGTCCTGGACTATCCCATTCCACAAGAAATGGAAGGAATGAATTTGTTTGATTCAGATAGTGGGGAGAGAGTTCTTTACTTTGAGGCCTACAGGGGAGCCGTCCATGAAGAAAAGGGAGATATGTTTCATCTAAAGGTGGAACCTATTCGATATGGATTGCTAAAAAATAATTTTAAATTGATTTTTGATAAAGAATTTGAAGCCTATGACGTTTCTAAGGATAAGTTCGAACTCAAAAATATTTATAAAAATCCAGACAAGAAAATGAGTGCGATGACGGATAGGCTGAAAAAGTTCATTTTAAAAATTCAAGAATTTATCAAGTACAGCCAGAAATACCTTAAACAGAGGTCAACACTCTCGAAAGAGGACCTTGAAAAGCTGAGGTCTCTCGGCTACATTAAGAAGTCAAAATGAAGAACTCATAAATAGCCTGATGAAGAAGAATTCTACAGTTAGATTAGAATATTCAATGAATACAAAACCCTGGTTTGGGCTTTTCAAATCAAAAAGGAGACCGGTCAGATGAAGAGTTTAGATGATTATCTTCCTATTGTTGGAGAAAAAGTCATAGGAAACATTTATCAGAAAGCTCACAAGCTTATCAATAAGCATATTGTTCACATAAATTCTACAGGCCAGGGAGGCGGTGTGGCTGAAATACTGGGTAATCTTGTCATTTTGATGAATGATATCGGAATTGATACGGGTTGGAGAGTCTTGCTCGGCTCTTTGGATTTTTTTTCGGTGACAAAGAAATTTCATAATGCCCTCCAGGGCGGTCAAATTAATTTGTCAGCCAACAAAAAAAATCTCTATCTGAATACAAATACAAATTTCTCCAGATTTACTCATCTGGATCATGATTGTGTTATCGTTCATGACCCGCAACCTCTTCCTCTGATTAAATTTAACAAGAAAGTGCAGCCCTGGATTTGGAGATGCCATATTGATCTCACCAAACCTGATAAAGAAATATGGAACTTTATCAAGCCTTTTATTCTCAGGTATGACATGATGATAATTTCAAGTAAACGTTTTAAAAAGGATGATCTTATCCTTGAACAGCGAGTTATTCATCCTTCGATCGATCCTCTTTCTCCAAAAAACATGGATATATCAGATGATACTATCTCGAAAGTGCTTAAGAAATTCAATATTCCGACTGATAAACCACTGATAACCCAGGTTTCCCGTTTTGATTTCTGGAAGGACCCGGAGGGAGTACTTAGAGTGTTTGAAACTGTAAAAGAAAAGGTAGACTGCCGGCTTGTCTATTGCTACAACCTGGCTCCAGATGATCCAGAGGGGATCGTGATATACAAAAAAATAGAAAAGAAAGCCAGAAAATATTTGGATAGCGGAGATGTTTTAATTGTGTTAGGAGATAATCAGATATTAGTGAATGCCCTGCAGAGGAAATCTTCAGTTATCATTCAGAAATCCACAAGAGAAGGATTTGGCTTGACAGTGACTGAGGCCCAATGGAAAGGAACTCCTGTAGTGGCCTCGAAAATCGGCGGGATTCCAGAACAGGTTGTCGACAATAAAACGGGATTCCTTGTGGATCCTCAGAATATTGATGGATGTGCAGAGAAGGTGATTACTATTCTCAAGGATAAAAAGCTTGCTGGAGAAATGGGATGTCAAGGCAAAGAATTCGTAAGGGAAAACTTCCTTATCACCCGGCATTTAATGGATTATCTAACACTGTTGACAGAGATTTTAGGCAATTAATTAACCTGAATTATTCATAAAATATGCCGACACTGTCTTTTATTTTCAAAGATATGAGCTCGTTATGTAGATTTTTCTCACGATGGAGATTCGAACTTTCTTTACTGTTCATTCATTTACTCTATGTCGGCATCTTTTACCCTTTGGGCGAGCCGATCTCACTGCATCTGCTTTGTTGCGGCCCAATTGCGGTGGACGACCACGTCATCACGAGCGATCGAAGAGAGCGTGGTGATCTCATGCTCTTGCGCAAAGGCATGGGATTGCCACATTCGCTACGCTCTTCGCAACAGAGTCTACAGCGACCTCGACTCGTGAATAATCCAGGTTAATAGGTGAATCAATAAAAAATGGAAAAAAATATAAGATTAGACGGTAAAATTATTTTCATTTCTAATAGACTTCCTGTATCGATCACTAAAAAGAAGGACGGGCTGAAAATACAACAGAGCCCGGGAGGACTGGCCACCTGTTTCCGTTCTCTACAGGAAGAGGGAAAAGCTGTTTTTGTGGGTTGGCCTGGCTATTGGCCTGCGAATGACAAAGAAAAAAAATTCATCGAGAATGACCTGATAAATCATCACCAGAGCTATCCTGTTTTTATTTCACCCGCAGAAATGAGTAAATATTATTATGGTTTTTCGAATAGAACCCTGTGGCCCCTTTTTCATTATTTTTCGACTTATTGTGGTTTTGAAGAATCAGAGTGGGAGGCCTACAAAAGAGTCAATCAAAAAATTTTTCAGAAAGTTTTTGAATTAGCTGATCCTCAAGATATCTTATGGGTTCATGATTATCATCTTATGCTTCTTCCCTCTTTGATCAGAGAAGCTCTCCCGCAAAGTTCAATCGGATTTTTTCTTCATATCCCTTTTCCATCTTCTGAGGTGTTTCGTGTACTCCCCTGGAGGAAGGAAATTCTTGAGGGCCTCTTAGGAGCTGATCTCATTGGCTTTCACACTTATGAATATGCCAGGCACTTTTTAAGCAGCGTGTTGAGATTGCTGGAGTATGAACACGAGTTTGGAACCATCCATGTCGGCAACAGGATCGTTAAGGTAGAGAATTTTCCCATGGGAATTGATCCGCATCGCTTAGAAGAGCTTTTACACCAACCTCCAGTACAGAAAGAAATCAAAAAGCTCGAGAAGAAAATCCGCACAGAGAAGAGGAAGATCATTCTTTCCGTTGACCGATTGGATTATTCCAAGGGAATACCTCAACGATTAAGAGGCATCGAGCTGTTTTTAGAAAAAAACTCCGATTGGCATGAAAAATTTACTTATATTATGTTGTGTGTTCCTTCCAGGACTAAAGTTAGACAATATTCTCTTCAAAAAGAAGAGATTGATCAACTCGTCGGAAGAATTAATGGGCGATTTGGCAGGCCGGGTTGGATCCCTATCCATTATATGTACCGCTCTCTCCCATTTGAAAAGCTTCTGCCTCTCTATTATTTATCCGATGTTGCTTTTGTCACTCCATTGCGCGATGGGATGAATCTGGTGGCTAAAGAATATGTGGCATCCAGAATAAATAATGCGGGTGTGTTGGTTCTCAGTGAGACTGCCGGAGCAGCCTCCGAACTCGGAGAATCCCTGCTTGTGAATGTGAATAATAAAGAAGATCTTGCAGCGGCTTTAGCCCAGGCGCTCGATATGAGTGAGGAAGAACAGGCGGCAAGAATAGAACCAATGAGAAAGCGGCTTTATGAAAATGATGTATTCCACTGGGCGAAAGGTTTTGTGGAAGAAATTAAAGATGTAAAAAAGCTTCAAGCTCAGCGTGAACATCAGATGCTCAATGAAGAATGGAGGAAAAAACTAGGATCTGATTTCAGAAAAAGCAAGAATCGACTTTTACTTCTTGATTATGACGGTACTTTAGTTACCTTTGCAAAGGAGCCGGATCAGGCAAAGCCTGATAACAAGTTGATGAGGATTCTTTTTTCTCTTGGTAAGGATCCTCACAATACTTTAGTTATCGTAAGCGGACGGGATCGTGTAACGCTCGAACAATGGCTGGGAAGCGTTTCATGCGGTCTAGTGGCTGAGCATGGTGCCTGGATAAAAAAAGATTCTCTTCATGAGTGGGAAAAGCAGAAAAGATTGTATGATGATTGGAAAAAGAAGCTAAGGCCTATTTTTAAGGTTTATGAAGTTCGAGTTCCCGGGTCTCTGGTGGAAGAAAAAGAGTATGGAATTGCCTGGCACTATCGAAAAGCCAATCCAGAATTAGGTCAACTGAGATCTAGTGAATTATTTGATTATTTAAATGAATTTCTGGCTAATACCGACCTCCAAGTGATGCATGGTAACAAGGTTATCGAGGTAAGAATTTCTGGAATAAATAAAGGGAATGGAGTCATTCCCTGGCTTTCTGAGAAAAAATGGGATTTTATTCTTGCTTTGGGTGATGATTGGACGGATGAAGATTTATTTAAAATCTTACCCAATATGGCTTATTCGATCAAAGTCAGCTATGGACCATCTGAAGCCAGGTTTTATCTCGAATCCCCCCAATCATCCAGGGATTTACTCCATGAGCTGGTTAAAATTCATTAAAAAAATATGGCCCCAAAATTCCCCATAGAGATTACTACCACAAACCTTATACCTTAATTTCAGCAAAAATCAGCCGCTGTTGTCATGAAAAAGCGCATTTTTTTAGAAAATTTGCTTTTTTGTCAAGAATATGTAAAGATAATGAAAAATGCGACTTAAATTTCCTTGATTCAGCAAGAAAATCCCAATTTCTTTTAACTTTTTTCGTGTTGTTTTATTTTTTTTTGCAAGGAGGCTAATTATGACCCAAAAAGTAAAAAAAGGAGATACGGTAATGCTCCATTACACAGGGCGGTTTAAGGATGGCAAAGTGTTTGATAATTCGCAGGAGCGGAATCCGATTCCAGTTAAAGTTGGGTCCGGAGAGATTATTCAGGCTTTAGAGAAAGCTGTGGTGGGTATGAAGCCAGGGGAGAAGCAAACCGTGACCGTTAAACCTGAAGAAGGATATGGCCATTATAGCGAGGATCTTATTATTGAAATGCCGGAAGAAAGAATCCCAGAGAATATTTCTCCTCAAGAAGGCATGCAGCTTCAGCTTATCAATGAAGAAGGTCAAAAACTGCCAGTCGTAGTAAAGGAAATACTCGATGATGCGATCAAATTGGATGCCAACCATCCGCTAGCCGGAAAAACACTCGTTTTTGATTTAGAGCTTGTGGAAATAGTCGGAAAATAATGAATTTATTCTCGATTTTTGAAAGAGAAAAAAAAAGGATAAAATTGCTACCTTTTAAGAAAATTCTCTGGCCAACAGATTTTAGTGAACCATCCTATGATGCGCTAAAAACAGCGCATGAATTGGCTATGCTCTTCTCTTCCGAACTATACATAGTTCATGTTGTGACTCCACTGCCTCCTCTTGTGGATATTCCTCGAGACCGATTGAACTTTGATGTTCCGTCCTATCTAGATGAACTTCAATTATCCGCAAAAAAATCGCTTCAAGAAATAATTGATAAGAAAATAGAAAAGAGACTGGCAGTGCATGCGGTCGTTCTCTATGGGGATGCGGCTGTTGAAGTCAATCGTATCGCCGAGAGGGAGAATATCGATCTTATTGTTATAGCCACACACGGCACAACAGGTTGGCAGCGCTTCTTTTTTGGATCAGTTACAGAGAAGGTGGCACGGATCGCCTCATGTTCTGTTCTGATTATTCGATCTCCTAACAGAGAGGAATAGATTGGATAAAGTTTTGCTGTGGATTAAAAGAGAATATTGTAGGCAAAGTCGTTTACCCAAAAATCTGGAGCAAAAATATTTGTTGTTTTTCGCTTTTAGTTAATAAAGGACAAGGACATATCAGTATGAAAGGAAAGATAAACCGCTCTCTTGAAGAGCTATTAGATGATTTATTAGAAGCAGCAAAATCTAACATATCCGAAGTGGATTTGAATAATTTGCCCAATGAGGATGAAAAAAACAGAAAATATAATAAAGCGACAAGAGATACCTTTAATTTTTTATATGAGCTTTGTTATTTAGCGGCAATTCAGAAGCAACGCTTGAGACTCATAATTCAACATTCTAACGAATCAGATAAAAAAATTATAACGAAGGCATTAGAAGAAAATAAAGATAACATTGATGTGCTTCATTCCATATTAATGAAAAAAATAAAAAGAGAACTCAATAAAGGATTAACTCCGAAACAAGCCTTAAAAGTTGTAGAGGCACAAAATAGGAAGTTAGTTTCTAAATGGAACAAGAAGATTTCCTTAAAGCAACAAGATAAAGATGACAACTAAAATAGGAAGATATCAAGACGAAACAAGGGATAATGAAGAATTTTCATTGTGAAAAAAAGAAAAAAGTACAAGATGGCTAATTTAAGAATTCTTGCTACTTCCGCCCAATCAGGCCACAGTCACCTCTTCTGAAAGGTAGACATCCTGGACCGCATGGATGATTTCTCTGCCCTCCTCCATGGGTCTTTGAAACGCCTTTCTTCCCAGGATGAGGCCCATTCCTCCGGCCCTCTTGTTTATGACAGCCGTTTTTACAGCCTCCTGGAGATCGTCTTTTCCGGAGGCTCCTCCTGAGTTAATGAGTCCCACTCTTCCCATGAAGCAGTTCGCCACCTGGTACCTTGTCAGGTCGATGGGATGGGATGTGGTCAGCTTCTCGTACATCAAAGGATGTGTTTTTCCGAAACCCAGGGCCAAAAATCCACCGTTGTTGGTTGGCTGTTTTTGTTTGATGATGTCCGCCTCTATGGTCGCGCCCAGATAATTGGCTTGTCCGGTCAAGTCAGCAGAGCTATGATAATCCACTCCATCTTTCTCGAATGCAGGATTTCGCAGATAGCACCAGAGGACAGTGAACAGCCCTTTTTCGTGTGCCATTTGAAATGACCTGGAGACTTCTTCGATCTGCCTTCGCGACTCTTCAGATCCGAAATAGATGGTCGCGCCGACTCCTGCGGCGCCCATGCTGCTGGCTTGCTCCACAGAAGCGAACATCCTCTGATCGTAGGAGTTGGGGTAGGACAGCAGCTCGTTGTGGTTGAGCTTAACGATAAATGGGATTCTGTCCGCATATTTCTTGGAGACCAGGCCCAGTACTCCCAGAGTGGATGCCACGGCATTGCAGTCCGCTTCAACAGCGAGCTTGACGATATTCTCAGGGTCGAAATACAGGGGATTGGGAGCAAAAGAAGCTCCGGCTGAATGCTCTACACCCTGGTCCACAGGAAGAATGGAAAGATAACCTGTTCCCTTCAGGCGTCCGTTATTGAACATCCTTTTCAGATTATCCTGGACATCCTTTGACCTGTCCGACTGACCAAAGATCCTCTCCACGAAGTCCGGGCCAGGAAGATTGAGGTCATCCTTGTGAATAGCGCGGCAGACATGCTCTAGAAGATCAGAGGAGTCTTTTCCCAGTATGTCTTTTATATTGAGTGCCACGTTCTTCCTCCTTTTTTTGTCCCCTTTTTTCTTAAGTTTTGGTTCATTGCAAAACGCATTGACGAAGATCTATTTTAGGAGAATCCCGCGTCCTTCAGGTTAGGATCTTGATCAACCGATAGTAAGGTGTGTAATCGATCTTTTTGGGCTGAATCACACGCTCCAAAGGGACAGTGATCAATTTATGCAGATTGAGGCTCACGCACTTATCAGTCTGTCCCTCCTTTAAAACCTCGACAGCATAGCTTCCCAGGCGAGCGGCCAGAATCCTGTCAAAGGCTGTGGGAGTTCCTCCTCTCTGGATATATCCCAGAACGGCCAGCCGTGTCTCCAGTCCGGTTTTCTGTGATATGGTCTCAGCAACGGTACTTCCTTTGGCTTTGCCTTCCGCAACGATTACGATCCAGCTCCTTTTTCCTGTGCGGCTTCCTTCTTCTATCTCCTTGCATATGCTTTCCATTTCCATTTTTTTTTCCGGAATGATGACTTCCTCACAGCCACCGGCAAGGGCGACTTGAAGGGCGATGTATCCGCAGTCACGTCCCATCACCTCAACCACGAATACTCTTTCCAAACTTGTGGCTGTATCCCTGATTTTATCCAGAGCGTCGACAGCGACATTGACCGCGGTGTCAGCCCCGATAGCGATATCGATCCCGTTAAGGTCATTGTCGATAGTGGCCGGGACTCCTATGACAGGAATCTGGTATTTGGCAGCCAGAACATGAGCACCGGTCATGGAGCCGTTGCCCCCGATGATGATCAAGCCGTCGATCTTATTTTCTTTTATGGTCCGTACCGCTTGTTCTTGTCCGGATTCTGTGAGGAATCCTTTGGAGCGAGCCGTTTTCAGGATGGTTCCTCCCAGGTTGAGGATTCCTGATACCGAACGTCTGTTCAGCTCGATAAGCTCCCCTTTGATCAGGCCATCATATCCTTTGATCACTCCCATGACCTCTATTTTGTGATAAACAGCCACTCTCACCACAGCTCTCAAGGCTGCGTTAACACCTGCGCAGTCTCTGGTCAAAATGCCGATCTTTTTCATAGGCTTGGGCTTCCTTTTTTGATTTATCATTATATCCAATTTGCATCCAGAACCCTAATGTTTTGTTCCCATCCAAATCATTTTCCTAATGGTTGATTCCGCAGACTGCATGTCTGGATGGACATTCTTGCGCTTCCTCATCAGAAATGGCCAACATCCAGACTGGAAAAACATTAGAATTCCTGTCAATTCAAAACTTTGGTCTAGGGGAGTTGAGCAGGGTTTGCAAGACTGAGGGACTTTTTCAGTCCATATTTCTTTCCTTATATCTGCATTATTCTGTTCGGAATGGAAGCACAAAAATAATTGGGTGGACTGCCCGCCTTTGTCAGCGAAACGAGTATCGAAGCTAAAGAGAAGAAGTGCCACTTATCAGTTCAAGATAGGGCTGTTTCTTTTTTATTCATAACGCAGAGATTTTACTAATGAAATATCCGAAGATCTTTACGAGATGTTATTCATCCAAGTAGAGTCTATCACTACCTCATCCAGAAAAAGCTGATCAAAGGGGGGATTCAGTATTAGTTTTGTTTCATACACCCTCTAAATACTTTATGGCTGATGTGAAATTTCTTATTTACCGGTCTTGGTAAACTCCTGAGAAGGGCTGACATCATATAACAGAATAATTTTATTTATGTTTCCGGAATCATCTCTCCCGAACCTTATTCTGACATAGAACATGGCCTCATTCTCAAAAGCAAAGAGATCCTTACTCATCGGTTTGAGTTTATAAATAGTGCCGCCTTCCCGCTGATAAGTTAAGGAACTTTCGGCAATCGCGATTTTTCTTTTTCCAAATATTCCTACGTACTCTCCCAATGCGGCTGCGTCAAGAGTTACGGGATTGAGATTGGCTTCAACTTCCATCAGGGCCCACTCCACCTCAGTGCGTTCCATTCTATTTGGTTGGGTTTCCAGAATATGATTGAGGGCCATTTTATAGGCTGTATCCCTAGCCTTTTCCACAGGCGTTGCAATATCCGGCTCAACACCCTTTCCCTCCCAATCTGTTCCTTTAACCGGATCGACCAGAGCGCTGTAAGGAATTGCAATATTAATGCCCAGTTCAGGTACAAATGTGAGATGGGTTTTATGGGCTGCACCCCGGGTTTTTTCCCCAATAATTGTGGCGCGTTCTCTATTCTTAAGCACAAAAGCAAACATCTCTCCTCCTGAGACAGTATGACTGCTGGTGAGGACATAAATTGGCATATCAGCCACCTTGTCGCCCTCCACAACAACTGAAGTCCAAATCTCCTTATTGCCTTTCTCTCTGTTGTATTGGGTAAGGATATGCTCCGGTTTTTCAAATAAATAACTCAATAACAGCAGGGCCATCTCCTCCCGGCCGCCAAAATTATCTCGGAGATCAAAAATCAGTGCATAGCAATCCTTAATCATTGTCATCGCTGCCTTGGCCGTTTCTTTTGCCACATTTTTTCCATCCATCTCCGGGAAGACAAATTCATCCAAGGCAATAAATCCGACATTTCCTAATAATCGATCCACTTTTTTAAAACCATAGTTTTGAAAACGCTGCCATTCAAGATAGCGTTCACTCCATTGAACCTCGGGTGGGGCGTTTCTCGTCAGTCCTTTTCCTCTAGCCATAACTCCCATATGCAGATCCTGGCTAATGGCTTGAATATCCTTAGTCAGCTCTTTTGATAAAACATCCAATGAGGTTAGGCTTTCATAAGCCTTTTCCTTGAGGCGCTGGCGGATATAGTCAGCGACTTTCTTGCCGATATCCGGAAAAACATATTTTTCTGATACAGTCTCCGCTACTTTATCTACTATCTTGGCTTTTGTCACAGCATCCAGTTCAATCGTTTTATTCTCAGTTCCTTTTTGCGGCTGTCCTCCCAGGCTTGTTAAAGAAAATACATAAAGCAAAACTGAGCTCAATACAAATAATTGAATAGTTTTTCTCATTACACTCTCCATACTTCATCTGACTTGCATCCGACTTTTTCAGTTTGCGTCAAATAATCATTACCTGAAACGTTTCAAACAGGAAAAAGTTCTAGTCAGAAGCTGGGAATATTTGGAGATGGAAATTTCCTTTTTGTGCTCGCCACAGATCCCTCACAATTTTCCGCAATTTCCACGGTGTGATGTCCTGGAATAGACATATCGCTCACAAGACGGCAATGTCATTGCTAGAAAATAGAGACAAAGCAGAAATAATGAAGAAAGGGATAATGCCAAAGGGAGGACTCGAACTTCTCTGATTTTGTGCTTTCTTTTCGAACTAAGATGAATTAAAAGAGAAATTAATCCGGAATTTCCTAAATGTTTATTATATCGAACACTTTCTTTTTGATATCAAATCCCATTGAACAGTCCACAATGCAATATTCACAAGCTGTACATGGATTTTTTGTGAAATCAATTGATTGGAGCGTTTCTTTTGCCTTGACAATGTTTCCGTAGCCATAGGCATACATATAACTTCTCATCACAACAGGAATATTGAAACAGTTGTTACATTGGGCCAGACAATTGCCGCACTGCTGGCAAAACAGACCATCCTCCATTTTACCATCATTAATCTTCAGGTCTCTCAACTCAGCCGGAGTCAAAGTTAAATCTTTCATAACTGAAAGATCTTCCTCAAACTCGTTCATGTTTGAAAACGAAGGAATACAGGTGTGAACGTTATTATCCTGCAAAACCCATTTCAAAGCGGCTTTCATGTTGATTTTATTTTTTCTTTTACTGTCCCAATATACTCCCGCCTGGGTTTTCATCGCTACGATTCCAAGCCCTTTAGCGGAAGCATAGGCGATCGCATCCTTAATTCTATCTCTGTTTGCCATGCGAAAATTGTAAGCGGTGATAATGACATCATAAATATTACTGTCCGCCGCCGCTTTCAAAACAATATGCTCATTTCGATGCGTAGAGCCTCCGATAAACCTTATTCTGCCTTTGGCCTTGAGTTCTCTAAATACTTCAAGAAACGGTTCATGCAGAGTCGTATCTGTACTTGCCAGATTACCCAAACAGTAGATATCAAGGTAATCCAATCCCAATCTTTCCAGGCCTCTATCGAGATATTCAGTTATCATTTCCTTTTTGAAATTCCTGGTGAATCTCAGAGTTATTGGATTAATGTACTTGTCACCTCCGACTCCATCGACAATAATGAATGATTCTCTCGGTTTATCCTTTAAAAATCTGCCAATCTCCCTTTCCGGCATTCCGTTTCTGTAGTCGCCGCTGGTGAAAATGAAATTTATGCCTGAATCGTATGCCAGGGGAAGTAAATCACTATTGTTAGCCACTCCTATACCGACTATTGTTGTTTTTAATCCGGTCCTGCCTAAAGTCCGTTGAATAACGTTTCTTGGCTGCTGAACCTGATCAAGACTTTTAAATGACAAATTCTTAAGCGGGGACACTGATAATCCGGCCAATCCGATCATGCTTTTTTTAATGAACTCCCTGCGGGAATCATTCATTATGTCCTCCCAAAAAAGGATAAATAACCTGAAATTTTCAATATTAACTCAACGAAAAAGTTTAACATGGATTTCGTTGAATTTCTAATTGATTTAATATTAGAGTTAGTCCCAAAGTGACGGGACTCCGTGTCGTCGCGAGGAGTGAAACAACGTGGCGATCTCTTATAAAAGAAATCAATCCTTTTTCTATGAGATTGCCGCACTCCCTACGGTCACTCGCAATGACAATTGGAGAATCTCTTTTGCTGCATGAACATTAATCCCGTCACTTTGAGACAAGGCCTAATTTTAAGTAAAAAATATTAAAGGATAGTGTTATTCGCTCCTAATTTTGGGTATGTGCTGAATTTTCGGCGGTTTTGATAAAAACTAATAGGAATAATTCTTTAAATTTTTGGAAATAAAGGAATAATGCCGAAGGGGGTCTCGACTCTCCTTAATTTTCTAACTTATTTATATTCAGTAAATTAAAGCCTAAATCATTTAAAATACACATTTTCATCCTTTTGTTTTGTTTGATATTCTTGTATATTCTTTTGCATTTTTTGGTCTGAAATGGACACAAAATGGTCACAAATATATTAAAAAAAATAACCGAAGAATATAGAAACACAAGGGGTTTAAAATCTAAAAACTGTTTCCGAGTAATTCAAGAAAGAGAATGTCAAAACAATAATAATGATAATGATCAGCCATTTATTCCTAATAAATGATTTATCAATCTCTTCCTATCCCTTAAGGTCTAAATTATCATTGCTTTGTTAATTTAGGACATAGAAAGAACAGAGACGTCCACATGTAGGAATTTGGACGACATAGCTTAAGGTTAGTCTTATTCTATGTCTGTACATAAACTCTATTCTCCCTGAAGGAGTGAAACATGAAAGACAGAGGGATTGCCATTTGTAGTAATTTCACTCTAATGACTCTAGTATTTTATTTAATTCTACAACAGGGAATACCATGTTATGCCCAACAAGCAGAGTCACTTCTCAAACATTCAATAGTGATTGATAATATTGAGTTTGAAAATACAGACTTTTCCGACCTTATGCCTTTAAAGGAAAAAATAAAAAATGCGAGAGTGGTGGTATTAGGCGAGATAACTCATAGCGATGGGTCAACCATGAAGGCCAAAACGCGAATGGTTAAATTCTTACATGAAGAAATGGGATTTGACGTCTTGGCATGGGAAGCAGGTTTTCTTGATTGTTGGTTTTTAAATAATGGACTTAGAGCAGATATTCCTCTTAGAGAAGCCAAGAATAACTTAATGAGGGGGGGATGGGATGCAAGCTTCTACATTCAGCCACTCTTCGAATATGTCCGAGAATCATGGAACACAGAAGCCCCTTTGGAGATGGCAGGATTTGATCAGAACCGTCCGCCAAACGGCACAAAAAATTTTAAGAAAATACTAAACGAATTAACAAAGCGATCTCGAGTAATATCTCTATCCGAATCAGAAAATGAGGCAGTCGATGGTCTTTTGAAATGCATATACGGCTATTTGGGGAATGAATACTCGAAGAGCTTTTCCAAAAACAGTTTTATAAAGGCAACAAACGCTCTCAAGTCTATTTATAAGAGATTAGAAAACGATGCCGGAAAATTAGAAACTTCTTTCAGCCCAAGATTCATTCAATTAATCAAATTCTCTTTACAATCTGCGTTAATGCAAGCAGAAGACTGGGATTTGTATAATAATAGAAAGTTTGATGAGCGGAACCTGAGTAGAGATAAGCATATGGCAGAAAGGTTCAACTGGTTGCAAAAGGAATTGTACCCAAATCGTAAAATTATAATTTGGGCGGCATCTGCCCATTTGATGAGAAATGCAAACCAGATTGTCTCTCTTAATCCCAAAGTGATTTACACGGGAGCGATACATATGGGACATTATCTCTACCTCGATTTGAAAGAGGATCTTTATACAATTGCCTTCACCACGCATCATGGTAATATTGGATCTGTATATCCTGAGGATGATAGAGAAGATCGATTAGAGGCCATCCCAAAACCTTTAGATGGAAGCTATGAAGATATTGCACATAAAACTGGGAAGGCCTATCTCTTTACTGATCTTAAAAATTTACCGGAAGAGCACTGGCTCCAACACAAAGTGGTGGCTTATCCTTTTGGATTAATACCCAACGAAACTCAATGGGGAAACATTATTGATGCGTTTTTCTTTATTGATGAGATGATTCCAGATAGACGGCTTCCTCGGGGAAAATAATAAAATTCAATTGCAAGGTGAATGCTGAGATCAGATTCAAAAAATTGTCAAAGTGACCTGCCCACTTCATATTCCTCTCCTTTCGTCCAGATAAATTATAGCTCAAATCCTGGATCGATATGAGGGGCGCAGGTCACATAAACACTTATTCCCAATTCGATACTGGTTGAAGTACCGACCTGAAAATTGACCGAAGTTTCTTGCATCTTAAAGTTCTAAGGTCATCCAATAACAGTGAACGACGGGATTATCAATAATACATCACGGATCATTCGTATCGAATGATATCCGCTGGATTGGTGCGAGCTGCTCTGAAAATCTGTGAGCTTATTGTCAGCGAAGCTACAGTCAGGATAATGACTGCTCCTGCAAAAAAGGGAAAAATGCCGATTCTGATTCTGTAAGCGTAATCTCCAAGCCAGGAGGCCATCAGCCAGTACGTTACAGGCGATGCGATGAGGAGAGAGTAGAGAACCAATCGGGAAAACTCCTTAAAAAAGAGAGTGAAGATATTCCTCAATGAAGCGCCGAGAACCTTGCGAATGCCGATTTCTCTGAGCCGTTGTTGCGTGGAAAAAGAGGCTAAGCCAAGAAGTCCCAGACAGGCGATGAAAATGGCTAAGCCTGTAAAGATGCCGAAAAGCTTTCCCAGCCTTTCTTCTGAATGGTAGTGACGGTCGAAATCCGAATCCAGGAATCTGTATTTTATGGGGATAGCAGTCTCAAACTCCAGCCAGACCTTCTGGATTGTTTGGAGAGCCTTGGATATATTGGCGGCGGATACACGAACAGCCGCATTCCAAGTCCATTCCGGTTTGATCCTTAAGACGAGTGGTTCAATTACATGATGCAGAGATTTGAAGTGAAAGTCCTTAACAACTCCAATGACTTGCCCTGTATCCTCATCCCAAACCCGAAAAGGCTTTCCAACGGCCTTCTCCCAGGTGAGGGCTTTAACAGCGGCTTCGTTGAGAATATACGCCCGGGTCACATCAGTTATAATCTTCTCAGAAAAATTTCTTCCCTCGATTATTTCCAGTCCCAGAGTCGGGATAGTCCTGGGATCAACGAACATGGTATAAAAACTCCTTCCTTCCTCATTGTTTTCTCCGCCCGGCCAGATGTAGCCGCTGCTCGTTCTCACCCGGCCTGGAACTGTGGTCAGGGCTACATTCTGGATATCGCTTTGGGTGAGAAGCTTGTTTCGGAAGACTCCGAAATTCTGTTTGATAGATCCACTTAAGGAAACAAGGATCACCTGTTCCTTGTCAAATCCAAGAGGAGTATTTTTCATGAAGTTGACCTGATTGATGACGATAAGCATGGATACAATCAGCAGCATTGAAAGACTGAATTGGATGATGATAAGAGCTTTCCGAAGCGTGGTCCCTCTGGTTCCCTTTGTGACCGATCCCTTTAAAACCAGGGCTGGCTGGTAAGCTGATAGAACAATAGCAGGATAGATGCCCGCCAATATCCCTGCAATGATACCAATGCCGATTAAAATAAGAAAAACGTTGATATCGTTTATTAGATTGAAAGACAGACTCTGGCCAATTAATCCAGCCAATCTTTGGACCAGAACATGAAGGACCAAAAGGGCGATCACCATAGCTGTCAGTGTGGTCAGGACGGATTCCCCGAAGAGCTGGAGAAGAAGCTGTCGACGAGATGATCCTACCACCTTGCGAATGCCGATTTCCCTTGCTCTCAGGGGAGCTAGAGCCGTAGACAGATTGATAAAATTAATGCATGCGATCAGAAGTACAAAGAGCGCGACTCCGGAAAAAATGTGGAGATACTGTTTGTTTCCTGTTGTTGGCAGGTCCCACTTAATTGCGGCATTAAGATGGATATTTTCCAGAGGCTGAAGGTGAAGACTGAATTGATCCGCCCTTTCCTGGCCGAAGTGCCTGGTGATAAAGAAGGGGAACTTTTCTTCGACCCGGCGGTAATCCGTTCCTTCTTTCAAAAGAACATAGGTATAGTAGTTATTAATGGTGAATTCATCCAAGGCGTTCTCACCCATGAAGTTCTTGATAGTAGGGAAGGAGACGACATAGTCAAACTGAATATGGGAGTTGGAGGGGATATTCTCCAGTACGGCGGTGATATTCAAGGGGATGCGGAGGTTTCCTCTTAGATAGGTGATGGTCTTTCCGATCGGATTAACGTTCCCAAACCAGCTCTGGGCAGCATCCTCAGTCAATATCAAAGAATTAGGAGAATCAAATGCGGTATCCGAGTTCCCAATTGTAATGGGAAAATCAAAGACGTTCAGCATTGAGGAATCAGCAAAAATGAAGCCGTTGACCGTCCGGGATTCCTCTTGATACTTGAGATCTGCGGATCCCACGTTTAAAAAAAAGCGCGTTGCCTCCTCAACTTCGGGGAATTCGTTGAGGATCCTTGGAGCATAACCGGAGGCACTGAGGGCAGATTGGATGCCAGGTTCTTCTCTGGATGAATTGAGCAGTCGGTAGATACGGTCCGATTTGCTGTGAAATTGATCGTAGCTCAATTCATGCTGGACGAATATGACGATAAGGAAAGTACAGACGAATCCGACCGCAAGCCCCAAGATGTTGATAGCCGAATAGCCTTTATGTCTTTTCATATTGCGGAAAGCGATTTTTATATAGTTTTTAAGCATGACAAATCTCCAAACAATATTCATCCGGAAGAGTTCAAAGCATAATTTGAGGATTTGGAACCAGAGCCAAACCTTTGCCCTAAAAGGACTGGACTCTTCCACCAGATCGGCATAGACCTCTTCCAGGTCACCGGATCTCTCAAGATAGTAATCCTGGGAATAGAGAAACCTCAGAATCCGCTCAGCCAGTTGAGGGATAGCGGGAGAGATCCTTTTCACTTTCCATTCTCCAAAGAAATCTTAGGGATACCAGCCCATACCTGTTCGTGAGCCTTTTTGAGCTTCTGTAGATTTCGCAGGCCGTCCGGAGTGACTTCGTAATAGAATTTACTTTTCCCACCTCGTTTGGCGGTAGGATCGCCTTTTATTCTCCTGACATATTGTTTTCGGACAAGATTATCTAGGGGCTGATATATAGAAGCAAAAGACCACTTATCGCCCATGTCCTGGTAGATCTGCTTCCGGATGCTCACACCGTAGGCATTGCCTTTGAGCTTAAGGATGGCCAAGAGGATGATCTCTTCATTGCGGGTTATGAATTTTGTCATGATTCTCTCCAATTAATATCCGTTATGGATATTAATATAATATATACGCGGTTTTTTGTCAAAATGTTTACAATATTTTTATTAGCTATGGATAAAAATTAAAGGGAATTACACAATGGCAGAACTGGGGACTTAAAATCCCGCGAAAGTGATCCTGCGTGCCGGTTCGAATCCGGCCTCGATCACTTTATTTGAGCTGAGTAATTTGTTATTTTTGAATTTCTTTTAACTTAAGATGGTCCCAGGTAGATATTTCATGAATTTCAGTTTCGAAGAAATCCTTTATAATAAAGTAATTATTGAGAAAATTGAAAAAGACTTCAGAGGCTTTGATACGAATCCCTGTGTCGAAACAAATTGAGATTGCCTGATTTTTGAAATTATGGATGGAGATTTGCAAGTTAAATATTCTGTAACTTATTGGATATAAAGGAAATAATGCCGAAGGGGGGACTCGAACCCCCACGAGCTTAAACGGCTCACATGGCCCTCAACCATGCGTGTCTACCAAATTCCACCACTTCGGCATCGAGGCTTGGAAGGATTATCTAAAAAATTCCCACTGTATATTGAGCGGATTATATTCAGTCTTTCTTTTCAGGAGCTTTCTTTTCTGCCTGAGTGCCTGGCTGTTCTTTTTCCTCTTTCTTCTCTGTCACGGGAGGCTTCTTTTCTTCCGCTTTTTTTTCTGTTTCTGTGACGGCTGGCTTTTCTTGGACCGGTGCTTCTTCACCACTGAGGGCTGATTTTGTTCCTGCTGCAGAGATCATGAAGAGACTCAGCGATGTGACCATAAAAAGTATGGCACAGACTGTTGTGGCTCTGGAGAGGAGGTTTGCAGCTCCTCGAGGGCCAAAGACCGTCTGACTTCCCCCTCCGCCGAAAGCTCCGGCCAGGTCTGCGGCCTTACCTGATTGTAGAAGAACCGCAACGATGAGTACGAAGCACACGATGATATGAATTGTTGTCAGTATAGCACTCACGTCTTCTCCTTGTAAGCTCTTATGGCTTCTTTTGCGATTTGTATGAATGAGTCAGCTTCCAGGGAAGCTCCTCCGACTAATGCTCCGTTTATGTTGTTCTCTTTGAGTAATTCGTATGTGTTATCAGGCTTGACAGAACCGCCGTAGAGGATTATAGCACAGGAGGCTGTCTCATTTCCATATTTTTCTGCCAGTTTCTCTCTGATGAATAGGTGGACCTCCTCGGCCTGGGAGGGTGTGGCTGTGAGTCCTGTCCCTATGGCCCAGATCGGCTCATAAGCGATTATAAGACTCCCCATTTCATCCTTTCCCAGTCCTTCTAATCCGTCATTGATTTGGTCTTCCACTTTTTCTATTGTTTTCCCCTTTTCCCTCTCATCCAGAGATTCTCCGATGCACATGATCGGGATCAGCTCGTGTGACAAGGCTGCCTTGATCTTTTTATTAACGGCTTCGTTTGTTTCACCGAAGTATTGGCGCCTTTCCGAATGTCCGATGACTACATACTCACATCCTGCATCTTTGAGCATCGGAGGAGAGAGTTCACCTGTATAAGCGCCTTTTTCTTCCCAGAACATGTTTTGAGCGCCCAGCTGGACGGGACTCCCTTCGATGGTTTTTTTTACTTCATTCAGTGCGGTGAAGGGAGGAATGACCACGAGCTCTGCCTCTGTCAAATCCGGGCTGGCTTTCTTGAGTGCGCTCACGACTTCGACCGCTTCAGAGATTGTCTTGTGCATCTTCCAGTTTCCTGCGATGAATGGTTTTTTATTGTCGATCGTCATATTATTTCTCCATTAATGCTTCGATTCCCGGAAGGGTCTCTTTGGCTATGAATTCCAAGGAAGCTCCGCCTCCTGTTGAAATGTGAGAGATTTTATCGGCGACTCCGGCTTTATAGACAGCTGCCACCGAGTCTCCGCCGCCAATCACAGAAAGACTTCCGGAGGCAGCCACCACCTCCGCGATTTTCGTTGTCCCCTGAGAGAACTGGTCGATTTCAAACACGCCCATCGGACCATTCCAGAAGATTGTTTTTGCCTCTGATATAATTTCTGAATATTTCTCGACCGTCCCTGGCCCGATATCCAGGGCCATCATCTCTGGGGGGAACGGAAAGGCATCAGCGGTTTGAGGCTTGGCTTTGGCATCGGCTTCGGCAGCGAGGATGTGGTCAGACGGCAGATAGAATTTTATGTTTTCTTCTTTTATCTTATTCAAAAGACCGGAAGCAAGCTCGATCTTATCCTCCTCGACCAGGGAGCGTCCGACATCGTATCCCTGGGCTTTGAAGAATGTGTAGGCCATGGCGCCTCCGATAAGGATATTTTCCGCTTTGTTTAGAAGGCTTTCGATAACCGGGATTTTATCCGAAACTTTTGCCCCTCCGAGGATCGCAACAAAAGGTTTGTCAGGAGAATGAACAATCTTGCTTAAATAATCGACTTCTTTTTTGACGAGGAATCCGGCTGCAGATTTTTCCACATACTGGGTAATGGCCACGACCGAAGCGTGAGCCCGGTGACAGGTACCGAAAGCGTCATTGACGTAATAATCGACTTCTTGAGCAAGAGCCTGTGCGAAATTTTCGTCGTTGGCTGTTTCCTCGTTATGAAAGCGGACGTTTTCCAGGAGAAGAACCTGACCTTCCCCAAGCGCCTTCTTTAATTTTGTGACCTCCGCACCGACCACATCCGGCGCGAGAGTCACATCAAGAGAGAGAAGTTCAGAGAGCCTTTTAGCAACAGGCTTGAGGCTGAGCTCGGGAACGAATTTTCCTTTGGGCCGACCCAAATGGGAGGCGATTATGAGTTTGGCTTTTTGTTCGAGAAGGAAATTTATAGTCGGGAGAGCGGCTTTGATCCGTGTATCATCACGGATATTCCTTTCTTCGTCCAGAGGAACGTTGAAGTCAACCCGAAGGAAGACTGTTTTTCCCTTGAGATCCAAATCCTTGAGGGAAAGCATGGCTTTTTTACTTGTACATATACTTGATCAAGTCTCTCATGCGGCAGGAATAGCCCCATTCGTTGTCGTACCAGGCAAGGACTTTGACCATGTTGTTATCGATGATTCGGGTGTAATCACTGTCCACTATGGCGGAGTGAGGATTGGCCATGAAATCAACGGAAACCAGAGGTTCGTCAGTGATCTGGAGGATGCCTTTAAGGCTTCCTTCTGCAGCTTTCTTGAAGGCCGCATTGGCTTGTTCTGCTGTCGCGTTCTTTTTTAAGAGAGCTACGAGATCGACCACAGAAACGTTAGCAGTTGGAACTCTTATAGCGATTCCATCTATTTTTCCATTGAGCTCAGGAATGACGATTCCCACCGCCTTGGCGGCTCCGGTTGTTGTGGGGATCTGGGAGACTGCGGCGGCACGGGCCCGACGAAGGTCCTTATGAGGCGCATCGAGCAGTCTCTGGTCACTGGTGTAAGCATGAATAGTGGTCATAAATGCCTTTTCGATTCCGAATTCCTGGTGGAGAACCTTAACCACTGGCGCCAAGCAGTTCGTGGTGCAGGATGCGTTGGAGATGATGTGGTGTTTATCATGGTCATAAGTCTCTTCGTTGACTCCCAAGACGAGTGTGATGTCCGGTTCTGTGGCTGGGGCAGAGATGATGACCTTTTCTGCACCTCCCTGTTCGATATGCTTGAGAGCATCCTGTTTTTTTCTGAACAAGCCAGTCGCTTCGATCACAATAGGGATGCCCATGTCTTTCCAGGGAAGATTTGCCGGATCTTTTTCTGATAAGACTTCTATCTTTTTTCCATCAACGATGATCGTATCCTCTGTCGCTTGAATATCAGCCTCTAAAATCCCGAGAACGGAATCGTACTTCAGAAGATGAGCCAGGGTTTTGGCATCTGTGATATCGTTGACAGCGAGAATTTCGATATCCGGATCTTTGTAGGATACGCGAAGAAAGTTTCTGCCTATTCGACCAAATCCGTTTATTCCGACTTTGTGAGTCATATCATACCTCCTCTTATTATTCCTTTCTCTATTAACATAAAACCTGTTCTAAATCAACGAATTCCGATTATCATTGGGGTTCGCCCTTTAAAACTTCAGTTATTTACAGAAAAAGGGAACCGGCCCCTTTTTTTTAAAAAGAAAAGGGACAGCCCCTATTCTTTTTTAACACGAGGGCTCAAAGAGACAGTCCCTAAAAAAAGGGATCTGTTGCTTATGCCCGCTAATTCCGTAACTCTTTTTGAAATGATATGGAAGTGTAAAATGTCATTGCGAGGAACGAAGTGACGTGGCAATCTCGAAGAGAAAAAATCATATTATTTCGAGAATGAAGATATTCTTTTTACGAGATTGCCACGCTTCGCTCGCAATGACATCAAAAGATGTTTCCAAATTACTGGGCATATCCAATAAGCCCTGAAAAAAGAGGACTGTCTCCTTTTTCTATGGCGAGCGGTAATTTTAACATAAGTAGAGAATCGAATAAGAATTCCTGAAGTTATGGAAGCCTGACACAAAAAAATGGTAAAATCCTGATTAAAAGTGAAAATATCTTTAAGCCTTCAGATAAAGGAGCGGCCATGAAAGTCCTCACCTCAACACAGATGAAAGAGATCGACAGAGTCACTATCGAGGAAATGGGAATATCTGGACCGACACTGATGGAAAATGCGGGTTTGAAGATTTTTCAGAATATTCAGAAAAGATTTCGAGAGTTGAACAAGGAGAAGATTGTCATTGTGGCTGGTAAGGGGAACAACGGAGGGGATGGATTTGTTGTGGCGCGACATTTTTTCAATCATGGCACTGACCCTGAAGTTCTGCTTCTGGCTTCAAAGAATGAAGTGAAGGGCGATGCCGCGCTGAATTTGAAGATTGCCGATGAGATCGGCATAAAGATTCACGAAATCTGCTCTCCCAAAGATTTGAACCTTCAGAAAGGGAAAATTTTAAAGGCAACCTTGCTTATTGATGCTATTTTTGGGACTGGTTTGACCAAGCCGGCGGAAGGATTTTATGTCAAGGTCATCGAGCTCATTAACAAATCCAAAGCCTACACGATTGCAGTGGATATTCCTTCTGGCCTGTCTTCGGATACCTTCCAGATCATCGGACCGTGCGTCAAGGCAGACCTGACGGTGACACTGGCGGCTCCCAAGATTTCCCACGTTTTCCCACCCGCAGAGGAATATGTCGGGGAGTTGGAGGTGGCGGACATCAGCATCCCTTCTTCTTTATTCGATAAAGATGACCTTAAGCTCGAGTTTGTCGAGGAAAAAACTGTTGCGCCTTACTTCAAGAGACGGAAAAGAGATGCTCATAAAGGAACCTATGGACACCTCTTCATACTTTCCGGATCTCTGGGGAAAACGGGCGCAGCAGTGATGGCTGGAAAGGCGGCACTAAAGATGGGAGCCGGCCTGGTGACAGTGGGAACTCCGGAAAGCTGTCTCCCAATCGTGGCGCGTTCCATGGATGAGTTGATGACTGAGCCTTTGCCTGAAACACCCGAAAAAACTCTCTCGTCTGAGGCTTTGGACAGAGTGTTGTCCCTTCTCGAGGGGAAAGATGCTGTCATGATCGGGCCGGGGATATCCACCCATCCTTCCACAGCTGAATTCGTCCTTTCTCTCCTCCCGAAAATCAAGATACCTGTTGTCATTGATGCGGATGCCCTGAATATCCTGGCGTCGAAGCCGGAACTCATAAAATCTTTGCATAAGCCTGCAGTCCTCACGCCCCATCCCGGCGAGTTTGCCCGGTTGCTGAATCTTTCCACCAGGGAGGTCGTGGAGAAGAAATTGGAACTTGTGCCTCAATTCGCCGCAGAGTATGGAGTGTATCTCGTGTTGAAAAGCTACCGGACACTAACTGCCGCACCCGATGGAAAAGTATATATCAACCCCACTGGAAATCCGGGGATGGCCACTGCGGGCTCCGGGGATGTTTTGAGCGGAATGATAGCTTCCATGATCATCCAGGAGAAGAACCTGCTGGAGGATGTTCTGGCGGCTGTTTATATCCACGGCTTGAGCGGTGACCTTGGAGTTGAGAAGCTTGGAGAAAAGCCGCTTCTCGCTGGAGACATCATCCGCTACCTGCCCAAGAGCATTAAATTATTGAGCCGTGCCAGTTGATGTTTGAGAATGAAACAAAACAAAACACAGAGAAAAGAATACGTCACACGTTCTGAAGAAGAGACCTTCCGCTTAGCCAAGAAATTATCTCAAGGTTTTAAAGGAACGGAAGTCGTATTTTTAATCGGAGAGCTGGGAAGCGGAAAGACAATCTTTGCCAAGGGATTGGCGGCCGGATTAGGATTAGAGGATTTTCATCAAGTCTGCAGTCCCTCGTATACTCTCTTGAACATCTATCAGGGAAAGCACACCATCTTTCACATAGACCTTTACCGGCTGGGGAAGGACTCTGAGGTCTTGGATCTGGGATGGGAAGATTATCTTGGCCAGGGAGTGCTAATTGTGGAGTGGGCCGAGAAGGTCAAATTCGACCTCGATGCTATTCGGGTAACCTTTCGAATGGGAAAAAAAGAAGAGAGAAGAATAATTATATCGGGGAACGTGTCTTAACGTTTATTTCCCTCCTTTTTTCCGTAAAACAAATTGAAATATAGTGACAGTTTATGTATAAATGCTAATGATTAGGTGAAGTATAAGGAGAGAATAAGATGGATTTTATAAACGAAGCCATTCAGTTCATATGGGGTAATGTTGCGCTGAGATTCCTGGCAATCTTGATCATCACTATCATTGCTGCTTTCCTTCTTAAAGTCATCATGAAAACAGTGTTGAAGCCTCTGACAAAAAAGACAAAAACGAAAATCGATGACATCATTATCAAGAGTCTTGCGTCCATAATTTTCTATGTGATTATTTTGATAGGAATCAAGATCGGACTTTCCCAGTTTCAATTAACGACAAACGTCTTTCAGAACATAGTCAGTACTCTCCTCGTTCTCATCGTGAGCATCTTCCTTTTTAAGATCATCGGCCATTTCGCCCAGCTGTGGATGAAGGAATGGAAATTCAAGACGAAGACGACCGCGGATGAAAGGCTGATTCCCTTTCTTCAGAAAATATTAAAAGCCGTTGTCATCATTCTTGCAGTGATTTTCATCTTCAGTGCCTGGAACGTCAACATCAGCCCCCTCCTGGCCACAGCCGGAATCGCAGGTTTGGCCATCGGCTTGGCGGTTAAAGACTCCTTGAGCAATATTCTGGGAGGACTGCAGCTTGTCCTGGATAGAACGTTCAAGGTAGGGGATAAGGTTGAGCTGGAATCGGGGGAAATGGGAGTCA
>Ga0180438_10002512_pt1 | contig 29698 bp, 26 predicted proteins | sample SS_ome_12_FD_132455 | JGI IMG/M metagenome (GOLD analysis project Ga0180438, IMG submission 132455) | Hypersaline lake sediment archaeal communities from the Salton Sea, California, USA - SS_3_D_2 metaG | ecosystem: Environmental > Aquatic > Non-marine Saline and Alkaline > Hypersaline >...
CCTCAACCATAATTCAAGGAGTGCAAGAAATACAAGTAAGTCAAAAAGCCTGATAACGCCAACCTGGCATTAAAAAATTATTACGAAGATTCCAAAGAAGGAAACTTTCTATATGATTATCAGGCGACAACGCCAGCAATACTTAAGTTTTCTCGCCTGGCACCTTTTTATGCCTTTAACTTATTTAAATCACCTTTTCTCATTTTCGAACCGCCCCGTATCGGGATAACAATAACCGTCAAGAAATTCTTTTTTAATCATAAATGTATTTTAATAGACTGGGGTATAATAAGTCAATAGATTGAGAGAAATAGTTCAATTTGAGAGAAAAATTGATCTGGTCACAGCCCGAACAAGCCGGAACCAAAAAGGAACTGGCTTTTCCGAGAAATTCCAAATTACAATGCTACTCTGCGCAGTAGCCTCGCTACGTATCACGAGACATATTCCAAATCCTAAATCCCAAATTACAAAACAAAAAAAAGTTGAGAAAAAAAATTGTTTGTAAACATTCTATATTAAACTCTTTACAGACTTGACAACAAATATCTGGACAGAAAATGGCGAAATTTTACGATTAGGTAACCTTTTAAGGCCCTTTTAAAAAAAACCGCATCGGTTTATACAATTCTCTAAATTAATTAAATCTTCTAATCAAAGAAAAAAAATATTTTTGAAACCCTTCTTGATTTTTTTCTCCCACTATGTTATTTATAAATTTCGGGAAAGGAAGTATGTATCCTTTGCCAGTTGAGATGAAAAAGACAATACAGAAGCCAGGTTCAACCGAAAGAATTTCGGTAAGGGCGGAAGCATACGTAAAGCAGAAAATTGATATTTTATGATTTTTTCAACATTCTTTTTGACTTGATGACTAATTTTTTTAAAATACAACAAAATAGTACATGCAGTATAGTAATAGTTAAACCGCATACAAGGATTTTCTTTTTCAAGTGCAATCCAAAGAGAAGAGGAGTATAACAAATAAATGAATGTAGTAATATTGCATATAACAGATATTCATGCGGGGCCAGGAGAGCTTAGAGACGAGGATCTAAAGCAACACATTCCAGATTCTGAACGAGGGAAAATGTTGGATCGGTTAACAAATTATCTGCGATTATTGCCAAACAAACCCGATTATGTTGTTGTCACAGGAGATTTGACAATACGTGGAAATAAACAAGGTCTTGTGGACTTCCGCTCCTGGATCTCGGATAGAATATCTGAAAATATTCTTCCAGACTTTATACGAATTGTAGTTGTTCCTGGAAATCATGATGTTGTTTGGGGAATTAAAAAAAAATCTGGTTGGCACAAAGAGCGATATAGTGGATTTTCCGAAGTGATAGCTAAAGTGTTCCCTCATGCTTATCTACCTGATTGCGACCCTCCTTTAGACCCCAATGAGCTAGAAATTGACGTGAATTCTACTTCACTAATTGGCGGAGTAAGTACTAGGGCGAATCTAAGTGAAGTAGAGATCGTCAAAAGCTCCCCATTTATTCTCGATCTTGAAAAAGACATCTTGATTTTTGCCTTCAACTCCACGATAGGATGTGGGGTTTATTTGCCACCTCTCCCTAAAATTATAGAGAATATTGATAGTTTATTGAACTTGTATGATAATGGTGATCAGCAAATAAAACGCAAACTGAAACAAATTCGTGACACTTATGAACAGTCCTTATTGATTGATGCTGGCTTAATAGGTGAGCAACAATTGAACTATTTTTCACAGTTAATGAACAGATTTAGAGAAAAACTTGGTTCGAAATTCTCTCAACTCACAAAAATAGCTATTCTTCATCATCATATCAGCCATCTCTGGCGACAACAATTTGAGGTAAAGACTTTTGAATCTGTCCTTGATTCTGCTCAACTAAAACAGCGATTGATCGAATATAATTTTGATCTAGTACTCCATGGTCACAAGCATACTAATCACGTCGCTATTGACGGTTCAATAATTCCTGTTTCAAGTAGAGAGCAATTTAATCCAATCTGTATATCCTCTGGGGGAACCGTTGGGGGATACCCAAGACTTGGTGATAGACAGAGTTTTAAGTTGATCACGTTTGATGAAGAATGTAGACCAAGGACTACAGCATCAATAAGGGAGGTCCCACTATTGGATAGTGCCAACCCTTGGTATACAATTGAAAAAGAATCAAAAATCTATTCAGTCCCTATTTCTTCAAAACTTCCTGAATTACACGATCTTAAAATTGTTAAGGATACACTTGATACATTTATGCTAGAACAGTATGCGCCAGAGTTAAATGAGTCAGAATATCTAATCATTACTGGCGCGGAATTTAAGTTTCCGGCAGCTAATCCAGATATTGTTGGAGAAGCCTCACGGTACAGATCTTATTGTGTTGTTGAGAAACCTAATGAAACAATATTTTACGACATAATCTTAGCTATTCAAAGGTTAGATTTTAGACAGAAGGCTAGAATTTACTGGATGCTTACAGATGTTAAGGGGCTGGAAAAACGCAGTAGTAAGAAATGTAAAATAGTTATTCTCGTGGGAAATTTAGAAGAAACGCATTTTTTTCAAGGGGAGTTAAAAGGAGAGGTCCGAAAAAGTATAGAAGAAATACAAAATTGGTTCATGCCTGCATTTAAATCCGGATTAATAGAAATCCGACAACACAACTTTTCTCAAGAAGATATTGAAAGATTAACAAGTAAAGTTACCGAGTCATTATTATGAAAGGGGTTGAGCGTGGTTAAAACTTTAATTCAATCAAGATTTAAAGGGGAAATTTTTGCAAAACACGCTGTAAAGGAACTTGCTCGGAAGTTATCAGGAAACAAGTTATGCGTTGTCTCCGAGCACCGTATTGAATGGCGTGTAAAGTCAGAAAAAGCGGTTCGTGCAAAAGCCAAAATTTCTCTGGAAGAAAGAGTGAGATCTAGCCTAATAAATGATTTCATTGGCATTAGAGTATTGGCTAGTCATATGGGCTGTCTTGGAGAATTAGAAAAGGAAATAGCAGAATGGGCGAATCAAATTGGATTAGTGCAGGTAGAACGCGAGGATAAATTCGAACATCCTGATGAAAGCTGCTATAGAGCTATCCACTTTGACTATCGTTTTCTCCGATCTCAAGATTGGGAGTTACCATCAATGGCTAGTGTAGAATTGCAACTCACAACCAAGTTTCAACATTTACACGGTGATATCTCCCATCGCTTATATCACAAAGCGAATTCTCCTTTTACAGAGGAAGTACGGCTTTTCTTAAATAATCTGTCTAACAAGCTTCATGAGATAGATGAAGGAGTAATGAATTTTTCTTGCCACAAAAACTCAGGACAATGCGTAAAAGTATAAAAATAGCAAAAAAAAGACGTATTTTGAAAACACCGGAATGGAAGCGTATGCATGCTTTTTCGTTTTTACGAACCGTCCGGATTGTTGAAAATACAACCTACTTGAGGGAAATATGAGAGGAATTGGACCGGTGCATTACTTTTTTACTTTTTTGCAAATAAATTACTGCATTCTTTCAATTATTTTCTTAAAATTCCTGATTTTTGTTAAAATAATTGTAAAATCTAAGAAAATACTGCGTGCAGTATAGTAATAGTTAGAAATAAAAAAGAAAATAAAAAAAAATTGAAAAAAGAAGGTAATATGAAAATTTTTACGTTAAGTGTGGAATGTGTTTCTGGAACCTATCTGAGCGATGAATGTATACGAATAATTGAATTCCAAGAGGATGCATCTTTATATGACTTGCATGATGCTATTCAAGATGCAGTGGATTTTGGTCGGGATCATCCCTATGAATTTTATGCTGGCCGAAATGCTCGACATCGAAAAAAATGGTTTACTTATAAAGAGGAATGGGACGACAAAGAAATTGAATTTTGTAACACAAAACTAAAGGATATATATCCATTGGGGAATATGAAATTATATTATTGGTTTGATTTTGGAGACCGATGGATATTTGAGATAAGAAAATCAAGAAAGATAAAGGAAGCACAAATTGGGATCCAATATCCTCGTGTTATTAAATCGATCGGTCCAAATCCAGAGCAATATCCAAGATTTGAAGAATAATTCAAAGGAACTGGATCGGTGCTTTACTTTTTTACTTTTTTGCAAATAAATCAATGCATGTTTTAGATTATATTCTTAAAATTTTTGATTCTTATTAGAATTAATTGTAAAATTTAAGAAAATACTGCGTGCAGTATAGAGTATAGTAGTAGTTATGCTATTTGAGATTAATATATGAAACATACAATCATTTGCTGTCTTTTAATATTCTGTATAATTGGGTGCGATAGAGCTAACCGTGAAAGGAATATTAAACGAATGAATAAACAAGGGGAGAATAATGTCGAACATTTACCACAAAATCCAAGCGCAGCAGAGCTAAACGAAATTGGAAAGGCAATAATCGCTTCGTTGAATACTTCACAGGATAATGATATTCTTGCCTTAATTGAGAATTTGAAATCTTCAAAATTTAAACCATTTATGTCACAGCACTATATTGCGGATTGGTACCTCAAAAAAGATGGCAAGACATTGTATTGTGGCCGACTGGTATCTGACTTTGTACGTCTTCAATATGAAATCCGGTTGAGCAAAATAAATGGAGTATGGAAAAGTACGGGACCTGTCTTAAAGATGGTTATTCACAGGAAAAAATAAATGAAGATCGGAGATAGGGGGACGGTGGATGTAATCCTGTTCGGGAAATTGTCCGGTGATTATTTTTTAATTTTTTGCAAATAAATGGCTGCATTTTTTCATTTATTTTCTTAAAATTCTTGATTCTTTATAAAAGCAATCGTAAAATGTAGGAAAATAAAATGTGTAGTATAGTAATGGTTATGTCATTAAAAGAGAGGATATGCTATGGATTATGAAAAATATGAGAAAGAATGTAAACGGATAAGAAAAGAAAATAAAAAACTGATTTCTGGTTTTGAAACCTGGCTCTCCGCTAAAGGTCTATCACCAAAAACAATTGATAAACACGCTTCAAACGTAGATTTCTATGTAAATGAGTTTCTGTTATATGAAGACGCTGTCGAAGCCAAGGACGGAGCTGGAAAAATAGATATGTTTTTAGGATATTGGTTTATTAAAAAGGCAATGTGGGCGTCCAAGACCAATATTAAAGAAAATGCCGCAAGCCTGAAAAAGTTTTACCAGTATTTGTATGAACATGACAAGATATCTGAAGAAACTTTTTCTGCTTTGAAAGAATCGATAAAAGAAGATATGCCTGAATGGCTTGCAACTATGGACAGATATGATGATCCAGACATTGAAGACATGGAAGAAGTCTGGGGCTTTTGACATAACCAATCACTTCACCTGACTGGAAATTCCATGGCGCTCATTACCAGCAGGTGAGTTCAATCGTTAGGCTGCTTGGATTCATTGCACCTTTTTATGTAGGATCAGTTGAATGAGATAGTTATTCAAACATACAAGGAGAAAAATAAAATGAGAATTGATAGTAACATTCTACAGGCTATTGGGAACACATCGTTAGTGAAGCTACGTAATGTTGTCCCGTCCGGTTGTGCAAAAGTTTTTGTGAAGCTTGAATGGGAAAACCCGACTGGCAGTATGAAAGATCGTATGGCACAGGCGATGATTTCAAGGGCTGAGGAAGATGGCCGATTGAAACCTGGAGATACCATTGTTGAGTACACAGGTGGCAGCACAGGAATGTCACTCGCATTAATTTGTGTCGCGAAGGGTTACCGCCTTCATATCATTACGTCCGACGCATTTAGTCAGGGCAAGTTGAATCAGATGTCGGCTTTTGGTGCGGAACTTACACTGATACCAAGTGAAGGAGGCCTCACGACAAAGAAGTTGATTCTGGATATGATTGAAGCCGCCAGAGAATTTAGTCAAAGACCTCATACATACTGGACTGATCAACTGAACAATTTTGACAGTATTGCAGGCTATTATCCGCTGGCTGAGGAAATCTGGAACCAAACAAACGGAGAGATTGATGCATTTGTTCAATGTGTTGGCACTGCGGCTTCATCGCGAGGTGTAGCGACTGTGTTAAAGCGTTACAATCCCAGGATTAAGATAATAGCTGTCGAGCCAGGCGAATCCGCAGTATTATCTGGAGGTCAGGCCGGACCTCATAAAATCGAAGGGGTAGGAATTGGCTATACACCACCACTCTGGGATCCAGGTCTGGTGGATGAAATTATTGCGGTTAAAACAGATGACGCGAAGGCTATGGCCAGGCGTTTAGCGCGGGAGGAGGGTCTTTTTGCAGGAATCTCCTCTGGAGCAAATGTTGTTGCAGCCATTCAAGTAGCAGAACGATTAGGGCCAGATGCTAAAATAGCGACGTTAATGGTAGATTCTGGTCTTAAGTACCTTAGTACCGATGTTTACAGGAAATAGAACAAAAAAGGTGTCAAGCGGAATTTTGCCCATAACCCGCATTTCCCAGATGGATGTCTGCGAACTGACACACAAAATTTGAAAAACAACAGGAGACATGATGACCAAAGCAAAAAGTAAGATATCATCGATAGGAACAACGCTTGCATTCCTTAACGGTAGGGCATGCTCGAATACGCTTTTCCACGTTCTCAGCCGCGCATTCGATCATCCAATGAAACTGGAGGAACGTGCCACCGTGCCCTTTGCGGGCGGAATAATGCAACATGGCTACCAGTGTGGCATGATATGGGGCGCGGTGCTTGCCGCAGGGGCACAGACGTATCGACTTCTTGGCCCGGGTCCGCAAGCTGAAACCAAAGCAATTATGGCAGCACAAAGGCTTGTGGAGTCCTTCCAGGCTCAAAATAACAATATTAATTGCATGGAAATAACTGATTTAGACAAATCATCTTCAACGATGCAGATGATTACATATTTCCTTATAAAAGGCGGGAGCATAGGCTGCTTTCGCATGGCCGCAAGATATGCCCCGCTAGCCTTCAGGGAGATAGATACTGCTTTATCGGAAAAACATTTCGAAGCGCCCTCTCCTCCAGTAAGCTGCGCTGCAATGCTGGCACAAAAGATGGGAGCATCTGATATGCATACGGTTATGGCGGCTGGACTTGCAGGTGGTATCGGCTTATGTGGAGGTGCTTGTGGGGCATTGGGAGCCGCAATATGGATCATTGGAATGAACAGCAGCAAGGAAGGAGATGGGAAAATTAAGTTTAAAAGCTCCTGGGCCATGGATACGATTGAAAGATTTCTAAAAAGTGCTGATTATGAATTCGAGTGCTCCGAAATAGTCGGACGGAGGTTTGAGAATATCGGCGACCATGCCGGTTATTTGCGTGATGGAGGCTGCTCGAAAATCATTGAGGCATTAGCTACTAAATGATCTGCAGGAAGAGGGGACAGGCGCCAAAAAAAATCTCGATTTAAGATTAATATATGAAACATACAATCATCTGCTGTCTTTTAATGTTCTGTATAATTGGGTGCGATAGAGCTAACCATGAAAGGAATATTAAACGAATGAATAAACAAGGGGAGAATAATGTCGAATATTTACCACAAAATCCAAGCGCAGCAGAGCTAAACGAAATCGGAAAGGCAGTAATCTCTTCGTTGGATAATTCGCAGGATAAAGATATTCTTGCCTTAATTGAGACTTTGAAATCCTCAAAATTTAAACCATTTATGTCACAGCACTATATTGCGGATTGGTACCTCAAAAAGGATGGCAAGACATTGTATTGTGGTCGACTGGTATCTGACTTTGTACGTCTTCAATATGAAATCCGGTTGAGTAAAATAAATGGAGTATGGAAAAGCACGGGACCTGTTTCAAAGATGGTTATTCATAGGAAAAAATAAAGGAAGATCGCATAATGAATCAATGACCCGGATTTTGGAAACGCTTTACGTTTCCAAAACCGATTGTTTACGATGTTCTTGTGAATTATAAAATGAATTTCGATTACAAACATTTTCAAAATAATATGCTGCCCAATGATATACTAAAAAGTATAAAAATTTTAGAGAATCTCAATGGTTCTCTAAAAGAAATACTTTTTGATGAATTAAAAGAAGGTAACAGGATTTTTGACGTCACAACTGGATGGCCGAAACCTGACTCTATCATTGTTCAAACACGATATTCTTTTAAGAAAAGATATAAAAAAGAAGGTATAGCGTTTAAAAAACTTGATGATCCCCACTATTGGAAATATGAATATTCATCAAATAACCCTATCCATTTACTAGTATGTCCATTTTAAAAAGAAATTAAACAAAAGAGCGAAAGAGGAGACAGGCGCCAAAACGAATATAAAATATTGAAGGAAAGAATAGATGAAAATAATTTTAATATCAATCGGGACTCGTGGAGATATGGAACCTTTTTTAGCAATTGGAGAAATATTGAAAGAAAAAGGACATCACGTAATCTGTGCTTTCCCAGAACAGTTTAGAAATCTTGTTGATATCGAAGATTCAAATATGGAATTTGCTTCTTTGGGGACAAAATTTATTGAGATGTTGGATAGTGATGTTGGAAAAGCTGCCATGGGAGGGAGTGGCTCAGGTTTAAAGAAATTTCTTGCTCATATAAAACTTGCCAAAAATCAGACAGAAATCAATAAAGAGCTCATTCATAAGCAATATGAAATCATAAAAAGCGAGATTCCTGATCGAATTGTATACAATGGAAAAGCCATTTACCCAATCATTTGGGGATTAAATAATAGAGGAAAGAATATTCTTGTTTGCCCTTTACCTTATATGCACTATGTGAGAAATCATACGCATGTTGTTTTTAACAGCAATTATGGTCCTTTTTTAAATAAACTCACCTATTCATTAGCGAATTTCGGGTTGGTCACAACCCTAATGATAACAAAAAGGTGGTTGAAAATCACGAAAAAAATAACCCGAAAACAAATAAAAAATGCCCTTTTATCCAATAAGGCGATTTATACAATTTCTCCTTCTCTTTTTTCAAGACCGGGTTACTGGAATAAGAATCTTAAAGTATTGGGATTTCACCAGAGAAATAAAACAATAAACTGGCGACCCGACAAGGACTTAAATGATTTTTTAGAAAAGCACAAAAACAACCGAATACTATTCATTACTTTTGGCAGTATGACCAATCCTGAGCCAGAGGAAAAAACGAAAATATTTATTGAAATACTTGAACGAAATAAAATTCCTGCAATAATGAATACAGCATCCGGAGGCCTTATCAAACCAGATCAATTTGATTCTGAACGATTACATTTTGTTTCTCGAATTCCTTACGATTGGATTTTTCCAAAAATCTATGGCGTCATTCATCATGGAGGTTCAGGAACCACTCATCTGGCACTTAAATATGGATGTGCAGCAATGATTATCCCACATATAATTGATCAATTTGTATGGAATAAAATTATTTATAAGATGGGCGCTGGACCAAAAGGGATAAAAATAGGTAAAATCACCACGAAAAACCTCGAGCCAAAAATTCTTGAATTAGTAAAAAATAGTTCCTTTAAAAAGAAAGCAGAGAAAGTAGCCAGCCAAATGGGAAAAGAAAATTTTAGAGAAGAAATGTATAAATCAATAATCGAATAATAAATAGTGGCCACAACAATAGCTAGACCTTATCCGAAAAGTCATTTATTTGAAATCAGGACGTAATGATATCGGCAGTGTAGGGAACTGACACCGCCTGTTCCGCCTGCTCCTTCACCTTTTCGGATAAGCTCTGGCTAAAAAATCATAGACACATTGCTCATTATAGGGATGTATGGTAATTCAAAAATCTAGTTTCCTGGGAGGTTTTTTATGGCAATTAAACGTGTATGGCATGGGTGGACCACTCCAGAAAATGCCGATAAATACCAAAACCTTCTTCATGATGATGTATTTCCTGGAATAGAAGCCAAAAAAATACCTGGCTACCAGAGCATTGAACTGCTCCGACGGGATTTAGACGATGAAGTTGAGTTCGTCACCATTATGACATTTGATTCGTTGCAGAATGTCATCGACTTTCAGGGGGAAGACTATGCACGCTGCTATGTTCCCGATGCTGCAAAGTTAGTATTAAAGCGCTGGGATCAGGTATCGGCACATTATGAATTCATAGAATGTAGAAAGTATCAGTAACCAATCACTCATTTAATCGTATAGAGATTTTCATTGACAGATTTCAACCACTTTATTCCTGAACCAAAGGACTGGAACAACGGCAGAGGAAAAGAAAATAGTTGGGGAAAAAATGGTTTGATATGAAACACGCCAAGCCCGGCACTTAAAAGATAAAGAGGGCCGAAGCCCAAATCCGCCATCTAAAGATGACGATAACTCGTTACGGGTTACGGGTTGCGGGTTTACGGGGAGAGGACTTAAAAAATTCTATACTAAAATTACCTCTAAAGCTCTTTTACCTCGGAACACGCAACGAGCCACACCACCAGGTCTAAAAATCAGGGGGTGGATTTCGGGAAGCTTGTAATCTTGAAAATATTATGATATATTGATTCTATGAGAATAGCAAAAGTAACATATAAAGCAAGGCACTTCACAGCGACGGAAGCCTGTAAAATAAATTTTATGTAAGGAGGATTTGACATGGGTGAAAAAGGAAAAAAAGATAAAGGCAAACGAGAAAATCAAAAAAAAGCCAAACTTACCCCAAAAGAAAAACGGAAACAGAAAAAGGAAAAAAAGAAAAATAAATAAGAGCCAATAAAGAAAAAAAAGACTTCGCGACTGTCTACTTTTTTCCCCGTTGGTGTCAGTCTGACAAAGCCTCAGGTAGATCGGTGTATTACTTTTTGACTTTTTTGTGAATAAATGATTGCATTTTTCCAATTATTTTCTTACAATTTTTGATTTTTATTAAAATTAATTGTAAAATTTAGAAAATAGTGCGTGCAGAAGGTAATGGTTATGTGCTTTGGCATTAAAAGAAAAAATTCATGAAAAGAATAATAAGGTTTTATCTAGCGATACTTTCAGCTTGCTAAATATAACAGATTATTCAATGTAATTAAAATCAATATCTTAGTACACATAACGATTCGGCTTTGTAGCTGACCTTGCTTCGCTAAAGCTTCGCAGGGTAGGTTATGAAAACCGTTGTTGGGCATGGGCAGCCCCACCAGGGTAACGCCGTAGGTATCCAAGCCGGGGGCGATTAGATGGACTTCATAAAACAATTCCAATCCTGACCAGGAAAAAGTGGACATGCAAGAAAAAAATGAATAAAAGTCTAACTTTTATAGGTGAAAAATGTGGATCATACTTAGATAAATCCCAACACCGACAAATACGATGCCGCTTATCCTGCGTGCCCATTTTTCAAAAACCTTTACTTTATTGAAGAGATCGCCAGCCTTAGCGACACTGAAAGCAATAACAAAGGAGAAAAGCACAACCGGTGCCGCCGTTCCTATGCCGAAAATAGAAGGCATTATCACCGTAGATTCATGTTTCACGGCAAGCGCAAAGGTACTGCCGAAAAAAAGCGCGGCCGAAATTGGACAAAAAGATAGGGCAAATAGAACACCTAACAGGAAAGCGCCCCATAGGCTGCCTTTCCCCAGGCGCTGCTGCATTTTCTCGCTGACCACGCTTCCTCCCAATGTAAATTTGAACACCTCCAGCAGGAAAAGTCCCACAATCACCAGCACGGGACCGAGAACCAGGTTCATATACTCCTGGAGAAACATGGATACGGATGAAATCAAGCTCGTACTGGATACCAGTATCATTCCCAAAACAAGATACACCGCCATGCGCCCCAACGTATACAACAAACCGGTTAAGAGCACCTGCCGTTGTCTATCGACCTTTTTGCCGATGAAAGCGATGGCCGCGATATTGGTGGCCAGCGGGCACGGACTGATGGAAGTCAAAATACCAAGCCACAAAGCTGCTGCCGCATCAGCGAGGTACGCATTCACTATCTCTTCCCTTTCAATCCTTCAAGAAAAACCAGGGTTTCAGTCTTGATATACTCTTCAAATTTTTCCGGGGAACGAAGCAGCAGCCATACTTTATCAAGATTCTTCCACTCCACTTCTTTTCCCTTCACTACCTTTGACAAAACCACACTCTTGGTGTAAAGCTTGTAGTCTTTCACAAAATGCTTGTACTCTCCTTTATCCACATTTATTAAATCGAAGGTCAGATCGCCATCTGTCAGTTCTTTCTTGAAATTCGTTTCGACGGATGCGGTTGTAAGTTCTTCGATCTTTAAGCATGACGCACAGCGGTTGGTGGTGTGGAAATAGTACACTTTCACAAGACTGGAATCCGGTGCCGCCGACTCCCCGGCGTTCTTTTCCCCCGGTTTTTCCACAGCGTATTGATAAAACCCGGGCAAAACCAGGAACAACAGGATCAGGCACAGTACCGGCCAATTCATTGATTTTTTGCAATTTTTAATCATGATGCCTCCATTTTATGGTGTTTTGGTGAAACGGAAAGAATTTTTCTTCCGATTTTCAAATTTATACTGTATTTCAAATTGTAAAAGAAAAAGAGGAAAAAGTCAATCAAAGGACAAAGAGGACATGCAAGAAAAACAATATAACGATTATTAAATGGCGAACCACTGGACTGGTGATTCATGATCATGTGACAGAAGAACCTTTGACCATTTCATTTCTTGTTTACCTCCTTTTTTATTATTGGATACTTATACTTAAACTCTTTCGCTTTAAGCACTAATCGATCCGTTTGGGCATAAACTTCAAATCTCCTCCCCACTTCAAAGCCATAAACCTTCAAAAATAGGCCACTGAGACAGATAAGAGGGACCAATTTTTCTCTTCCATATTTTCCAGTCAAACTGGGTCTACGGACAAGAACAGTATTTATCTTTATTAGCTTCAGTTTCATTTTCCCCTCTTACAAGCTATCAAGCCACCTTGCGGACTCCATCGATGAATTCCTCACCGGATATAGAGATTTGTAGTCATTCGAAAATTTAGTTACTTAGGAGGTTTCATACGGCAATTAAACGTGTATGGCATGGGTGGACCACGCCAGAAAACGCCGATAAATACCAAAAGCTTCTTCATGATGACGTATTTCCTGGAATAGAAGCCAAAAAAATACCTGGCTACCAGAGCATTGAACTACTCCGACGGGATTTAGATGATGAAGTTGAGTTCGTCACCATTATGACATTTGATTCGCTGCAGAATGTCATCGACTTTCAGGGAGAAGACTATGCACGCTGCTATGTTCCCGATGCTGCAAAGTTGGTATTAAAGCGCTGGGATCAGGTATCGGCACATTATGAATTCATCGAATGTAGAAAGTATCAGTAACCAATCACTCATTTAATCGTATAGGAATTTTTTTTGACAGATTTCAGTTTACAACTACCGTACCTCTGTACGTTACTCATACTTTAAACTTTCGATTGGATTTGTAAGAGCTACTTTGACAACTTTGCCGGCTACTGATATTGCCGCCAGGAATAGGATAATTATCCATGCTGCAAGAAAAATCCAGATGTTTATACTGGCTTTATATGCATAATTATTAAGAATGCTGGTAATCACAAGATATGAGACTGGCCATCCAATAAAAGTAGATATACTAATTAATATCACAAACTCTTTTGAGACAAGAGTTATCATCTTTGTAACAGTGGCACCAAAGACTTTTCTAATTCCGATCTCTTTTGTTTTACTACTTAAAACCAGAGAGACTAAACCATAAAGCCCTAAGCAGGAAATAATTACAGCGAGTATAGTGAATATACGGTATAAGGCACCACGTCGTTGATCTTTTGAGTATTGATCAGCAAATACATCATCCAGAAACGTATACTCAAACTGGTTATTTGGCGCAAAGTGAGCCGCTTTATTCTTTATAAATTGTAATGTCTCAGAGATGTCATATGTTATTAATTTAATAAACATTTTCGTCCGGGGACCATGTCGCTCTGATAACATGAAAACGATCGGTTTAATCTTCTCGTGAAATGATGATGAATGAAAATTCTTTACAACTCCAATAATCTTCCCCTTTTTTGCCCAGACTGTGATCAATTTTCCAATCGGAGAACTGAATCCGGTTAATTTCACCGCTTCCTCATTCAAAATAAAACATTCATTGTCTGTTGGGAACGCTTTACTGAACGCTCTGCCTTTGATTATCTCCATATTAAATAAATCAAAATAGTCATAATCAATAGACTGATCTTTGATTGTTATGGGCTTACCTGAGCGATTTCCTTTCCAATCTATCACGTTGGTGTGGGAAATATCTGTAGGATTATTATATGCTGAAGTGACATTTATAATGTTGGTGTTTTGCTTCAGGTTTTCCTTAAATACTGAATAATTTTTCCAAAGCTGATCATTCATGGGAATTGATAACACCTGATCTTTGTTGAATCCAAGATCTTTATTCCACATATAATTCAATTGGCGATCCATTGTAAGAGTCGTAATAATCAGAATAACCGTTACAATGAACTGAGTGGAAACAAAAAGTCTTCTCAATAATTTGCTGCCCGTTGTGTATTGTATCTTCCCTTTAACAGTCTTAACCGGGGCAATGGATGAAAGTAATAGTGCTGGATAAATGCCAGATCCCACACCGGTTAAAATACCCAGTGCGAGGACTCCCAGGATATTAAATATATTAAAAAAATAGCTAAATGCTATCGGTTTTCCAGAAAGCTGATTAAGCAAAGGGAAAAGCAATAAAGCACCTATTATTGAAAGAAATAAGGCTATCATAGATAATGTAATCGATTCACCCATGAATTGTTTGATGATCTCTTTCTTTTCAGCTCCGACAACTTTTCTTAAACCAATTTCTTTCGCACGAAAAATTGATCTGCTGGTGGATAGATTGACAAAATTGACACATGCAATAAACAGGATAGTAAGGGCAAGGCCCATAAAAATGTAAATATAAATGATGGGATCCATTCCGTTCAATGAATACAAATGAATCTTTTGAAAGGGTTGGGCCTGAAGCAATACATCCCAGTCCATCGTATCATTCTCCATGATGAAGTTGGAAATTTTATCCTGAAAACCACTTAACTTCATATTGTTGTTCAATGTTAAATAACTAACACAATCATAGGACCAATCCGTATCCGCTCTTTCCCGCAATTGGTTAATAGGAAGTAAAAAATCAAAGCGGATATGTGAATTTTCAGGTACATCCTTTAGTATACCGGTAATGATGAATTGTTTATCGTTATTTATTACTAAGGACTGACCAATTGGGTTCTGGGTTAAAAAAAACTTCTTCGCTATACGCTCCGTAATCACAATCGATGTACTATTATTAAAATTACTTTGGACATCTCCTCTGACAAACGGGAAACTGAACATATCAAAAAAATCTCGATCAATGAGTGCCCCATTCTCACTGGAGTTGATATGCCCAAATCTTATATTATATTTTTTTTTGGAGAACCGTGTCATCTTATCAATTTCAGGAAATTTCTCCCTTAAATTCGGGACAAGTGCCAATGGGGTAGACTCATGCCAGCCATCATTCATTTTTGCAATAAACCGATACAACATATTGTAATTTTTATGGAATCCATCCCAGCCCAATTCGTCCTGTACCCATAATGTGATATAAATGCAAGAAATCATCCCCAAACATAGCCCAACAAGGTTTATTAATGAATAGGCCTTATGCTTCATGACATTTCTAAAAGCTATCTTAAAATAGTGCTTTATCATGATAATCCTCCAATACATTTTATTCCTTAAGAACCCCGGAACTGCTCTAAATATCTGTAACCAATACCAGCACCGTGATTTGAAAATGCCTGTTTTAGATATATAATAATTGTACTCCTCACGGAAGTCGCCAATAGATGTATGTGTCCCATTATCAGGATATAAATGCTTTAATATCCATTCAGCCAGTTTTGGTGGGTTGTGATATTTATTTTTCATATTGAGTTTCTAATACTGATTTTGAAATACCATACCACATTGCTTCAGAAATATTTTTAATGTTCACTAAAGCAGTCAAACCTTCAGAGGTCAATTGGTAGATTCGTTTACTTTTACCTCCACGTTCAGCCGATGGCTCACCTAAAAATGATTTTAATAGTCCTTTTTTCTCAAGACGGTCAAGGGGGTCATATATTGCACCAAATGACCAATTTTTCCCTGTCACCTCCGCAAGTTGTCTTTTTATCGAATTGCAGTATGCGTTTTCCTTTAATCTCCAGACCGCAAGTAATATTAACTCCTCAGGCCTTGATAATAATTTCATTTGTTTCTCCTTGATTATTTTCTCTGGAAACCAGGAAATATTTCAATATATTTAATACGTGGAGATCGTAAAAAAGTTATTACTGGGTAGCAAAAAAAATTAATTTAAAGCTGTTACGCCCATTAAAAGGTAATTACCAGGAGTGCAGAGTGGTTTTTTTTCAATTACATTCTCAAAATTCTTGATTTTTTATAAAAGAAATTGTAAAATCCAAGAAAAGTAATCGTTCGGTGTAAAGGAGAAGAAATATGAAGCACTTTTTGATAGCAATTCTGCTTTGCGTAATCACAACTTCTGGCGCGAATTCAAAAGAAACAATCTCAACCAACGAGCCCATCGATGACTGGAGTTTCGTTGCTACCGTTGGGGGGGTGGACCGCATTACCCACACCCATGTGCAATCTCTACTCAAACGACATGGGATTGAGTGCTTAATTGAAGGCTCTGTTGTTTATGGTATATCTGTTCCAAAGAAGAACTATGATCGAGCTATTGAAGTCATCAAAGAGGACCTGAAGATTCACCAGTACATTATTACGCTGCATGCAGAGGGGAACGACATCACGCATGCGATTCCCGAAAAAATGTGGCGCAAGTCGACCCCAAAGAAGACACATCAGGAACTTATCGGGCTCGAGTTGTACGGACCTACAACAGACATTGGAGCCCTGCTCCGGTCACCTGAAGTACGTAAGGAAATCGTCACATTTCCGCATGTTGTTTGTATAAAGTCCCTCGAACGTAGGTATCTCAACTCAGGTGGCCAGGAAAGAATCGGACACGAATTCGAGATTGAACTCGCTGTCAAATCTGATGAAGAAATCGGAGGCAAACGTCTTCGATTCCAGGTCTGGAACAACGGAAAACAGATTCAATCATTGGGTGCCAATGAATGGTGGCATGGTGAACCGAATGTGGTTGCTGCCAATCAGCGTAAGTATGACAAGAGAAAAGAGAACACCGAACAAACGGATCAACCGGACAAAAAATCATCAGAAATTGTTAAAACTGATAAATTTGTAAATATAGGAACACACAAACTACGCGTAGTTTTATCGGATATCACAAGCGAATACACCATTATTTTGGAATCTGGTGGAGGGAAATATTCTGATGCTTATCAGGAAATACAAGATACTCTTGCAAAATTAACCGGTATAAGGGTTATGAGTTACGATCGCTCAGGATTTGGTCAAAGCGAACTCGGGCCAGATGATTTAAATGCAGCAGATGAAATTGATGCACTAATGAAATGTTTAGAAGTTCAGGGATTTAAAAACAAGTTTATTCTTGTGGGGCATTCATACGGAGGATTTTTAATCCAGCTTTTCACTTTGCAATACCCTGAACTTGTTAGCGGTCTTGTCTTGATTGATCCAATGAATGTTAAATTTGTCGATAGATTTGGTCTTGATAACCTTAATGCAGTCACACCATATTTTGAAAATCCAACAAAGAATCATGAAAAGGCTGGAAATAGAATGGTTGATTTTTTTCCTGAAGCTTTGAATACAATGAGAGGTAAAGAACTGCCAAAACAAATACCGGTAATACTAATTACGGCTGGTAATGCTCCATTTTCGAAAGATGTATGGCGCAAATGTCACGAGGAAATGGTTATGAATTCTGAAAAACATAAACTGATAATTGCTGAAGGTAACAATCATGATATTCTTGAGGAAAATCCGGAATTAGTATTAAATACTATAATTGAATTAAGCAACTATATTAAATCAGAATAAATATAAATTGTGTTTTGTACAATTTGAAATTATCTTTTCCAATCATTTGGGATTCTAAGTTCCTTTTTTTCGTGTCTTTTTGCGTGTCTCGTGGGCAACCTAACTTTTACGAAGTAGGACTGGCTTGCGTTTTGACAGGCATATCAAGAGAGATAGAATTAAAAAAATTAAAAATATTGCCCTAAAATATTAATTTTATTAATTTCAAAATTAATAAATTCAATTTTTTACACCTTATATATTAAAAAAATTAAGTCACCATGTCTATGGAGGGGACATATTTAAAGGGAATAAAGCACCCTTCCTTTCTTTTAAATAATACAGTCTCCCTATAGGGAAACGATGACTCCCTATAGGGAGTCATCCGAAAAAGCCTATATGAAAGAATAATAAATTATTTTATCATTATATGGAATTTAGAAATTCCCCTATAGGGAGTCTTTTTTTATAATGAAAAAATCCGATAACCCAAAAAGCCCATCAATAAATGATGTTCGCAGTTGATCCACTTTGGAACATAAATTGCTGCTGTAATTTGGTTTGATTGAGTGTAACACCCTTCAAACTAAATTAAAACAAGGAGGAAAAAGTGAAAAAAAAGTTGTCGAAAAAACTGAATTTGGCCAAAGAGACGATTGCGCATCTGTCTGTGGATGATTCGGGTCGTGTTGTGGGTGGAGCCAGTGCTGGTATTACGTGCACAGGGGCTACCTATACTGAAGATGGGCCTATTCTAAGCTGTATTGGAGAAGCTTGCTTCCCTACAGGGTCTCCCTGCCCCATCTAGAACGAATAGTCTCTATGAACTTAAACAAAATAAGGGGCATCTACCGATGCCCCTTATCTATGAAACAATTGTAAACGTCAGGATGATTATTTAATGCCTGCGATTTCCTCCAACATAGCTGTCGTCAGTGATTTCGGACGCTCGATGGCATAACCGAGGGCACGGTCCCAAACGATATTGGATGCAACACCGATGGCACGACCCACTCCGAAAAGTACGGTGTAGAACTCGTATTCCGTGATGCCATAGTACCATTGGATAACACCGGATTGGGCATCAACATTGGGCCACGGGTTCTTGGCTTTGCCCTGCTCTTCGAGGATAGGGGGAACCACTTTATACAGTATATCCACATATTTGAAGATAGGATCATCGGGTAGATATTTGAGACAGAAATCGCGTTGTGCCGCATATCGAGGATCGGTTTTTCGTAGAACCGCATGACCATATCCAGGGATTACCTGGCCTGAATTTAAGGTATCCCAGACGAATTTCTTCATCTCTTCTTCAGAGGGGACCTTGCCTCCCATTTTTTCCATGACACCCTGGATCCATCGCAGCACTTCCTCGTTGGCTAATCCATGCAGCGGTCCGGCCAGAGCGTCGATCATGCCGGAAATAGCATAGTAGATATCGGATAAGGTACTGGCGACTAAATGACCGGTATGGGCACTGGCATTGCCACTTTCATGATCGCTGTGCAGCAGGAAGTATAGTCTCGCAACATCATCATACGGTTTGTCGATTCCCATCATATGGGCAAAATTACCACCCAGATCGAGATCGGGGTTCGGGGCAATGATATCACCATCCTTGTACTTCCAACGGTAAATAAAAGCTGCTATCTCCGGAAGTCTTGCTAATAGGTTCATGGTATCTTCATAGGTGGGATCCCAGTACTCCATCTTGCTGATCCCTTCGTTGTACTTCTTGACAAATACCGATTCCCTCTGCATGGATACGATCGCTGCCGCGAACATGGCCATGGGATGGGAATCCTTTGGCATGGCACGCAGTACATCAAAAACATACTTCGGTACTATACGTCTTGTTTTAAACTCTTCCGCCAACTCTTTTACATCATCTTCTGTCGGGATGTCACCGGTTAACAGTAGGTAGATATGTCCCTCAACATAGGGCATTTCACCACCGGGTGCTTTTGGTAATTTTTCCAGGCACTCGGGGATTGTATAACCGCGGAAACGGATTCCCTCAAATGGGTCCAGGTAGGAAATATCTGTGGTCAAACATTTTACGCCTCTCATTCCTCCAATGGCCTGGGCAATGGTGACTTCACCGACTTTGACATCTCCGTGTTCCTTTACTAATTTAGTCGTCCTGGGACGCCACGCGTCAATTTTTTCTTTTAATTTTTCTTTTAATTTTGACATTATAGTCTCCTTTATTTGTGTTTATGTTGATTACAAAAATCAAACATTACCTTCGCATGTAAAATAACGTGATCAAAGATACTGATTATTTTAATTTATCAACGATCTCGCAAACTTCTTTCACATGGTCTGCCGATTTCTTTAAGGCGGCTTTTTCCTCTTCGGTTAAATCGAATTCGACAATTTCTTCTACGCCGCTCCTGCCCAGTTTTACCGGTACACCCACGAATAAGCCTTCGATCCCATATTCGCCGTGTAGTATGACATGGCAGGGGAGAATCATTTTCTTATCTCTTACAATCGATTCTGCCATCATCACGGTTCCTGCAGCCGGTGCCCAATAAGCACTGGTCCCCATCAGTTTCACGATCTCTCCACCGCCTTTTTTGGTTCTTTCGATAATCCCATCGAGTTTACCTTTTTCAACAACTTCACCTGTGGGCCGACCCCCAATTAACGAAAACCTGGGAAGTGGAACCATGTCATCGCCGTGGCTTCCCAATGTAATCCCCTGGATGTTCTTGATGGAAACTCCCGACTCCATACCAAGGAATGCCATGAACCGGGTGGAATCAAGCACACCGGCCTGACCTATAATCCTGTTGTCGGGGAACCCGGTTATCTTTTTACACATATAGGTCATTGCGTCCAATGGATTGGAAACAACAATAACGATACTTTCGGGCGCATACTTTTTAATCTTTGCAGCCACATCTTTCATAATCGGTGTATTCTGGCCGATTAAATCTTCCCTCGACATACCGGGTTTCCTGGGAAAACCGGCTGTCATGATGACAATATCGGAATCCTTTATGTCCGCCATATCGTTAGTACCAATAATCTTTGTATCATAACCGAGAATTGGCCCTGCTTGCATCATATCCAGCGCTTTTCCCTGGGGGAGATTTTCCACGATATCCACCATTACAACCTCATCGGCCAGTTCTTTAATGGCGAGGATAAAAGTGGTGGATTCCCCTACATGTCCGCCACCAATAACACTGATTTTAATTTTTCCTAACATTTTATTCCTCCTTTATTTATTTTTCTTTTAAAGTCTCTATTGTGTTCTGTATATTATGGCTTTGCTGTCCTCACCAAAAGGAATCCCTTTAAAAGGGAAATTGATTGGTCTTCCTTTGCACTGTCGGAAATTTTAACCATAACATTTTCACTTCCAAAAAAAATCGAGCTTTAAGTTAAAATTAATTTATAACTTAACGAAAAGAAAAAGTCAACTGTTTCAGACAAAAAAATTAAAAAAGTAACAATATATTCAAATCGTTTTGGTTATAATATTATTCCTCCTTTTATATGCTCAACTTTGATAGCTTTTCCACTTTTCTTCCAGGTCAGGACTTTCGATGGTCTCCATCAGGTAATTGCCGAAGTCTTTACTTGTGGCTCCATCCGATCTTCCAGTAATCACCAGTTTCTTTTCATACTGTTGGCAGATATCCAGGGCCATTTCCAGTTTTTTGCCCTTTTCCAGGAAGCCGATATGGTTCAGCAGCAGTGCAGCCGCCCGGATCATGCTGCAGGGGTCGGCATATTGGGCTCTTCCTTCTTTTACCATCCTGGGAGCTGAGCCGTGGATAGCTTCAAACATCGCATACTGTTTACCGATATTGGCACTTCCGGCTGTACCCACACCGCCCTGGAATTCCGCTGCTTCATCGGTCAGGATGTCACCGTAAAGATTGGGCAGTGCCATCACTCGGAACTGGGTCCTGCGTTTGGGGTCCACCAGCTTCGCGGTCATAATATCGATATACCAGTCATCGCATTCGACTTCCGGGTATTCTTTTGCTATTTTATACCCAACCTCAAGAAATTTTCCATCAGTGGTCTTCACCACATTTGCTTTTGTGACCAGGGTCACCCTATTGATTTTATTCTTACGGGCATATTCAAAGGCCATCCGGATAATTCGCTCCGCGCCCTGGGCAGTGATGACTTTAAAATCAAAGGTTAAATCATCGGTAACAGCGATACCCTTGCTGCCCAGCACATATGCGCCTTCGGTGTTTTCCCTGAAAAACATCCAATCGATTCCATCTTTGGGCACCCTTACAGGTCGGACATTGGCAAAAAGGTCCAGTTGTTTCCGCATGGCCACATTGGCGCTTTCGACATTGGGCCAGGGATCTCCTTTTCGCGGCGTGGTGGTGGGGCCCTTTAAGGTTACATGGCACTTCTTGATCTCTTCCAATACATCATCCGGTATGGCTTTACCATGCTCGGCTCGGTTCTCAATGGTCAAGCCTTCGATATCCCTGAATTCTATTTTTCCCGTTTTCTCTTCGTCTTTCAATAAAAATTCCAGGATTCTGCGGGACTCTTTCGCAATAAAAGGACCGATTCCATCACCTCCAATAACTCCGATAATAATGGGTTTTAATGTCTTATAGTCGATCCAGTCCTTGGCCTTTTTCATGGTTTCGACTCTTTCTAACTGCTCTTTCACCAGTTGCCTAAAGTGATCAGCAGCCTTTTCAATTACACTATTGTCCATTTTAAATCTCCTTTATTAATTATTAATGTTAAATTTTGCATTTTAAATAGATTTGGATCTCTGAGTAAGTACTATTCTATAATTAAAAAAAGAAAAAATCAACCAGAAATCGTTTTTTTTTATTTTGTATGTGTCTTTCAAATATGAAATAAATGTAATAAGTGTAGAAAAATTACCCATTTTTGCCCCTATTGATTCGCGCACTCAATCGGCAGGTCCATGAGAAACCCTAGAAAAATGAGGGATAAGATTTGGTCTAAAAGTCTGATAGATCAACCTTTTCGGAGACTTTGGTATTCTTTTCAACCCTTGATTGGTTTGAATAACGATCCGTTTTTTAAAATGGCGCCAAAATTGCATGTTTTTCAAATGGATAGGTTTGCCTTATGAAGAAAGAAAGAAATGAGGTTCGCTTAGAGAATAAATTGCTTGTAAATATCTCTCAAAAAGATTTCGAAAGCATGGGACTGACAGCAAATATATCCAAAAATGGGCTCTCTGTTGCCACCACCGAGGTACTTCCTGTAAACAGCGAAGTATCCATGTTGATCGGCATTGCTGATGACACATTTGCATTAAAAGGCGAAGTCATATGGAGCAAAAAGAGCTCAGACTCGAGTTCCAGTAATGCCAATATTATTACAGGTATCAGAATCACAGAGGCCCCAGATAGATATTTTAAATATGTAGAAGAATTGCTTTCAGAAAGTTAGAATATCTCGGCGAACGGCCCATAAGTTTAATATTCGTCCTTTATTTATTACTCAGATTAGAAAAACGTTTATTATTTTGACGGATGCCTATGATTTTAAACGGATTGGCCCGGCAGCCGCTACATCTTCGGGACAATCTTTAGCATATAGTTTGAAGTTCTCTATAAAACGGGCTGCCAGTGCATCGTACTTCATCCAGTATTCTTTTTTATTGCCCCAGGCATTGGAAGGTTCAAGAACATCCTCCGGTACATCCGGACAGGTCAACGGAACATCGAAGCCAAATATTTTGTCTTTACGATATTGGACGTCGTCCAGTTTCCCTTCCAGGGCAGCATTCAACATGTTCCGGGTATGACGGATACTGATACGCTTACCGATCCCAAATTTGCCGCCCACCCATCCTGTATTGACAAGCCAGCACCGAGCGCCATACCTTTCAATTTTCTGTGCCAGCAGCCTGGAATAGTAGAACGGATGATGCACCATAAAGGGGGCGCCGAAACATGCACTAAAGGTGATCTCAGGTTCAATTCCCAGACCGATCTCTGTCCCTGCAATCTTCGAGGTGTATCCGCTGATAAAATGATACATGGTGTGGTTCTCATCCAGTCGGGCAATGGGAGGTAATACACCCGATGCATCGCAGGTCAGGAAAATGACATTTTTGGGATGGGATCGGGCCATTTTTTCTGGCATCGCATTGGGGATGACTTCCAATGGATAAGAGGCCCGGGTGTTTTCCGTCAACATATCGTCATCAAGGTCTATTTGCCTGTATGCCGGATCAAAAACCACATTTTCCAATATAGTACCGAACGTGCGGGTACAGGCATAGATTTCCGGCTCATTTTCAGCAGAAAGTCGGATAACTTTAGCATAACAACCGCCTTCATAATTGAATATACCTTCATCGCTCCAGCCATGTTCATCATCCCCGATCAGTTTTCGTTTTGGGTCTGCGGAAAGAGTGGTTTTCCCTGTTCCACTTAAACCAAAAAACAGGGCCACATCGCCGTCTTTACCGACATTTGCCGAACAGTGCATTGACATTACATCCTGCAGCGGCATAAGATAATTCATCACTGTAAAGATGGATTTTTTCACCTCTCCCCCATAACTGGAATTAGCGACAACTGCCAGTCGTTTGGAAAAATCGATGACAATCGCTGTCTCGCTCCGGGTTCCATCGACTCTGGGGTCAACTTTAAACGATGGGGAGGCAATCAATGTAAATTCCGGTACAAATCGTTTTAATTCATCACGATTGGAAATAGTGATAAACATGTTGCGGGCGAACAGGCTTTGCCAGGCTGTATCGGTAATGATGCGTATAGGCAGCCGGTATTTGGGATCAGCGCCAACATATACATCCTGGACAAATAGTTCTTCACCTTGCAGGAATGCTTGCAGTCGTGTTAAGATTCCATTGAATTTTTCCGGGCTTATGGGTCGGTTATACTCGCCCCAGTCAATTTTATCTTCTGTTGAAAATTCACGAACAATGTATTTTTCATTTGCAGCCCGGGCAGTCCATTTACCTGTATGTACAAGAAATGGTCCGCCATGTACCATTTTACCTTCCCCTCGGAAAACAGCTTCTTCGTATAAAGCCGGTTCCGGGAGGTTCCAGAAAACCTTGTCCAGGTGAACCAGGCCATGGTTTTCAAGCTTAAAATCACTCGCCAGTTCATCGGCATGCTTTACAGCTGGTGTGTCAAATTTAAGATATTTCGTCATATCCAATCCCTCACTAATTTTCGGTCACCAATGTACAATTCATTGGGTGAATTCGGATCAAGTGCCCATTTCATACGTTCGATACCTTCTGTGATATCTTTAATTGAGCCGCATGTAGATAATCGTAGGTAACCTTCCATGCCAAACTCGACGCCCGGCACAGTGGCCACCCGAACTTTTTCCAGGAGGAAGTTTGCCATTTTCGTGGAATCCTTGCCATAAACACTAAAATCCGCAAAGCAGTAAAAAGTACCATCGGGTTTTGTCACTTTGACACCGTCAAACGCATGGAGCTGATCCATCATCACATTGCGGTTATTTTCAAGCATCATTCGGAGGCTTTCTACACTGGATTGTATACCGTTAATGGCACCCGCTGCAGCTTTTTGCAAGACCACCGAAGGACCCGATGTCTGGTGAGCTTGAATATTGGTCATCACCTCGATCAGCTTTTTATTGGCAACAGCCCAGCCGATCCTGAAGCCTGTCATTGCATACATTTTGGAAACACCGTTAATCAAAACGAGTTTGGATTTTTCGCTTAAGTCCTTCGCGTAATTATAGCAATTGATAGGCTTTCTACCATCGAAGAGCAGTCGGTGATAGATATCGTCCATTATCAGGTACAAATCACGTTTTTCACAGAACTCCACGATCTCTGCTATAAATTTCTCTGAATACATTGCACCCGAAGGGTTGTTGGGGCTGTTTATAATCACGGCTTTTGTATAGGAAGTAACCACCTGTTCAATGTCTTGCAATCTGGGATAGAATGTGCCATCTTCAGGGTATACCGGTACAGGTATGGCCCCGCACAGTTTAGCCATTTCCGGGTAGCTAACCCAGTAAGGGGCTGGGAAGATAACTTCCTCCTGGGGATTGAGGATAGCCTGGAGACAAACCATAATAGCCTGTTTTGCTCCACCGGATGCAATAACATTTTCCGGCTCCACTTTCCGGTCATAGAATTCCTCGGTATAGCGGATGATTGCCTGCTTCATTTCCGGGATTCCGTCTGCCGGGGTGTAACGAATTTCCCCGGAATTGAGATGCCCTACAGCAGTGACTATCGCATCAATAGGTGTTTTACTCTTGGGTTCGCCGCCTCCTAAATGTATGATTGGTTCACCCTTTTTCAATAGGATGGCAGCCTTTTCATTCAGCTTCAATGTGGCTGACTCGTGAATCGATTTTCCAATCAGGCTAATGCTCATCGCACGACTTCCTCCATTTTTATTGTATTTAGATAATTTAAATAATCCTAATTTTAAGAAGAAAGAGTGAATATATCATAGAAGAAAAGCGATGTCAATCAAAATTCACCACCTAATTTTAAATACTGGTGGTGTGCGTTAAGGCTTGTCAGTGTGGGTTTTGAGTACTTGTCATTGAGAATTTTAGAGGCTTGTCATTGTGTGCTTTAAAGGATACTTATCGACTTAATTTCCTAATGGCAAGCTCTCAAAAGTCTCCCTGACGTGAGCGGAGTGAGCCACTGACGCCGAAGGCCAATGACAAGCTCTTGAAATTTCACAATGACAATTTCTAAGCAACTATTCCATCACTCCGAAATAATAATTGCTGTAAAACCCCCTTGATTATTAACCACGAATGCGGTATTCTTTATTACGAAATAATAGACTTGATGAGGTAAATTATATTAGATGAAAAAACGTGTGATTTTAATATTTTCGATTATTTTTTTTCTTCTCTGGGGGGGAGCCTACACACAAGTTGATGAAACTAAGAAAAGGGACGACAAGCTGCCGGTAGTAAGGCTCAGTAAAAAAGCGGCTGATTTTCTTAAGGCCGGGGACTGGGCCAGTGCCGCCGATGAACTAACAGAAATTTTTAAGAACCCCGGCTCTGATTCCAATATCAAGTATTACCTGGCCATGTGTTATCTGCGAATGGGGGAGGCTGCCTTTATAGAGAACAAGTTCCAGCAAGCCTTATCTCACTTTGAAAATGGGCTGATTTATACGAATGATGACCCTTCACTTCATTTTGGACTTGGTCTTTGTTATTTTAAGCTATCAAATTATTCGCGTGCGGAAGATGCGTTTACTGAAGTATTGGCTCTGAGCCCGAATCATTATCTTGCCCACAAAATATTGGGTGAAATCCATTACCTGGACAACGACCTGGAAAAAGCAGCATCTTTCTGGGAAAAAGCCCTCAAGATAAACGGAGCAGATAACCGGCTAAAGAAACGATTGTCAAATCTCAAGAAACAGATGAAGCTGAGTCAGGACTTTGACACGGAAATCGACAACATATTTACAGTTACCTTTGACGGAGACAGGAATCCCCAATTGCGTGAAAATGTGATTGCTGCCCTGGGGGATATTTACCAGGAGATCGGGCATCAGTTGAATTTGTATCCAGGTCGGCAGATTCCTGTTATCTTGCTAACAAAAGAGGAATTTTTCAACATCACAGGTTCCCCCAAATGGTCGGGTGGTATATATGAGGGTCAGATTAAAATACCGGTGGGAAATTACAAGCCCGAAATTTTAAAGATCGTGTTGTGTCACGAGTATGTCCATGCAGTGATTTTTGATGCCATGTCGAACCGCTGTCCCTGGTGGCTTAATGAAGGATTGGCCCAGTATTTCTCCGGAGATAAAATTGGAAATAGGCTCAAATTGGGAATGGCATCTCAATTATTAACTTCGGGGGATGCGCCGTCTCTCAAAGCTTTGCCGGGAGAGATAGGTCAGGATGTGAAACAGGTACAAAAAGCATACGCTTTAGCCCTGTCTGCTGTGGATTATTTAATCGAATACTTCGGTGTTTTCCAGGTGCAATCTATCCTGGAAGTAATGGGAGAGGGTCGAAGTTTTGATGCGGCGCTCCTTGAAATAACCGGGTATACGTTTAAAGAATTTGAACGTAACTGGTTAGAATCGATGAAGAAATGAAATACCTGACCTTATATCTTTTCTAAGCAATTTTCATGTAGGGACATGTATGCACGATTTATCGCGTCCGAATCTATTACCATCATTCAGGACTATTAATAAAGAAGGTCCCCACTGAAAAATCAAGAAATCCCAAAAATTATATTCTATTTTGTCTTTTCTCCTCTTGAAATAAAATATCATTTCATTTAAAATATAGATATGGTTGAAAATGCATTATTTATAAAGATTATAAAGGATTCTCCAGGTGTATGTAACAGTAGTGTTAGTAACACTGGTGTTACTTTTCCAGGTAACAAGGCTGGTAGTTTTAAGGGGATAAGCCAATGAAATCACCATTTCAATTTGGCCGGGTTGTGGTGGGGGATACATTTACCGACCGAACCACTGAAATAAAACGGTTAAAATCAAACATTGAAAACAATGTCCACACTATGCTAATTTCTCCAAGGCGATGGGGAAAGTCTTCCCTAGTAAAGCAAACCGCTATTCACCTGGCTAAAAACAAAAAAATCAAGTTTTGTTTTATCGATCTGTTTAAAATCAGAAATGAAGAGGACTTTTATTCAAGTTATGCCAATACGGTGATTAAAGCAATTTCCTCAAAAACCGAGGAATGGATTGCATTGACAAAGTCCTTTTTAGGCAGGATCACGCCGCGTATCTCTCTTGGCACTGATCCGCTTAGTGATTTTGAAATAAATTTTGATGTGAAAGGGATAAAACAGAACTACGAAGACGTTTTAAATCTTCCTGAAAAAATTGCAGAGAAGAAAAAAACAACGATTATTGTTTGTATCGATGAATTTCAGAATCTTGGAAATTTTGATGAACCTGTTTTATTTCAAAAGCGGCTTCGTTCTGTTTGGCAGCATCATCAGCGGGTTACTTATATTCTTTATGGAAGTAAAAGACACATGTTAATGCACCTGTTCGAGAATAAATCAATGCCCTTTTACAAATTCGGAGATGTCATTTACCTGGAAAAGATTGCCGATAAATATTTGAAAACGTTTATCATGGATTCCTTTTCTAAAACCGGGAAGACAATTGAAAATGAGCATGCCGGGAAAATCGTAAACAGTGTAAAATGTCACCCTTATTATACGCAGCAATTGGCGCATTTGGTCTGGATTGATACGGAGGATAAAGTAACAGATGAAATTCTTAGCCGCGCTGTTGGCGAATTGTTAAGCCAGAACTCATTATTATACCAGAGAGAGATTGAAACGTTGACTAATATCCAGGTCAATTTTTTAAAGGCGGTTTCCCGGGATATTGATCAGCTAAGTTCTGCGGAGGTTATTCGTGAATACAAATTAAATTCATCCGCCAATGTATCCAGGATAAAACGGGCGTTAGAGAAAAAGGAGATTATCGATACAATTCATAAAAAAATAGTCTTTATAGACCCGGTTTTTGAATTATGGTTTAAAAAGTATTACTCTGGCCACTGAGCTTAAGGTATTTAAGGAGTCGCTCCAATGGTTCAAATGAATCATTAAAAAGCAGGAGGAGAAAAGGGGAGCAATTGTCGAGTAGAGGAATAGAGAACTCTGTTTAGACTCCGCCTTAAATCCCGTTTCCAGGTTTCCCTTTTTGTGCCTAACGATGCGTATGCCATGCATAGCTTCTATTCCTCCCTCACGGAACCG
>Ga0180438_10002514_pt1 | contig 29690 bp, 18 predicted proteins | sample SS_ome_12_FD_132455 | JGI IMG/M metagenome (GOLD analysis project Ga0180438, IMG submission 132455) | Hypersaline lake sediment archaeal communities from the Salton Sea, California, USA - SS_3_D_2 metaG | ecosystem: Environmental > Aquatic > Non-marine Saline and Alkaline > Hypersaline >...
CAAGTTGCTTTCCATCCTGAGAGATGCTGACGGTATGGGCATCCAATCCGGTGGTTAGCCTGACAGGCGGTCCTGCCGGCCCGCCCGCCGCCGCGAGTTGAATGCTATGGATATCCCGCGCCCCTCCCCGGTTTGACACAAACAGAAGGTGTCTTCCGTCAGGAGTCCAGACCGGGCTCATATTTAAAAAATTATCAGAGATAACCCGTACGATTTGCCTCTTTGAGAGCAGGAGAATGTGTATGGAACTCGGGGCCTTGTTCCCTATGATTGAAAACTCCGATTCAGGGAGATCGTAGGCGCTGAATACGAACGGGAGATTCCCCGAGACAAAGGCGATCCGGGAGCCGTCGGGAGACCAGCTCAGGCAGTGGGCATCCTTGGCCTCAGTAATTTTTTCTGACTTTCCGGTTTCCAGGTTGAAAATGTGGATGGCATCACTCTGCACATAAGCGATTCTTTTCCCGTCCGGAGACCAGGCCGGGCTGTAGGCCGATCCGTCCGGAGTGTTGCTTATGATCTGTCTCGGGACTCCTCCCAGGGCCGGCACAACAAAGATGGCACCTCGGGAAAAAAAGGCAATTTGGACACCGTCGGGCGACCATCTGGGCCAGCGTTGCGTGCCGGGAAAGTCCTCCGATGCGATCTCGATGCGACGTCCTCCGGAGGCATGACGTACGGCAATATGAGTCATTCCTATGGGGCCGGTCGCAAAGGCCACCATTCTTCCATCCGGAGAGATATCGGGATCTATTTCCAGTCCCGGTTCATAGGTTATCTGTTTGGTCGTTCCCACGGATAGGACTGTGTCTTTTCGCTCCGGACGGAAGAGGAAATAACCTGCGACGGCGGTGAGAATTATGATCACAAAAGCCGAGATCAGCGCTTTTTTTAAACTTAATTTTACCGTTATTTCCCTTGCTGTGGCTGGTATTCTCTTGGGGGCCACTCTCTGCGGCAGGGGAATTTTTTTTTTCTCGATCCCCTCCAGGTCTATAGATATTTCTTCCACCGACTGATACCTATTCGCCTTTGTCTTTGCCAGGCATTTGAGGATCAAGTTATTTAGATCATCGGGGATCCGTGGATTCAGTGACTTTGGAAGAACGAGATCGCCGCTCTTGTGCTTCATTGCGATGCTTAATGGAGTATCCCCCTCATAAGGCAGCTGTCCCGTCAACATCTCGTAAAGGACGATTCCCAGAGAATAGACATCGGAGCGGTGATCAACGCCTTTGGCTTCCGCCTGCTCCGGGCTCATGTACTCGGGCGTGCCGATCATCACGCCAGCCCCTGTTATCCCCCTGGTCCTAAGGGAACGAGCGATCCCAAAATCCATGATCCGGACGTTGCCGTCCTTATCGATCATGATGTTGCTGGGCTTTAAGTCCCGGTGAACAACGCCGAGCTTGTGAGCTTCAGCCAGCCCTTCGCATACCTGCTTGGCAATCGATAGGGTTGTTTCTATGGCCAGTTTCCCGGTTTGCCTGATCAGGCCTTTCAAATCCTGGCCGGGAACATATTCCATGGTGATGAAATAAGTGCCTTCTGCGTTTCCAAGATCGAACATCCGGCCGACATTCTTATGGGCGATCTTGCGGGCCAACTTCATCTCATTCCGAAATCGCTCGATGGTATTTTCGTCAGCGGCAATTTCCGGATTGAGGAGCTTTAATGCAATCTTCTCCTTTATATCCGTGTCGTTGACTTTGTAGACCCTTCCCATTCCGCCTTTGCCCAGTTCCTCAATTATCTGGTACCTTCCGGCAAAGGTGGCACCGGTGGCTAATCCCTCTTTGGGTGTTTCAAGGGTCGCGGTTACAGCCGTCTTTCCGGGGGAAGGAAACTGTGCTCCGCATTTGCCGCAGAAATGGGTTTCCTCGGGATTTTCGAACCGACATTTGGGACAGGTTATGGCCAATTCATTCCCCTTTATTGCAGGAAAAAGGATATCAAGGAACCAGATCATAGTCAACCGGATTCACCGCTGTGTCAAAGCTGTCGCTTCGATGCGTTGATCCGCATGACAACTTAAGGGGTGATTTAAGCGGCAGCCAAGGAAACAAATGCATCCCCCCGGGATGGGATAAGCGTTCACATCAATTCAAGGATGAATAGAATCTTGCGGCGAATCCCAGGGCCGTGTCCGGATCGGCAACCGATGTCACACCTCCAACCAGGCGGCCTTTATGGAATATGACATCGAACGTGCCCTGCAGGTCGCATAGATTGAGCCTCGCTTCGTCAACGCTGTGCAGCGTGCTGCCGCGGCCGTATTCAGCGCTGTATTCCGTGTAACGGGCCACGGTTGCGGCTGCGGCCTGAGGCGAATCTTGCCGGGAAATAAAAGCCGTGATGTCGCCCTCCTGAAGGTGATATACGGCGGTATACGTATGTTGCATGAAATCGAGGCCCATGGCATCGACATTAAAGTAGCGAATGGTGTCAAGTATCAAGTTTTCCCGGGGAAAGGCGGACAGTCCCCATACCGGCTCTAGGGAATCGGGCAGCACATCCGTGACTTTAGTGGCTAAATCCAAGGTCTTCCGTCCCATCTCTTCCTGGGGGCCGGAAGAGACGACCACAATGTAATAAGAGCCCTCCCAGATGTAGATATTGGCGTCGGAACGATAGCTTAGCCGACCCAGGCGCAAGGGAGTTTCTCCCGGAAATCTCTCGATGGAAAATATCCCGAAGGCATTCACGGGATTCCCCATGTCGAAAACGGATACTTCCAAGAAGTCTCCCCATGCGTCGTCTTTAATGAAAGTCGCGGTGGTCATGGAGATCACGTCATAGGCAAGATACAGCTCCGCGCGGCCGTTGATTCGTTCATAAAGATTGTTCGCGGAAAAGACATCCACCTGCTCATCCAAACTCCATTCCGGGGGAGAGAGCGAGGCGATATATTCGGAGAGATCGTGGGACTCGATGGCGGCTTGAGAGGCTATGGAATCCTGATTATTCCTGGGACAGGCCGAAAATAGTATGGCTATCAGCATGAGAACAGCGGACAGCAGCATGATTCCAGGGGCATCTCGTAAGGAATGATGCTTCATCTCACTTTTCCTCTTCATAGGAGATTTCCTTCTTCCCTTCAGGTATCCGCGTATTAAATCATTAGAGTGGGAAATCGCGTTGTTTTATTATAACAGAATAAGCTATACTGAGGCATGTCTCACATCTTTCCGGAGGGGAGACAATCAAATGGGGAAAAACAGGAGCCTTAATTTGTTCGACCGCCGTGATTTTATTAAATCCCTGGCTGTCGGGATGTTCGGAGGACACCTGTCCCAAGGCCCTCGACTACTTCAACTCCAGGACCGGACCGAAATGACATATCGCAAGCTGGGCAGGACCGGATTCATGTCGAGCCGGCTTGTTTTCGGCTGCGGGGCCGCGCTGTCAGGCGGGAAGGCCGTACGCCTCCTTGACCGGGCCCTGGAGGCCGGGATCAACCATTATGATGTGGGATCGAATGTCTATTACCGGGGAGCCGAGAGAAGCCTGGCTCCTTTCATGAAAAGGAATCGCGATCAGATCTGGGTGGCCTCGAAAGCCCCCATCATGCCCAGAATCAAACCAGAGGATTCGATCACCTCGGAGCAGGCGGAAGCGGCCGCAGCCGGCTGGACGAGGCTCCTGGAGGCCAGCCTGCGGGACCTCGACGCTGACTATATCGATGCCTATTATCTCATGGCCGTGGAAAATACTTCCCTCATCCGCAGCGAAGAGATTTACGCGGCCTTTCTCAAAGCGAAATCAGACGGAAAAGTCGGATTCTTCGGACTAAGCACCCACAAGAACGCCCAGGAAGTCTTGGAAGCGGCGATCGGGACCGGCTGGTATGACGTAGCCATGATCGGGGTCACCCCGGCCGGCTGGTATGACTGGGACACCCATGACCTGCTTCCAGGATCCCCGATACTTACGGAACTCTCCGGATTGCTGACCCGGGCAAGGGCCGCCGGAATCGGGCTGGTCGGCATGAAAACGGTCAGACATCTTGCCCCGATGTCCGCCATGGGAAAGGGAGATCCTTCTGTATTCGATAAATATTTCAGTGAAAAGCTCCTATCTTCCCCTCTTTCACCTTTCCAACGGGCTTATGCGTTTGTGCTTGAGAATGGATTGGATGTGGTCAATGCCGACATGCAGAATTTCAAGCATCTCGAAGACAATATCGCTGCCGCGGCCGCCTCCCGAGTGTACTTTGGCTGATGAGCTAGGGCGGATATTTTAACATATGGAGTAGACCAGCCCAATCAAGGAGATCTCCTTCCATGGATGAAGGCAAAGAGAAAAAATCCGAAAAGGGAAGATTCGGGATATCGCGCCGCAATTTCCTGAGGCTTTCCAAAGACGTTTTTGTGGCGATCGGCGCCGGCGGCGCCCTGACGCATATCGTCTGGGCCAAGAAGGGCGTAGCCGCCATCCCGGTTTCCGAGGGCTATTTGGTGGTGGATATCAAGAAATGCCAGGGATGTGTCTCCTGCATGCTGGCCTGTTCCCTTGTCAACGAGGGAGTCGAGAATCTCTCCCTCGCCCGAATCCAGATCCTGCAGAATTCCTTCCAAAACTGGCCGGATGACGTGTCCATCGAACAGTGCCGGCAGTGTGTCGATCCCGCCTGTGTGAAAGCATGTCCGGAGGGGGCTCTGACAGCAGACCCGGAGAACGGCCATGTGCGGAGAGTCTGCAAGGAGAAATGCATCGGATGCATGTCCTGTGTCGAAGCCTGTCCCCATCCGCCCAGCCGGGCGGTCTGGAATTTTCAGGAGAATCTGGCCCAAAAGTGTGACCTTTGCAGCCATGCTCCGCATTGGGAAGAAAAAGGCGGTCCGAATGGGAAGCAGGCCTGTGTGGAAGTCTGCCCGGTGGGTGCCATTCAATTCGTCGCACAAGTGCCGGAACAAGAAGGCGAAGACGGATATAAGGTCGATTTAAGAGGTCCGGCATGGGGCAGGCTGGGATATCCCGTGGACTAGGCCCTTGCCTGGTATGAAAGTAAGACGGGACAGGAGATGAGATAGATGAGCGGCTATGCGGGAAAGATTTTAGACATTGACCTTACGGCAAGAAAGATCGGCGTCATTCCCACCCGAAAATACGAACACTGGGTGGGCGGCCACGGCATGGGATCGGCGATCTTTTGGGATCTGGTCGAGGATAAGTCGATCGACGGATTTGACCCTGCCAATGTGGTGACGATTTTGACTTCCCCCTTATGCGGGACGCTGGCGCCCGCCGCGGCGAGCCGGTGCGAGGTCCAGGGCATCGGTGTGCAGTCTTATCCGATCGGATGGTTCACCCGCAGCAACTTCGGGGGACGGTTCTCCTCCATGCTCAAATTTGCCGGCTGGGACGGTATCGTTATCCGGGGAAAAGCGGAAAAGCCGGTATGGATAGATATCAGGAATGAGAGCGTGGAGGTCAAGGACGCCGGCACCCTCTGGGGTCTGGATACCTGGACAGCACAAAAAAAGATATGGCGGGAGGTCATGAGCGGCCAGGACTTCAGCCGCTGGATGAGGTTGGGATCCCGAGACGACGCCTCCAGGACCACACAAAAACCCGCTGTTCTGGCCATCGGCCCGGCGGGAGAAAATCTGAGCCGGATGGCATGTCTCATTCACGATGCCTCAAACGCAGCGGGACAGGGAGGGTTCGGGGCGGTGTGGGGCTCAAAGAACCTCAAGGCGATCAGCGTTATCGGCACTGGGAGTATCAAGGTTCAAAATCCAAAGGCCTTGATGAACGCACGGCTGTGGCAGAAGAAAAACTATGCCTACAACCTGAAAGACACAGACAACATCGCCTCCGGCACCGTATTTCAGAGTCCGCCGATTCCGGGCGTTTTATGGGGATATCCCACCGGAAGCTGGAGACCCAAGGAAGGTCAGAGGCCTCAGGCGTGCGTGGGCTGCCACTCCGGATGCCGGGCGAGATTCGCCAGCGGCCTCGGCAATGAGGCGACCTGCTATGCCACCGTCTTCTATATCGGCGCCAGAAAGCCAGAAATACAAAGAAAAGCGAGTGATCTGATCAACCAATACGGCCTGAATGCCCACGAGATGCTCTACTGCCTGCTCTATCTGAATAGTCTCCGTATGAAGCGTATCCTCGGTGCGGGACGAGACATCGATTGTCCCCTTCCCTTCAAAGACTATGGCAAAGAAAATTTTGTCGAGCAGTTCGTGAAGATGGTCGCATATCGCAATGACGGATTGGGCAACCCCCATCCCTTCGGAGATGACATCGCCGAGGGCACCATCCGGGCGGCGAAAAAGTGGGGAAGATTGGATGAGGACCTGGCCAGCGGCTTGCTTCCCTTCCCCTTCTGGGGGCTTCCGGTCCACAAGGAGCCAGTAGGACAGCTCGAATGGGGCTATGGAACCCTACTGGGCGACCGCGATATCAATGAGCATGATTTCGATTGGATGAAATGGGACGCCACTTCAGCCAAGATGTCCGGGGGGGAGCCGATGGTCCCGGCCGAGGAACTGGTCCGAATTTACACCGACAAGATGGCCCCGTTTCAGGGAGACCGGCTCATGCTCGATTACAGCGCCGAAAATATGTATTCAGAGCATATCGCGAAGCTGGTGACATGGCATAGGTATTACACCCGCTTCTGGAAACAGTCGGCCATGTTCTGCGATTGGCGCTGGCCGGATTTTCTCAATCTGCGGGCGCCGGGGAAGATCGGCTCGACCGGGGAGGCGGAGCCGAAATTCCTGCAGGCGGTCACCGGAAAAGAGATCTCATTCCTGGACGGAATGGAATTGGGCCGCAAGATTTGGAACCTGGACCATGCCATCTGGACCCTCCAGGGCCGTCATCGGGACATGGTGCATTTTGCGGAGTATATCTATACAAAGAAGAGCAAGATGGTGGAAGCACCGGTCCTTTTTCTTCCCGGAAGAAAAAACGGGAAATGGGATTATTGCAACATGCTGGGACGCCGCATGGAAAAAGAGAAATTCGAGGGATTCAAAACCCGGTTCTATACACTCCAAGGTTGGGATACGAAATCCGGATACCCGAAACGCAGCACTCTGGAGGCCTTAGGACTGTCATATATAGCCGATGAATTAGAGAGTCATGGAAAGCTGGGACAGGCATAACACTTCCGTCTGAGCGCGGCGAAAGAGACCGCGTCAAGGATCATGGCCCGGCTCGATACGAGGTCATGCAGGGGATGACACATTTTGAGATCTATGCCAAAGGGCGCCTGACTTCGATCGAGCTGGCCGTTGCTTGGTTTGACGAACATCTTAAATGAAGAATTCGAGTCCGGCCTCTGGACTCTTGGTATCCCCGGTTTCGCTAAAAAAGGTTTATCCAAAGCTCTATTTTTTCTTATCTTCTTGAATTGGGGACGAGGAAATAAAGCGCTTGTCTTTACTTCCTTTAGAATCATTATTTATACTTTACTTCACAGGGGAGAGAACACAGCGAGAAATATCTTTTTGATAATGATATGAAGAAATTGAGGATATATATGGAGGTCAGATGATGCCAGGGACAAAAAGATGTCTGCCGGCCTTGTGTTTGTTGCTTCTGGCCAATAGCGCTGGGGCCCAAATTCTTCCCTCTGAGCAAGACTATGCCAGGTATCGCTTCGGCATCTGGGTTGAAAAGGCCGGTTATATTGATAAGCCTAATTTCTCTTTTATTTCTCTCGCGCAGAGAGATCCCTGCAGCTGGAAAGAATCTTCTCGGATCTGGAAACTTACTTCCACCCAAGAAGGCGGATTGGTGGTGGTTGAAGATGATGAGTCCAAAGTCATCTGGGAATCGCCGACCAAAGTCGTCCTCATCGACAAAATCGGAATGAGGGAGACTTTTGAGTCCGGATTTCCGATCCTCTTGTTCGCGACACAATATTTATCCGCTGACTCGGGAGTTTTAAATGCCTATTTGAAGAATCAGAAGGCGGATGATGTCCTGAGGATATCAACCCTTTTTCTGGGTGAACTGGTCGACATGGAGTTTAAAAAAAGCCACGAGCGTGTGGGTTCAATCCGGGAGGCCTCATCGAATGTGTGGATCTGGTCGGGCGAAAAACATATTCCCGGGGGGCCGATTCCCGGCCGAAACAGCAAAGTCCCGTTCGATCTGGTCTTATCCGAAGACCATATGCTTTTAGGATGGTTTGATCCCGTAAATGATGACGTCACCATACAGGAGGGGTATGAAGAATTCTCAACTCTTAAATTTTGGGATGACGCTCTTATTTCCAAACCTCTCTACCGGGTGGTTAAACTGGAAGAGAAAACCATGGTTCCGATGGCGGATGGAATTTCCTTGGTATCAACCGTCTTCCTGCCCGGCAAACCGGGTGTTGAGGACGAAAAAGCGCTGAAAGGACCTTTCCCCACCATATTGATGCGGACTCCTTATGACAGGAGGAGAATCAGGGATATCTTCAAGTACGTGTCGCGGGGCTATGCGGCGGTGGTCCAGGATACGCGGGGACGGTACGATTCAGAAGGAGTTTTCCTCCCCTTTGTCGATGAAAAATCCGATGGGGATGAAACCATTTCCTGGATCGCGAAACAACCATGGTGTGACGGCAAGGTAGGAATGATCGGTGCGTCATACGGAGGTATGGTCCAGTGGCATGCCGCCTACCGAGGGAATCCCTATCTCAAATGTCTCATTTCTCAGGTTACGGGGGGCCCGGGTCAGGTGGATTCTCCCTACCAGAACGGTTCCTTTACGACTGGATATCTGACCTGGATTCTGCTTGTGGGGACCACACCGGAAAAGTTCGAAGCCGCGAAAAGCAAAAGTCTTTATGATGTCGCCGTGGCATTGCCTCTGATCGATGCCGACAAGAGGGCGGTGGGGCACGAAATCTCTTTCTGGCGGGAGTTTCTCGCACACCCGATTCTGGATGATTTCTGGAAAAAGGGAGACATCAAGCGGTGGGCGGAAAATATCGATCTGCCGGTTTTGTTCCTCTCCGGATGGTACGATGACGTGCTCAGGGGAACCATATATTATTATGATATGATGAAGGGCAACCGGCGCAAAAACCAGCATATCATCCTCGGCCCCTGGCGCCATGGTTTTAACCGAACTAGAAGAATCAATAAGTTGGTCTTTGGGGATAATGCCATCAGGGAAGACCTCAATTATGTCTATGTGCGCTGGTTCGACCATTGGCTCAAGGGAATCAACAATGGGGTGGAAATGGATCCTGCGGTTCAGTATTACACCATGGGAGAAAACGACTGGAAAACAGCCGATACCTGGCCGCCGAAGAATGTAAAAAAAGAGGAATGGTATTTCCGCTCGAAAGGGATGGCCGTCCGGCCCGAGGATGGCGGCTGGATCGGTCCAAAAAGGCCCGGCCGCGAGAGGCCCGATCATTATGTCTATGATCCGGCAAATCCGACGCCTTTCCTCTGTGACGTAAGATATAACGAAATTAATCCTCCGGAAGATTATCAGGAAGTGGAGCGGCGGAAGGATACGTTGGTTTATAGCTCAGATCTGCTTATGGAAGATCTTGAAATATCGGGTGATGTCTCTGCTGTCATTTATGCCGCCACAGATTGTCGGGACACGGATTGGCTGGTCCGTTTAACCGATGTCTTTTCAGATGGCCGATCCATCCGCCTGGTGGACGGATTGGTCAAAGCCCGTTTCCGAAAGAGCGTGGAAAGAGAGGAACTGATAACACCCGGAAAGATATATGAATACCGTATCCCCATGACCTGGACCAGCCACCGGTTTCGCAAGGGACATCGAATGCGGGTATCCATCGCCAGCGCTTCAGCCGGTTTACTGGTTATCAACACCAATACCGGGAATCCGATAGCCGAGGACACCGAATATAAGACCGCCCATCAGACTCTATATCATGACCAGGATCATCCTAGCCATATCATTCTCCCTGTTCACAGGGAAAGCAGATAAACGTACGAATTTGATTCATCGAAATGATGCGGTGACCTTGGTGACCTCAATAAGACTTCAGATGAAGCTCTATTTTTCAGTCATTTGTTTCCTCGGATCGGTAGTTGGGATTTCCCTTGGTGAAGATGGTCAGGAGATCTCGGTTGAGGAGCTGATAAATAATTTGCAGACTGGAAGCTATACGGGAAAACCCATCGATCTCCATCTCGGGGAGGCGAGCCTGGAAAGACTTCTCATGAGTCTGGAGGACTCTTCCGGCCTGAAATTCAGACTCAGCCCGGATGTCCAGCAACGGTCTGAAGAAAAAAAGGCCTATAGTTTCAGGCAGGTCCCATGGGATCGAGTCTTATCGCTCGTCCTCCAGGAATTCGGCCTCGAGGCGGTCCTAAGTGACGGTGACGTTTATATACAGCCAAAGACTGCTGGTCTCAAGCGGATCATCAGAGAAGACCAGCTCCCATCTCTGAGATCTCACCGATTCCTTCCTTTTCTGTATGTCTTGATTTTTGTGGTGATAGCAGGAGGATCAGCAGGATTCTTTCTCTACAAAAAAAGGCGCTCCGATAAAGCACAAGAATCAAAGAGATTTGTCATCGATCCGGAAATAGCCGATGAGGTGACTAAAAGGGTGACCTATCTATTTGATGTGGAAAAAGTCTATAGGAATGAAGATATTTCACTTCAGTCCATATCCGACAAATTGTCCATCCCGCCGTATCAGCTGTCCCGGATCATCAACGAAATGATGAGGCTCACTTTCTCTGTTTTGGTCAATACTTACCGCGTAGAGGAAGCAAAAAAAAGACTGGCTTCTCTACAAGATAAAGACAAGACAATTCTGAATATTGCTTTCGATGCGGGCTTCAACACCAAGACTTCATTCAACCGAGTCTTTAAAAAATTCACCAGGATGACCCCTTCTCAGTACCGGGAGCGATATATGCCTAAAAAGACCTCCTGATCTTTGATTTCTCCCGTACTATTCAATAAATGTGTACGTATTTATCTCATTGATAATCAGTCACAAAAAAATATTTGAGGAACATTTTATGAACTGGGACGACCTCAGAGAAAAAAATATGGCAACTCTAGCCTATACTTAGGTCGTTTTTCAGGAGCGCTAAACAATGAAAAGTAAGATGATCTTCGTTCTATTCCTTTTTCTTCTAATGCCTCTCCTTGATGCTGAAATCAAGAACTCGGATAAGCCATCAAGGGGGGAATGGGATTTCGCCCCGGTGAAAGTGTGGGAAATTTCCAGAGTCGGTGACGATGTTTTTGGAGAACCCGATAGGATCAGGATATCTGATGAGGGCATGGTCTACATCTCTGATCCCGAATATGGAGCGAACTATGTCTTCGACAATACAGGAATATTCATAAAGGCCTTCGGCAGGAGGGGGCAGGGTCCGGGCGAAGTTCGGCAGCAAAGGGATTTATTCGCGGTCCACTGTCAAATTTTTATCGTGGATACTGGCATGATCCATATTTTCTCGAAAAGAGGAGAATACATTGAATCCAAACGAAATCAAAGCTATCGATTTCGTCCTATTGTTTTCCTCAACCATGTAGAGTTCATAGCCAGTCCGTTTGGAATCTTCGAGGCACCGGGCGGCCTGGGAAAAGTCTCCATTGTCAATCTGGAAAACAGGACGGAGCGGGTGATCGCCGAGTTTCGCATTTTTGAAGGGGGCACGGCAAGGTCCGGCGACCTCGTGGGATCGTTCATTATGATAGGTTTGACGCCACTGATGACGGTGGGATATGGGAACCACAGAATCTACTATGGTAAAAGCGACTCTTATGTGATCCATATCGCCGATATGGATGGTCGAGTGCTCGATTCATTCTCCCTGAAGAGAAAAAAGCAGAGGATCTCCGATGACGTCAAAAGGAAGAGCTTTGAAGAATTTGGCCGGATATCAAGACATACACGAGAGCAATTTATAAAAACAACACCCAATGATTGCACTTTTTTCTGCCGCATTGAGGTCCATGATGGGCTCATCCACGTCTTCGTTCCAGAAATCCCCCGTCACAACAAACAGAAGATAGACATCTTTTCTCCTGAAGGGAAGTATCTATACTCAGGCCTGATTGAGCTTGAGCAAGGATTGACTCTTATGCATTCCCAGCTCGATAATCCGGTCATAAAAGACGGATACCTCTATGCGGCGTTGAGGGACGACAGCCATAAAATCAAAATCGCCAAGTACAGAATTAGACTTCCCGTTCCGGAAGAATCGATAAAATGAGACGCCGTCTTTGCCTATTCTAAACCAAAAGCTGTGCTATCCGTTCTATCTCATTGAGGTATGTCTTTTGCAATGCTTTTTGGGGAGGGAACGGTGTCTCACATCTTTAAGCCGGCTGCGCACTTATTCCTGGGGCTGCTGCTCTTAGGGACGGCGCCCGTCGCCACGGCCCAAGAGGGGGCGGGCGAGGGCGTGGTGATCGGCACATACCACAAGCTTCGGTCGAAGATCCTGAATGAAGAACGTACCCTGCTTGTGCATCTTCCGAGAAGCTATCACGGCACTTCCCTGGGTTATCCGGTTCTTTTCATGCTCTACGGAGATCATGTCACCACCTATTTCGCCGAGGCGGTGGCGGTTCTGGACCGGCTGGGACCTACCGGACGCATTCCGGAGATGCTGCTCGTAGCGATCACCAACACCGACCGCTACCGGGACCTCCTGCCCTTGCAGCCGGACGGGCGGCCTACCGGGATCGAGAATTTCGTGCGCTTCTTTCAGGAAGAGCTTGTCCCCTATGTCGAGTCCCACTACCGAGTCAAGGACTACCGGGTGGTGTTGGGGCCACAGGCCGGCGCCAATTTCGTGATGCATACGTTCTTCAAACATCCGGATCTTTTCCAAGCCGCCGTCATCAACCATCCCTTTCGCTGGCGGGGCGGGCGGGACCTGATCCTCCAGACGTCTCAGGACGTTCTCCCGGGCCTGAAGTCGTATAAAAGGTTTTTATCCATCACCTATGAGGACAGTGATGAACTGGCCAAGGAAGGGATCGCCTATATCGATCGGTTCGCCGCATTGGTCCGTGAGCTCGACCTCACGGACTTTCGCCTTCACCTGAACTACATCAAGGACAACGATGAGTTCATCCAGCCCCTGGGGCTTCGCGCGGGGCTGAAAGCCATGTTCCAGGATTATCCATTTCCTGAGAATAGAGAGGTTAACGGATTGGACGACATCCAGGACTTTTACCGGGGCCTTTCTGCTGTCTATGGATTTCCTGTGGATCCGCCGGAGCATGTGCTCTCCATGCAGACCTACGGCCTCCTGAATCGGGGAAAGCGGGCAGAGGCTCTCGATGTCGTGAAGTACCTGCAGGCGAATTACCCCCGATCGGCCAATGCGTACATGATACTGGCCAACCTTTATCAGCAGGATGGGGACCTGGAAAAGGCCCTTGAAGCCTACAGGAAAATGGTCGAGATTCTCCCGAGCGATGTGGGTATGATCCAAAGCCGGATCGAAACGCTCGAGCGCCGCGTCTCCTCTTCGGCGGCATATGCCGTGGAAAAGGAGATCCGTAGGGGCAGGATCGCCGCAGGTCTGGCAAGATTCCGTGCCCTCCGATCGGATCCCGATAGCGATTTCTATTTCGATGAGAGAGAATTCAATGAGCTGGGTTATCGCCTGCTCGGCGCAGGAGATTCAGATGCGGCCATCGAGATCTTCAAGCTCAATGTCGAGCTTTTCCCGGAATCAGCCAATGTTTACGACAGCCTCGCGGAGGCCTACATGAAGAGCGGCCGGATGGAGCCAGCCATCCGGAATTATGAAATATCGCTCGAACTCGACCCAGAAAACCAGAATGCCCGGGATATGCTCAAGAAGCTCCGCAGGAGTATGCGTCCTTCGAACAGCCCGCTATGAAGAGCACGCTTGAGATCGGCCGTGCCGAGCGGGTCATCGAGATTGAGGGCGCGTTAAGATATCCAGCGAAATGCCGTTGTCTCAGTGGGACTGCGATTCGGCGAATATGCCGGAGAAGGGAATTTCGATCGTAAAAGTGGAACCTCGTCCCGGCTCGCTCTCCACCGATATTTTTCCTTTGTGCTCTTCGATGATTTGATGACAGATAGAGAGGCCCAATCCGGTCCCGACTCCCACCCCTTTGGTCGTAAAACCGGGGTTGAAAATCCGGCTCAAATTCTCGGATGATATCCCTTTCCCGGTGTCGCTGATTCTAATCCAAATCTTATCTTTCTCCTGCCCTGTTTGAATTTTGATCTCACCCTCGCCCTCGATGGCCTGAGTGGCGTTGAGCAAGATATTCATGAATACCTGATTCAAATGACTCGCCCGGCATTTCAAACGCGAAATATCGCCGTATTCTTTGATGATCCGGATACGGTTTTTCATCTCATGATGGAGTAGAATCAGCGTGGTATCCAGGCACTCGTGCAAATCCGCTTTTTGGACTTCGGCCTCATCCAGTCTGGCGAAGCTTTTTAGGCTTCTTACAATCCCTGTGATGCGGGTTCCCGCTAGCTTGTTGACCTCGGTAAGCTCCTCGATGACATTCACATAGTCCTTGACCTTGGGATACTTGTTGGCGCAATCCGGTTCTATTCTGCTTATTTCTTCATTCAATTTCACCAATGTGCGGCCCAGGACGTCGGTGTTGCTGTTGATCGAACCGATGGGCGTGTTTATCTCGTGGGCCACGCCGGCCACCAGTTGACCCAGGGCCGCCATCTTTTCGGATTGGACAAGCTGGGCTTGGGCTTGTTTCAATTCTTGTGTTCTCTGCTCGACCTTCTTTTCCAATCCGAGGTTCAATTCATCGATCTGGCTGAACTGCGACTTGATGATGGAAAGATAAAATACAAAAGCGGCGAGTGCGAACGGTATCAGAGAAAAGGAATGAGTCTGGATTCCGAAGTAGGGGAGATAGAGGACCAATGCCCCTGAGGAAAGAAAAATGAAGGAGAATCCGATAAGGTTATAGCGAAGCCTGATGCGCTCCGATTCGGATGCAGCCTTTTTATATCGCGTGGCCAGCATGCCGATTACTGTCACTGGTAGGATAGTGGCCCATGTCGCTCCTGGCAGAAGCAGTTTACCGTAGGTGTGTTCATAGCCGGTCGGATCGTAATAAGCGGCGCCTGAGATAATCAGGTCGGTAAAAATTAGCAGGAATTCCAATACCGCTGCGCCCATGGAACAGAGAATGATAAGCACTTTGTATGTGATAACTCCCCATAACTTGCTGTCCAACTGGTGGATATAACCGGTTAATTCCAGCACGTAAAATACCGTGACCAGGACAGAGATGATAGCAAAGAAATAGGGGACCTTGTTCCAACGAAGGGCTTCTTCAAGGGTATCCGCCTCGTGGAATATAAAAGAGGCGAATGAGGCCAATCCCAAAGAGAATATGAAGACAGCAAAAACGATATTGACCCTTTCTTTCCGACCGTAGAGGATAGCCGTTATGCCCAACGAGAAGGTAAACAGTCCTGCCACCAAGGAGGGGATGGAATATGGATTCACCGGATTGATTTTCCCCTACTCATCATTATAGAAAAATGATCCGGCCTTTCCAAGAAAAAGTCGTATCCCTGCCAAAGCCCATGACAGAATTTAAGCATGCAAATAAAAAGGCGCCCCCTTTTCGTTAAAGAGAGCGCCCTTTATCAGCGAAAAAACAGCGAGCTAAACTACCGTGACATTTGCCGCGGAGGGTCCCTTGGGGCCCTGCTCGATGTCAAAGGTCACGCGATCGCCATCGTTGAGCGACTTGAAGCCGGCGGAATTGATCGCGGAATGATGAACGAACACATCCGGACCGCTTTCCTGCTCGATGAAGCCGTAGCCTTTGCTGCTGTTGAACCATTTGACTGTTCCATTAGCCATCGTGGCATTCTCCTTTCCTAAAGTTCTCAAAGTTTTCTATACTGGAGGCTGCCACTTTTACAAATGGGATTGTCCTTCAGTGCGAAATAGGCCTGCTCACATAAAACAAACTTCTTTGATTGTAGATATACTAGCAAATATAGGAATAAAAGTCCAGCGGAAAAAACAGTTTTATGGAATCATTCAGATGCCGTCTATCAGGAAGATCAAGAGAAATCGGCGAATATTTTATGTTCTCTTTTGAGAAAATACGTCCATTGATTTCATCTTTTAAGATCTCCGGGCGAGTAAGCCAAAATAGATGTGCGTGCGCGAGAATCGGCTATTCGTGGCGGAGAGCGGACACGGGATCTGAGGTGGCGGCTCGTACGGCTTGAATGCTGACGGTCAGAAGGGCGATGACCGCAGCTATGGCCGCTGCGGCGACAAAGTATCCAATGTGTAAATCCGTTCGATACGGATAGGCCAGCAGCCACTCCCGCATAACAAACCATCCCATGGGCCAAGCCAGCACATTGGCTAAAAGCACCGATTTTAAGAAATTTTTATTCAACAGCACAATGATCTCTGATGAGGCGGCACCTAATATCTTGCGGATTCCGATCTCTTTTGTCCTCTGTGCGGCCGCATAACCTACCAGCCCGGACAATCCAAGGCATGACACAAAGATGGATACGAAAGCGAAGTACCCGAATATCCGGCTGGTCTGTTCCTCCTGACGGTATTTTTTGTCGATCTCGGCATCATGGAATGCATATTCGAAGGGTCGGTCCGGGTTGAACTCCTTCCACACCTCTTCGATCGAAGCCATAGCGTTGGGAATCTCTCCCGCTTCGATGCGGATATCCAGAGCTGCATAGCGGTCCCACTGAGTCAGCGGACGAAGATAGTAAACCTCGGCATGCAGATTTTCCTTATACCCGGCGTGAATGTTTTTCACCACTCCGATGATGGTCCCATCTGTCCCGACAAGATGGAGAGCCTTGTCTACCGGGGATTCCAGCCGCATGAGTTTAACCGCCTCCTGGTTGACAATAAAACCGTCACGGAAATCGCTTACTCGTTCCTTTAAAAAGCTGCGGCCGGCTATAATCTCTGCACCGAGCGTGTCAAAATAATCATGATCCACCATTTTGAACCAAATTTCATTCTCCAGATAAGAGAGATCCGGATCCATTCCCTCCCAACGGAAGAGTCCCCCATGATTGGTCGGAGCGCTGGCGGTGACCTTTACGATGCTGGGATGCTGCGAAAGCCGGGCTTTGATGGTCTGAACCCTTATAGACATGGATTGGGTCAGCGGCAGGGAGAGGAGGTTTTCTTCGTCGAATCCCAGATCGGCATGCTTCATGAAGCGGAGCTGTTTCAATACCACAAGGGTGCAGATGATCAGCAGGATGGAGATGACAAATTGAATCACCACCAGGACCTGTCTGAACATTCCCCGGCCTTCGATCCGGAAAGCTCCTCGCAGTGTTTTGACCGGCTGGATTGCGGAAAGGTATACGGCCGGGTAACTGCCGGCCAGGATGACCGTCAGTAGAAAAATCGCCAAAAGGCCTATGATAAATCCGGCGTCGAGGTATTCGAACCGCAGGTTTTTCTGGACAAGGTTATTGAATGCGGGAAGGGTGAACAGGATCAGCACGATGGCGATGCCTAGGGAAAAAAGAGCATACAAGAACGACTCTCCCAAAAACTGCCCCAGCAGCAGTCTCCGATCCGAGCCGATCACCTTACGAATGCCGACTTCTTTGGCCCTTTGGGCGGATTGAGCTGTGGAAAGGTTCACGAAATTGATACACGAGATAACCAGGATGAATATCGCTGCGAATGAAAACAAATATACATATCGAATGAGGCCCCCGCCCGCGAGTTCGTAGAGATGGAGTTTTTTCAAGGGAAAAAGATAAAAATCCCGTTCACCGGAGGGAAGCCAGGAGCGGTACCGATCCATGGCTACTGTGAGCCTGGGATTGATGTCAAGAGGGTCGATGCCGGGCTTGACTTGAACAAAGGTATGGAACGCAAAGTAATTCCAGCGTAGGGGGTCCTGGTACTCTTTTACCTTCCTGAGGTCTTTGAAGCGGGTGATAAGATTAAAACGTATTTCAGAATTATCAGGAACATCCCGGACGACGCCGCAAACCTCCAAAGGTACGCCGTCCACTTCCAGCAGCCTGCCGAGGGATTCCCCATCGCCGAAGTATTTCTGAGCCGTGGACTCCGTGAGCACGATTGTGTTGGGATCGACCAGGGCGTTGTCGGATTCACCAAGAAGAAAGGGAAATGTGAACATGGCAAAGAGAGAGGGATCGGCGGCAATAGTCTGTTCTTCGATAAAAACCTTATCCTGGTGCTTGATGATGTGCCGCTCCCGGGGCTTGATCCTTACGATCCGAGTGAAATCCGAGAATTCAGCTTCGAGTCGTTCAGCCAGAGGATAGGGGGTGGACGAATAATGACGGTTGTTGGCCAGCCGTTCCCATGCGATGAGATAGATGTCATCCGCATTGGTGTGGAACTTTTCATAACTGGTCTCATACTGGACCCAGAGCAGGATCAAGATGGTGCAGGTCATCCCGACTGCCAGACCCAGAATATTGATGAATCCGTAGGTTTTGTTGCGATACAAAATTCTCAGCCAGATTCTGAAGTGGTTTCTCAACATGGTCGTTTTCCAAGCGAGGCAGTAGGAGAGATACTTGGGGAGAGCCCCCAAGCATTGTCTCCAGTACCACAGGTCGGCTTTCCGGCGGCCGTGGGTTAGACAGAGCGAGGCATGGACCTCCCGCAGGTCGGAGAGCATGCCGTAACGTCGGCTGTAGTCATAGAGACGGGAGAGAATGATTTCGGCAACGCGAGGCGGGCGGCCGGTGCTTCGAGGACTCACCTTTTGATCTCCGTCGTTGCCTCCGCGGGGAAGTTATGCCACAAAGAATTCTGCAGCTTCCGGGCTTCCTGGAGAGCCCTCAGTCCGTGATGAGTGATCCGGTAATAAACGCGCTTGTTATCGGCTTTGTTTTGGGAGGTTTTTCCTTTGCGGGCGGTGACATATTCTTTCCTGATCAGATACTCCAGCGTGTTGTAGACGGTTCCGAAGAGAATGTCACCGCCGGTCAGCTCCATGATTTTTTCCCGGATCTTCACGCCGTAGGCCTCATCATTCAGATGCCATATGGCAATCAAGAAAATCTGTTCGTTGATGGTCAGCTTCTTCATGCCGGATTCCCGAATAAATACGATTTTATCGTTATTATATACGATATTATCGTTAAAAAGTTCACATTAACTTTTAATTCTTATTGAATTCAGTCGCAGCCCAATAATTCGTCCCTTACCCAATCCTCAACTTTGGAATTGATCAGGGGGTATTCGAGGCGGTTCCGTAAATTCACATGATTCCCCGAGGCTGTTGGTTGTTATGAACAGAATTCAAAGGTTGAATTCATGGTGGAGAAGAGGGCACTCCGGAGCCCGGTGCCTTGCGGATTGACACCACCACTGAGAAGCTATAAGCTGTTCCCGAAGAACGAGGGGAGCGAAGTCATGAAATGCCCGAAGTGCCAGTGTGAGAACCCAGGTTCTCAGAAATTCTGCGGCGAGTGCGGGACCCATTTGACGGCACCCGAAAATGCCCGGGCCGCATTCACCAAAACCATGGAAACGCCGGTCAGTGAGCTTAGCCGGGGGATCGTTTTCGCGGATCGATACGAGATCATCGAAGAACTGGGCCGGGGGGGGATGGGTAAAGTCTACCGCGTGGAAGACACCAAGGTCCAAGAGGAGATCGCCCTCAAACTCATCAAGCCCGAAATTTCCGCGGATCAAGAAACCATCGAGAGGTTCAGGAACGAGCTTAAGATCGCCCGTACCATCGCCCACCGCCATGTCTGCCGGATGTTCGATCTCGGAGAGGACAAAGGTTTTCGTTATATCACTATGGAGTATGTTCCAGGTGAAGACCTGAAGCACCTGATCAGGAGAGTGGGCCGGTTGGATACGGATACGGTCGTCAAGATCGGCAAACAGACATGCGAGGGACTGTCCGAAGCGCATAGGTTGGGGGTGGTCCACCGCGACCTCAAGCCGTCCAACATCATGATCGACAAAGAGGGGAATGTCCGCATCATGGATTTCGGGATCGCGCGTTCTCTCAAGGCCGAAGGGATCACCGGATCCGGGATCATGATCGGGACCCCGGAATATATGTCTCCCGAGCAGGCGGACGCTCATGCCATCGATTCCCGCTCAGACATTTATTCTCTGGGTGTGATGCTTTATGAGATGGTGACCGGAGCCGCTCCCTTTGGGGGCGATTCGGCCTTGAGTGTGGCCCTGAAGCACAAGACCGAGGCCCCGCCGGATCCCAGAGACCTAAATGCCAAGCTCTCCGACGAGCTGTGTGGATTGATCCTTAAATGCCTGGAAAAAGACCCGGAAGAGAGATTTCAAACGGTCGAAGAACTTCAGGCTGAATTTCGGAACATCCAAGAAGGCCGCCCGACCACCACCGGCATCCGGCTTCCGCAGGAGCCTGAATTCCTGCGGGAAAGCACAGCGGAGATCGAGCCGGACGGGCCGGTCTTTGTAGCCCGGGAGGAAGAAATCGCTCGCCTGGAAAAGTCATCCGCAGCGGCGCTGGCCGGCCGAGGCCAGGTGGTTTTTGTCAAGGGCGAAGCCGGATGCGGCAAGACGGCCCTGATTCAGGAATATGCCCGGCGGGCGCAGAAAAAGCATCCGACCTTGGTCGTTGCCATTGGAAAATGCAATGCTCATACCGGAATCGGCGATCCTTATCTGCCTTTTATCGAATTGCTCGGCATGCTCACCGGTGATGTGGCGGCTAAGTGGGAAAGTGGGAACATCACGCGGGAACATGCCGCCACCCTCTGGCGTCTGACTCCCCATGCGGCCCAAGCCGTGCTGGAGAACGGGCCGGATTTGATCGATACCTTTGTCCCGGGAAATGCCCTGATCGAGCGCACCCAGGCGGCCGCGACCGTCTTACCGAACTGGCTGGAAAGGCTTAAAAAGGTCGTGGAGCGAAAATCCGCTTTGCCGGCCGACATGATGCTTCAGCAGAGCCACCTATTCGAGCAGTTCACCCGCGTGCTGCAGGCTTTGTCACGCCGGCAGCCTTTGCTTCTGGTGCTGGATGATCTGCAGTGGATAGATCCCGGCTCCGCCAGCCTGCTCTTCCACCTGGGCCGCCGCATCTCCGGCAGTCCTGTCCTGGTCGTGGGAGCCTACCGGCCGGATGAGGTGACGCTGGGGCGGGAAGGGGATCGGCATCCCCTCGAATCGATTATCCTAGAATTCAAGCGCGATTTCGGGGACATCGAGATCGAGGTGGGGAAGACCGAAGGACGGGCCTTCGTCAATGCCCTGATCGACTCCGAGCCCAACCGGCTGGGAGAAGAATTCCGGAGCACTCTTTTCCGGCAGACCAGGGGACATGCCCTGTTCACCATCGAGCTGCTGCGCAATATGCAGGACAACGGTTTCATTCAAAAAAATGGCGTGGGGCAATGGGAGGCGGGCTCCGGCCTTGACTGGGACGCCCTCCCTGCCCGCATCGACGCGGTGATCGAAGAGCGTATTAGCCGTCTGTCAGAGAGGCAGCGCGAAGTCCTGACCACGGCCAGCGTGGAGGGGGAGGAGTTCACCGCCGAGGTCATCGCCCGGATGCTGGACACGTCGGTTCGGGATCTGGTCAAAGCGCTGAGTACGGAGCTGGACAGGCGGCACCGCTTGGTAACGGCCAAGGGAATTCGACAGCTTAAGGCGAGGCGATTATCCCAGTATCTTTTTCAACACATCCTGTTCCAGCGCTATCTCTACAATACCCTGGATCAGGTGGAGAAGTCTCACCTCCACGGTGAAGCCGGGCACATTCTGGAGACCCTGTACGGCGACCAGGCGGATGAGATTTCCATCCAGCTGGCCCGGCATTTCCATGAGGCCGGTGAGGTCGAAAAGGCCGTTAAATATTTTCACAAGGCGGGAGAAAAGGCGGTAAGAATCTCCGCCAACCAGGAGGCGATCCAGCACTTCCGGAAGGCCCTCGGACTCCTTGAGACTTTACCTCAGTCGATGGAGCGGGACAAGCAGGAGCTCGGTCTGCAGCTGGCCCTGACCGTTCCACTCATAGCGACCCAGGGATTCGCTTCGCCGGAGCTTCGCCGGGCCGCAACCAGGGCCCATGATCTGTGTCAGGAGTTTGGGGCGACACCGGAAGTATTCATGGCTTGGGTTCAGATCTCATTATTCTATTCAACGCGTCCGGAATACCGGAAAGCCCTGGAAATTGGAGTCAAAATATCGGAACTTGCCGAAAAACTGGGCGATCCCATGCTTAAAGCTATCTCCTTCTACAGCACTTCCTGGCCGTGGCTTAATCTGGGGGATCTGGAGCAAGCCCTGGAGTTGACCGAGCGCTTGAACGCCGTCTATGATCCGGAAAAACACGGTCACTTGGCTTATCTGTTCGGCTATGATCTGGGTGTTATGAGCCTGGCCTTCGGCTCCTGGAGTCAGTGGCTGCTGGGGTATCCCGATCGGGCGGCAAAACAGATGGAAACCGCGCTGTCTCACGCGAGGAAGGGAGAGCATCCCCACACCTTAGCCTTTGCCTTGGTCGGTGCCATTGCCATGCAGTGGTTCCTGCGCAATCGGGAAGGTGTCGATAAATACGTGGACGCACTGGAGCCCGTATCCTATGAAAACGGATTCATCTTCTGGATCGGCCATGTTCTCATCTACCGGGGTGAACAAAAAATGCTGTCGGGAGACGCGAAGGGAGGGATCGCTCAAATGTGGGAGGGAGTGGCGACCATTCGCGCGACCGGCTCGGAGACCTGTTTAACCCGACTTTTAACCCGGATGGCGGATGCGTGCCGCCAGGCGGGGGAGGCCGGAGAAGGGCTCAAAATGGTCGAGCAGGGCCTCGAGTTCAGGGATAGATTCGAGGAGCACTACATGGCGGCCGAGCTGATACGGCAGAAGGGTGAGCTGCTGCAGATGAAAGGGATGCACGATCGGCTGGTCGAGAAATGCTTCAAGGAGGCCATCGAGACCGCCCAAAGCCAGAAGGCCAAGTCTTGGGAGCTGCGCGCCGTGATGAGCCTGAGCCGACTTCTCCTGAAACAGGGCCGGGCCGCGGAGGTGAAGCCCTTCCTCGAGGACATTTGCGGATGGTTCAGCGAAGGCCTTGACCGGCCCGACCTTAAGGATGCGAAGGCCCTTCTGGAAGAGCTGAGGTGAAGATCGGTACGCTCATTTTTCATTTTTTTTTATACTTTGACAGACGATTGACTCGGGGTATTCGGCATGTGCTTCCAGGATCTGATCCGGGGTGTTTTTTAAAAACTCCGTCTGCCGGTATGACTTATAGATAAGATTTCTATTGATTTCCGTGCTGTATGGAACAAAGAAATCCGTGATATCTCCGGTCCGATCCGTATCGATATCGATAACCAGGGATGGAATCCCACAGGAAAAATCAAATTCTTTTAAACAGATGGACTTGCGGCGGGATGCGGCCCGGGTTCTAAAATGGACCTCCAAGTTTTGGACATCATAGACGATGCTCCACTGCGTGTGTGTCGTTTGGCCGACGCCGACATTCCAATCGTAGTTGCGTCCGAACACGATAAGATGACCGTCTTTAAGGACAAAAGTCGTGCAGGCTTCGAGATGTGAGATGCGGGAGATGGAAAACAGGCAGAGGATGAAAAGGAAGGCGGCAAGAAGTTTGGGGATTGATTTCATGCGATCTCCTCCCTGAGTTCTTCTCATTAAGCAGGTTGGCTGAAAATTATTACGCAATCGAGGGGGAAAAGTTGGATTTCCCTTCCTGAGTCGCAGTTAATGCCAATGGCGATCTTCCTTGTCCTCAAAACAGGACATTGCCGTTTTCCCGGATTCCGGGAGGGCGACGGGATGACGGTCGGAGAGCCTGATGAGATTACTTAATTTCTTTAAATACATCAGTTTAACGCCTTGGCGGCCTGCGGAGTGCATTCTGGTATGGTTTTTGCATATTCTCCCTAGTGGAGGCAAAACGAACTGACTCCAGGAGGTCGACATGAGAAAAATGAGCTTGACGGTCCTGCTCATCACATTCGCTTTATCGTTCGGCTCCATCTCCTGCTATCGTCATGTCGGACATCACGTTTATCGGGGAACTCCCCGATTTGAGCCGACCTATCCCGGTGAAGTGCATCTTCTGCGTAGAGAGCCGAGACGGTCTCATATCCAGTTGGGAGAGGTCTGGATCAGGCCCAATCCTCGCATGAGCCGTGACTATGTGGAAAATAAACTGCGGGAGAAAGCGGCCCGCATGGGAGCCGATGCGCTGGTCATAACGGTCGACCGGTATTTCGGCGATCGGGTCGTTGTCCGCCGCCGCTGGCGCGGATCCGTGGTCTATCAGGAACGCCTTATCGTCGGCATCGCCATCCGCTTCAGATAGCATGGTGAAACGAGTGGACGTATCTGACTCGAAAAGTCGAGAATAGTAAAAACACGCATGTGTGTTTTGACGTATACTACATTAGTATCGGGAATATTTAAAAAACGCCTTGCTTGGTCGGGAGGATACGATGATGAGGCGAATCTGTGTCATATCTGCTCTTTTTCTATTCTTCATCCCCCTGCCGTGTTTCAATCAGGGATGGGATGAGCATATCGATGTCCATTTCTATCCCCTGGTCCTTTCACCCCGGGACACTCTCACAGACGGACCGGATGGTCGGGCTTTTCGAATCAATGAGGATACTTTCCTTGTCTGGGTCGATCTGGCACCCGACATGTTTTTTGCGCACGATACGCGGTACATCATGATTTCAAAAAAGAGGATCAGGATCAAGAGCGGGCGCTGGTGGCCGGTGCTGAACAGAAAAAACCTATTTCTGGATGGCAAGGGCCAGTACGCCCTCATGAGCCCCTTCGAAATGCCCCAGAATCGAGGGAATGCACCCACGGGAGAAGAGCTCGCCGTCCACATCCTGCCTTATGAGCTCAACTCGCGCGACCGGCTCCAGGATGGTCCTCTGGAGCGGCTGTTTAGAATCCAAAACAACTCTATGCTCATCTGGGTCGATCTCCTGCCCGGCGCCTTTTTTGCTCATCCCACCGCCTACCTTCTCATATCGAAGCAGGGCATTCGGATTGAGGACGGGATCTGGTGGCCGGAATTGAACGGCAGAACAATCCTCTACGGACAGGAAAACCGGGTGGGAATCATCTCCCCCTTCAAGATCTCACAAACGCGGTAGCACACGAAACAGGGCCCGGATCTCTGACGGCCCCGGCAATGTCTTCTGGGTGGATGCGTTCGTAATCGAGGAATACCGATAAGACCTTAGCTGGTTGACGTAGTCTAATTACCTTTCGGCGCGCCCAAGTCCTATTCTTTGCCCAAGTGCCAGGTGAGGAATTTGACCAGGGCGGAGACGTGAACGATATGGCCGCCGTCGTGGATGTCCAACTCAAGATTTTCCGTCCGATTGAAATCAAGGTACGCGGGACGGACCTGCTCGAAGGCATAGCGGGCCATGACGACGTTGAACTGGGAGGTGGGCTCCAGCCGGCCGTTCTGGCACTGCAGCGCGCGGGGGGCCGTCATGGCGTAGATGTCGGGAAAATCCACCAGCTCGCGCAGCCCGTCGAACTTCCAGCACAGGCAGTGGTTGCGCTCCATCTGGTCCATCACAGTCAAAAAGCCCGCACTGACCGACGCCCGGATGCGGGTGTCCATGGCGGCCAGCCACATGGCCATCTCTCCTCCCAGGGAAAGGCCCGCGCATCCTATGCGGTTCGGGTCCACTTCGCTCAGTGATTCCAGATAGTCCACACACCGCATCGCATCCCACAGCCTCTCCCCCATAAGCGTCTTCCCTTCCTCGAAGACCTCATGCTGCCCCACATCGGGGGCAATGGTCACAAAACCACGTCGGGCCAGCTCGGCGGCGAATCCGCGGTAGGGGCTTTCCGCCTCATAGACCACTTCCCGGTTCCCGCCGTGGCCGTGAAGGCAGACCACCGCCGGCATTCTTTTGGCTGCCGGCATTCTTCCGGCCGTCTGCGGCCGGGGTACGGCAAGGATGACCCGCATCCTCCGACCGGGGGTACTCTGGAACTCGATCTCGTGCTGGACGTATCCGTCTTCCACCCTTTCCTGCAGGATTTCAACATCGAAACCGTAGCGCTCCCAGCGTTCCGTGAGGTCCGTGATCTTCATCAGCCGGGCCAGGTCTTGCCGCAGGCCTTCCTGCCATTTCAGTGCTTTCTCTGGGGAACGGCTTCGGTAGGCGAGGCGGCGGAAGGAGTCGGTCCTCGCATCCACGGGAGGTGCTGCCCGAGACGGATTCTGCACCGGCTCTACCATGATGCGGGTGGACTCGCCTTTCTCCAGCATGACCGGTAAATCGAGCAGATCTCTTCCTTTTACCTGCTGAGGACGGCCGCCGTCCCGGCTGACGAGGTAGTCCTGATCCCGGTCAACCGTGAACCATTCGGGAAACTGATTGATGCGGGGGTAGTCCATGGGCATATGGAAGTCGCTTCGGTGGCGCGGCCGGTCGAAACGCAGTCGGCCGTTGAAATACCACTCCGTGGCAAGTGAAATCAACAGCCGCCCGTCTGTGGTGTGCACCGCCCCCAGCCGCAGGTCCTCGCGCCAGGGCTCGGCCGTCACCCCTCGGGTTTTCCAGAGCGCGGCCATCAGGGTGGTGCGGGCGGAATTGCCGTCCCCGTACCAGCCCTCGATGATACCGTCCTCTCTTTGTTTGGCCAGGATATAGGCAGTGGACTCATCGATCCAGCGCTCCGCGGCCGGGCTTTCGATCCGGTTGATCAGGTTCAGGGCCCCCTCGACGGCATCGGCGTATCCGTCTGCCCCTTCCCCCTCCCAGCCCTGGCCTAGATATTTGTGGACGTTATCCAGAGCATGGCGTACGGCTGTCCGGTAGCGCGGTTCCCCATCCACCTCGGCCACCGTGAGAAAGGCGTTGTAAACGTAACCCCAGGTGTCGGCCAGGCGCTCTCCCTGCCGCTCCCCGGTCCTGGGATCGTAGGCGTCGGGCATCATGCCGTCCTCATTCACGGCCTTTTCCAGGACGTTGTCCAGGAGCCGGTGGAGGGGCGCTCGATAGCGGTCGTACCGGTCTTGGTCTCGTTGGGCCGCGACCAGGTAGGCTTCGCTCAGTCCGCTGAGGACCTCGCAGCCGTGGTCACGCAGGCGGATTTCGTCCCGCTCGGTCAGATCCTCATGGATCAGATAATAGTCGGCCAGGCGGAAGGCCCATTCCTGGAAGCGCTCCTCTCCCGTAATCCAGAAGAGGCGGCTCAGGGATTGCAAGAGCTCGCCGTGGACTTCGATATTGGCAGTCGGCAGTTTTCCCGCCGCCGTCTCGAAATCCGCTTCGGCCCAGATGTCGATAACCAGCTCCTGGAACAGGTCCAGCCACGGCCCCGGGCCCAGCCATTCCGTGATGGGCATCAAACCGTCTTTGGCGTACTCCGAGGCTCCGAAGAGGATGGCTTCTTTGTCAATCTTTTCACCGGCGAATCCGCCTGTCGCGAAGTCATAGGTATCGGGCAGTGCGAGCCGTCTCTTTGTCAGTGCCCTCTCCCTTTCGAGGATCCGCAGCCCGGCCCGCTTCAAGTGGTTCTGTCCTGTCACAAAACCGGTCAGAAGCAGAAAAGGGAAGTTGTCGGCGGCGCAGTCCTGGGCGTTCCAGAGCCAGCTGCCCTCCAGGGTGCGGGGCAGGAGCCCGGTTTTTGGGTCGGCCTGATTGAGCCAGCCCCATGCATACCGGTTGCAGAAGCGGATGATGGCCTGCGTCTCCTTACCGTTGGCCTCCGCCCTGTGCCAGGCCTGCTCCGGATCCGCTCCCGCCGTCGATGCCGAGAGTGCCATAACAATAGCAAAACTTCCCGTAATTAATTGTCTCATAGGTCGAACCCGATCGTGTTGATCCTGTTCAAAATCATTCGCCGTTTCTGCAGTGGCAATCGCCAACAAACTGAAACGAGAGTACTACAGTCAAAACGACAAGGTCAATAAAAGGAATTTCTGCGGCCACTTGATCTTAGAGGAAATTGCAGTGGCACTACATTCGCTTCTAGCAGACTCGGGGCTCGTTTTGGTCCGGTCAAATCAGGAATCTTTGAAAGGGCGTGCAAATCGCCTTGCAAATGCCTTATGCTTTTTGAGCATCGTATTCCAGCACTTGTTCGAAACGCCGGTTACATTCAGGAATCGGTGGGAGAGCATCCGGCCCGGTGATATGCGATCGTGTGGTGCAAGCTTATGGACGATTTTTTCATCAAAACTCCCTGTCTTGGCATATTCCCTGCCCAAATCAAAGAAAGCCTTGAATAGCTTTTTAGCGAAACCTTTGCAGAATCCCCCGCAGCTTGTCGCGTGGAGCTTTAATCAGGCTGGCAAGGCTCGTCAATCATTTCTGGCAAATTCCAGAATGTTTTGTGGGCAGGCATTCAAACAGTTTCCGCAGGACCAGCAGTCGGGTATGAATAATCCTTTCGTATTCTCATTGATCGCTTTCATGGCCTCTGTCGGGCACGCTTTTTCACAAAGTCGACAACCCTCACAGGCATCTGGATTGATTTTACGCAATTTAAAAAGAGCAGCTCTCTCAAGGAGCCAAGCCCAGAGGCCAAAAGGACAGATGGTGTGACAAAAGGGTCTGAAAACCAAAAAACTGGCTATAACGAAAAGGGGGATTAAGAGTAATGAGAACTGCGCCAATTCGAAGGGATTGAAGATCTTGAATAGATTGAAATGATGATAAAGGATGGAGCCAGGCCCTCCTTGGTTGATGTTTAAAACGCCGAACAGTAGCAGCAAAAAAAACACATAAAAAGTGATGCGCACAGCGATGGATGCGGCAAAGGAGAACTTGTGGGTTCTTTTAAACCACTTCAAGATAGGGATGTTATAGAGGATCTCCTGAAAGGCTCCTAACGGGCATCCCCAGCTGCATAGAAGCCTTGAGCCCAAGAGAGAAAGCAATGTCAATATGATAAAACTCAAACCAACCAGTATTAAGGGATTACCAGGTATTCCATTTATGAGTTTGTGAACTCGTACCGTGGCTTCCATGGGATTCGGAGAAGCTCCCAATAGGATTCCGAAGCCTACGAAAGTGAGGATCAACCAAACGCGGCGGATCTCAGGAATCCGTTTTCGGCGCAGGAGCACATAACCCGCAGCGGCGACGGTGAAACCCCATAGAATATGCCGTATGAGGTCCTTGAAGGGGAATCCTTTAGCCCTGGCTTCCAGAATTGCTGCTCTGAGCCGGTCTGTGCCTATATTCTGATCACGAAGAGGTTTGTGGATATTCCTGAATGTGGCAATAAAATCCTTGCGGTTGCCAGGATTCAAAAGGGATACAATCGAACTTAGGGGCACATCATTTCGCTCTGATATATGCCGCAGGGACATGTTTTCCTGTATTGCGATATGTTGTTGTTGTTGATATGGAGGATACTTGATCAAGACAGCCAATGTGCTGACAACAATAATCAGAATCACAGAGAACAGCAGGTAGCTGAAGAGGATAGGTTTCTCTTTTTTTGATCCCCTGATTAGGCGTCTCATTTCAGCTAAACAGATGGTCTTATGATTAGGGATTTTAAATAATAAAAGACCAAGACACATCCTGTCAATGAATCACCCGCATTCAAAACTGGTAGAATGAATGCGCATCAATGTGAGAGATATAATCAAATCTTGTGTATGAAAGGAAAAAGCGTATCCTATGTTGAGTCACCAAAATCAACAAGGACCTGTAGAGGTCCGAAAGGATACGCTCATGGACAAGGTTACCGCAAAAGCGG
>Ga0180438_10002515_pt1 | contig 29685 bp, 27 predicted proteins | sample SS_ome_12_FD_132455 | JGI IMG/M metagenome (GOLD analysis project Ga0180438, IMG submission 132455) | Hypersaline lake sediment archaeal communities from the Salton Sea, California, USA - SS_3_D_2 metaG | ecosystem: Environmental > Aquatic > Non-marine Saline and Alkaline > Hypersaline >...
AGCCCTGAAGAGAGGCTCCAGATCCTTAAGGCGGAGCTCATTAGTTTTTCCGCAAATCACACCGATTTACATCCTGACGTGATCAAGATGAAACAAGAGATCAAAGAGCTCGAGAAGCATAGTAGCCGGAAAGAGGAGCTTGTGGAACGGTACAAACGCCTCACCGCGCTCAAAACAGACCTCGAGGTTCTTCAAAGCACATACAAGGCGCAACACCCCGATGTCATGTCCGCACACAAAAAAATGCAGGCGCTTGAAGCTGATATCGCACAGCTTTCAGCCGAGAAAAAAAACCCATCTCCTGCGGCGACGATAAAACCGGATAACCCGGCCTACATCAACCTGGCGACCCAGATCGAATCGGTGAGCCTTCAGATCGAGTCCAGAAAAAAGGAGCGTGAAGAGCTGAAAAACAGCCTTCAAGACTACCAGCAGCGTCTGGAAAAAACACCCCAGGTCGAAAAGGCCTACTCGGCCCTTACCCGGGATCATGAGAATACCTGGGCCCAGTATCAGGAGACCATGAAAAAACTCATGGAGGCCCGGGTTGCCCAGGGTATGGAGCAGGAGCAGAAGGGGGAACGGTTCACGATCATCGATCCGGCCCAGTACCCGGAAAAGCCCTTTAAACCCAACAGGCTCGCAATCCTTCTCATAAGCGTCATCCTTGGTTTAGGGGCAAGTGTTGGGTACGCCTCGGTTGCGGAATTTATGGACCAGTCCATAAAGAGTGCCGATGATCTTTTCAATACCACCGGGATTTCCGTTCTGGCATCGGTTCCCTATATCACAACACAAAGGGAGCAGCGAACCCGGCGTATCAAACGGCTTGTGATTGCCACGGTGTGCGTCATTGCCGTTGCCTGTGGCATTGCCCTGTTTCACGTCTATGTCATGGACCTGAATGTATTCTGGGCCAGGGCCACACGGTTTCTGGCAAAACGATTTGTATTGTAAAGGAGCGATACTGACGAAAAATATTTTTATCTCTCGCAGAGAACACAGAGTATTGATTCCCGACAAGTCGGGACTGAGGGGGCAATCCAAATCAAATACCGTATCAACGGGACTATCGCTGGAAGTTTTCCCGGACAGGGTCTGAATATTTGGCCTGATTTTTCGTCCCTGTCATGTAAAAGACCATGGGAAGTTTTTAAAGAGCTAAAGTGGTACATTTGTTAATCGCACGCCTGAATGGCGGGCCGATTGATTGACCTGATTTTTTAAAGAAAAAAATGAGGTCAAACCCAAAGAAAATCTCTGTGAACCCTGCCTGCCAAACGGCAGGCGGGTCTGTGATCTCTGTGAGAGACATTAGATCTTTTTCAACTGAACTGTAAGCAAGGATGCTTCTATGTCCAAGATAGAAAAGGCACTGAACAAGGCGCGTCTGAGCCGTAAGTCCATCATTTCAGCGACAACTGAGCGCCTGACGCACGAGGCAGAGCAACGCCCGCTGGTCAAGCAAATACAGTACACGAAAACCAAGACCATCCAGGTCGACCCGGGGGTACTCGAAGAAAAGAAAGTGATCGCCACCTCCTCTATCTATGCACGAGAGGCTGAGGAGTACAAGTTGCTCAAGGCTCAGGTGATGAAAAAGGCGCGTGAAAAGGGGTGGCAGACCATAATGGTCACCAGTGTGGGCAAAGGTGAGGGCAAAACCTTGACTGCCATCAATCTCGCACTGACAATTGCTATGGAGGTGCACGAAACATCCCTGCTTGTGGAGGCAGACCTCAAGGAGCCGAACATGCAGCGTTTTTTTGGCCTTCGAGGGAAGGCGGGTTTGAGCGATTACCTTCTTGGAGGTACCGCACTGCCTGATTGTTTGATCACTATCGGGATCGATCGTTTTGTCATGCTTCCTGGAGGAAAGTCGATCCCTAACTCCGCAGAGATACTGGGTTCTCCAAAAATGCGGGGCCTGGTAGCAGAGATGCGGAACTGCTATTCGGATCGCTACGTGATATTTGACCTTCCACCACTGCTTGAGTGTGCAGATCCCCTGATTTTTGCCGAATACGTAGATGCGATTCTGCTGGTGGTTGAGGCGGGTAAGACGACAACCGGCCATGTCAAAAAGGCTATGGATCTTCTCGAGGGAAAAAACATACTCGGATGGGTGCTGAACAAGGTCACAACAAACGACAAACATTACTATCGATACTACCACTGACCGCGAGTCGGTGTATGCTCTATGAGTGAGACGCAACAGTAACGGGTCAGCACGAACGTTGACCACAACACCACAACGACATCCATTCTATCAGATGTATTCTATCTGAAGGGGCGGTAGCATACGCTCATTTCAAAGCCAGCCTTTTATTTTCCATTATGAATCCTCATAGGAGGCAGACCAATGGATACCACAAGTAACCACAATGATAAGCCACTCATCTTTAAAGACCTGACCTACAAGATTATCGGGGCAGCTCTGGAGGTGTATAAAACCCTTGGGTATGGGTTCATCGAGGATGTGTATGAAAAGGCACTGCTCAAGGAATTCGATATGCGGGGAATTCCCGCTAAATCGCGATGTCCTATCAAGGTTCGGTACAAGGGCGACAGCATCCCCAGCTACCTGCCCAATATCCTGGTGGATGACAAAGTGATTGTCGAACTCCAGGCAGATGAAAAATATTCTCCTGGAAGCGAACATAATATCATCAACCATCTGAGGGCAACCGGCATCAAGGTGGGCCTGATTATCAACTTCGGCAGGGACGGCTGTAAACCACGGAGGTTCGTAACCTAAAACTTTAGCCCGTGAAATTTACGCAGTAACAGCGAAGCGTATTTCACTGGGCCATGCAAAGAATGTTAATTAAGTTAATTTAGTTAATTACGTTAAATTAGTTAAGTTGACCGTTAAATAGGTGGATCGTGCGATTTAAAACATTCGAGGATTTGGAGGTTTATTCTGCAGACAATCAAGGGGTTCTTTATGTGAACTGGTGGATGATTTGAACATTTGTATTGATGAGGCGTACTTTCCCAGGGATTTTCTCGATAAGCTGAAATCAGAGGGAGCCTTGGTTCATAAACTTCTCAATGGCTATATCGCCTATCTACTGCACCGTAAAGAAAAAGATCAGTGAGTAACCAATTTACCCCGTTAAATGCCTTTGCTTTTATTTAACTGGGGTTAACTCAATTAACCAAATTAACCAAATTAACCATTTAACCAATTAACTAATTTAACCAATTAACTAATTTAACCAATAGAACCGACTCAACGATCTTAATTTATCCCGTTGAATCCGCATAGTGGAACTCCCAAAGGGAGTATTCAACTGGGACGATCCTAACGCTCTCAACCTTATTAACGTTCAAAACGCTCTAAACGATCCAAACGATCCTAACGAACTAAACAAATAAAACCAATAGAACTAATTTAACTAATTCAACCATTCAACTATTTAACTGTTTTAAATGTACTGCTCCTTTTATCAGTTTAAAGAAAAGCCATTCAATCTTTTACCGGACCCGGATTACCTGTTTCTGAGCTCCAAGCACCAATCCGCACTGAACCATCTCGACTATGGTCTTACGGACCAGACCGGGTTTATCATCGTCATCGGCGATATGGGCACCGGCAAGACGACCCTGCTCAAACATCTGGTGCGGAATCTGGATGAAACCGTGCAGGTAGCCATCGTGTTTAACACCAATGTCAACCCTCTGGAATTGATGCAGATGATTTTACGGGAATACGACCTTGGAGGGAAGCAGAGCAACAAAAGCAGGTGCTACGATGCGCTCTACGATTTCCTTTTGGACCAGTATGCACTCCGCAATAGATGCCTTCTGATCATTGATGAGGCACAAAACCTCTCGCCCACGAGCATGGAAGAGATCCGTATGCTCTCAAACCTCAATGTGGGAAGGGATAACCTCGTGCAGATTATCCTCGCGGGTCAATTCCCGCTTAAGCTCAAACTCGAACGGAAGAGCATGCGGCAGGTTGCCCAGCGCATCACCATGGACTTTGTGCTCGAGCCCTTAGGGGCGAATGAAACCCGCGAATACATCCTTCATCGCATGAAGGTTGCAGGCAGAGACAATGGAGATACCCTGTTTTCTCGCGAGACCTTTGAGAAAATCTATCAGAGTTCAGGGGGTATCCCCAGGCTCATTAATATTCTGTGCGATGGGGCGCTTATCTATGGCTTTGCAGACAAGCTCACAACCATACATGCCACTGTGATCGATGAGGTTCTGAGCGAAAAGAAAATCAAGAACCAGTTTTATGGTAATTCACACACTCGAGAAGGGGATACACAAGAGCGGGTCCCAAGCACGATCACCAGAAATATTCGCGACGTTTCACGGCGGCTTGAGATTTTAGAGAAGCAGTTTGCCGATTTTCAAAACAACCACTACGATCATACCATTCAGAAGCTTGAAAAACTTTTGGATCTGGAGCGAGAGAAGTTTAAGCAGGCGATATATGAATCCGGTCAAAAGGATGTCAGTATCAAGGTACTCAGGCAGCGCGTCGCCGAACTCGCAGAGAGAATAAAAAAGCGTTCTTAACGCTCTCAACGCTCCTAACGAACTAAACCAATCAAACTATTTACCCATTCAACAAATTTAACTAACTTGACCAATTCAATGTAACGCCAGATGAAGTTTTATGGCATCATCAATCTCATCTATTTCATTTTTTTGTAACGTTCCTATCGGCGTAATGATGCGGGCCTTGTCGAGGGTACGGATTTGGTCGGCTTTCACCTTGGAATCCTTAGGAAGATTTCCACTTCCTTTCAATAAAAATACCTCAAATGGATAGATTCTCTCAAGATTCTTAGATGTTATTGGCAGGATGGTTATTGTGCCTGAGAATTCATTATTTTTATCATTAGAAACAATGACAACTGGCCGAGTTTTTGAAATCTCCTTTCCCACAACAGGATCAAGGGTGGCGAGATATACTTCTCCTCTTTTAATATTCATCCCAGCCCTCCACATCCACGGGTTCAAACTCCTTTGTAATAGAAAGACTTTCTTGCTTTCTTTCTTTATAGCCTTCTTCGAGGATTTTGTTGAGTTCTTCCTCTTGCATTTCTTTAATCCTTTGTTTCAGAGCCTCGGCAATGAAATAGCTTTTGTTCCTGGACCCAGCTACCTTTTCTAATTGGCGAGCCAGATCTTCTGGTAGAGTAATATTGAGCCTCACTGCACTCATGATACACCTCCATATACAGGTTATTATGTGTATTAATAATACGTTTTAGCGACCATGTCAAGCAGAATCAAATTTATCCCATTTACCCAATTAACTAAATTAACTTTAGCCCGTGAAATTTACGCAGTAACAGCGTAGCGTATTTCACTGGGCCATTTATCCAAAAGTTATTTGGCACGGACGCTGCTTCGCATCGCACACCCCAGTGGAATATGCCCGCCCCGTTGAATCCCCAGGGGGGTTCCCGAAAAGTCGGGAAATTACACGGGGCAAGCATTCCACGGGGCAGGCGGATTACACTGTTATCAAGTGACTGCATCTTGCAGGATCGTTTAAAAGATACTTGGGAAGGCAATTGAGGGAAAAAATATGTGTACCTATTTTTTCCCTGAAAGGCTTCAAAACGGTCTCGATGTTGCTTCATAGGGACGCCTGCAACGCAGGGCTTTTACACGATACTTACTATCTCTGTGTCCCCTGTGCACTCTGTGAGATGAATTGCTGGTTTTGAACCAATTCCCCTAACGTTCCTAACGTTCTAAACTCTCTAAACGCTCATAACGATCTTCGTCCCTTACGCTCTTAACGAACCTAACGCTCTCAACCCTCCAAACGTTCTTAACGTTCTTCACAATGAAATCCTGGTACGTCATACAAACAAAACAGAAAAAAGAAGAGGCCGCAGCGCACCACCTCATGGACAATGCCATCGAGGTATTCTTGCCCAAGATGGAGGCCTTTTCCGTGGTCTATGGAAAATCCAGGAAGGTGATAAAATCCCTGTTTCCCAACTACCTTTTTGCCCGGTTTGATCCTTTAGAGAGCTTTCGGCTCGTGAACTGGGCACGGGGGGTGACAAGGGTGTTGGGCTACGAGGGAACTCCCACACCAATCGATGATGAGGTTATTGAAATCATAAAGGGAAGGGTGGATGAAAAATGCGTGGTTCAAAAGGCGCTCCATTTCAGTGCCAAAGATCCCATTCGCATCACCTCAGGGCCTTTCAAGGATCTTATGGGAATATTTGAACGGTGGGTTTCAGAGGAGGGCAGGGTACGGGTGCTTTTGGATCTTTTAAACTACAGCGCAAAAGTGGAGCTGCACTACTCCCAGGTCGAAAAACTCACCTAACGTTTCAAATGCTTTCAACGCTCATAGCGATCTTAACGATCCCAACCATCTGTATTTATACCGCTTGTCCCGTAGGTCCGGCAGATCGTACTGGGATGAATCCGCATAGCGGAACTCCCAAAGGGAGTATTCAACCGGGACGATCCTAACGCTGCTAACGTGAAAGCATTTCAGACCATAAGTAAATCTGGGAAACAAAGTCCCACTTCATGATGCCTCACGACTTAAACCCCATGACTTTTAGGTATAACGCAGATGATATCCTTAACCTAAAAAGGTGCACTAAATGCATTTTGCCTGAAACTTACCCTAACATATGGTTCAATGAACAAGGGATTTGCAATTATTGCCTAAATCACACGGATCACTATTATCCTGGACATGAAGCACTTCATCGTGAATTAGAAACCTATCGAAATAATAAGGGAGAAAAGTATGATTGTTTGGTCGGTTTGAGCGGGGGAAAGGATAGTACATATACTTTATATCAAATAGTGACGGTTCATAAAATGAGGCCTCTTGCGTTTCACTTTGATAACGGAACTACGGGAGAAGCAGCCAAAGTCAATGTAAATAACACAGTAAAAAAACTTCATGTTGATCTAATTACCGTGAAGTCAAAAAACAGCCAGCGAGAAAAGGTATTCAGAAATAATTTCAATGCATGGTGTAGGGAACCACGTGTGGAAATGATCCCAATGTGGTGCGTTGGTTGTAATGAAGGCTATCGGTTGGGCGCATTTAGACTATCGAAGAAGCTCAAAATACCACTCTATATTGCTGGCAGTTCAGCTATCGAGGGAGCTTCTTTTAAGAGAGATTTGATAAAAGGAAGAAATCTTTATCTAAACTATATTTACAAGCTCTTAAGAAATCCACTCTATTTGAAACCAAACTTGTTAGCTACAACTATAAAAGATCATCTATTGAGAGCTAGACCTTTTTGGGTGGATTATTATTATCGATATAATGTGAAAAGAATTTCTTATTTTAGTTGGGTGAAATATGATGAGAAAAAAGTTTTAAATACAGTCAAGAATGAGCTTGGTTGGACTTCGGATATTGATACTTCAACAAGTCGTATAGATTGCATAGTTGGAATACTAAGAGATTATTTGTACGATAGAATGCTCGGTTTTACCGAGGATGATGTGAAACATAGCAACATGATAAGGCAAGGTATGCTTCTAAGAAGCGAGGGGATGGTAAGAGTTGAAAAGAGGTTAACCGGAGTTGAAGATGATATAAATTATGTGATTTCTTATATGAAAAATATAGGCATTAATTAATCTTTTATAAACCGAATTCTCGCTTAATTGATTTTAATAGCAGTATAATTTTTAAGCTTTGAGCGCTTTAAATAAGTGTACTGCATACTAACATCTTTGCATAAAACCAACTTTCTTCATTAGGAAAACAACTTGAAATACGTTTGCCCAAAGTGCCATGCGATTTTCTCAGAAAACGTCTATGCTTATTCTGCTAGTCTTAATGGTAGATTGTTTATTACATCCCTCGGTTTGCTGAGATTAGGGCGGAACAGAAGGTTTTCGAAGACGAATTTGCAGAAAGGATTACTGAATTATCCGAGCAGAAGAGAAACATAAAAAGCAAATAACGCCCTCAAAAAAGATCTTATGGGGATATTTGAGTGGTGGGTTTCGGAGGACGGTAGGGAGTAAGAGTACTTTTAGATTTTTTAAACTACAGCACAAATTTAGAGCTAGAATACTACCAGTTCGAAGACCTCACCTAAATCCACAAGAAGCGTTTCTGACAAATCTTACCAAAAAAACGATCCTAACAATAGTTCTTTCACGATCTTAACGTAAAAGCTCAGATCATAAATCAATCTGGTAAAGGATGGCTTCCTTCTCATATGCACGGTATATGAGAGCCATGGATCAGATATGAGGTGCCCATTATGCAACCATTTGAAAATCCAATTTACGTAACCCGGCCATTTCTTCCCCCACTCTCTGAATTCTGTGAGGGGCTGCAAGAAATCTGGGATAATCATTGGCTGACCAATTACGGACCTATTTTGAAGCGGTTCGAAAAACAACTAGCTGATTATGTTGAGACGGAAAAGCTCTCCCTTTTTACCAATGGGACTCTCGCACTGCAAATCGGTTTACAAGGGATGGGTATTAGTGGGGAGGTCATTACAACGCCGTTTACTTTTGTTGCGACCACACATGCATTGTACTGGAATAAGATCCGTCCAGTTTTCTGTGATATCGAACCTGATTATTATACCCTTGATGCGGAAAAAGTTGAGTCCTTAATTACACCCTGGACCATGGCTATCCTTCCAGTCCACGTATTTGGGCACCCTTGCAATTTAGAAAAGCTTCAGGAAATCGCCCGCAAACATAATTTGAGGTTAATTTACGATGCGGCCCATGCCTTTGGAGTTCGGGTCAATGATAAACCTATCGCCCTTTTTGGCGATATGACTATGTTTAGCATGCATGCCACCAAACTCTATCATTCCCTAGAAGGCGGTATGCTTACATTTCATGACCCGAGGCTCAAGTCGACTCTCAATTATTTAAAGAACTTCGGATTCAAAAATGAGGTGGAAGTGGTCATGCCCGGGACCAATGCCAAGATGAACGAAATGCAGGCCCTTATGGGCATACAGATGTTAAACTACATAGAAAATCTCATTAACAAGCAAAAAGAAATCGATTCGATTTACAGAGCGTGCCTTAAGGATACCCCGGGCATTCGGTTTTGTCCTCAATTACCACAGAGTGTATCTCACAATTACAGTTACGTGCCGGTGGGAATAGATGAAGAGGAATTCGGACTGAGTCGAGACGAACTTTATGAAACACTGAAGCATTATAATGTTTTCACAAGACGATATTTTTACCCTTTGGTCTGTGATTTTGCCTGTTATCAAAGCCTTTCAGTTAGTCACCCTCTGACTGTCGCTCGGCGAGTTGCAGAACGTATTCTGACATTGCCCACCTATTACGAGTTGAAACTGGATGATGTGCATCGAATTTGTGATATCATTAGGCATATCCAAAGAGAGAGGGTATCAAAAATTCAAATTACTGAAAACCTCATAATTCCTCATAGAAGAGGCGTTGCAAAACGCAGTTGGGACAGGTAACAGAGAACCTTGCGAGGTAGAATTTGTTAGGCATGAGCAAGAGCAAGGTGGTAAACGCTACTGCATGGAGTGCTATCGGAATATTTGGGAGACAAGGAATTGCTTTCATAGTTGGTATTTTTCTTGCCAGAATAGTTGAGCCTGAGGAATTCGGCCTTATAGCAATGATCACAGTTTTTTCAAGCTTCGGACAAACATTCTTGAACTTCGGCTTTGGCAAAGCCTTAATCCAGAATAAATTCACATCACAGGAAGATTTATCTACGGTTTTTTTCTTTAACTTAATTATGGGCTTGATGCTTGGTAGCATATTCTACTTTGGGAGTCATCTAATTGCGAGTTTTTACAATCTACCTATTCTAGTAAGGCTGACTCAATTTATTTCACTGATATTTATATTTAACGCCTTTGCAATAATACAAAGAACGCTCCTTTTAAAAAAAATTGATCTTAAATCAGAAACGTTTGTAATAGTCACCTCAGCACTAATTTCGGGTGGCGTTGCTATCTTTCTAGCGTGTAAAGGGTTTGGTGTTTGGGCCCTGGCTGTATATATTGTGTATCAGAGCTTTATCGAGACATTATTGCTTTGGTTGACAAATAAATGGCGTCCAGATTTTGTATTTAAAATTTCCTCGCTAACAAAGTTTTTACGATTCGCCTTGAATATGCTTAGCGCTGGGTTGTTCAATAGTTTGGCACAAAATATTGATAAGTTGATCATCGGTAAAATATTTTCGGCCTCTGCATTAGGATATTTTCAGAGATCAAAACGGTTTAATGACTTTGCAAGGCAAAACCTCGGAGTGATTTTTTCCAAAGTAATATTTCCCGTTTTATCAGGTGTTCAAGACGATGATGAAAAATTCATTGCTCATTACAGAAAAACAATAAAGGCAATAGCTTTACTTGTTACACCTCTATTTTTTGTATTGATCGTCATAGCAAAGCCCTTAATCGTTTTCTTAATCACAGACAAGTGGCTTCCTTCAGTAAAACTACTGCAAATATTAGCTGTCTCTGGTTTTATATATCCCTTATCTGCTGTAATGGTAAATGCAATAGCTGCTAAGGGGAGAGCTGATATTTTTTTCAAGCTCGATGTCGTCAAAACAATCTTATATATTATTGGAATTCTTGTGGGCTCATTATGGGGCATTACACAAATAGTTATCGCGATTACAATTACTGGTTATTTGGGATTCTATATAAATATACATATAATATCAAAATTAATACATTTATCTGTTAAAGACCAACTCAATGATATAGCTACACCTATAATTTTATCTATTTCAATGCTGATATTGCTTTTCATTATCTCGTATTTAATTAATTTAAGGGAGGTAAGCCAATTATTCATTTTACCATTAATTGGGTTTGCTTTTTATCTTATAGCTAACTACGTTTTTGATCCGAAAATGTTTTTTGAAATGAAAAATATCGTGCAAAAAGTAAAGGCCTGAAAATAGGCTGATTTAAACAGTGATAAAAATATGAATTTAGGCAACATACAACTATGCTTTCTCCACTAAATTCCCTAGCCGTAGTTGACTAACGCGATAGATAGGCTTGTCATATATGAGGATGTCAATCCAAAATCATCATGCTGGTGAGGATGTTATGAAAGTTGAGGTTAGGCTCTCGTTGGAGTCAGCTGATGTGCGTAGCATGCTTAATGTTTTGGGCAGATTTTAGGAAGGTGATAAATCAATTCAACAACTTGGAATTCAAACATGTAGGACAAGATGTAATCATCTGGCCATTGGCAAAGATAGTATCACCCGAGGTCATTTCTATCGGGGACTCAGTGATAATAGATGATTTTGTCTTTATCTTGGGTGGAAAAAGCACCATGATTGGGAGTTTTGTACATATTGCATCTTTTGTCTCGATCACAGGCGGCGGTGAATTTCTCATTGAAGACTTTGCTGGCGTGTCAAGTGGATCGAGGATTTTTACCGGTAACGAAGACTACTTTGGAGATAGCTTGACTAACCCAACGGTTCCTAAACCCTATCGCATGCCCACTCGATCCTTCGTGCACATTAAGAAACATGCGATAATAGGTGCAAATACAGTCATACTCCCAGGTGTGTCAATAGGCGAGGGGGTGGCGGTAGGAGCAAATTCACTTATTGCAAAGGATTGTAAGCCATGGACAATTTATGTCGGATCACCCGCAAAAGAAATAAAGGCTCGTAAACGCGAGCGTATTTTAAAATTGGAAGCCCAATTGCGGAGTGAAATCTATGACTCAAATTGTAAGTACATTCCAAGAAAAATGAGATCAAGATGCTAATAATATTACCTTATCTCCAATCAAATCTTTTAGAATTGAAAATATATAAATAGTGATAGGTGCAATCTTTCCAGGAGTAGGTCTTAAAACTCCCTTAAAACGAGTAAGCAAAACAGACTTCTACACCTCTTTTATTATGTGGTTATATTCATGTATCCCTTTTTATAATTTTTTGAAAAATAAAGCTTTTTAATAAGTCTTCCTGAAGAGGGAATAAAATGAAGGATTTTTTGGTGAGCATATTAATGTTAGCCTATGGCCATGAGAAATTTATTTCGAAAGCAATTGAAAGCGTATTGATGCAAAAAACTAATTTTAGTTATCAACTAATCATTGGTGAAGATTTCTCTATTGATAACACAAGAGAAATAGTAGGGAAGTATGCTGTTAAGTATCCTGACAAAATCAGGGCAATTTTTAATCATGAGAACATAGGGATGATTGCCAATGCAATTCAAGTCTATAAGGCATGTACAGGAAAATACATTGCTATACTAGAAGGCGATGATCACTGGACTGATCCCTTGAAACTACAGAAGCAGGTAGATTTTTTGGAACGCAATCGTGAATACAGTATCTGCTTTCATTATGTGGATGTAATTGATGAGAACAATAATTTACTTCAAAAACATGGAGAAGTAAGAAGGAATATCTATACACAGAAAGATATTTTTCTTGATAATAAGACAGAAACTAGAACATGTTCAATGCTATTTCGAAAAGAATCTATATCAGAGGTCTTACCTGAGTGGCTAAATAAAGTAAGTGCTTTTGATAGGTTCTGGAAATTATTGTGTTTAGAAAATGGGAATGGGTATGTGTTAAAAGAGAGTATGGCGTATTATCGGAAACACCCCGGTGGTGTTTGGAGCACATTAACCTATAACAAGTTAAAGGAGAAGAAGGACAATGATCTAAGAATTATGATAGAGAAGTTTGGCAAAAAATATCCTGATCAAATTCGATATGCGAAAATCAAACATGATCTTGATTTTGTTCTATATTATTCGAAGAAAAACCAATCAAAAAAGGCTTGGAAAATATTTCTGTTATCATCTTTATACCCACCATTATATTTAAATAACAAAAGGAGGCACATTAAAATATTTTTAATATTAATAATGCGCAGTTTCAAAGGATTTATGAATAGATTATAGCCCTAACACTGTGAAAGCAGTGTCACTGTAATTTATTAGGGATTTTTTGCACGCACAGGATTCTGGCTTTATCTAATATTTGATATCACTATTATCCAAAAACGGTTCCAACAAAAAATTGATCAAAAATGTCCTCATAATCGAAGGCTGTATCTTTACCAAAATTAATATGTATCTCAGGAAAAAAGAACAGGATAATGGTAAGCACGATATGCTAGCTTGTTAAGTAAACTTATTGCACTTTTCATCGGAAACCAATTTTACCACTTGGTGAGTAAGCATAAATCTGGGCGTTATAAGAATATAACTGCTGGGATTATTTTCTCGCCAAAAATCTTCATAATATTCACTCCACAAGTGACGAAAATAAGTCATTAAAAATGTGGTCCCCTTGAATTCCTAAAGATTGATTGGATATATTTGAGTCCATAATAGTCCTTCAGATAAGTCGAGAGTTCCACAAAACTCTGCAATACATTATATAAAAAAGTCCTAATTCTTACCTTACTTTAATGAAAAAACTTTTTTACGGTTTATATATTATTATTGCTTTATTATCTTTCATTCCAATAAGCAAAATACCTTTAATAAAAATAGCACCTATTAATTTGATACTTTATTTAACAATAATTCTATTATCATTTTTTATTCATGAGTTAAAAGAATGCCTTTCCTCTGTTATCGTTATTTTTTTACTAATATTTTTGGCTTACTCGCTTTATGATTTTGGTTTGAATTATTTCAAAAGTGAATATACGGTCAACATATTTGCAAATTTTCGAAGAGTTATCCTCGTTATTTTGACAATTTTTATTGCACGTCGTGAGGCTGGCTTCAAATTCGCATTTAAAGTAATTTTAATAATGATAACCATAAGCACATTTTTCAGTATCTTTATACATTTATTTGGTGAGCCATTTAAGTCAGTTCGAGACTTAATATTATTTAATACCGAAGCAATTTCTCTTGGTAAAGGCGAACGCATTGCAGGTTTTGCAGCAAGTATATTTGCCTTTTCGTATCAAATTACATCTGCAGTGGTTATGGCATATGGGATTTATCTGGCTGAAAGAAAATTGCATTGGATATTTTTTTTTGGACTTCTTACACTTGGCTTAATTTTAAATGGAGAACGCAGCTCTGCCTTGATGAGTGTCTCTTGCCTAATCTTTATGCTGCTATTTAATGATAGAAAGAAGTTAATTCAGATAGCGTTTATAGTACTGCCCGTAATTTTTACTACTTTTTTAGTCTTGAATTTTAGCCAACCGCAGGGAAATCATCTTAATTCTAACGAACAAACCCTGCTCAACCGGCTAGGCGAACAAATTGAAGGTGAGTTTACTGGCAGAGTTTTACAACAGCTGGCTGGTGTTGTGGTTACATTAAAAAATCCTATCTATGGTGGTACTGATAAGGCATATCAGAAAGAGTTATTCATTTTGCAATCTTGGCTCAAAAGGAAAAAGCACTTTGTTGTGAAACTGTCTTTTAAAGAGTATCCTGCGCCGCATAATCATTATGTAAATATTGGAATGCATGCAGGGGTAACGGGATTGGCAATGTTTATCTTGTTTTTTATTTTGTTATTAAAAATTATTAGTCAATTTCAAGAAAATACACGAACGAATCCAAATATGCGTTTCTATTATTTGACGACTGTATATGCCTTATTTGCTGTTTTGGGAAATGCCATTTTTCACAATAATGGAATTTTTTTTGGTGAAATTACAAGTTGGTTTCTTGTTGGTCTTGTATGTGCTGGATCTGTCGCTAGAGTAAGAAATCAAAATAGAAAGACAAGGAATGAGCCGTAAAAAAACAATGGCAGTGTTCATGACTAATGCAATTGGCCTTTGGGATTGGCAAAGAGTGGGCAATTTATCTCGTGAAGTTGAAATTTATAGAAAGCTTGCCGAGGATGGATGGAGAATTTCTTTCTATACATATGATAGAAGGAGAGTTTTACCAGAGATAGATTTGCAAGCAAATATTGTAACCCAATGGCCTTTTGTTCTGCCAAAAAGATTCAGTTTTCTATATGAGGCAGCGATCCCCTTGTTCAGATTTTGGAGGGGGAGAGCGAATTCCTTGGTTATTACCAATCAAGCTCATAGTGGCTGGCCTGCAATTCTTGCCGGTAGGCTTTGGAACAGCAAGGTAGTAGCAAGATGTGGGATGGTGTTCGGGGAAAGCGCCGAAACTTTGGGCTTATCGGGGAGAAAAGTAGAGCGGAAAAAATCACTCGAAAAATATACTTTTCAAAATGCAGATCACTGCGTGGTTCCATCAGAACATCTTGCTGGATGGATTCGAAGACATTACCTTATCGAGTCAAGCAAAATAAATGTTATTCCTAATTATGTGGATACAAGGCTTTTCAAACCGAAAAGAACTTTGCATAAGTCAACTGATGTCCTCTACGTTGGAAGACTTTCTGAAGTCAAAAGACCCCAACTCATCCTCGAATCTGCGTTAAATAGAAGTTGGCGGATTCGGATCATTGGAAATGGAAATCTACTTCTAAATCTACAACAGTTTGCTGAAGCCAATCGAATTGACCTGGACTTAATCCAAAGGGTGCCCAACGAGAAACTTGCTGATTTTTATAATGACAGTAAAGTCTTCGCGCTGATGTCAAGTTGGGAAGGCCACCCAAAGACTCTTATCGAAGCCATGTCTTGCGGTTGTGCATGTGTTTGTTGCAAGTCACCGGGGATAGCTAATCTTATAAAGGACGGTGAGACCGGGATTCTGGTTAATCCAAGTGCTAAGGATATCAGCAAAGCAATCCAAACGCTTATAAATAATTCTGAACTCAGAAGCTGTATAGGAGAATATGCCAGGAAGTATGCGATCAACCATTTTTCTTTGGATAGGGTATATCGAAGATATGATCAACTCCTGGAGGAACTGCTACTCAATGAACACGAATAGCAATCCAACAATTTCAGTAATAATGTCGGTCTACAACGGGGCAAAATTTCTCGACAAAGCAGTAAAGAGCATACTCAATCAAACTTATCAAAATTATGAATTTTTGATAATGGATGATGGGTCAACAGATGCAACAGCTAAGATACTAGATGAGTTTGCAAAGAAATCTTCAGTTAAAATTTTTTCGCGGGGAAATAAAGGATTAACTGCGTCTCTAAATGAACTTATTTCAATTGCAAAAGGTGAATATATAGCCAGAATGGATGCTGATGATTTTTCACATCCAAAAAGATTTGAGAAGCAAGTCGAATATCTTGATCATCATTCAGAATGTGGATTAGTGGGCACTGGCTCCTTTAACATAGATGAAAATGGAAGAATAATAAATGGTTATCAATTACCTGATAACCATAATTTCTTGTTAGGATGGCTTGAAAAAGGGATAAATGTTTATAAGCATGCAAGTATCATGATGAGGAAGAGCATATTGAATATGATTCCAGGACCTTACCGTTTCTATTATGGCCAAGATTTTGATCTCTATCTGAGACTTTCTGAAATAGCGAGATTGGGAATGGTGCATGAAGTGCTTTTCAAATACCGAGTTTTCGGTGATGCTATTCAGGGAATTGTATCCCCTATTCGTGAACGACAAATTGCATTAATGCTGAATCTTTTTTTTAAAAGAAAACAAGGTAAATCTGAAGGTGACTGGCAAGAGGAAGAAAGAAAAATTTTACTGCCCTTTTGGTCTGAAGCCACAAAAACAAATGATACATGTACTGCCTATGCAAATGCCACCTCTCTTTTTCAAGAAGGTAGATTTAAAGAAGCTAGAAAATGTTTTTTTAAAACACAAATAGACACAAAGTATAAAAACAATGCGAGAGGATATATCTTTCTAACATATTTACCAAAGGTAATTGCTCTTAGTATTCAAAGGACAATAAGCTGGACGAATGATAAATGGAAATCATATAGAATCCCTCCAAAATTATGGCCTCACATTAACAAAGGGTTTATTAATCATTAAAGATATAATTATATAATATGTGTGGATTTTTTGGCTTATTGGATTATCGTAAAACCCATGACGGTCTGTCATTCCTCCCGAAAATAGATAAAATCCTCACTCATAGAGGGCCAGATGGCAATGGCGTTTATCTATACTCCTTCAAAGAAGGCAAGAATAAGGTGGTACGAGGGCAGGCCATAACACATGTCAATTTTCCTGCAAATTATTTTGTTTTACACAGAAGGCTGGCTATCATTGATTTGGTAAGCGGTTTTCAACCTATGAGTAACGAGGATGGTACAATTTGGATTGTATGTAATGGCGAGATTTACAACTTCAATGAATTACGCAGAAGTCTTAAACTCAAAAATCATCAATTCAAAACCTTATGCGATACCGAAGTCATTATCCATTTGTATGAAGAGTATGGCCCAAGGTGTGTCAATTATCTTCGAGGTATGTTTGCATTCGCTATATGGGATGAAAAAAATAAACGAGTATTCATAGCTAGAGATCGATTAGGGATTAAACCACTCTATTATTATTCAAAAGATAGTCTTTTTATTTTTGCGTCAGAATTGAAAGCTTTACTGCCTCTCCAAGAGATAGACTTTGAGATTAGTGAAGGCGCAATTGATGATTATGTAACATATGGATACATACCCCATCCAAAAACTGTCTTCAAAAATATTAGAAAACTGCCTCCAGGAACTTTTCTGGTGCTTGAAGAATATGGTGAAAAAATAGCACAATACTGGAAGCCCAAATTTAATCATTATCCACATAAAAGTATCTCTGAGTATACAAGTGAACTAGAAAAGATACTTTCAGAATCTGTGTCTTTGAGATTGATCAGCGATGTTCCTCTTGGGGCATTTTTAAGCGGTGGGCTAGATTCAAGCACAATTGTTGCATTGATGAGCCGAAACTCCAATGAGAGAGTGAGGACATTTTCCATCGGTTTTAAAGAACGTGAATATGATGAAACACCATATGCTAAAATAGTGGCAAAAAAATATGGGACTGATCATCACAGCTTTGTGGTAGAGCCACAAGCTTTAGATGTTATATTTAAGATCGTCTCGCAACTTGATGAGCCCTTCGCAGATTCCTCAGTATTACCGACCTATTTTCTTTCTAAAATGGCAAGTGAGCATGTAAAGGTTTGTTTGTCAGGAGATGGAGGTGATGAAATATTTGGTGGTTATAAGAGCTACAGCCGATCATTAATATATAAATATTGGGATTTAATTCCTGTCTCGCTTCGAAAAAAACTTATTGGTCCTTTATATAACAAATGGCCCACTAAGAAAACGGGTAAAGGCTTATTAGAGCGTATTTTAGCTGAGAGAGACGAGAGATTTTGGCTGATGTTAGGACTAACAACAGAAATTGAAAAAAAAATACTATACAATGAATCCTTTTATCAGCAAATTCAGCAAATGGAAGGATCAGACAGTCCCATGACTTTGCCTAGGTTTTCAAGTAAAAAAGATTATTTATGCCAAATGCAGCAATTTGACATGCAATTTTATTTACCAGCGGATATTCTGGAAAAAGTGGATAAAATGAGTATGTTAAATTCACTAGAGGTTAGAGTCCCTATCCTTGATCATTATGTTGCCGAGTTTATGTGCAAAGTGACGTCTTCGATGAAGGCAAAAAATTTCAACACAAAAATACTTTTTAAGGAAATGGCAAAAAATCTACTTCCAAAAAAGATCATTACGAGAAAGAAAAAAGGTTTTTCTGTACCATTGAAATACTGGTTTAAAGGGCACTTAGATGAATTCGCAAAGAGCATATTATTGGATTCTCAATGTATCAACAGAGGCTATTTTAAGAAAAAAGCTATAGAAGATCTGTTTTTTAACCATCAAACTGGATCAAGAGATTTTAGTCAAAAAATATGGCGCCTCCTAATGTTGGAATTGTGGTTTCGGGAATATCACTATAAAGCCTTGTCCCTTTGAAATGCTGCCCAGTGGGATTTCGTTAGATGACACTTTTGCTATAATTCAAGTTTACAAAAACTAATTCTCTAGGACTTAAGACTCCAGAAAAGGGAAGTCATAAAAATAGTTTTTTTGGCCATCTTGCTTAGGCTTTTATATAAAGCTATTAATATTCATTTCAATGATCGGTTGCTTGCAAGTTGAGCATTTTGCAAATATTTAAAGTCGAATTTGCTTTGCAATTTCTCAAGCGTATCAGTAACTCTCCTAAAAGAAACCGGTTTCCTGGGCTTACAACAAATCAGTTATATTTGTCTAAACTCTTTTCACTTGAAACTGCATTCTGGATCAGATGTTTCCTGTCTTGAAGAAGCAATAGTATGAAGAAAATCTGCATTATTTCGCCTGCAGCTTATCTACTGTTTAAAGAAAATGAAAAATTTTACTCTGCAGGAGGAGCAGAGGCTCAATTAAAGACTATTGGATTGGCCTTGGCGAAGCAGAGCTATGAGGTACACTATATTGTAGATGATTTTGGGCAACCTCTACGAGAAAAAATAGGGGATATAACAGCCCATAAAGTCGCACTAAAATACAGAGGCGGGCCGAATTACTATTTACTCACATGTTGGATAACACTGCTGAAAACCCTTTATGAAATAGGAGCCGATATTCATTTGATAAAGCTTCCTCGACATTTGCTTTTTCCCTTGGCTCTTTTCTGCAAATTTATGAAAAAAAAGTTGATTTTTATTAGCCAAACCGATTGGGATGCTGATCTAGCCTCATTAAAAAAAGCGGAAAATAATTTTTCTTATTGGTTTTTTCGAATTGGTCTCTTATGGGTTAATTATGTTGTAACGCAGAATGAAAAACAAAGGAAAGGTTTTTTGAAATCATACGGCAGAAAAGCACAAATAATCAAAAACGCTTTAACACTGCCAGATTGTAAAAATTTTAAGGAAAAAGGCTATATTCTGTGGGTTGGAAACAGTCATAATGCAAAGCAGCCCGAAAAATTTATTGAACTGGCAAAGTGCTTGCCAGAATATCAGTTTAAAATGATTATGGCTTTAGTTTCGCAAAATCCAAACGACAGTTTTGTAAGAGATAAGCTTGGCTCTATCCCCAATTTGGAATATCTAGGTTTCGTTCCATTTTCCCATATTGCTGACTATTTCAAAGGCTCAAGCCTCTTTGTTAGCACTTCGGTCCGTGAAGGTTTCCCGAACACCTTCTTGCAGTCTTGGCAATATCGTACTCCAGTTGTCAGTCTTTATATAGACCCTGATGGAGTGATTGAACGATATAATTTAGGGAGGATCTCGGGAAGCTTTAGAAAAATGTGTGCTGATATCAAGGAATTGATGGCAGACAAAGGCTTAAGAAAAAAAATGGGTAGAGATATTGAAAATTATATTAATGAAAATCATTCCTTGCAAATGGTTATTTCTCAATACTTAAATCTCTTTGAGCAAGATCAAACCTAACTTTGAAATGACATTAATGAAATTATCCCTAAATATGATAGCTTATATTGTCGCATTCATTTGCTTATGCGCACAATCAGGGTTTGCCAAAAACTATTGCGTTGATGCTTCTAATGGAAATGATACTAATGCAGGAAATACTCCAGAATTTTGCTGGAAGAGTATTGCTAAGGTTAACAAGTCTTCCTTTAACCCAGGCGATAATATTTACTTTAAGCGAGGTGAGATATGGGAGGAGACGCTAATCGTCTCTAGTTCAGGTGCAGAAGGGTGCCCGATTACTTTTGGTGCTTATGGTGATGGAGATAACCCGAGGATAAAGTGCACTAATACGTTTTCCGATTGGGTTCTTGAAGTAGACCAGTCTCCTCTTAAAGTCTTTAAAGGTACAATGCCCGGGATAAAAAACTCATGGGGAGCCATGAAAAACGGGTTACGAGTTCCTCAATATTATGGTTATAAGGTGAAGGGAAGCGAATGGTCTGCGCCGAAAAATGTAGCTCAAATAAAAAACGGATTTTTCTTCTCTAAACTGAATAGAGGTGTATTCTTTTTTCGACATGATGCTGGTAATCCTAAAGAAATGGAAATAGGTGCGAGGAAATACGGCATCTACATAGCCAATAAAAAATATATTATAATTGATAGTATAGATGTCTATGGCCCTGGGGGAAGATCAGATAAAGGTAGTTCTACAGGCTTTGCTCAAATAGTAATAGACTCATCTGATAATGTTATTATAAAAAATAATACACTGAGCTATCATGATTCCGGCGGTGCCTTTATTAAAAATGGTTCGACTAACTGCATTTACCAAAACGTAACTTCTTATGGTCATCAAAGCACAGGATTGTATTTCTACCAGGCAGGGGAAGGAAACAAAGCCATCAATTGCATGGTATATAAATGCGGGAATCTACTAACAGATCATGGCGATATGGGATTAATTGGCGTTTGGAAAACACCTGGGGTTCTCATTGATGGTTGCTATGTTCATGATAATGGTCATTTCAATATGTCAAAAATTGATGCTGGCATCTCTTTAGTTCAAAGTCCTGATGGGCATGTTAATCGTTGCTTAATTAAAAACACGGGAGGTACAGGGCTACAGTTTGCAGAAAATTCCGATTGTGGAATTCTATCGTATTGTGTCATAAATGGGTGGGGCTTATACGGCCAAACGATTATAAAAAAGTCCCATATTGAAGGTATAAGGATAGGTGGGGGTTATACCACCTCAACATTAATTAATTGCAAAATATACAACAACTTATTAATACATGGTGGAAATACACCGGGAAATTGGGCTGCTATGAGAATAGCAAATCGAGTAAATGGGGGCCTACAAGTAAAAAATAACATTTTTTACAACAATAAGGGTGTTTACGAAATATACGCTGAGTCTAAAGACGATTTTAAAAACTGGGTGTTTTCAAATAATTTATTCTACCGCACACATGGCATTGCAATAAATTGGAACAATAATGAATATGATTACAAGCATATTCTCGGTAACAACAAGGGTTGTTATTCATATGACCAAAAACAAGAACTAAACTCGATAACAGCCGATCCAAAACTATTAGGAAACTATATGGGAATAATGAGTGATTCACCTTGTATCGATAACGGAGTCAATGTAAATCTTTCAACAGATTATCATGGTAATTCAGTTCCTATTGGAGAGGGAGTAGATATTGGCCCGTTTGAGTATCGTTGACTAAAAAATTGTTACTTCCTGAAAAAGCCTCCCCTATTTGTATAGTAAAGCCTTTTCAAATTAACTTACAGAATTATTAAAAAGCTTATGGTTCGAAAAGTAGGATCATAAGGCATTCTGTCTAGTATATTTTTATGTCCAAAACAAAAAATATTAAAATTTTATGTCTTCATTGGGGGTTCATTCCCGGTGGCGTTGCCAAATATGCAGAAATATTAGAGAGATTAAGCCTGTTTGCACCGCTTAAATTGAAGAGCGTTATCATTACTGCACCAACGTGGGCACTTGATGATGTAGCATTATCTGCCATAGATAAACAGTTAGTCAAAATAAGAGGCAGGCTTGATCTATCATGGATATGGAAAGTTAGAGGAATACTAAAAAGAGAAAAGCCAGATTTAATCTTCACTTTCGGGTTTAATGGATGTTTTGCAGCCTTGCTTACAAGGCCTGGATTGAAAATCCCCATTGTGTCCTCATGGCATGGTAATTATCATCCTACGACATTTATTCAAAAAGTCCGTGCCCCATTTTTTGAATTGCTGTCGCGGATTTTGTTTCGGTATATCGTAAAAGAAATAGTCACCGTCTCTAATTATTCGAAGGGGTTATTGATAAAGAAAGGTGTAAGCCCCGACAAAATTGCTTCAATTTATAATGGAATTTCTGTCCTCACCTTAAACAAATCCAAGGCTAAAGAAATTCGAGACGGGTTAAGAATTTCCGATGATGAAATATTATTTGGAACTGCCTGCAGGCTGGATGCTCAAAAAGGTTTGCATTGGTTTCTACAGGCTATCCAAATAGCAATTAAGAGTAATGCCAGAATTAAATTTGTAATTTGGGGTGATGGGCCACAAAATCGTATATTGCAAGAAATGGCAAGAACCTTACAAATTCAAAATCAAATCACATTTGCAGGCTACAGGTCTGACATTGAGGATTGTCTCCAGGCTCTTGATGTTTTTGTGATGTCTTCCTTTGCAGAATATTTCTCAATCGCTCTATTGGAGGCTATGAGAGCAGGGTTGCCGATAATTGCAACTGACGTTGGAGGCAACCCTGAGGCCATCGAGCACAACAAGCATGGAATACTGGTCCCAGTGGGCGATCCAAGCGCCCTGGCCGACGGAATATTAAAATTGGCAGGGAATCCAGATTTAAGACAAGCTTTAGGTGAGGCCGCTCAAAAGAGGTTTTATAAAGAATTTACAAGCGAGAGAATGGCTCGAAATACTGCCCAGTGGCTTTTTGATTGTGCCCTAAAATACAAAGCCAAATAGCTCAGTTAGCTCTCATCACTCATATCAATAAAATTATCCTCCCTTTATAGTAAACATATAGTTGAGACTTCTATTTCTAACTCATGGTTTAAACAAGCTGAATGAAAATCTGATGCCTTGGAGATATGTCCTAGATATTGCAAATGGTATAAAAAGACTTGGCCATGATTGTATTATTTTAACAGATAATAATCTAACACAGGCTAAGAAGTGGGTTAATAAAGATACTATTGTGTATCAAATAAAGGGGCGTTTTTCTTTTCGAAACAATAATTTCACTAACTTAGTGAATAAAATAGGCCCTGATGCCATATATTTTCCGGTTTCAAGGAAGTCCGCCATTTCAGGACGCTTATCAAATGTTGGAAATATCCTTGCCATTGCCTACTTTCCTGGTTCGTGGCTGAATCTAAGGACAATCTGGCGTACACTGCCAAAACTCTCATTTTTTCAGGCATTTGTTTATGCAGCAGAATCGTTAATACCTGGATCTCTGCTAGTCAAAAAACTCAAAAAGAGAAAAACTGCAGGCTTGATAGCATTAAGCAGTTACACTACAGGCTGTCTAATCCATTGCGGTTGGTCAGCCTCGAAAATAAAAACTATACCACCAGGTTTAGATCCAATTCCAACAGCAATGTCATATTCCGAAACATTCAAAAAACACTCCGTATACAACAAGTCTAAGACTTCTTTTTTATACATGGGCCCGCCTGAGAAAATCCGCGGAATTTTTTGCCTACTTAAGGCCTTTGATCTTGCAGCAGATAGGGCCGATGATATTACATTGGCGTGCCTTCTCCGGCACGATAGCTATACAGAGTTTAATGGTGTTTTTAAGGCCCATGCCAGCTTACGCCACAAAGAAAGGATAATCTTAATTACAGATAGTTTAAATAAACCTAACTTGGCAACTTTTATCAAGGCGAGCGACGTTGTAGTCCTTCCTTTCCTTTTGGTTCCGTCTGAGATTCCTTTAGCAGTGATAGAAGCGCTCTCATTAGGTAAGCCACTAATTATTACGGAAAGCGGCGGAACTTCACAATTTGTTAAGGAAGCAGCGATGGTTATCCCACCCAACAATGTTGAGGCACTGAAGAATGCCATAGTGAACATTGCAAGTAGGTACGAAATGAGGAAAAAGATGGGATTAAAGGCAAAGGAAATTGCCTCGCGTCACCCAAGGTGGGAACAAGTATCTAAGGAATTGTTTGAGTTTACACAGCAAATGCTGCCAACTAAAGAATTGCATCTTTCACAATGATGTTCCAGGAAAAGCCTCTATAGCGCACAGCCATAAATGAAACAACCTCAACATTTCGGTTTCCCGTATAAGATTATATTCCTGACAGGTGTTGATGGCTCAGGGAAAACCTGTCTCGCAGGCAAATTAAGGGAACTTCTAAAATCAAGAAATGTTCCTTCTGTGCATCGCTGGTCGCGTTTTAACAACTACCTTTCAAAACCCCTCCTAGGATTTACTAGGGCAATTGGACTTAACTATTATGAAGAAGTTAACAGAGGACGGATTGGATATCATGACTTCGAAAAAAGCCCTGCAATTTCAACTCTGTTCATAATGCTTCAGCTCATTGATGGCTGGGCCGCGAATCTAGCAAGGTTTTGGCTACCTGCTCTAATTAAAAGAACTGTTATTATTGCTGATAGGGGTCCTTTCGACACCCTTATTGATCTTATGGTAGATACAAAAAAAACAGAGCTCGGAAAAAGTAAAAGAGCTAAGCTCCTGTTTATGTTTATTCCAAAGCCATATGCCATTCTACATATAAGAAGAAGTTTGGACAATATCTTAAGAGATAGGCCAGATGTCAAGGCTGATAGGCATTTTTATTTAAAGCAAACGTTATATTTGGAATACTGCGATTTTTTTAACATCCCATATACTGACAATAATGGTTCACCAGAAAATACATTCAAACAATTGATCTTAAAACTAAATCTCTCAAAGTATGCCGAGGAAAATTAAAGAGAACAAATCAAAACAAAGGATCCTCCATTATTTTCTCAAAACAAAGGCTGGAGTTCTATTCTCCAACTGGATATTCCAGGGCATACTTTATATGGAGAGGGTTGAGGCGTTATTTAAGGCCCTATTTGACATTATAGTCTTCTCAATCGTTTATCTTGTGTTATCGATAAAAATGTCTGTCACTCCTGCTATGATCTCAGCAGTCATCCTTGCACACACCATTAATTGGCTTTTCAACGGGCAGCTATATGTTTTAGGGAGGTATTTAGGCTTCACACACACCAAACCGTCTAGATTTATTGCATATCCCGACACCATCAAGAGGAGGTTGATTAAACGAAAGAGCATTAAGGCAGTCGCATTCTTTGGAGGCCTTAGCAGGGGGAGTTTTTCTAAAACATCTGACCTTGATACACGGATTATATCTCAAGCTGGCTTAATAAATAGCTTCATTGCCTGCTTTTGGGTATTTTTAGAACGTTCGCTAGCTTTATTATATAAATACCCCCTTGATATCTATGTGATTAGTAAACCAGACAGCTTCCGAAAACTGGATCGAAATGAATATCCCATTGTGTTGTTCGATCATACAGATGAGCTGGAGAAATACTACTCACATACTCAGGATTTCCAAAAGGTTAAAGCAGATTTTTTAAATAGATATGCTTCCTAAGAAAAATATTCTATGCATTGCTTGCTCTGCAGGAGGACATTTGACAGAAGCGATACTTTCCGTGGAAGGTGTTGAATTCAAGAAATATTTTGTAACATATAAATTACCACACACGGCCAAGAGTCTGCTGGATCAAGAAGTTTACTATATTACTAATCCCCATAAAAACCCTTTCAAATACGCCACCAATTTTATTCAATCACTGAAATTGTATATGAAAAAACGTCCTAAATTTATCCTGAGTACCGGTTCTGGAATGGCTATAGCAACCTGTTTGATCGGTAAAATATTAGGTTCACAAATAATTTTCATTGAAACTGGCGCGCGGATTCATACACCATCTCTTACTGGACGGCTTATGTATTATTTTAGTGATCTTTTTATAGTTCAGTGGCAACAGCTGTTAACATATTTTCCTTCAGCAATACATGGAGGATCATTGCTTTGATAGTTGTTCTGGTTGGGACTAATCCTTACAGCTTTAATCGTTTGGTTAGAGCCGCTGATGATTATGCAGGTCGAACTGGGGAACAGATGTTTGTTCAATTGGGCAACACGAAATATATTCCAGTAAATGCACACTACAAAAGATTTTTGCAAAGAGAGGACTTAATAAAAAAAATCGAAGAAGCTGATTTAGTAATTACACAGGGAGGTTTCGGTAGCATTGCAGACTGTTTAAGGGCAGGCAAGAAAGTGGTGGCAGTCCCTCGAAAACCGGAATTAAATGAAGCTCCTGACCGGCAAGAGGATTTAGTGCGAGAATTGGAAAAGTCTGGAAGATTGATAGGAGTCTTTGATATTGAAGACCTTCCTGAAGCCATCGAAAAGGCCAAGAAAAAGGACTTCAAAAACGCCAAGAAACACAGAATTAATCGCCTAATCAGCCAGTTTATCGAAACTCATAGTTAATGGATCTCTCCATTATCATTGTTGAATATAGAAATACTGCACTCCTGAAAGAGGCAATTGCCTCGGTTCAAAATAATTTCACAGATTTGAGGTCTGAGATATTTGTCATAAGCAATAGCGGTTATTCTGGAGAAAAGCAAAAGCAGCTTTGCAGCAAGTTTTCAAAGGTGAAGTTTATTTTTAATCACGATAACGTAGGATTTTCAAAGGGCGTTAATCAGGGCATTTTTCATTCGAGCGGTGAGTTTTTGCTACTACTCAATCCTGATGCCAAAATCTTGGATGAAAGTATTATTGATGCGGTTGATTTTATGAAAAGGAATCCTCAAATCGGTGTTGTGGGCCCAAAAATTTTGGATCGGATTGGGCAGGTTCAAGATTCCTGCCGTAATTTCATGACATTAAGAAGGCTCATTGTTAGGAATTTGAGACGACTTTTTAAGCTAAATTCTGGAGGCATCCTTGAAATAAAGAATTACTCCCAGTGTCAGCCAGTCGATTGGATTTCAGGTGCTTGTATGCTTGTAAAACGTAGAGCTATTAATAAAGTAGGTCCAATGGATGAACGTTTCTTTATGTACATTGAAGACATGGACTGGTGCAGAAGGTTCTGGCAGAGAGGCTGGGAGGTATGGTACTTGCCGGACTGGCAGGTGGAGCACAACTCCGAAAGGAGCAGTTCAGCTGATCTAATTATAAAGAGTAAACTTCCGTGGATTCATTTAATCAGCTTTTGGAAATATTATTTTAAATGGTTTCGCCTAAGCATTTCTTTATAGCCCCTTAGCAGTCGCTATAACAACTTCATAGTTAGCATTTGAGAATATAACCCCTATCTTACCTATAAAAAACTTACCGAAGTTTCCCTTAGGCCTTGCCTCCCCGGGAACAAAAGTTTAGCTCACAACAATATGTTGAAAAAACCTATTTTAAAGTCTATTCTCCTGCCTGAAAGCTTGATTAAGATCAGTCTTTACATCCTCTTGGTTGCAGGAGTGTATTCATCCACTTTTACCCGGTTAGTTGCCCATGACTGGGCTAAAGAAGACTATAGCTACTCTTATCTAATACCCTTCATTATTCTCTACCTCATCTGGGATAAGAGAAAAAGGCTGGCAGTGGTAGAATCAGCAACCTCCTGGAAGGGCCTAATATTCCTAACTTTGGGTCTTAGCCTTTTTTGGTTGGGAGAGCTGGGTGGAGAGTACTTTACACTCTACTTGTCTTTTTGGCTTACTATTGTTGGGCTTTGCTGGGTTCATCTTGGCTGGCAGAAACTTAAGGTAATTGCATTTGCTTTGATCATAATGCTTGCCATGTTTCCTTTGCCTGCATTCCTTTACAACAAAGTTTCAGTCAAGCTTCAGTTAATCTCAACACAATTCGGTGTAGGCATACTCCATCTTACTGGCATGTCAGCCTTTCGGGAGGGGAATGTCATCGATTTGGGCTTTACGCAGCTTCAAGTAGTGGATGCGTGTAGCGGTTTACGGTATGTGATACCCCTTATGATACTGGGCCTCCTTTTGGCCTATTTTTTTTGGGCAGCTTTTTGGAAGAGGGCTGTGGTTTTTCTTTCTACTGTACCGCTTGCAATATTCACCAATGCCATGCGCATTGCTATTACTGGTGTGCTTTATAAATATTGGGGTGAAAGAGTAGCTCAAGGTTTTTTTCATGGTTTTTCAGCGTTGTTTATATTCATATTCTCCTTTGCAATATTGCTAGTCGAAATATGGGCGTTAAGAGGGTTTAGAACGTTTAGATCGTTAGGAACGTTAGGAAAGACAAATGAAAAACGGGTGAAATCAGAGAATCTTGATCAGCCTCAAGCCTCAAGCCTTAAGCCTAAGGCACAACAAGGTTTCCGCTCCTTGTTGCAGCCTCATTTCATTGTGGCAGTTATTCTTCTGGGATTGACATGGGCATTCTCACAGGGAATTGAATTTCGGGAAAAGATTCCGATAAAAAAATCACTTGCCCAGTTTCCTTTGCAAATGGGCGAGTGGACTGGCTCTCGCCAATTTATGGAGCAAGCATTCGTCGACACATTGGATTTAAGTGATTATACGATCGTGGATTACAAAAATGCGCAAGGGAAAGCAGTTAATTTTTATATCGCTTACTACGAGAGTCAGCGAAAGGGCGAATCCATTCACACGCCGGCCACTTGTTTACCTGGAGGCGGCTGGATATTTAAACAGGCCGGTGCAGTAACCGTGCCGTTACCTGGCCACAATCAAGATTTTATGCGCGTAAATCGTGCCTTCATGCGCAAAAGCGGATACAAGCAGCTTTCTTACTACTGGTTCCCCCAGCGGGGCCGTATCCTCACCAATGCCTACGAGTTAAAGATTTTTGCCTTCTGGGATGCGCTCACGAAGCACAGAACGGATGGCGCACTGGTGCGCCTAATTACACCGGTTTACGAGTCTGAAGAATTGGAAGATGCGGATGAACGTCTTCAAGGGTTTGTGGGGGAGGTAGTCCCTTTACTTGCTCAATACCTACCGGAATGAGCAAAGGTTTAGAACGTTAGGAACGTTTGTAGCGTTATGATCGTTGGAAATAATGGTTTAGAGCGTTAGGAGAGTTTTGGAGGGACCTTTTTCTTTTGACGACGAGAACGGAGATAACGAAGCAATCCATCAATAATTTTGATTGTTCTGAGGCCCTGAGCGTAAATATCATTGAACGTATCTTCGATAATATAGCCTTGATCTATTGCCACATATGCACAATTTTGTGTTTCCGCACCGGACCTGCGTGAGTAAGTGAGAAATCGGATAAACTCGGCATTTG